>ERZ761607.438-NODE-438-length-75091-cov-404.909523_pt1 | contig 75091 bp, 65 predicted proteins | sample MGYA00511164_ERZ761607 | MGnify/ENA primary metagenome ERZ761607 (study PRJEB28899, sample SAMN02445080) | bioreactor sludge metagenome | biome: EBPR sludge | place: Australia: Brisbane, Thorneside Wastewater Treatment Plant | collected 2011-06-22 ...
GTCCAGCAGCCCGGCACCGGAAACGCGAATCACCCCGATGCCGCCGCGACCGCTCGCGGTGGCGATGGCAGCGATGGTCTCTGCGCTTGCTGCCGTATCAGACCTTGCTGTCGTTGGCAGCCTTGCCGCCACTCTCGATCATCCTCGTGATCTGCCACTGCTGGGCTATCGACAGGATGTTGTTGACCACCCAGTAGAGCACCAGGCCGGACGGGAACCAGAAGAACATGATGCCGAAGATGTACGGCATCATCAGCATGACCTTGGCCTGGATCGGGTCCGGTGGCGTCGGGTTGAGCTTGGTCTGCAGGATCATGGTGGCGACCATGATGATCGGCAGCAGGCCTATCGGCATGTCGAGGACAGGAATCACGCCGAACAGGGTATCCGGCGCCGAGAGATCCGTGATCCAGAGAATCCAGGGCGCGTCACGGATTTCGACGGCGCCGAGAAGTGCCCAGTAGAGCGCGATGAAGACCGGAATCTGGACGAGGATCGGCAGGCAGCCGCCGAGGGGGTTGATCTTCTCGCGCTTGTAGAGCGCCATCATTTCCTGGTTGAGCTTCTGGCGATCGTCGCCGTAGCGCTCCTTGAGTTGCATCAGCCGCGGCGTCACCGTCTTCATCTTGGCCATCGACTTGTAACTGGCCGCCGACAGCGGGAAGAACAGCAGCTTGATGATGATCGTCAGGATGACGATCGCCCAGCCCCAGTTGCCGACGATCTTGTAGATCGCCTGAAGGCACCAGAAGATCGGCGCGGCTATGACCGTCAACCAGCCATAGTCCACGACCAGCGGCAGACCCTGCGCACCGATACCGCCGTCGGCCTTTGGTTTCGCCAGCTGCTCGAGCGTCGACTGGATTTGCGGTCCCGCGTAGAGCGGCACTTCGAGAGCCACCTTGGCCCCTGGAGCCGCAACTGGCACCGGGACGATGACGCCGGCAGCGACTGCCGGCGTCTGAGTGTTTTCCAGTTTGCGCATGTAGAATTCTCGCGGCAGACCGGGCTCGGGAATCCAGGCGCTGGCGAAGTAGTGCTGGATCATCGCGATCCAGCCGTTGTCGGCCTTGGTCGCAAATTTGGCCTTTCCGGACCCGATCTCGTCGAAGCTGACCTTCTGGAACTTCTCCTGGTCGGTGAAGACGGCTGGACCGGTGAAGGTCGACACCATCGAACTCTCGCCGTCGGGTGCCTTGACATCGCGCTGCAGCTGATAGTACGCGTGTGCTAAGAGTTCCTTCTTGCCGGCGTTTTCGATCTCATGCTTCAACCCGATCAGATAACTGCCGCGCTTGAACGTGTAGATCTTGGCCACCCGGACACCGTTGTCCGCCTCCGCTTCGAGGCGCAGAACCAGTTCCTGGGCATCATCGCCAAGTTCGCGTTTGCCCGGAGCCACTGAAAACCGTGTCCGGTGATTCGGCAAACCATCGCCGATCAGACCGCTCTGGGCAAAATACTGGTGCTTCGGCTCGAAGAGCGCGAAGTCCTTGTCCTTGCGGACGCTGTCGCGATAGTTCTTCAGGTCCAGGCGGACGATATCGCCACCCTGAAGGGAAACCTCGGCCGTGAACAGGTCCGTGCGGATGGTGACCGTTTCGGTCTTCTCCGGCGCAGCGGCAGCGACAGAAGCAGGCGCTTCCGGTAGTGGCGTGTGCAGGCTGCTGCTTGGCTTCGGTGCAGGCGCCTCGGCGGTTCCCGCAGCCACCACCGGCGGTGCCTTCGGCAGGTTGTACTTCTGCCACGCATCCCACAGCATGACCGTTGAGAAGGAGAAGATGAGCAGCAGCAGGAGGCGTCGGTGGTCCATGAAAACCTACAGTATTCAGTCGTTGGTCAGGGTACGGGATCGAAACCGCCGGGATTCCAGGGGTGGCAGCGTGACAGGCGGCGAAGTGCGAGGCTCGTTCCGCGGAGGGCGCCATGGCGTTCGACCGCCTCTGCTGCATACTGGGAACAACTGGGAAAGAAACGGCAACGCTGCCCCAGCATCGGGCTGACCGCGTAGCGATAGAAGCCTATCAGCGCAAGCAGAAGATGTTTCATCGGCTCATGGTTGGGGTGAGATGAGCTTGCGCAGCAAGCGGCGGATTTCCTGAGCCATGGCTTGCCGATCCAGTGCCGTTGGCTTGACTGCCAGACGCAGCACGAGATCGGTGGAACTCAGGCTGGCACGGAGCAGCCGGAACTCTTCCCTGGCCAGCCGCCGCAGCAGATTGCGGTCGACCGAACGGCGCAGGAAGCGCTTGGCCACCACCAGTCCGAGCCGCGCTCCGGGAGCCTCGGCAGCTTGGCGAGGTCGATAATGTAGCAGGAAATGGCGGCTTTTCAGCGCCCTCCGGAAAGCGAAAACGGATGAGTAGTCACCCGTCCTGAGCAGCCGGTATTGCTTCGGAAAAGCTGCCGAGTGTGGCGGACTTTCGCTTGCAGCGTCAGGTGTGAGGCTCAAACGCCGAGACGATGACGACCCTTGGCACGGCGGGCGCGGATCACTCCACGGCCACCACGGGTGGACATGCGGACGAGAAAGCCATGCGTCCGCTTGCGGCGAACGACTGACGGCTGGTAGGTACGTTTCATGGCTAAACCCTTGAACTCAAAGCTGGAAAAAAGGGTGGATTAGACAGCTTCGGGGCAAGCCTTGTCAAGGCCATATTTTTTTCGGAGCTGTGGATAACCTCGGCGCTACGGGTTAGAATTTGCATCTTGCGGGTTCTGGCAGGAGCGGCGGCGGGCTATCGGGGGGAACGCCGGCACCGCCCGGAAACATCCAGTCGTGGCCGCCCACCATCCCAGGCAACTTTAGCCATGTTTCTGATTTATAGGACAAATGCCTCTGTTTTTCGCGGCAGGTCGGGCTTTCGGCTGGCAGCAGGGCATCGCCGCGATGATCGGCGATGAGTAGTTTCTGGGCCTCGTGTCTGAGCCAGTTCGAACAGGAACTGCCGCCTCAGCAGTTCAACACGTGGATCCGCCCGCTTCGTCTCGAGGGAGAGGACGACATCGCCCGGGGTCTGCGCCTGCTGGCACCGAACGGCTTCATCCTGAAATGGGTCAAGGAGCGCTATCTGGCACGCATCGAGGCACTTGGCAGCGAGCACTTTGCCTTGCCGGTGACGATCACGCTGAGCCTCGCCGAGCGGTCAGCGACGGCTGCCAATACGGCCGCCGGCACCACCGAGCGGGCAAGGAACGCGCCGAACCAGGCCTCGCAACCCGCCGCGGTCGCCCCGGACCCCGTGAGGGCGCCCGACAGGGAACGCACCGGCTACGAAAAAACGCGGCTGATTGGCGGCTTCACCTTCGACAACCTGGTCGTTGGCAAGGCCAACGACCTCGCTCGCGCCGCCGCCAACCGCGTCGCCGACAATCCTGGCGAAACCAGCTACAACCCGCTGTTCATCTACGGCGGCGCCGGGCTCGGCAAGACGCACCTGATCCATGCGATCGGCAACGCGATCCTGCAACAGCGGCCGAACAAGGTGGTGCGCTACGTGCATGCAGAGGACTACTACTCGGACGTCGTTCGAGCCTACCAGCAGAAGTCCTTCGATGTCTTCAAGCGCTACTACCGCTCGCTCGACGTCCTGCTGCTGGACGATGTCCAGTTCTTCAACGGCAAGAACCGAACGCAGGAAGAGTTCTTTTACGTATTCAATGCGTTGAGCGAGTCGAAGAAGCAGATCGTCATCAGTTGCGACACCTACCCGAAGAACATCTCCGGCCTAGAGGATCGCCTCGTGACGCGCTTCGACTGGGGACTGACGGTGCAGATCGAGCCACCGGAAACCGAAATGCGCGTCGCGATTCTGAAGAAGAAGGCCGAACAGGAGGAGGTGGCCCTCGACGATGAGGTGGCTTTCTACATCGCCAAACACCTGCGCTCCAACGTCCGCGAACTCGAAGGTGCGCTGAAGAAGGTGCTCGCCTACTCGGCCTTTCATGGGCAGCAGATTGCCCTCGACCTCGCCAAGGAGGCGCTGAAGGATGTGATCGGTTCGGTCAACCGGCAGATCACGGTCGAGGGAATCCAGAAGACCGTGGCCGAGTACTTCAAGATCAAGGTTGCCGACCTCTTCTCGAAGAAGAGAACGCGGGTCATCGTTCGACCACGGCAGATTGCCATGTGGCTGGCAAAGAACCTGACATCGCAGAGCTATCCATCGATCGGCGAGCACTTCGGTGGCCGCGACCACACGACGGTGCTGCATGCGGTGCGAACCATCGATCAGTTGCGGCTCAAGGACGAGACTCTGAACCACGACGTGCATGTCCTCGAGCAGGTGCTGAAAGGGTGAAAGAGACAGTGGAAAAGTCGGTGGGCAAGTCGCTGGCGGAAAGGGGACAACTGACGACGAGCAGGGTCGGTGCAAAACTTGTTCTTTTTTGCCCACAGCTTCATACCGCCTCTGTACACCCTCCCAAGACGATTTCAACCTGATGAATTAAAGAAAGTTTTTTATGGTATCAACAGACTTGTCCGAACCTTAGTCTTTAAAGGATTTAGATATATGCTTCTTATCAAAACACGGAGAGACGTGCTTCTGGCACCGTTGCAGGCGGTTTCCGGGATTGTGGAAAGGCGCCACACGCTGCCCATCCTGTCCAACGTGCTGCTCGAGAAGCGCGGCGAGGTGCTGACGCTGCTGGCGACGGATATCGAGATCCAGATCACGACTTCGACGCCGGACATCGGAGGCGAGGGCGAAGGAGCGGTGACGGTTGGCGCGCGGAAGCTGCAGGAGATCCTGAGATCGCTGCCCGAGACGGCAGAAGTCAGCCTGGTCCTCGAGGACCGGCGGCTGCAGGTCAAGGCGGGCAGGAGTCGTTTCAACTTGCAGACCTTGCCGGCGGATGATTTCCCGAGCATGACGCTGTCACAGGGTGAGGCGAGGAACCTCAGGCTGACGCAAAGAGAGTTCCGGCAACTTCTGGCGCAGACCCATTATTCGATGGCATCACAGGATGTTCGTTATTACCTCAACGGACTGCTGCTGCTGCTGGCGGATGGTGAGTTGCGGGCAGTGGCAACCGATGGGCATCGGCTGGCTTACGCCAGCATGCCACTGGCTGCCGCCGCTGGTGCTGCCGGAGACGACGGGGAAAGCCGCCAGGAGCTGATCCTGCCGCGGAAGACGGTGGTGGAACTCAACCGTCTGCTTGCCGACAGTGACGAACCGCTGGTGATCGACATCCTGCCGAACCAGATCCGTTTCCAGTTCGGGCAGATAAGCCTCGTTTCGAAGCTGATCGATGGCCGTTTCCCGGATTATCAGAGGGTGATACCGCTGACCCTGAAGGACGTCATCCGGCTGCAGCGGAGCGTGCTGCTGCAGTCGATGGTGCGGGCGGCGATCCTGACGAACGAGAAATTCCGTGGCGTTCGCCTGGTTCTTGCCGAAGGCAGCCTGAAGATCATTGCCGCCAATGCCGAGCAGGAAGAGGCGCAGGAGGAGATCGAGGTCGACTACAGCGGCGAGCCTCTCGACGTCGGTTTCAACGTCTCATACCTCCTCGATGTCCTCAACAACAGCGTCGGCGAGACGATCGACTGGGGTTTCAACGATGCCAGTTCGAGTGCGTTGCTGACGATACCGGGGAACGATCGTTTCAAGTATGTGGTGATGCCGATGCGCATCTGAGCCTCGGCAGCAGCAGCGGCAACAGCCGTGACGGCAGTTTGGAAGTTGAACAGCGGCAAGAAACTGGATTCATGATGAGCGAAGAGAAGCAAGAGGCTGGGGCGTACGACGAGTCGAGCATTCAGCAACTGGAGGGTCTGGAGGCCGTTCGCAAGCGGCCGGGAATGTACATCGGTGACACTTCCGACGGAACGGGTCTGCACCACATGGTCTTCGAGGTCGTCGACAATGCGATCGATGAGGCACTGGCTGGCTATTGCGACGATATCGTGATCACCATCCACGCCGACAATTCGATATCGGTCAGCGACAACGGGCGTGGCATACCGACCGGAATCAAGCTCGACGACAAGCACGAGCCGAAGCGTTCTGCGGCCGAGATCGTCATGTGCGTTCTGCACGCCGGAGGAAAGTTCAACCAGAACTCGTACAAGGTCTCCGGAGGCCTGCACGGGGTCGGTGTGTCGTGCGTCAATGCGCTGTCGCGCTGGCTGCGGCTGATCATCCGTCGCGAGGGCAGGAAGCACCGGATCGAGTTCAGCCGTGGGGCGGTCGTCGACCGACTGGTGGACGTTCGGGATGGCGTCGAGGTTTCACCGCTGCGGATCGTCGGAGAGACCGAGAAGCGTGGAACGGAACTGCATTTCATGGCCGACGAGGAGATCTTCGGCCAGGTAGAGTTCCACTACGAGATCATTGCCAAACGCCTGCGTGAACTGTCCTTTCTCAACAATGGCGTGAAGATCAGGCTCAACGACCAGCGCACAGGGAAGGAGGAGAATTTCGCCTTTCTCGGCGGCGTCAGGGGCTTTGTCGAGTACATCAACCGCACGAAGACGGTGCTGCACCCGAACATTTTCCACGCCGCCGGCGAATCAGTTGCCGGCACCGGAGTGATCAGTGTCGAAGTGGCGATGCAGTGGAACGACAGCTACGCCGAACAGGTCCTGTGTTTCACCAACAACATCCCGCAGGCCGATGGCGGGACCCACATGACCGGCCTGCGCGCTGCCATGACGCGGGTCATCAACCGCTACATCGAAGAGAACGAGATAGCCAAGAAGGCGAAGGTCGACATCAGCGGCGACGACATGCGCGAAGGGCTCGCCTGTGTGCTGTCGGTCAAGATGCCTGATCCGAAGTTCGCCTCGCAGACGAAGATGAAGCTGGTTTCGTCGGAGGCGCGCCCGGCGGTCGAGGAGGTGGTGGCGGCGAAGCTGGCGGAGTTTCTGCAGGAGCGGCCGCTCGACGCAAAGGTGATCACCGGCAAGATCGTCGAGGCGGCGCGTGCCCGTGATGCTGCGCGCAAGGCGAGGGAGATGACCAGACGCAAGGGCCTTCTTGATGGGGTCGGTCTGCCCGGAAAGCTGGCCGACTGCCAGGAAAAGGATCCGGCGCTCTGCGAACTCTACCTGGTCGAGGGTGATTCGGCCGGTGGATCGGCGAAACAGGGTCGCGACCGCAAGTTCCAGGCGATCCTGCCACTCAAGGGAAAGATCCTCAATGTCGAGAAGGCGCGTTTCGACAAGCTCATCTCGTCGCAGGAGATCGTCACCCTGATCACCGCGCTGGGTACGGGAATCGGCAAGGACGAGTACAAACCCGAGAAGCTGCGCTATCACCGCCTGATCATCATGACCGATGCGGACGTCGACGGAGCGCACATCCGCACCTTGCTGCTGACCTTCTTCTACCGGCAGATGCCGGAGCTGGTCGAGCGGGGACACATCTACATCGCCCAGCCGCCGCTCTACAAAGTCAAGCACGGCAAGGTCGAGCGCTACATCAAGGACGACCAGGCGCTGAAGCAGTTCCTGCTGACGTTGGCGCTCGAGGGAGCGGTGCTGACACCGCAGGCCGGCGCTCCGGAGATTTCGGGTACGGCACTCGAACACCTGGCGCGCGAGTATCTGCTGGCCGAGGCCGTCATCAACCGCCTGTCGCACCTGATCAATCCGGAAGTCCTGCATGCACTGATCGACTGCAACGTGAAGCTCGAGCTCGCCGACGAACCGTCGGCAGTGGCGACGGCGAAGGCGCTGCTGGCGGCGGTGGACAGCCGACTCGAGATCAACATCGTTGCCGGCTATGATTCGGTGAACGAGCGCTGGCAACTACGGCTCGAGAAGATGCTGCACGGCAATCTGAAGCTCGGCGTGATCGACGACGATCTGCTGGTCAGCGGTGATTACGCCCAGCTGCGCCGGACGGCGGAGATCCTCGCGGGTCTCTTCGGCGCTGGCGGCGTCGTCACCCGCGGCGACAAGAGGAAGAGTGTCAACAGTTTCGCCGAGACGATGCAGTGGCTGCTGAGCGAAGTCGAGCGCAGCATCAGCAAGCAGCGCTACAAGGGGCTCGGCGAGATGAACCCGGCACAACTCTGGGAAACGACAATGGACCCGCAGGTCCGGCGGCTGCTCAAGGTGCAGATCGAGGACGCGATTGGCGCCGACGAGATCTTCAGCACGCTGATGGGCGAGCTGGTCGAGCCTCGGCGCAACTTCATCGAAACGAATGCGCTGGCGGCTCGCAATATCGACGTCTAACGGTCATGACTTTCGAGACTCCCTTGATGATCAAAGTCATGACCGTTTCCCTCATTCCCGGCCCTTCTCCCGCGCACGGGAGAAGGGAGATTCGCGAGTCGCTGACGCGACTTTCACGTTAAACTGGCGCGACGGCGGGGCCGCGCCAGCCGTGTGCAGCGCCGTGCTGCCCTCGCGGTCGTGTCACGCGTTCATGACCGGGCGGCCGTTGCTGCAGACGGGCGGTAGCGGTTGATCGCATCGCGGGTTTCGCGGGCAACGACACGCGATGCTTCGGCGTAGTCCTCGCCGCTGCCGGCGTAGAGGATGGCTCGCGACGAATTGATCATCAGTCCGTTGCCGCTGGAGGTGCAACCGGCAGCAACGGTTGCCGCGACATCGCCGCCCTGTGCGCCGACGCCCGGGACAAGCAGAGGCATGTTGCCTGTGAGCGCGCGAACGCGGGCGATTTCCTGCGGGAAGGTGGCACCGACAACCAGTCCGCATTGCCCGTTCTCGTTCCATTCTTTGCTCACCAGGCGAGCCAGGCGCTCGTACAGTTTCTCGCCGCCGACGTCGAGGAACTGCAGATCACTGCCGCCCGGATTTGAGGTGCGACAGAGAAGGATCACGCCCTTGTCGCGGTACGCCAGGTACGGCGCCACCGAGTCGCGCCCGAGGTAGGGGTTGATCGTCACTGCGTCGGCCTGGTAGCGTTCGAAAGCCTCGATTGCGTATTGCTCGGCGGTGCTGCCGATGTCGCCTCGCTTGGCGTCGAGGATGACGGGTATCGCCGGATGACGCGAATGAATGTGGGCAATCAGCGCTTCCAGCTCTTCTTCGGCGCGGCAGGCGGAGAAATAGGCGATCTGCGGCTTGAAGCAGCAGACGAGATCGGCCGTCGCATCGACGATCGCGGTACAGAACTGCAGGATTGCTCCCGGCTTGCCCTTGAGATGCGCCGGCAGGCGACCGGCGTCAGGATCGAGGCCGACGCAGAGTAGGCTGTTGCGGTCGTTCCAGGCTGAGGTCAGTGCGTGCATGAAGTTCATCGTCTCATCACCGCAAGCAAAAAACGCCATTCTACGGGAATCGGTAGCACCCGACGGCGGCGGCGGCGAATCCAGAGACTGTGGCTTGACAAGCAGGTAGACTCGAAGCTTTTCGGGGCTGGAGGTGGAGCAGACGGATGAAGAGACTCGGTGCAGATGAGTATCTGGCATTGCGGGCCGGTGCCGAGGTGCTGGAGGCAGACAGCTTTGGCGAGAAGGTTCTGCGTCTGGCCGATGGTACGATCCTGAAGCTTTTTCGTCGCAAGCGGCTGTTGTCGTCGGCGGCATGGTCGCCGTACGCACAGCGTTTTGCCGACAACGCTGTGGCGCTACGCGGTCGGGGAATAGCGGTACCCGAGATCATTGCCGTCGTGCGCATCGCATCGATCGCCCGCGACGCGGTCCACTATCATCCGCTGCCCGGCGAGAGCCTGCGGCACTTGTTGCGCGACGGCATCGACCCGGAGATGCGCGGCAAGATCAGGAGCGCCTTCACGCGTTTCGTCATCGAGCTGCACGACAAGGGAGTCTACTTTCGCTCGCTTCATCTCGGCAATGTGCTCTATATGCCCGATCGGCGCTTCGGGCTGATCGACATTGCCGATGCGCGCGTACGGCCATGGCGTCTGGGCAGGCATCTTCGCCGCCGCAATCTGCGGTTGCTGCTCGCTTCTGCGGGCGAATCGGAGCTGATCGATGCGGTGGCGGTGATCGCTGGCAGGGGGGCGGCGCCGCTTTGAGGGGGCCCCAGGCCGTCTTTACAATGACTTTCCCGAACCCTATAATCAGCGCTTCTTTCGCGGGGGTATAGCTCAGCTGGGAGAGCGCTTGCATGGCATGCAAGAGGTCCGCGGTTCGATCCCGCGTACCTCCACCAGCGCGGCGAGAGAATTGATCCGGGTCCCCATCGTCTAGAGGCCCAGGACACTACCCTTTCACGGTAGGTACCGGGGTTCGAATCCCCGTGGGGACGCCATCCTGACCGGCCGGTGCAGCAATCACGGCCGACCGCTTGCGGCACTTCGGCTGCCGCTTCCGAGGCATTCCCGGGGCGATGTTCAATTCCGTCACGCCTGCCGCCATTCTTGCCAAAGATCAGCAAATCAATTAAGTTGGTGGCCCACGTTGGCGGTTCCTGGCGGAGTCTGCTGCCGCCGGGGCATTCGCCCGACAGCCGCGGCGTTCGGGTTGCTGCGGCAAGCAGCGGTGCCGGTCGGACAACAGCGGAATGAACCTTTATCCCAGGCGCCTGGTCAAGCCCTTGCGTCCAGCAGTTGCAGTCCCGGCCCCGCCATCCGTCCTTGCAAGGAAGAATGATGAATGCAAACGAGAAGTTCATAGCCGCCGACGCACATGTGGATCAGGCGGCGATCAGGCCGCTGCCCAACTCACGCAAGGTCTTCGTCGTTGGCAGTCGACCGGATATCCGCGTGCCGATGCGCGAGATCACTCAGGCGGATACCGATACGGCCTTCGGTGGCGAAAAGAACCCGCCGATCTACGTTTACGACTGTTCCGGCCCGTACTCGGAACCGCTGGCACACATCGACATTTGCCAGGGGCTGCCGGCGATGCGCGCGCAATGGATCGCCGAGCGGGGAGACAGCGACCCGCTGACGCGACTGAGTTCCGAGTTCGGGCGGCAGCGGGCAGCGGATCTGGCGCTCGACGAGCTGCGCTTCCCCGGGCTGCAGCGCAAGCCGTTGCGTGCCAAGCCGGGTTGCAACGTGAGCCAGATGCACTATGCGCGACGCGGCATGATCACGCCGGAAATGGAGTATGTCGCAATCCGTGAAAACGGCAATCGCCAGCAGTATGTCGAGCAGCTTCGGAACTCCGGTGCGCAAGGCCGCCGGCTGGCGGAAATCCTTTGCCGCCAGCACCGCGGCAACAGCCACGGCGCGAGCATTCCGGATGAGATCACCGCCGAGTTCGTCCGCTCCGAGGTGGCTCGCGGCAGGGCGATCATTCCGTGCAACATCAACCACCCGGAAAGCGAGCCGATGATCATCGGCCGCAACTTTCTCACCAAGATCAATGCCAACATCGGCAACTCGGCACTGGGATCGAGCATCCAGGAAGAGGTGGAGAAGATGACCTGGGCGATCCGCTGGGGTGGCGACACGGTGATGGATTTGTCAACCGGCAAAAACATCCACGAGACGCGCGAGTGGATCATCCGCAACAGTCCGGTACCGATCGGAACGGTGCCGATCTACCAGGCACTCGAGAAGGTTAACGGCAAGGCCGAGGAGCTGAGCTGGGAGATCTTCCGCGACACGCTGATCGAACAGGCCGAGCAGGGCGTCGATTACTTCACGATCCATGCTGGCGTGCTGCTGCGCTATGTTCCGCTGACCGCCGGCCGGCTGACCGGCATCGTATCGCGCGGCGGCTCGATCATGGCCAAGTGGTGCCTGGCGCATCACCGTGAGAGCTTCCTGTACACGCACTTCGAGGAGATCTGCGAGATCATGAAGGCTTACGACGTGGCTTTCAGCCTCGGCGATGGCCTGCGCCCGGGATCGATCTACGACGCCAACGATGAAGCGCAGCTCGGCGAGCTGAGGACTCTGGGTGAGCTGACCGACATCGCGTGGAAGCACGATGTGCAGGTGATGATCGAGGGTCCCGGTCACGTGCCGATGCACATGATCAAGGAAAACATGGAGCTGCAGCTGGAGTACTGTCGCGAGGCACCGTTCTATACCCTCGGACCGCTGACCACCGACATTGCGCCAGGCTATGACCACATCACCAGCGGCATCGGCGCGGCGATGATCGGCTGGTACGGTACGGCGATGCTCTGCTACGTCACTCCGAAGGAGCACCTCGGCCTTCCCGACAAGGACGACGTCAAGACAGGAATCATCACCTACAAGCTGGCGGCGCACGCTGCCGATCTGGCGAAGGGGCATCCGGGTGCTCAGATCCGTGACAACGCACTGTCAAAGGCCCGCTTCGAGTTCCGTTGGGACGATCAGTTCAACCTCGGGCTCGATCCGGACAAGGCACGCGAGTTCCACGACGAGACGCTGCCGAAGGACTCGGCAAAGGTGGCGCACTTCTGCTCGATGTGCGGTCCGCACTTCTGTTCGATGAAGATCACCCAGGAGGTCCGCGAGTTTGCTCTCGCCGAAGGTCTCAGCGAGGAAGAGGCACTGGCGAGAGGGATGGAGGAGAAATCGATCGAGTTCGTCCGCACCGGCGCAGAGGTCTATCACAAGGTCTGACGGGCTGCCGTGGTGGCTGAAAAAGCACGCTCAGCGCGGCTGCGCTTCCTCGTTGCGCGCTGTCGCCGGGATAGCGGCCGCTGAGTCGACAGACAGGCAGGCAGCGATTCCCGTTGCGATGGCGTCGACCATCCGGCGCTGGCGGGCGGTATCCAGCAGTGCCAGCTCCTCCTCGCGATGCTTGATCACCCCGGCTTCGAACAGCACGGCAGGGAGGGTCGTTCGGTAGAGCACCACCAGTCTGTCGTAGTAGAACACGGCGTTGCTGGCGTCAGCTGGCTGGCGAGCGGGTCCGGCGAGCGGTGTGGCGTGATGCAGCGCGGCGTCGAAGCCGGCGCGGCGCATGCTGGCACCAATGGCCGAGGCACAGCGCAGGCTGTCGGCGAGATGCGGGTTGTTGCGCGAGACGAAAAGCGAGAATCCGGTGTGGAGATCGCTGTAGGTCCGCATCGTACCGTCCCAGTCCCACTCCTGCAGCAGATCCTCGTGTACCGAATCGTGATGCAGTGAAAGGAAGACGTCGGAACCGGCTGCCTGCTGCGGACGCGCCGCCAGAGTGTCGACCAGACCATCGAAGTTGATCTCGCGCACGGCGAGACCGCGCGCACGCAGTTCGTCGCCGAGTTGTTGCGCCAGATTGCGGTTGAAGTCAAACTCGCTCGTGCCACGGGCGCTGGTTGCGCCGCGAGCCGCCAGAGTGTGGCCGACATCGAGCGAAACCTCGGCAGCGTGTGCGGCTGCGACGAGGAACGCAGCGAGGCCGCAGCGAAGAGCGGCTGCCGGCAACGCCTGCACGCGTGGCGAAGCAGGTAGGCTAGAAGTCCTTTTCGGCTTCCCAGAGGACGAAGCCCTCCTCCTGCTGGGTCCACTGCAGGATCTCGATCAGCGGGTAGGCGCGTTGTCCGAGGCCGACCGTCGGCGCTTCGTCGTCGTCACTCTTGGTGCGCGGGTGGTCGGGGTTGCCGTCTGCGGCTGCTGGCGCTCCTGGCTGCTCGGCGGCGGCGCGGCGCAGGCGGGTGATTGCTTCCGGCAACTGCTCGGTCGTGATGACGCCGCGCGCGCTGCAGTCCTTGCCGACGACCTCGAGCAGCTGTCGCGCCACGGGGGCAAACATCATGATCTGGCCGGAGGTACTGGATGTGAATTTGACGAGCATTGGCTATTTCTCCATGGGTTTCGAGTTACGTGCCTATTGTTGCAGCTCGGAGTTCGGAGAACAATAGCGCGATGGATCTGAGCCGCTTGTTGCAGTCGCAGGGTTTCGGCAGTCGCGCCGAATGCCGGGCGCTGATCGCCAGTGGCCGCGTTTGCGTCGACGGGCGTGCGTGTGCGGACTGGACAGAGGAGTTCGACGCCGGGCAGCTGGTCTTTTCCGTCGATGGTACCTCCTGGCGCTATCGCAAGGCGGCCTACCTGGCGCTGCACAAGCCTGGCGGGTACGAGTGTTCGCATCAGCCGCAGCACCATGCCAGCATCTACTCGCTGTTGCCGCCGCCGCTGGTGAGGCGCGGCGTTGAAGCGGTCGGGCGGCTGGATCAGGATGCGACCGGACTCTTGTTGCTGAGCGATGACGGTGGTTTCATCCACCGCTACACTTCGCCACGCAAACAGGTCGAGAAGGTCTATGAGGTGAGGACGCGGCATGTCGTCGATGATCGGCAGTTGCAGGCACTGCTCGATGGCGTGAAGCTGCGTGACGATGCGCTGGTGGTTGCTGCCGCCGGCTGCGAGCGGCTCGACGACAGGAGCCTGCGGCTGAGCGTGACGCTTGGCCGCTACCATCTCGTGAAAAGGATGCTGGCGGCGGTTGGGAACCGGGTCGAGGCTCTGCACCGCGTGGCGATCGGCGGCTTCGGCCTGCCGCCGGCTCTGCATGCCGGCGAATGGATGTGGCTCGACGCCACCGACCTGGATCGGCTGGCTGGGACTGCCGCACCGCCGCGGGCTGGCTTTGCCGATGAGAGAGACCGGGAAGGATGCTCATGAAGGGGTTGTGGCTGGTGCTTGCTGCTCGCTTTTCGGGACACGGCGTTGCCGCCCAGGAGTGCCGCCGCGGTTGCGCCGCGTGGTGTGCTTTTCGAGGGAACTGGCAATGACCCTGACCGAACTGCGCTACATCGTGGCACTGGCGCGCGAGCGGCACTTCGGGCATGCAGCGGAGAAATGCCACGTCAGTCAGCCAACGCTGTCGGTGGCATTGAAGAAGGTCGAGCAGCGCTACGGCGTGATCCTCTTCGAACGTTCGTCGGCCGATGTTCGCCTGACGACAATGGGCGAGCAGATCGCGCAACAGGCGGAGCGGGTCCTCGAGGAGGCGGCGAGACTGAAGGAGATCGTCACGCAGGGCAAGGATCCGTTGCTCGGGCCATTGCGGCTGGGCGCAATCTATACCATCGCACCGTATCTGCTGCCGCGGCTGATCCCGGCGCTGCACGCGCGGGCGCCGCGGATGCCGCTCTACCTGCAGGAGAATTTTACGGTCAATCTGGCAGGGCAGTTGCGGCGGGGCGATCTCGACGTCATCGTCGTCGCTCTTCCGTTTGCCGAGCCGGGCGTCGTATCGCGCGTGGTCTACGAGGAGCCGTTCTGTGTCGTGATGCCACGGCAGCATCCGCTGGCGCGGCAGGAACTGATCGACGCCAGTCAGGTGGCGGCGGAGAATCTGCTGTTGCTCGGTAACGGCAACTGTTTTCGGGATCAGGTCGTGCAGGCCTGTCCGCAGCTGTCGGCACCGGGTGGGACGGAAGGATCGCTCGAAGGAAGCTCGCTGGAGACGGTGCGCTACATGATCGCCAGCGGTGCCGGCATCTCGGTCGTTCCGGCGTCGGCAGCGGCTACGTGGCCGCGCGAGGACTCGCTGCTGAGCGTGCGTCAGTTCAGCGATCCGGCACCGGTACGCAAGGTGGTGATTGCGTGGCGGGCTACCTTTCCGAGACCGCAGGCGATCGACGTGTTGCGCGCGGCCATCGTCGATGCTCCGCCTGCCGGCGTCGTCATCGTCTGAGCGCTGCTGCGGCAGTCGCCGTCAGACGACGGGTGGCGTAAGGCCGACAGGTGGATTGGCAACGAGTGAGTGGGCGGCGACGGAGCGAGGCTGTTTCACGTGAAACAGCCTCGCTCCGTCGCCGACGGCTGCTCGCTCAGCCGGGCGCCTTGCGCCGGCGCGCCGCCGCTGCGGAGGGGGGTGCGCCGGTTGCCGCGGCGGCCGGCTTGGCGCTCGCCGTGCGGGCCTTGGCCGCAGCGGTCCGCGGCTCGCGCTTTTCGAACTCGAAACCGACCTTGCCGTCGCTTCCGCGTACCAGGTAAGCCGAGAACTTGCGGCGGGTGCGGGCCGAGACAAATCCCCGCAACAGCTCGCTACGGCCGTCCGCGAGGAGCTTGCGCATCTGCTCGGGCTCTATCGGCTGCTGCAGGATGACCGTGCCGGAGCGGAAGTCGCAGCTGCGGCCGGCAGTGACCGACTTTTCGCAGACGTAGGCCATGCCGTGCTGAAAGATCCGCGCGCCACATTTCGGGCAGGCACCGAGCGCGTCACTCTGCGAGAAGTCCGGCTCCTCGCCGCCACCTTCATCGCTGGCGCTGCCCTGGCCGAAGTCGAACACCGGCGCATTGTCGTCGTTGAGCTGGATGATGGCGCTGAAAGGACGGCCCAGCTTGTTGCGAAAGCCGGTCAGTGGGCCGAGTCTGCGCTGCGTCAGCAACTCGTCGATCTCGCGCGCGTCGAACTGCCGCCCGGCGACGATCTTCCAGAGCGAGAAGTCACAACCCTGGCACTGAAACTTCTTGTACGTTTCCTTGATAACCTTGCCGCACTTCGGGCAGGGCGTCGCGAGTTCACCGAAGTCACCGGGAATGCTGTCGCTGTCGTAGCTGCGGGCGCGGTCGACGATGCGCCGGGTCATCTCGGCGATTTCGCGCATGAAGTCGTCGCGCGACATCGCACCACGCTCCATTCGCGCCAGCTTCCACTCCCATTCGCCGGTCAGCTCGGGGGCGGTGAGTTCGGGGATGCCCAGTCCGTTGAGCAGAGTCATCAGAGAAAAGGCCTTGGCCGTGGGGAGCAACTCGCGACCTTCACGGAGAAGATACTGTTCTGCCAGCAGGTTCTCGATGATCTGGGCGCGTGTCGCGGGAGTCCCCAGGCCGCGACCGGCCATTGCGGCGCGCAGTTCCTCGTCGTCCATGGTCTTGCCCGCGCCCTCCATCGCCGTCAGAAGGGTGGCCTCGGAATAGCGCGCCGGCGGCCGGGTCTGATGAGCAGCGATCACCACGTCCTCGGTGTGCACCGTTTCGCCGGTAGCGACGGCGACCAGGTTGCCGTCTTCACCTTCCTGTGCCTCGCGGCCATAGACTGCCAGCCAGCCGGGATTGACGAGGACCCGGCCTTCGGTCTTGAAGGGTTCGCCTTCGACGCGGGTGATGCGGGTGGTGATCTGGTACTCTGCGGCGGGATGGAAGACGGCGAGGAACCTCTTGACAACCATGTCGTAGAGCTTGAACTCGGGCTCGGAAAGGTGCTTGGGCGCCTGCAGCGTCGGAATGATCGCAAAGTGATCGGACACCTTGGCGTTGTTGAAAATGCGCTTGTTCGGCTGCACCCAGTGCCGTTCGAGAATCACTTGCGCAAAGGGGGCGTAACGCGCCAGCAGCCCCTCGTCCTGCGCCTTGGCGCCCGTTTCGCCAGCCAGCATCGCCAGCGTGGTGCTCACCGTCGGCCGATAGTCCTCCGGCAGCGCCCGCGAGTCCGTGCGCGGGTACGTGAGGACCTTGTGTTTCTCGTACAGAGCCTGCGCCAGCCCAAGGGTCGACTTGGCGGAGAATCCGAAGCGGCTGTTCGCCTCGCGCTGCAGGCTCGTGAGGTCATAGAGCAGAGGTGACAGCTGGCTCGAAGCCTTTGACTCCTCGCTGACCGCACCCGGTTTGCCAAGGCACTTCTGCTGCAGTGTTGCTGCCCGCCTCTCGTCCCAAAGGCGGTCGGCACGGGCGTGTTCATCCTCTTCCTTGCCTTGAAACTTTTCGTCGAACCACTTGCCGCGGTAGTCCCCGGCGGCACAGACGAAGACCCCCTCGAGTTCCCAGTAGGCGCGCGGCTTGAACTTGCGGATGCGATCCTCACGGTCGACGATCAACGCCAGCGTTGGTGTCTGGACGCGACCGACGGTGGTCAGATGGAAACCACCGGTCTTCGAGTTGAACGCCGTCATCGCCCGCGTGCCATTGATGCCGACCAGCCAGTCGGATTCCGAACGACAGACGGCTGCCTGCGCCAGCCCGTGCATCTCGCTGCCGTCGCGCAGCCTGGAGAAGCCCTCGCGGATCGCCTGTGGCGTCATCGACTGCAGCCACAGCCGCTCGACCGGCTTGCCGGTGCCGGCATGCCGGCTGATGTAGTTGAAGATCAACTCGCCTTCACGGCCGGCGTCGCAGGCGTTCACCAGGCTGACCACGTCCTTGCGCTTGATCAGGCGAAGCAGCAACTTGAGGCGCGTCTCCGTCTTGGCGATCGGCTGCAACGCAAAATGTGGGGGAATCACCGGCAGGTGCGCGAAGGACCACTTGCCGCGCTTGACCTCGTACTCAGCGGGGCAGGCGAGCTCGAGCAGATGACCGATGGCCGACGAGAGAACGTACTCCTCGCTCTCGAAGTAGTCCTCATGGCGAACGAAACCACCCAGCGCGCGCGCGAGGTCAGCGGCGACGGACGGCTTTTCGGTAATGATCAGTTTTTTGCTCATGGGGTCTTTGTCAGCCGCACAGGGGTGCGATGGTGGGGTTGTGTGCGCTCCGCAGGGGAGCTCTTGCGGCCGATGATAAGAGCAGTCCGCCGGCCTTGGCAAGCAAGCTGGCCGCGGCGGCCGGCGCCGGTAGGCTGCGCGGTGGCTCGGTTGACTGCCGACGAGCCGCAGACCGGCGCCGCAGACGATGATCGCGGCGGTGCGGCAGTTACCGCGAGTGGTGGTGGTCTACGGGCCGTTGCCCGCAGACGGCGGCGGCTGCCGTTGGTAGCGGCCGCCAGGCATGCTGGCGATCAGCCCCTGCAGTTCGAGTTCGAGCAGGAGGACGGCCGCACGCTCGACCGTCAGGTCGGTGCGCGTGACCAGTTCGTCGAGGCTGAACGGGTCGAAGCCGAAGACCTCCAGGAAAGGAGAGGCATCGGTTGCGACGTCGTGTGCTGTATGCGCTGGTGTATCTGCCGCCATGCCGGCCTTCGTCGCGGGATGTCCTGCCGGGACGTTCCAGCGCAGCTCGTCGAGCACGTCGGCGACGGTCTCGACAAGCTTCGCTCCCTGTTTGATCAGTCGGTGGCAGCCCCGCGACTGCGGCGAGTGAATCGATCCGGGAATGGCGAAAACCTCGCGTCCCTGTTCCGAAGCGATACGGGCAGTGATCAGCGAACCGCTCTCGACGGTGGCTTCGATCACCAGGGTGCCGCGCGACAGGCCGGCGATCAGCCGGTTGCGACGCGGAAAATTGGCAGCCAGCGGTGGCGTCCCGAGTGCAAACTCGGAAACGATTGCGCCCTTGCGGCTGATCTCGCGTGCCAGCTCACGGTTGCTGGCGGGGTAGACGCGGTCGATGCCGGTACCGACGAAGGCGACCGTATTACCGGAGCCGGTCAGCGCTCCGCGGTGCGCGCCGGCATCGATACCAAGCGCGAGGCCGCTGGCGATCGTCAGTCCGGCGTCGGCGAGGGACGCGGCAAAGCGCTCGGCGTTCCTGAGGCCAAGCGGCGTCGGATTGCGGCTGCCGACGATGGCCAGTGTTGGCGAGTTGAGGAGTTCGAGGCGGCCCAGCACATAGAGCACGGTTGGCGGATCCGGGGTCTGCAGGAGCGACTGCGGGTACGCCTGGTCGGCGAGACAGACCAGATGCTGTGTCGGCTGTACCGACCAGGCGAGGGCGCTCTCGAGGGCTGCCGTGTTGTCCTGATCGAGCAGCAGGCTGGCGGCGCGATCGCCAATCACAGCGGCCAGCGCAGACCGGCCAGCGTTGAAGATCTCCTCTGGCAGCCCAAAGGCACGCAGCAGCTTGCGCTGCGTCTCGCCGCCGATCCCGGGAGTCAGGGTGAGGCGCAGCCACGGCAGCAGCTCGGCTGCCCCGGCCTTCATTACTGCGGCACGCGGGCGAAATCGTTGACCTCGACGGTGCCTATGGCCTGAACCACGAGGCCGTAGGAGATGCGCTCGAAGGTGCGGAAGATGAAGAGGAGGCCGATCCGCTGCGGGGGAATCGCTATGACCACATTGTTCTCATACTCGTCGCGCTCGACGACCGTGCGATTGCGCTCCAGTGCCAGCACATGACCGATTTCGATGCCGTCCGCTTGGCCACGGTTGATGGCGACGATCGATCCCCCGCCAGCGGCGTCGACGCCACCGTAAACCGAGATGATCCGGCCATCGACCGCGAAATCGGGCTTGTGGGGAACGTAGGGAACCAGGGGAGGGCGTACCGCCGGCAGCAGACGGTCACCGCGACCGATTTCCTCCTTGGACGTCAGCACTTCGAAGGTGGCCGGGTTGCCGGGTTCAATCTGGCGGGCGGTGCCGAGATAGTAGGCCTGGTAGCCAAGGACTTCCTTGCTGTCGGGGTCCACCAATTCCTGGCCCTTGCGGTAGATCTGCCAGCCTCGCTGCTTGGGGTCCGCATCGGCAACATAGGCGCGGTCGCCACTGCTGAGGAAAATGCGATCCGGCGGCAAGGCGACGATGCGCGCGGCGCGTTCGAGACCGTTCTTGTCGACGATCAGCGGTTCGGAGAGGAAGGGGCGGATCTGGTTTGGCGGAATCGGTGGCACGCCCTGTTCGATCCCTTCGGCGTAAATCCGCGGCAGAAGCTTCGCGCTTTCCAGGCGCAGCCAGGGTTTGCCGTCAGCGTGACGTTCGAGGACGATGACGTCTCCGGGATAGATGAGGTGCGGATTGCGGATCTCGGCGCGGTTCATGCGCCAGATCAGCGGCCATTCCCACGGGTTCTTGAGGAACTTGCCTGAAATCCCCCAGAGCGTATCTCCGGGGACGACGATGTGTCGCTCGGGAGCGCCGCTGGCCAGTTCCAGGTCCTGGGCGGCGGCGCTGGAGACCGCAGCGAGCGTGGCCAGGAGGAAGGCGAACAGGAAGCGGATCATCGTGTTATCCTCGTACGTGTAGCCGCACTCTCGTTGGGAACTCAGGGTCGAGTCTCGTGTCGGAGCGAATCGATTCGGCAGCCCTGTCGCCAAGCCTCCGGTGCGTGCGATTCGCGGTGGCCGGCATTGTCGAGACACTGCGTTAAATTTTGCACGTAGTTACTTATTCGATCAAGCTTTTTATGTCTTTACTGCCAATACTTCGTTTTCCTGACCCACGTCTGAAGAAGGTTGCCGCGCCGGTAGCCCGGATCGACGACGACATACGCCGCCTGGCGCGCGACATGGCCGAGACGATGTACGAAGCACCAGGGATCGGGCTTGCGGCGACGCAGGTCGATGTGCACCTGCGGCTGATCGTCGTCGATGCCTCGGAGACAAAGGACCAGTTGCTGGTCCTCATCAACCCGGCGATCGAAGTGCAGGAGGGTTCGCAGAAGTGCGAGGAGGGATGCCTTTCGGTGCCCGGCATCTACGACAGGGTCGAGCGGGCCGAGCACGTCGTCGTCCGCTACCTGGATCTCGACGGCAGCGAGCAGACCGTCGATGCTAGCGGTCTGCTGGCCGTCTGCCTGCAGCATGAAATGGATCACCTGCAGGGGCGGGTGTTCGTCGAGCACCTGTCGCAACTGAAGCAGTTGCGAATCCGGAACAAGCTCGCGAAGCAGGCGCGGATCACCGCGTGAGGCTGGGTTTTGCCGGAACACCGGAATTTGCCGCCGTTGCGCTGCGGGCGGTGCTCGCTGCCGGCCATCGGGTCGAGCTGGTACTGACCCAGCCGGATCGGGCGGCGGGACGTGGTCTGGCCGAGCGACCGTCGGCGGTGAAGCGGCTGGCGCAGGCGGCAGGGCTGCAGCTGCTGCAGCCGACGACCCTGCGTGACGCGGCGGTACAGGAGCGAATTCGCGCCAGCGATCTGGACGCCCTGATCGTCGCCGCCTACGGCCTGATCCTGCCGCAGGCGGTCCTCGATCTACCGCGCTGGGGGTGCATCAACATCCATGCCTCGCTGTTGCCACGCTGGCGTGGGGCGGCACCGATCCAGCGGGCGATACTTGCCGGTGATTCGGAAACCGGTGTCAGCATCATGCAGATGGACGCCGGGCTCGACAGCGGGCCGGTTCTGCTGGCGGCGGCGCAGCCCATCCGTGACGAAGATACCGCGGCTTCGCTGCACGACAGGCTGGCCGCGCAAGGAGCCGGACTGGTCGTCGAGGTGCTCGATCGCTTGCCGTTGCCAGCCAGCCCGCAGCCGGCAGGTGGCATCACGCACGCTTCCAAGCTCGACAAGGCCGAGGCAGTGCTCGATTGGCGTCTGCCCGCCGCGCAGCTCGCACGGCAGGTACGCGCCTTCAATCCGCATCCGGGCGCAAGCTTCACACTCCAGGGCAAGGTACTGAAAGTCTGGGCGGCGCGCCCGGTCGTCGGCAACGGTAGGCCCGGGATCATCCTGCAGGCGGATCGCGATGCTCTGCTGGTCGCCTGCGGAGAAGGCGCGCTCTGCCTGGACGAGGTGCAGCAGCCCGGAGGCAGGCGGTTGCCGGCGGCGGAGTTCCTCAACGGGGCGCCGGTGTCGGTGGGTGCGCTCTGCGCGCAGGTGGCTTCCTGAGGGCCGGCACCCGCTGCCGGAAGCCTGTTTCACGTGAAACACGATCCGCTGACTACGGGCCCCCATCGCTTGCCAGCAACGATCGCAGCAGCGCGGCGAGGCGGTAGCCCGCTTCGGTGACGCGACGATTGGCGATCGCCAGCGCGTTCTGGTGAAAGATCGCGTCGATCGTCGGTACGTCGTCCCAGTCTGGCGGGTAAGCGTGATCGCGCGCCAGGTGCCAGCTTTCGTCGATCCACTGCGCCGCCGTCGTGCCCGTCGCCGGTGCTGGATGGCGACTCATCAGGCTGCCGACGGCCGCCGCCAACCGGCTGTCGCGCAGCCAGGGCGGGCCTGGAAGATCGTCCCAGTAGCGATGGAGGGTTGTCGCCGGGTAACGCGAGTTGAACGGGTTGACGATATTGACTGCGTTGCCGCCCTGATCGCTCGTCCCGTCCGCCGCGTAGCGGCTGGCAGCGTGCAGTGGCTGGTGAGCGTCACCAACCAGGTGAATCAGCCACGGCAAGGCATAGGCGCGCTCGTCCGGCCTGGCCTTCGGGTTGCCGACGGTGCGCGCGAGCCTTCCGATCTGTCGCTCGATCTCACCCGTAGGCGTCTTCGTGCCCGCCAAGCGACCGAGCGGCCGGTCGACATAATGCCAGTCCAGCCTTCGCTCCATGTCCGGGAAGCCCGCCAGTGTCGGCGTCGGCTCCTCGCTGCCGGCGCTATAGAAGCGCCTGTCGCGGCGGATGTCGTCGGGCCAGGTCGATGCCTCGACGAAGGCCGTGCGACCCGGATCGTCGCTCTTGCTGCGCGCCTGCCAGCGATCGAAATCGGGATGCTGGCGAAGGATTGCCGTCACCGCCCGCCGGCTGTTCTGGTCGAGGTTCTCCCAGGCGATCGTTGCACTGATGCGATGGCCGGCGGCGTTCCAGGCCGCTGCCGCCGGCGCGAGGCCGAGCAGAACGAGAAGCAGGAGGGCCTTGGCTGAGCTTCGCACCATGCTGCCATTATCGGCTCTCCGCGTCCGCGTCGCCAGCGTCCGGCATCGTGCTAAACTCGTCGCACCTTCGACCATCGATGGAAAGTCTGCGCTTGCCCTCATTACCCTCCGCCCCGTCGTCGCGCGTCCAGCGAGTGCGCAGGGGGCCATCGGCCAGCCCGCCCGCTCCGTTGCCGCCCGATTCGCTGGCGTTCAGCCTGCTGCTGGCGGCGCGGGTGATCGCTGCGGTGCGATCGGGACAGAGCCTGACGCAGGCGCTGGCGCCGCTTGCCGGAGAGGCGGCTCCGGCCCGAGCAGCGGCGCAGGATGCCGCGTACGCGACGTTGCGGCGCTACGGCTGCGGCGAGTTCCTCTTGCGACGGCTTCTCGCCAGATCGTTGCCGCATCCGGAAGCCGAGGCGCTTCTCCTGGCTGCCCTGTACCGTCTGCAATCTCGGCCGGACACTGCCTACGTGGTTGTCGACCAGGCGGTGACCGCGGCTGCCGCAGTGGCGGGGGGCGCGTTCAAGGGACTGGTCAATGCGGTGCTGCGCAACTATCTGCGGCAGCGGGAAGCTCTCGAACAAGCGATGCTCGACGACGACGAGGCGCGCTATCAGCATCCGGCGTGGTGGCTGAAACGACTGCGACGCGCATGTCCCGATTGCTGGCAGCAAGTCGTCGAATGCGCCAACCGGCCGCCGCCGATGACCCTGCGCGTCAACCGGCGGCGTCTCGGCGTCGGCGAATACGCCGCACGGCTGCAGGCCGCAGGCCTTGATGCGCGGCCAGTCGGAGCGGTTGCGTTGTTGCTCGCCCGGGCGGTTCCGGTCGACGCTCTTCCGGGGTTTGCCGAGGGCCTGGTATCGATCCAGGATGCCGGCGCGCAGCGTGCCGGGGAACTGCTGGCGCCTCGCGCAGGCCAGCGCGTTCTCGACGCCTGTGCGGCGCCCGGAGGCAAGACAGGCCATCTGCTCGAGCTGGCAGACGTCGAGTTGCTGGCCCTGGATGTCGAGGAGGGTCGGGTCCGGCTGATCAGGGACAACCTGCGCCGCCTGCGTCTGCCGGCGACCGTCGTCGTGGCGGACTGTCGAAAGACCGCCGACTGGTGGGACGGGCGGCCCTTCGATGCCATCCTCGCCGATGTGCCGTGTTCCTCGTCGGGTGTCGTGCGTCGGCATCCCGACATCAAGTACCTGCGCCGCGAGAGCGACATCAGGCGTTTCGTCCACCTGCAGAGGGAGATTCTCGACGGCTTGTGGCCGTTGTTGAAAGCGGGCGGAAGGATGCTCTACGCTACCTGTTCGCTGTTCGTGGACGAGAATGAAGCGCAGATCGACGCGTTTCTCTTCCGCCAGCCGGCAGCCAGGCGGCTGAGCGAAGAAAGACTGCTGCCCCGGGAAGAACATGACGGATTCTATTATGCGCTGCTGGAGAAAGCTGCTTAGCTGCTGTCTGTTCGGCCTGCTGCTTCTGTCAGCTCTGTCCAGCAGCCTCGCTGCCGACATCAGTGTCCGCAACCCGACCCTCGCGCCCAGCGAAGAAGGCTATGCGCTTTCAGCCGAATTCAACATCAACCTCAACGCCCGCCTCGACGACGCCATAGCACGTGGCGTCACCCTGTACTTCGTCGTCGACTTTGAACTGACGCGGGCACGCTGGTACTGGCTCGACGAGCAGGTGATCACGCGCAGCCAGACGTTCCAGCTCTCGTATCATGCGCTGACCCGCCAGTATCGCCTGTCGAGCGGCGCCCTGCACCAGAGCTTTCCCTCGCTCGATGACGCGCAGCGGATCCTCTCACGACTGCGCAACTGGCAGGTCCTCGAACGGGGCAGCGTGCGGCCCGGCGAGAGCTACCAGGCGGCCGTTCGCATGCGCCTCGACCTGAGCCAGATGCCGAAAACCTTTCAGGTCAACGCGCTCGCCAACCGCGACTGGACCCTGTCGTCGGACTGGTCGCGCTGGATCTTCACTCCGGCCGACATCGTCGTGCCGGCGGCGCCGGCTGCCGTCGCCGACGGAAAATGAAGGGCCTGATCGTTGCCGCCGCCTCTTTTGGCGGCATCCTGCTCTTTCTTCTGGCGTCGGCGAGTGCCAATACGGCGCTCTTCGCAAGCCACTATCCATGGCTCCTCGGCCTCAACGCGATCGTCGCACTTTCCCTGCTGGCGCTGATCTCGTGGCAACTGCACGTGCTCTGGCAGGAACACCGGGCACAGGTCTTCGGCTCGCGTCTCAAGCTGCGCCTGATGCTCATGTTCGGTCTGATGGCGGTGTTGCCCGGCGTGCTGATCTACGCCGTTTCTGTTCAGTTCGTGACCAAGAGCATCGAGACCTGGTTCGATGTCCGTGTCGAGAAGGCACTCGAGGCCGGGCTCAATCTCGGGCGCAGCGTTCTCGATTCGCTGCTCGAGGATCTGGCGGCGAAGGCGCAGATCATGGCGCTTGAGCTCGCCGAGCGATCGGAGGCGCAGCGGCGAGTCGATCTCAACCGGCTGCGTGAGCAGCACGGGGTACAGTCGGCTGCGCTGTTCTCGACCAGCGGCGAACTGCTGGCGACGGCGACCGGTGATCTGGCGACCTTGCTGCCATCGCAGCCAAGTGACGAGCAGATGCGCCTGGCGCGCAAGGAGCGGCGCTATGCCGTCATCGAGAGCAGTGGTGAGAAGGACCTGACGCTGCGCGTGCTGATCGCCGTCATGCCGGCAGGCCTCGGCGTTGACACCCGCTTTCTGCAGCTCATCGACGCCGTACCGAGCGCTCTGGCGGTCAATGCCGACCGCGTGCAGACAGTGTACGCAGACTATCAGGAGCTCTCGCTGGGCCGCGAGGGTCTCACCCGAATCTATGCCATGACGCTGACGCTGACCGTGCTCCTGGCACTCTTTACGGCCATCGCCCTGGCCTTCGTCCTCGCTCGCCGCCTGTCGGCGCCGCTGTCGATCCTCGCCGAGGGAACGCAGGCCGTGGCGGCCGGCGACTACACGCCGCGCCAGGCGGTCTACAGTCGCGACGAACTCGGTGTTCTGACCCGCTCGTTCAAGCAGATGACGAGCCAGCTCGACGAGGCGCGGCGCGACAACGAGCGTCATCGCAGCGAACTCGAGGCGGCTCGCGCCTATCTCGAGTCAATCCTCGCCAACCTATCCGCGGGTGTTCTCGTTTTCGACCGCCGCCTCGTGCTGCGAACTGTCAACCAGGGCGCACTGAACATTCTGACGGACGATTTCGACGGCCTGCTCGGCGAGTCGACGGAGCACTGGCCGCGGCAGCAGGTGGTCGGCGGCGCGATCAGTCGCGCCTTTGTCGAGCATGAGCGCCACGAATGGCAGGAGGAGATCGAGCTCGATCACGCGGGTGGCCTGCCACAGATTCTGCTGCTGCGCGGCACCGAACTGCCGGCCGAGTCGCACGGCGGCTACGTCGTCGTTTTCGACGACGTGACGCGGCTGGTTGCCGCACAGCGCAGCGCCGCTTGGGGCGAGGTCGCACGTCGCCTGGCGCACGAGATCAAGAATCCGCTGACGCCGATCCAGCTCTCGGCCGAGCGACTGCAGATGAAGCTCGCCGACCACCTCAGCGGTGCCGACGCCGAGATGCTCGACCGGGCGACGCGAACGATCATCACCCAGGTGCAGGCGATGAAGCGCATGGTCAACGACTTCAGCGACTACGCACGTCTGCCGGCGCCGGAGCTGGCAGCGGTCGACCTGAACGCGCTGATCGCCGAGGTCCTTGGCCTCTACGAGACCTCGCGCGTGCAGATCAAGCGCAAGCTCTCGCCGAAGCTGCCGCTGGTGCTTGGTGACGCCACGCAGTTGCGGCAGATCATCCACAATCTTCTGCGCAACGCCGAGGACGCGCAGGAAGCGGCTGCCGCACCATGTATCGTCATTGTCACCCGCCCCGGAGAGAACACGGCGGAGCTTGTGGTCAAAGACCATGGACCCGGATTTCCACCCGAGATCATCGCCCGGGTCTTCGAACCCTATGTCACCACCAAGGCCCGCGGGACCGGGCTCGGTCTGGCGATCGTCAAGAAGATCGTCGACGAGCATCATGGGCAGATCACCATCAACAACCGTCAGCCGGTCGGCGCGGAGGTCAGCATCAGTCTGCCGCTTGCCCCGCAGCCGGGTTTTGGCGGCCGTTCCAAAAAGACTCCTTCCGGGACCTGAGCATGGCGCAAGTACTGATCGTTGACGACGAAATGGGCATTCGAGAACTCCTGTCCGAGATCCTGGCCGACGAGGGCCACTCGGTATGGCTGGCCGAGAATGCAGCGGCGGCGCGTCGGTTGCGTGCCGAAAGACGTCCGGACCTCGTTCTGCTCGACATCTGGATGCCGGATACGGACGGCATCTCGCTGCTCAAGGAGTGGTCGGCCGGCGGCCTCCTGACGATGCCGGTGGTGATGATGTCGGGTCACGGGACGATCGATTCTGCCGTCGAGGCGACGCGCATCGGCGCCACCGATTTCCTCGAGAAGCCGATCGCCCTGCAGAAGCTGCTGCTCACCGTCAAGAAGGCGCTCAAGCACGAGACGCTGCTGGTCAAGAAGCCGCTCACCCTCGACGCCTTTGCGCACTCGCCGCTGCTCAAGGATCTCAAGCGCCGGCTCGAGCAGGCCGCGGGGAAGACCTCGGTGCTGCTGCTGAAGAGCGCCTCGGGTGCCATCGCGGAAATCTGCGCTCGTACTCTGCAGACGCCGCTGACACCATGGCTTGACCTGTCGACAGCGAGTTCGGCGCTGACGCAGGAGATGCTGCAGAAAGCCAGCGGCGGCATCCTCTTCATCGCCGACCTGGCGCACCTGGGAAAGCTGCAACAGATGAGCCTGGCGTTTGCCCTCGAGCGGCTCGAACGCCTCAATCTGCAACTGGTCGCCGCATCGAGCCGACCGCTGGCGGCTCTCGTCGAGTCGGGCTGGGACGCGGCGCTGGTGAGCCGGCTGGGTGAGGTATGGGTGGCGCTGCCGCAGATTTCGGGGCATGCCGACGACGTTCCCGAGATCGCCTCGCTGCTGCTGGCGCATCTCGCCGAGCGTGGTGAAGTGCCGCTGCGGCACTTTTCCAGCGGCGCGCAGAACGCGCTCCGCCTGCACCGCTGGCATGGCGAATGGGCCGAACTGCTCGGTACGGTCCGCAACCTTGCCCTTTCGGCACTCGAAGAGGAGATCAGCGCCGATGACGTGACGCGGATCCTGCAGACCGAGGTGGCTGAGAACGGGGCGACGCAGGCCTTGCCGGCGACCTTCTTCGACCAGCCGCTGCGCGAGGCGCGCGAGGCTTTCGAGAAGATGTACTTTGAGTACCATCTGACTGGCGAACGCGGTAGCATGACGCGTTTGGCGGAAAAGACCGGTCTCGAACGCACGCACCTCTACCGCAAATTGAAGCAGCTTGGCCTCAATATCGGCCGGCGAGGAGACGAACGAGACTGAGCTGTACCCGCCGGCGTGTCAGGGAGATGAAGAAGAATGCGCATCGTGATCCTGGGTGCTGGTCAGGTGGGGGCCAGTGTCGCCGAGAGTCTGGCTTCCGAGAACAACGACATCACCATGGTCGACAGCGACCAGGAGCGTCTCGCCTACCTGCAGGATCGCCTCGACATCCAGACGGTTCTGGGTAATGCGGCGCATCCCTCGGTGCTGGCGAGCGCCGGTGTCGAAGACGCCGATCTGCTGATCGCCGTCACCCAGAGCGATCAGACCAATCTCGTCGCCTGCAAGGTGGCGCACAGCGTTTTCAACGTGCCGTCGCGAATCGCTCGCCTGCGCGCCAGCGATTTCGTCGAAAGCGAGAAGCTGCTGGCGCCGGAGAACTTCGCCGTTGATTATGCGCTGGTTCCGGAAAAGGTCATCACCGAATACATCGCGCGCCTGGTCGACTTTCCGGAAGCGCTGCAGGTGCTCAGTTTCGCCGGCGGTTCGGTGGTCCTCGTCGGCATTCGCGCCTACGCCGGCGGCCTGCTCGTCGGCAGTCCGATCAAGGAGATGCGTGGCCATCTGCCGCCGGAAATCGATGGCCGCATCGCTGCCATCTACCGCCGCGACGGGGCCATCACGCCGAGTGGCGAAACGGTCATCGAGGACGGCGACGAGGTCTTCCTGCTTGCCGCCGAGGAACACATCCGGGCGGTGATGCGTGAGTTGCGCCGTTCAGTCGAGCCGGTGAAGCGGGTGATGATCGCCGGCGGCGGCAACATCGGGCTGCGCGTTGCTCTGGCGCTGCAGGCCCGTTGCCAAGTGAAGCTGATCGAGCTCGACCGACGCCGCGCCGAGCATATCGCCGGGTCCCTGAAGTCGGCACTGGTTCTCAACGGCGATGCCACCGACGAGGAACTGCTGCAACAGGAGGCCATCGACGCGATGGATCTGTTCCTCGCGCTGACCAACGACGACGAGGACAACATCATGGCAGCCTCGCTGGCGAAGCGAATGGGCTGCGGGCGCGTGCTGGCGCTGATCAACCGCCGCGCCTATGCCGATCTCGTCCAGGGCGGACCGATCGACATTGCGATTTCACCGGCGCAGGTCTCGATCGGCTCGCTGCTGACCTATGTGCGGCATGGCGATGTCGCGCAGGTGCACAAGCTGCGCCGTGGCGCTGCCGAAGCGCTCGAGGTCGTTGCCCACGGTGATCGCAAGACGTCGAAGGTCGTCGGCCGGCGCATCGACGAGCTGCCGCACATCAACGGTGCCTTCATCGCCGCCATCGTCCGCGATCTCGATCGGCATCGCGACGTCGGTTACCGCGGTCTGTTGAAGAAGAAGCAGAAGGGCCGTGTGCTGATCGCCCACAAGGACGTGGTCGTCGAGACCGATGACCACGTCATCGTTTTCTGCCTCGACAAGAAGGTGGTCAAGCAGGTCGAGAAGCTCTTCTCCGTCGGCTTCCACTTCTTCTGAGGCAAAGGGCCATGCAACGCTATTACCCGGTCGTGCGGGTGCTCTCGCTGGTCATCTTCATGTTCGGCATGACGATGCTGGTCCCGCTGCTGCTCTCCTGGTTCATGCGCGATGGCGCCGAGAGCGCCTTTGACGAGGCGTTCCTGCTCACCGTCGGCACCGGTCTCGGCCTGTGGTGGGCAACGCGCCACGAGAAACGTGACCTGACGATCCGCGACGGCTTTCTGATGGTCGCGCTGGTGTGGACCGTACTGCCCGTCTATGCGGCGCTGCCGCTGATCCTGCAGCTCGACGCCAGTTTCACCGACGCCTACTTCGAAGCCGTGTCGGGACTGACGACGACCGGGGCGACGGTCATCGTCGGTCTCGACGATCTGCCGGTTTCGATCAACTTCTGGCGCACGCAACTGGTCTGGCTGGGCGGCATGGGATTGATCGTTCTCGCCGTCGCCATCCTGCCACTGCTCGGCATCGGCGGCCGGCAGATGTTCAAGGCGGAAACGCCCGGCCCGATGAAGGACTCGAAGATGACACCGCGTATGGCCGAGACGGCCAAGGGGCTGTGGTTCGTCTACGTCCTGATCTCGATCGCCTGCGCGCTGTGCTATTACTGGGCGGGAATGACCGGGCTCGACGCCATCATGCACATGTTCGCGACCATGGGACTCGGCGGCTTTTCGAGCCACGACGCGAGTTTCGGATTTTTCGACTCGCCGGCGATCGAGGCGGTCAGCATCGTCTTCATGCTGATCGCCGGCTGCAACTTCGCCACGCACTTCCTCGTCGTGTCGCAGCGTTCGTTCCGTCCCTACGCTGCGGATCCGGAGGCCGGCTGGTTCCTGCTGGTGACCATCGGCAGCGTCATCGGCATCGCCATCTTCCTCGACGTGCATGAGGTCTATCCCAGCTTCCTCGAGGCACTGCGCTATTCGGCGTTCAACGTCGTTTCGATCGCCACCACCACCGGTTTCGCAAACACCGACTACGCGCTCTGGCCCTTCTTCGCGCCGCTGTGGATGTTGTTCCTCTGCAGTTTCGCGACCAGCGCCGGGTCGACCGGCGGCGGCATCAAGATGATCCGCGCGATCGTCCTCTACAAGCAGGTCTACCGCGAGCTGGCGCGCGCCATGCATCCGAACGCCGTGCACCCGATCAAGGTCGGCAACACCGTCGTGCCGCCGAACATCCTTTTCGCCGTGCTTGCCTTCGGCTTCATCTACATGGTCTGCATCGTCTCGATGACCCTGTTGCTGTCCTTTACCGGTCTCGAGATCATCACGGCCCTGTCGGCGGTGATCGCCAGCATCAACAATACCGGTCCGGGGCTCGGCGAGGTCGGGCCGGCGAACAATTTCGCTGGTCTCAGCGATTTCCAGACCTGGGTGTGTACGATTGCCATGCTCCTCGGCCGGCTCGAGATTTTCACCCTGCTCGTCGTCCTCACGCCAGCGTTCTGGCGCAAGTAGCAGCGAAAAAGGCGGATAATTCGTGCTCCGTAACGCACAGCCCTAGCGGCGGAGCCGATAGTGACCCGACCCAGAAACGACAGCTTCCTCCGCGCCCTGCGCCGGCAGGCAACCGAACAGACGCCGGTCTGGCTGATGCGCCAGGCCGGTCGCTATCTGCCTGAATACTGTGAAACGCGGCGCCGGGCCGGCAGCTTCCTGCAACTGTGCAAGAATCCGGCGCTGGCGTGCGAGGTGACGCTGCAACCGCTCGCGCGCTACGACCTCGATGCCGCGATCCTCTTCTCGGACATCCTGACGGTACCGGACGCGATGGGGCTCGGCCTCTATTTCACCGATGGCGAAGGCCCGCGGTTCGAGCGCCCGTTGCGTGAAGAATGGGCGATACGCGATCTGACGGCCCCGGATCCGTGGGACCACTTGCGCTATGTCATGGATGCCGTTGCCGAGATCAGGCGAGCGCTGCACAACTCGGTGCCGCTGATCGGCTTCTCGGGCAGTCCCTACACGCTCGCCTGCTACATGGTCGAGGGTGGTGCGAGCAGCGACTACCGCCAGATCAAGGGCATGCTGTACGGCCGGCCCGACCTCCTGCATCGAATCCTGTCGGTGACCGCCGATGCGGTCACCGCCTACCTCAATGCCCAGATCGAATCCGGTGCCCAGGCGGTGATGCTCTTCGATTCGTGGGGCGGCTCACTCTCGGCTGCGGCCTATGAGGAGTTCTCGCTGGCCTATCTGCGGCGTATCGTCAGCGGCCTGATCCGAGAACGATCTGGCGAGCCCGTACCATCGATCGTCTTCACCAAGGGTGGCGGACTGTGGCTGGAAGCGATCGCCGACATCGGTTGCGACGCAATCGGTCTCGACTGGACGATCGACATCGGCGAGGCCCGCCGTCGTGTCGGCCAGCGGGTTGCCCTGCAGGGCAACCTCGATCCGGCTGTTCTCTTCGCTTCGCCGGAGCAGGTCGCCGGTGAGGCCGCGCGCGTCCTCGCGAGCTATGGGGCCGACGGCTGCGGCCATGTCTTCAATCTGGGGCACGGGATCTCGCAGTTCACGCCACCGGAGAACGTCAAGGCACTCATCGATGCGGTGCACCAGCGCAGCCGCAGTCTGCGCCCGACAGGCGATTAATTGACCCTGGGGACTTGACTTATTCACAGAAATGTCGTCACTTGCCGACGGCCGCCGCTGAGCCCGCTGTCGCCGCGGGCCAATTTCCCAACCAAATGATTTATAAACGTTTTTATATTGCTGAAATTTTGGGCAAGAGTCCTGCAGCCCTTGCTGCAAGGGGCTTTGCGGCCCTTGCCGGGCGGCCAATCCACAGAGTTATCCACAGGGCTTGGGGGAAGCGTGAAAACCCGTGCTAAGTGAGCGCGTTAGCTTCCTTTGCCAGAATTGGCACGAGCTTCCGGTGCTAAGTGGCGCGTCTCCGCTGCGGTCCTGAGCGATGTCGGTACGGCAACCCGTGCACTGCGTCGTGCGCGTCGCGCTCGATCTGCCTCTGCGCCGACTGTTCGATTACCGTTGTGCCGATGACCAACAGCTCTCGTCCGCCGATGTCGGCTATCGCGTACGCGTTCCCATTGGCCAGCGCCAGCGGATCGGCATCATCGTCGCGGTCGGCGTTGCGAGCGATCTGGCCGATGCGGAGCTGAGACCGGTTCTCGAAGTCCTGCGTGACCAGCATCCGCTGCCGGATGCATGGTTCCGGCTGACCCGGTTCTGCGCCTCCTACTACCAGGCCCCACTCGGCCAAGTGATGCTCGCCACACTTCCGGGCAGACTGCGCGCCCTGGCGGCTTCCAGGACGCTCGTGCGGCGGCGGCCGGTGCACGACCGAGCCCCTGCACCACCGCCGACGCTGACCACCGGGCAGCAGATGGCGCTCGATACCGTGATTGCCGATGGCGCCGGCTTTCATGCCTACCTACTGCATGGGGTGACCGGCAGCGGCAAGACCGAGGTGTACCTGCGCCTGATCGAACGGGCGCTGACAGCCGGGCGGCAGGCACTTGTGCTGGTGCCGGAAATCAATCTCACGCCGCAACTGGAAGCACGCGTCGCCGAGCGCTTTCCGGACGCCGGACTGGTCAGCCTGCACAGCGATCTCGCCGAGGCGGCACGCAGCCGCAACTGGCAGGCCGCATGCAGCGGCACGGCGCGCATCGTCCTCGGTACCCGGCTCGCGGTGTTCACGCCGTTGCCCGAACTCGGTCTGATCATCGTCGACGAAGAGCACGACAGTTCATTCAAGCAGCAGGATGGAGTCCGCTACTCGGCGCGCGACCTGGCCGTGTTCCGTGCCCGCGACGGCGACGTTCCGATCGTCCTCGGATCCGCCACACCATCGCTCGAGAGCTGGGCGAACGCCGCTGGCAACGACGGGCGCGGACGCTATCGACTGCTCTCGCTGCAGCAACGGGCGGTCGAGGGTGCACGTCTGCCGCTGGTGCGGATCATCGATACGCGGGTCGAGAAAACGCAGGACGGGCTGTCGGGACCTCTGCTGCTGGCGATCGAGCAGCGTCTCGGGCGCGGTGAGCAGAGCCTGGTTTTTCTCAACCGCCGCGGCTATGCGCCGGCAATGAGCTGTCCGGCCTGCGGCTGGGTCTCGGGTTGTCGGCGCTGTGCGGCCAATCTGGTCCTGCATCTGGCTGATCGCTGCCTGCGCTGTCATCACTGCGGCTATCAGACGCGGCTGCCGAGGCAGTGCCCGAGCTGCGGCAACCAGGACCTGCGCGCCCTCGGACGCGGGACGCAGCGTCTCGAGATGATCCTTGCCGAGCGCTTTCCGCAAGCCCGCCTGCTGCGTGTGGACCGGGACTCGGCCGGCAGCCGCAAACAATGGGCAGAACTGCTGCGACGAATTCACGAAGGCGAGGCAGACATCCTGGTCGGCACGCAGATGCTGGCGAAGGGACACGATTTTCCGAACCTGACACTGGTGGGTGCGGTCGCCCCGGATGCGGCACTCTTCGCCGCCGACTGGCGAGCGCCCGAACGCCTCTTCGCACAGCTGATGCAGGTTGCCGGGCGCGCCGGGCGGGCCGAGCGCTCTGGCGAGGTGCTGCTGCAGACCGAGTTTCCCGATCACCCGCTCTATCAGGCGTTGCGTCGCCACGACTACCCGGGCTTTGCCGCCGCTCAGCTCAGCGAGCGTCGGCAGGCCGGGTTTCCGCCCTACGCCTACCAGGCCATGTTGCGGGCGGAAGCGCCACGCATGGCCGACGCCATAGCCTTCCTGGCGGCGGCGCGGGATTGTGCGGCAGCCACTGCCCCGGCAGAGCTGAGCTTCTATGATGCGGTGCCGATGCGCCTGTCGCGGCGCGCGAGCATGGAGCGAGGCCAGCTGCTCGTCGAGTCGCCGTCGCGTCGCGTGCTGCAGACCTTCCTTACCGACTGGGTGACGCAGATCGAGGCGCTGCGTGTCCCCTCCCGGCTGCGCTGGCACCTCGAGGTGGATCCGCTCGACCTGTGAACGCCGGTCAGCCGGTCGTTAACGGTCATGACTGTCGAAACGCCCCTGATGATGAAAGTCGTGACCGCTTGCCTCATCCCCGGCCCTTCTCCCGCGCACGGGAGAAGGGAGATTCGCGAGTCGCAGGCGCGACTTTCACATTGACGAGAACCAGCTGTGCGCTGCCGTCCGCCGCCCGCCCGACGGCAGCCGCCCGCGGTGGCCGCAGCTTGACTTCGGGTGACGAAGGCGGGGATACTCGAGGCGAATGCAGCCCTGCCGCCGGAGCGGTTTCTTGCTGGCGGTTGCGGTCGCTACCCGTCAGCCTGAGGAGTACTCCCGTGTCTTCGGATTTCGTCGCTGCCATCGACCTCGGGTCGAACAGTTTCCACATGGTCGTCGCGCGCATCACCGATGGTCATGTGCAGATCCTTGACCGTCTGCGCGAGATGGTCCAACTCGCCGCCGGTCTCGACGACCACAACCGCCTGTCGGCGCAGTCCCAGCAGCGAGCCCTGGATTGCCTGGGGCGCTTCGGTCAGCGCTTGCGCAACATCCCGGCCGGGCGCCTGCGGATCGTCGGCACCAACACCCTGCGGCAGGCGCGCAACAGCGCCGAGTTCGTCGCTCGCGCCGAGCAACTGCTGGGTCATCGGGTCGAGGTCGTCAGCGGTCACGAAGAGGCGAGGCTGATCTACCTCGGAGTGGCCCAGAGTGTCGGCCACGTTGCGGGGCAGCGGCTGGTGATCGACATCGGCGGCGGCAGTACCGAGCTGATCATTGGCGCGGCTTTCGATCCTCTGCATCTGGCCAGTCTGCGAATGGGCTGCGTCAGCCTCAGCCGGGCCTTCTTTGCTGACGGCCGAGTCACTGCCGGGCGCCTGCGCCAGGCGGAATTGCTCGTTCAACTGCATCTCGAACCGGTCCGTGAAGAGTACCTGGCGCGTGGCTGGGAGGTGGTGACCGGCGCTTCCGGCTCGATCAAGGCGATCCAGGAGGTGGTCGTCCGCGAAGGCTGGAGTCGCGAGGGCATCACTCTCGATGCGCTGCGTCGGCTGCGCGCCGCGCTGCTCGAGACACCCGACGTGGCCGCAGTCGCCACGCGCTGGCAACTGGAGCCGCCGCGTGCGCGTGTTTTCGCCGGTGGCTTCGTGGTCCTGCACGGACTGTGCGAAACGCTTGGCATCGAGCGGCTGGAAGTCTCGGAAGGCGCGCTCCGCGAGGGGCTGATCTACGATCTGCTGGGTCGCATCCGGCATGAGGATGTGCGCGACCGAACGATCGCCGACGTAATCCGCCGCTTTGCCCTCGATCAGCCACAGGCCGAGCGCGTCAGCGCGACGGCGCTCGATCTGTTGCGCCAAGTGCGCGGCCGCTGGGGTCTCGCCGGCAAGGAGTCGAGACACGTGCTCGAGCGTGCCGCCCGCCTGCACGAAATTGGCCTGCTGCTGTCGCACGACCAGTACCACAAGCACGGCGCCTACGTTCTGCAGCACGCCGACCTGCCGGGCTACTCGCGCGACGACCAGTTGTTGCTCGCCGTTCTCGTCAGGCGCCACCGCCGGTCCTTTCCGGCCGACGCGTTCGCCGCCCTGCCGAAGGCGTCGGCGCGCCCTGCCCGCCGCCTCTGCGCGCTGCTGCGCTTGGCGGTGGTGCTGCACCGCGGCCGCAGCAGCGAACCGCTGCCGGCCATCACCCTGCACGTCGATGGGCAGCGCTTGCAGTTGCTCTTCCCGGCCGGCTGGCTGGCGGCGCATCCACTGACTCGCGCCGATCTGCAGATCGAAGCCGCCATGTTGAGCAAGGCCGGCTTCGCGTTGCGCTTCGGTGATGCCAAACGAACCAGCGAGCAGGTGCCGCCGGTTCAGGCCTGAGGTCGCGGCGGGTGCGGCGCTGGCTGCTCCTCGGGCTGCTGCCGTTGCCGCTGGCTTTCGCATCGTTGCTGCTGGCGACCGCCGAGTCGCAGCCGCTGGTCAGTCGCAGCGACAGCATCTCGAGCACTTCGATCGCCGACGCCAGGCGCCTGCTGGCGAGCAACGACCCCCGTCGCCTGCGGCGCGGCGACGAGCGCACCGCGCTCATTCCCGTCGGGCTGATCGACACCACCATCAACCACTTCGCCAGCCGCAGTCTGGGTGGCCGCGGCGCCTTCGTCGTCGTCGAGCAGCGGGGCGAGATTCGCCTCAGCGTTCCCTTGCCTGGCTTCCCCGGCACGCGCTACCTCAACGTGCGGGCGGTGATCGGCGAGGCCGATGGCCGCCCGCCGATCACCGCAGCGTCGGTCGCTGCGCTGCCGCTTCCCGCGTGGCTGGCCGAGCTCGTTGCCGCAGCCGTGATCCGCGCTGCCGGCGTCGCTGACCAGTGGCAGGCTGCGGAACAGGCGATCCGCCGGGTGGACTTCGATGCCGGCGGTGGCAACGTCGTCGTCCGCTACGTCTGGCAGCCGGAGTTGCTCGAGCAGGCGCGGTCGCTCGCCGTCACCGCCGATGACGTCGACAACCTGCGGGCTGCGCAAGCGGCGCTGGCCGGGCTCCTCGACCATCGCGCCGGAACAGCACCGGTACCACTGGCGCAGGTGCTGCTGCCGCTCCTGCGCTGCTGCAGCGAGCGGTCACCACGCTACGGTCACGCTGCCCTGCTCGTTCTGGCGGCCTACCTCTCGGGACACTCGTTGGCGCACGCGCTTCCCGAGGCGCGCTCCTGGCCGCGCGCGCGGCGCGTGCGCCTGGTTCTGCACGGGCGCTACGACAGCGCGCAGCACTTCGCCGTCTCGGCCGCGCTCGCCGCCTGGGCCGGTGAGCCGGCAGCCAACGCCATCGGTGTCGACAAGGAGCTGCGCGACGCGCGCGGCGGCAGTGGCTTCTCGTTCGCCGATCTGGCAGCCGACCGTGCCGGCACCCGCTTCGGCGAGCTCGTCGCCGCGCACTCGCCGCGCCTGCAGACGGCGCTGCGCGGGCCCCTCAGCGACGGCGACCTGGCGCCATCGCTCGCCGGGCTGCCCGAGGGCCTGTCGGCGGCCGACTTCGAACGGCGCTTCGGCCAAACTGAGAGCGCGAACTACCGTCAGCTGGTGGCCGAAATCGAGCGCCGCCTCAGCGTCATGCCGCTCTACCGCTGAGCGGTGCGGCACCCGGAGCGGTGATCGGCGACGCTCAGCGTGGCCGGCGCCCGGCAATCCAGAACCACGCCAGCGCCGCAGCCTGCGCCGCGAAGAGGACGAAAAAGGCGCTGCGGTGCGCCATCGCCACGCTCTGTCCGTACGCCTGCAGCGAGTCGATCAGCAGACCGAGCCCCCACTGTACGCCGAAGGCCCCGATGAAAACCATCAGGTTGAAAGCGGTGTTTGCCCGACCCGAGAGGGCGAGCGGGAAGCCGGCGGCCGCCTGCGAATACGCCAGGGTGCCAAAACTGGAGAAGGTGCCGTAGGCGAGCCAGAGCAGGTGGCTCTGCGTGACCGCCTCGCTGATGATCAGCGCCAGGGTGACGAGCGAGAGGCTGAGGCCGGCGCCGAGAAGCTGCACCGGCTTGATCCCGCGGCGCGCGAGAGCCGTCGCCAAGAGGCCGATCAGCACATAGGCAAGCAGCATCGCGAGGCTCATCCCCGCCATGTGCTCGGCCGCCATCGTGCGCGTGTAGCCATTCACCTGCATCAGCCAGGAGATCGACCAGAGACTCTGTACTGCCATGAAACCTCCGGTCAGGCTCAGGCCGAGTGGCGCGAAGCGCCAGAAGTGGCCGCTGCCGAAGACCGCTCTCACCCCCGCCCACTGGCTGGCGAGTGGCTCAGGTCGGCTCCCCTCCTTCGCTTCGGGGACGCTGGCGAACAGCCAGGCGGCGACGATCAGGGTCAGGCCGGCGAGGACGATGAAGATGTCGCGCCAGCCGGTGAGCTGCAGCGCGGCCTCCAGCGGTGCAGTCGCTGCGAGGGCGCCGAGCCCTCCCGAGGTCATGATCCAGCCGGTCAGTGAAGCCTGCCGTTCGGCCGGAAAGCTCAGCGAGAAGGCCTTGAACGCGGCCATCAGGCAGGCCGAGACACCGAGACCGATGAGGCCACGCCCGGCAGCCAGCTCCGCGATGCTCTGTCCGAAAGCGAAGGCGGCAGCACCGGCGGCGGCAAAGAGCAGCAGTGCCGCTTCGACGCGCCGCGCACCGAAACGGTCCAGCAGCATGCCAAGCGGCAGCTGAGCGGCGGCGAAGGCGAGGAAGTAGGCGCTTGTCAGCAGCCCCAGATCGCCCGCCCCAAGCTTCAGTTCGTCGGCGAGTACCGGGCCGATGACGGCGTTTGCGGTGCGGTAGAGGTAGGAGAGGAAGTAGGCCCCGGCAAAGGGCAGGAAGAGTCGCAACCACAGCATCTTCGATGGATCCTCGCTGATCTCAGTCCGCATTCCACAGCCAGGCGGCTCCGCGCACACCCGATGAGTCGCCATGCCTGTTGCGCAGCAACCGCGTGCGAACGACGTCGGAGAAGACGTGCCGGCCCCACAGCTGCGGCACCGACCGATACAGCCGATCAATGTTCGAGAGCCCGCCGCCAAGGACGATCACATCCGGGTCGAGGACGTTCACGACCATTGCCAGTGCCTTGGCCAGTCGGCGCATGTAGCGCTGCAGCGTCGCCTCGCAGGCATCGTCGCCGACGCTCGCGCGATCCGCTATCTCCGGCGCGGTCAGCGCCTCCCCCGCGTGCCGCAAATGATCGGCGGCCAGTGCCGGACCCGAGAGCCAAGTCTCGATGCAGCCGCAGCGGCCACAGTAGCACGGCGACGGCGGCAGGCTTTCCTCGTCGGGCAGCGGCAGCGGGTTGTGTCCCCACTCGCCGGCAATCCGGTTGGCACCAGCGAGAACCCGACCACGAACGACGATGCCGCCGCCAACCCCGGTACCGAGGATGACGCCGAAGACCGTTTCGGCACCTTCGCCAGCGCCATCGGTCGCTTCGGACAGCGCAAAGCAGTTGGCATCGTTGGCGAGACGGATGTCGCGGCACAGCCGCGCCTGCAGGTCGTCACGCAGTGGCTTGCCGATCAGGCAGGTCGAGTTCGCATTCTTGATCGTGCCATCGACCGCGGACTCGGCACCCGGGATGCCGACGCCGACGCTGCCACGCTGCCCGAGGTCACGCTCGGCTTCCGCCACCAGCTCGCCCATGGCGGCAACTGTCTGGTGGTAGTCGCCGCAGGGGGTCGGTCGCCGCCGGCGCAGGAGAACCCGTCCACGGTCGTCGAGCGCCACCAGCTCGATCTTGCTGCCGCCGAGGTCTATTCCGAGTCGCAAAACCGCACCTCCTGAGCTCTTCCTGCTCCCGGGTGGGGGAGCTGCCGGTCGCCCGCCGCCCGGCAGCGTCTGCGTACCCGCTCGGCGGGCGCATCGCAACCGGCACAGTGCGGCCCTGGCGAACGCCGGCAGGATGGGGGAGAATGCTGCCGAATGCAATAGTCGGCAGCCGACAGGGGAAAAGAGCAGTTGGCTCTTGCGTCGGCTGGTGGCAGTCGGTATACTCCGCGCCTCTCGACTGATCTGCAGCCTTTCAAAGGGACCCATCTCATGGCCAATAGCGCACAAGCACGCAAACGTGCACGCCAAGCCGTCAAGCAGCGCGCCCACAACGCCAGCCTGCGCTCGACTCTGCGCACGGCGGTGAAGCGCGTCCAGAAGGCGATCATCGCTGGCGACAAGGCTGCCGCCCAGAGCATCTATCAGGACTCGGTGGCGGTCATCGACCGCATCGCCGACAAGAAGATCATCCACAAGAACAAGGCAGCACGCCACAAGAGCCGCCTCTCGGCGCAGATCAAGGGGCTCGCTGCCGCCTGAAGCTGCTGCGCACGCCAGGCAAGCGGCGCCCGCGGGCGCCGCTTTGTCGTTGACCGTTCCGCAAGCCAGGACGCAACGAACACTGGCGGCTGCAGCAGCGAGCCCCCTGGCACCGTTTCACGTTGCCGCGGACGTCGGCGAAGCAGTGCCGATCGGAGTTATAATCGCCAGCGAAGGAGCAGGAGCGAACGCGCCCTGCTGCCACGACGACTGACAGGGCTGACAACACGGTTGCGACGGGGAGTGCTATGGCGGTACTTAATATGGACATGGAGCGGGCGCGCTTCAACATGATCGAGCAACAGATTCGCCCCTGGCAGGTGCTGGATCCGGCGGTCCTCGACATGCTCGGCGAAGTGCGGCGCGAGGATTTCGTGCCGGAGGCGTTGAAGGCACTCGCCTTTGCTGACCTCGAGTTGCCGATTGGCAACGGCCAGACGATGCTGCAACCGAAGGTCGAGGCACGTGTGCTGCAGGAACTGGCGATCAGGAACACCGATATCGTCCTCGAGGTCGGTACCGGCAGTGGCTACATGGCGGCGCTCCTGGCGTCGCAGGCAGAGTACGTCTTCAGCGTCGAGATCGACCCCGTGCTCGCCGCGAGTGCCGGGCGGCGGTTGCAGCAAGCCGGGATCGTCAACGTCACGGTGGAGACGGGGGATGCTTCGCAGGGTTGGTCCGGCCCCTCGCCCTACGACGTGATCGTCATCTCCGGCTCGCTGCCCGCTCTGCCGCAAGTGTTCCTGCAGCAACTGAAGGTCGGTGGCAGGCTCGTCGCGTTCATCGGCGAGCCACCGGTGATGGAGGCCCGGCTGATCGTCCGCACCGACGAGCAGGCGTACAAGGCGCGCAACCTGTTCGAAACCGTGGTCATGCCGCTGACCTCGGGCCAGCGCTCGGGCTTCGTCTTCTGAAGCAGACGTGCCAGGTGGCGTGGTCGGAGTGATGTCGACTGCAGTGTGACGTCGCGGTACGCCGTCTTTCGCCATTCTGGCCGAAAGTGAGATAGCTCAATGCTTCGTGCTCCTGGCGTCGACAAGTGCGCCATCCTGCTTCCTGTCCTTCTGCTCGCCGGTTCGGCACTGGCCGCCGACATCGTTCAGGTCTACCGTGATGCGCTGGCGTACGACGCCCAGTATGTGGCCGCGCGTGCGACTGCCGTAGCCGGGCGCGAGAAGCAGCCACAGGCCCTGGCGGGCCTGCTGCCGACCATTGGCGCTACGGGCAATACCTTCTGGAACGATTCGAGCTACGACCTGCGGCTGCTCGACGGCAACAGCAACCAATTGCCCCCGCAGCACTATCGCCACATCCGTTACAACAGCAATGCCTACAGCGTCAGTCTGACGCAACCGCTCTTCCGCTGGCAGAATCTCGTCCAGTACGACCAATCGAAGCTGCTGGTCATGCAGACCGAGGCGACCTTTGCCCAGGCCGGGCAGGATCTGATTCTCCGTGTCTCGCAGGCCTACTTCGATATCCTGGTGGCGATCGAGAACCTGCGCGCCGTGCAGGCCAACAAGACCGCGATCGCGCAGCAACTCGAGCAGGCAAAGAAGAACTTCGAGGTCGGTACGGCGACGATCACCGATACGTACGAATCGCAGTCGCGCTACGATCTCGCGACGGCGCAGGAAATCGCCGCCGAGAACGAACTCGAGGTCAAGCGCTACGCCCTGCGTGTTCTCATCGGCAAGGATCCCGGCGAGCTCAACCGGCTGCAGCCGAAGGCCGTGATGGACCCGCCACAGCCGGCAACCATGGAACCATGGGTCGAAGCGGCCGAGCGCGACAGCTTTCTCGTCCAGGCACAGGAGGCGGCGGCGGAGGCTGCGGGCAAGACGGTCGACATCAACCGTGCCGGTCACTACCCGACGGTGGATGCCGTCGCCAGCTACTCCGCCAACAACGCCCCCGGCCAGTTCGGCCTCGGTGAAATCGACACGACGACGCGGCAGGTCGGTTTGCAGATCAACATCCCGATCTTCCAAGGGGGCGCCGTCAATTCGCGTACCCGCGAAGCGATTGCCCGCCGTGACGCGGAGCGGGCATCGCTCGACAACGTCCGCCGGACGGCGGCGCTCAACGCGCGCCAGGCCTATCTGGGGGTGGTCAATGGTCTTGCCGAGGTGCGCGCCCTGCAGGCGGCGCTGGTGTCGAGTCTCAGTTCGCTGGAGTCGAACCGTCTCGGCTACGAAGTCGGGGTGCGGATCAACATCGACGTCCTCAATGCGGAAAACCAGGTTTACGTGACGCGCAGGGATCTGGCGCGGGCCCGTTACAACACCCTGCAGAATCAGCTGCGGTTGAAGGCAGCCGTTGGCACCCTGAGCGAGGCCGACCTCGAACGGATCAACATCCTGCTCGAGGCGCCATAAGACCTTCGATCAGTGCTGCCGTCCGTTCGGCCGCGCCCCGATGCGCCTGGCTGAAGCGGCTCGCGGCAGCGCGCATGTTCGCGAGTGCCTGCGGCTGCTGCAGAAGTTCGGCGGCGACTGCCACCGCTGCGTCGGCGTCGGCGATGCGGTAAGCGGCGCCGCAGCCAACGGCATCCGCGCTCGCCTGGGCAAAGTTGAAGGTGTGCGGGCCGAGCAGGACCGGGCAGCCGCAGGCTGCCGCCTCGATCAGGTTCTGTCCGCCGAAGGGCAGCAGCGTGCCACCGATCAGCGCCAGGTCCGCCAGCGCATAGTAGGCGGGCATTTCTCCCATGCTGTCACCGAGCCAGACGCGCGTTTCCGCGTCGGGTAGCGTGCCGGCACTTCGTCGGCAGGACGGTAGCTGCCTGGCGGCGATCAGCTCGGCGACCTCGGCGAAGCGCTGCGGGTGGCGCGGCACCAGCAGCAGCAGGTGGCGGTACGGCAGGCGGGCGAAGGCATCGAGAAGCAGCACCTCTTCCCCCTCGCGCGTGCTGGCTGCCAGCCAGACCGGGCGGGAGCCGAGGAGTTGTCGCCAGTGCGCTCCGAGGCGCAGCTTGTCGGTCGGTGGCGTGACGTCAAACTTCAGGTTGCCACAGACGACGGCATGCCGCGCGCCGATCGCCCGCAGCCGGTCGGCGTCCGCCGCCGTCTGCGCGGCGACCGCGCTCAATGCTGCGACCGCCGGTCGGCTGAGGCTCGCCAGCCGAGCGTAGCCGCGCTGCGAGCGGGGCGACAGGCGGGCATTGAGCAGCGCCATCGGCACCTTTCGCCGGCTTGCTGCGGCAATCAGGTTGGGCCAGATTTCGGTCTCCATCAACAGCCCGAGCTGTGGTCGGTAATGATCGAGGAACCGTCCGCAGGCAGCCGGCAGGTCGTAAGGCAGATATGCCTGCGTCAGACGGCCGGGGTGGCGAAGAACGAGTTCGCCTCCCGTCGCCCGGCCGGTCGGCGTCATGTGGGTCAGGAGGAGGTCGTGCTCGGGGTGCCGCTGCAGCAGCAGGTCGATCAGCGGGCCGGCGGCACGGGTTTCGCCGACCGACACTGCGTGCAGCCAGATCAGTGGCCTGTCCGGCCGCGGCGGGTAGAAACCGTGGCGCTCGCCGACGTGCTGCAGGTACTCAGGCTGCCGGCGGGAACGCCAGAGAAGGCGCAACCAGACCAGCGGCATCGCCAGATGAAAGAGCAGCGAATAGATCAGGCGGATCATCGACAGAGAGCCCGTTCGGCGGCCGCGATGACTTCGCTGACCCCCGGTGGCGCGCCCGCGCTGCCCAGATTGCGGACGAAGCCGCTGCCAAGGACTCCGGTCAGAGCCGGATCGGTCGCCACGTAGAGGGCGATCACCGGCACCCGCAAGGCCGCAGCAAGGTGTGCCAGACCGGTGTCGACGCCGATCGCCACACTGGCCTGCCCGAGCAGAGCCGCCAGCTCGCGCAGACCGAGCGGCGGCGCGACGACCGCCCCGGCAACGGCAGCGGCGATACGTTCGGCACGTTCCCGCTCGCGCGCACTCCCCGCCGGCAACACCGGGGTCAGACCGTTGCGCAGCAGTTCGCCGCCGAGCACGCGCCAGTGTCCTTCGTCCCACAACTTGTCGTCGCGGCTGGTCGCCGTCAGCAGCACCGCCAGGGGGCCGGCCGGCAGCCAGCCGATGTCGAGCGCCGGAGGAACAATCCCGTAATCGAGCGGCAGGTCGACGGCATAGTCGAAGGCCGCAGCCGCCAGCCAGCGATTGCGTTGCACCGCGTGCACGTTGCGCGGAATGACGAAGGTGTTGTCGTAGAAGCGCCCGGCGAGGGGTTCGCGTGCCGCTTCGGCGGCATAGCCCAACCGCCGGCCGCGTGCCAGCCGGCTGACCAGAGCACTCTTCAGCAGGCCCTGCGTGTCGAGCACGAAGTCGTAGGTCCGCGCGCGCAGGTCTTGCCGGAAGTCGAGCAGCTCGCGCCAGGTGGCGGCCCGGCCAAGCTGTCGGCGCCAGCGCCGGATGGCGATCGGGATGACCTCCCCCACCGCCGGGTGCAGGCGTGGAATCTCGGCGAAGCTCTCCTCGACGCACCAGTCGATGCCGGCTTCGGGAAAACAGCGCCGCAAGTCGCTGACCACCGGCAGGTTGTGAATTACATCACCGAGCGACGAGGTCTTCAGCAGTAGGATGTGCATCGCCGGGTGAGGGTGACGAAGGTGGATGGCAGCCGGGAATTGCGCATTATAGGGTCCTTGCCGTTGGTCGTCGCCGCCGTCGCATCTGCCGGCTATAATCCCGCCTCCCGCAAGCCCTGCGCGGCAAGCCGGTTCCGTATGGAGACGATGCAAATGAAATCCCCCGTGATTCGCCCGGTCATCCTCTGCGGAGGATCGGGGACCCGTTTGTGGCCACTGTCGCGCACACACTATCCGAAGCAGTTTCTCTGCCTGGTCGATGACTTTTCTCTGCTGCAGAATACCCTGCGGCGACTCGAGGGTCTCGACGGGCTGGGTAAGCCGATTGCCGTGGCCAACGAGCATCATCGCTTTCTGGTTGCCGAGCAGTTGTTCGAGATCGGTCTCAAGGCAGATATCCTGCTCGAACCGGCCGCCCGCAACACGGCGCCAGCGGTCGCCGCGGCTGCCATCGGGGCGCTTGCCGACGCCGGCAGTGACGAGCCGCCACTGCTGCTGGTGCTTCCCTCGGACCATGTCATCGCCGGCGTCGCTGCCTTTCAGGAAGCCGTGCGGGCGGCAATCCCGCATGCCCGGGCTGGGGCGCTGGTGACCTTTGGCATCCTGCCGGATCGACCGGAAACCGGTTACGGATACATCCGCCGGGGAGCGCCGCTGCCTGGCGGCCATGTTCTCGATCGCTTCGTCGAAAAGCCCGACGCGGCTACGGCGAAGACCTACCTCGATGCGGGCGACTACTTGTGGAACAGCGGCATGTTCCTGTTTCGCGCCGACAGCTTTCTCGATGCGCTGCAGCAGTTTGCGCCGGCGATCCGCGAGCAGGTGGCTGCAGCCTACCAGGCGTCGCGGCGCGATCTCGACTTTCTCCGTCTTGACGAAACTGCCTTCGCCGCCAGCCCGTCGAACTCGATCGACTACGCGGTCATGGAAAGGACCGATCACGGCGTCGTCATACCGCTTGACGCCGGCTGGAACGACATCGGCGCGTCGGATGCGCTGGCGACGCTCGGCCAGGTGGACGGCGACGGCAATGCCCGGCGCGGCGACGTGCGCAGCGTCGACACCAGCAATTGCGTGCTGTTCTCGGAGGGCAGGCTGCTGGCGACGGTCGGTGTCAGGGATCTGGTGGTCATCGCGACGCCCGACGCGGTGCTGGTCGCCGACAAGGCGAAGGCGCAGGACGTGAAGACGCTTGTCGAAGACCTGAAGCGCTCCGGGCGCTGCGAGACGGAGTTCCGCCATGTCGTTCACCGGCCGTGGGGCAACTTCGAAGCTCTTGCGCATGGTCCGCGCTACCAGGTCAAGCGGATCGTGGTCAAGCCTGGCGCCAGCCTGAGCCTGCAGAAGCATCACCATCGCGCCGAGCACTGGGTGGTCGTCAAGGGCACCGCAGCGGTCGTTCGCGGTGAGGAATCGCTCCTGCTTTCGGAGAACCAGTCGACCTACATCCCGCTCGGCGTCGTCCATCGGCTCGAGAATCCGGGCAAGATCGACCTCGAGATGGTCGAAGTGCAGTCCGGCAGTTATCTCGGCGAGGACGACATCGTCCGCTTTGACGACACCTATGGCAGATGACCCGGCGTGGCAGCCGCATGTGAGAGCTTGAGGACATGATACTGGTTACCGGCGGTGCCGGCTTCATTGGCGCGAACTTCGTTCTCGACTGGCTGGCAGCCAGCGACGAACCGATCATCAATCTTGACCGGCTGACCTACGCCGGCAATCGGCAGAGCCTCGCCTCGCTGGCCGGCGACGCGCGCCATGTCTTCGTGCATGGGGACATTGCCGACAGCGAGCTGAGCAGCCGACTGCTCGCGCAGTACTCGCCGCGGGCGATCATCAACTTTGCCGCCGAGTCGCACGTCGACCGCTCGATCCACGGACCGGCGGATTTCATCCAGACCAACATCGTCGGCACCTTCCACCTCCTCGAGAGCGTCCGCGGATACTGGAAGCTGCTGCCCGACGACGCCAGGCGAAGCTTCCGCTTCCTGCACGTGTCGACCGACGAGGTGTATGGCTCGCTTGGCCCGGCCGCCCCTGCGTTCACCGAAGACCACCCGTACCAGCCGAACAGCCCGTATTCGGCGAGCAAGGCGGCGAGTGACCACCTGCTGCGTGCCTACCACCACACCTACGGTCTGCCGGTTCTCACCACCAACTGCTCGAACAACTACGGTCCCTATCAGTTCCCCGAAAAGCTGATCCCGCTGATGATCGTCAATGCACTGGCCGGCAAGCCGCTGCCGGTGTACGGTGACGGCCAGCAGATTCGCGACTGGTTGTACGTCCGCGATCACTGTGCGGCGATTCGGCGCGTGCTGGCTGCTGGCGTTCCGGGCGCCACCTACAACGTCGGCGGCGGTAACGAGAAGGCCAACCTCGACATCGTCCACACCATCTGCGGGCTGCTCGACGAACTGCGCCCACGCCCTGACGGCCGACCGTATCGCGAGCAGATCGCTTACGTCAGCGACCGTCCCGGCCACGATCGCCGCTACGCGGTCGATGCCCGCCGGATCGAACGTGAACTCGGCTGGACACCGGCGGAGACCTTTGCCTCCGGCATCGACAAGACCGTTCGCTGGTACCTGGCGAATCAGGACTGGGTCAGCAACGTGCAGTCCGGCGCCTACCGCGAGTGGGTCGAGAAGAACTACGCCGATCGGAAAAAAGTGGGATCATAGCTGCCTGCAAGCTTTTTCTGCCAGGAGGCGGCCTTGAGCTGGTGGTTGGCGTACGTCGCACTGGGGTTGTTCACCGGCTTTGCGGCCGGTGCGCTCGGCATCGGTGGCGGGCTGGTGATGGTGCCGTCATTGACCATCATCTTTGCTGCGCAGGCCGGCTTTCCGGCGGCCGAGGTGCTGCACCTGGCTCTCGGCACCTCGATGGCAGTGATCCTGTTCACCTCGCTTTCGAGCCTGCTCGCTCACCATCGCCATGGCGCCGTATTGTGGCGGATCGTCATCGAGATCACGCCGGGGATTCTGCTCGGCACCCTGCTCGGCACGTTAGTGGCTGCCAGCGTGCCGGCGCAGCCGCTGGCAATCTTCTTTACCGCCTTCGTCTGTCTGGTGGCGCTGCAGATGGCATTCAACCTGAAGCCGGAAGCGTCGCGCGAACTGCCGGGGCGGGCCGGCGTACTCGTCGTCGGCGTTGGCATCGGTGCCGTCTCGGCGCTGGTGTCGATCGGCGGCGGCTCGCTGACCGTCCCCTTCCTCACCTGGTGCAACGTTCGCGTCCATAACGCCATTGGCACCTCGGCGGCAATCGGCTTTCCGATCGCCATCGGCGGTTCGCTGGGCTACCTCTTCAACGGCTGGGAGCATCCTGGGCTGCCAGCCGGGAGTGTCGGCTACATCTACCTGCCGGCCTTCGTCTGGCTGGTGCCAAGCAGCATGCTGATGGCGCCGCTCGGAGCCAGGCTGGCGCACAGTCTGCCGGTGGCCACGCTGAAACGCCTCTTTGCCGGCCTGCTGGTGGTGCTCGCGGCGAGGATGCTGTGGCGTCTGTTCGCCTGACTGCGGCTCAGCAGCCGCGAAACCGTGGTGCCCGCTTGGCAAGAAACGCCGCCAGCCCTTCACGGTAGTCCGCCGTATCGAGAAAGGCGAAGGAGTCCCGCAACTCCTCTTCGCTGAGCGGCCGCTCCTGTTGCAGGCGGCGCAGCAGTTGCTTGTGCCAGCGCGCGACCAGCGGTGCCCCGTGGCAGATGCGGCGTGCCGTCGCGTACGCTTCGCCGACGACCTCGTGGTCGGCGACGACGCGCGTGACGAGCCCCTTGGCGAGCGCTTCGGCCGCACCCAGAATGCGACCCTCGAGGAGCAGTTCGCGCATCGTCGCCGCTCCGGCAAGGCGCAGCAGCGCCTGCATCTCGACCGGATACATCGAGAAGCCGAGCCGGTTGATCGGTGCACCGAAGCGCGCAGACTCGCCACAGACGCGCAGATCGCACTGGGCGGCGATCTCCAGTCCGCCGCCGATGCAGGCTCCGTGAATCAGCGCGATGGTTGGCAGGCGGCAGTCGCAGACCGCCTGCAGAGCGGCTCCGGCCTGTGCGTGATAGGCCATCGCATGCTCGACGGTATCGCGCTGGCTGCTGAACTCCTCGATGTCGCCGCCGGCAGCGAAGGCCTGTTCTCCCTCACCCCGCAGCACGAGACAGCGCAGCCCGGTGTCGGCAGCAAGCTCGTTGACGACCAGAGCCAGTTGCCGCCACATGGCGGAGTCGACGGCGTTGAGCTTGGCCGCATTCGCCAGCGTGACGGTCGCCACCTCGCCATCGCGACCGTACAGGATGCTGCCACTCACGACACTGCCTCCGCTTCCTCGACGGCGCCGCGCGCCAGCGCCAGCCGGCCGGCGAGAATGTGGTCGTGCATCATGGTCTGCGCGCGCAGCGCGTCGCCGGCCCTGATCGCTTCGAGGATGTCGGCGTGCTCGCTCAGAGACTGCTGCAGGCGACCGTCGATGCTCAACGAGAACAGCCGGGTCAGCTTGAGCACCTTGCGCAGGTCCTGGATCACCTGCCGCAGCCAGCGGTTCTCGGACATTTCCTGGATACGGAAGTGAAACTCCTGATTGACCTCGAAGAAGCGTCCGATCTGGTTACTGGCGGCGAAGCGCTGCAGTTGGCGGTGCAGTGCCTCGAGGCGGGCGATCTGCTCCGGTCTGGCCTTTCTCGTCGCTTCCAGGGCGCAGCGCCCCTCGAGCATCGCCATCAGCGGAAAGATCTCGTCGAGATCCTGCTCCGAGATCTCGGTGACGAAGGCGCCGCGGCGTGGTCGCAGCGTCACCAGCCCCTCGGCTGCGAGCACCTTCAGCGCCTCCCGCAGGGGCGTCCGGCTGGTGCCATACTCGACGGCCAGCAACTGTTCGTCGATGCGGGCTCCGGGCAGCAGTTCGTGGTCGAAAATCCGCTGCCGCAGGCGCTCGGCGACTTCCTGGTAGAGGGCCGTTTGCGCTATCCGACTCGGCGCCATCGCTGCTCTTCGTCGTACGGTGAATCAGGATCCTGGAAACTTGCTTTCATAATTATGGATACAGTATTATTCGCAGGGCGGGGTGTCAAGAGCTGGAACAGGCTGCGCTGAACAGCGCGTCTCCCGCCACGAATGCCATGGCTGCGGCGTCGCCATCTGGCCAGCCCGCCTCAATCCACAGATTTCCTGAAAGGTTCCGTCATGTCCAACGAGAACAACCCCGAACTGCCGAATTCTGCGAATCTCGACGCCTGGAAGAAGGCAGCCAGCAAGTCCGCACCGGGCGGCACCGTCGATGCCCTGAACTGGGTGACGCCCGAAGGAATCGTCGTCAAGCCGCTGTATACGAGGAAGGATGTCGAGGGTCTGCAATACACCGACACCCTGCCCGGCCTGGCTCCCTTCGTCCGCGGCCCGCAGGCGACGATGTACGCCGTGCGCCCGTGGACGATCCGCCAGTACGCCGGCTTTTCCACCGCCGAAGCCTCGAACGCCTTCTATCGCAAGGCGCTCGCCGCCGGTGGCCAGGGGGTCTCGGTGGCCTTCGATCTGGCAACGCACCGCGGCTACGATTCCGACCATCCACGGGTCACCGGCGACGTCGGCAAGGCCGGCGTGGCGATCGATTCGGTCGAGGACATGAAGATCCTGTTCAATGGCATCCCGCTCGAGAAGATCTCGGTGTCGATGACGATGAACGGCGCCGTGCTGCCGATCTTGGCCGGCTACATCGTCGCCGCCGAAGAGCAGGGCGTGCCGCAGGAGAAGCTGTCGGGGACGATCCAGAACGACATCCTCAAGGAGTTCATGGTCCGCAACACCTACATCTATCCGCCGAAGCCGTCGATGCGCATCATTTCCGACATCATCGGCTACACCGCGCACCACATGCCGAAGTTCAACTCGATCTCGATTTCCGGCTACCACATGCAGGAAGCCGGCGCGACGCAGGCTCTGGAGCTGGCGTTCACGATCGCCGACGGGCGCGAGTACGTGAAGACGGCGCTGGCCTCGGGCCTCGACGTCGACGAATTCGCCGGCCGGCTGTCGTTCTTCTTCGCCATCGGCATGAACTTCTACCTCGAGGTCGCCAAGCTGCGTGCCGCCCGGCTGTTGTGGTGGAAGGTCATGCGCGAGTTCTCGCCGAAGAGCCCGAAGTCGATGATGCTGCGCACCCACTGCCAGACCTCCGGCTGGTCGCTGACCGAACAGGATCCGTACAACAACGTCGTGCGCACGACGATCGAGGCGATGGCCGCCGTCTTCGGCGGCACGCAGTCGCTGCACACGAACGCCCTCGACGAGGCGATCGCCCTGCCGACCGAGTTCTCCGCGCGCATCGCCCGCAACACACAGCTGATCGTCCAGGAGGAGACGCACATCACCAGCGTCATCGATCCGTGGGCCGGCTCGTACATGATGGAGAAACTGACGCAGGATCTGGTCGATGAGGCGTGGAAGATCATCGAGGAGGTCGAGAGCATGGGCGGCATGACGCATGCTGTCGAATCCGGTTGGGCCAAGATGAAGATAGAGGGCTGCGCCGCCGACAAGCAGGCGCGCATCGACTCGGGCAAGGACGTCATCGTCGGCGTGAACAAATACAAGCTGGCGAAGGAAGATGATCTCGAAATCCGCGACATCGACAACAACGCTGTGCGCGAAGCGCAGGTGGCACGCCTGAAGTCGGTTCGTGAGAGCCGCGACACTGCCAAGGTCGAGGCGGCGCTCGCCGACCTGACGCGCTGCGCGGAAGGCGGCGAAGGCAACCTGCTCGAGATGACGGTTCGCGCGATGCGGCTGCGGGCCACCGTCGGTGAGGTTTCCGACGCCATGGAGAAGGTTTTCGGGCGCTTCCGCGCCACGCAGCAGACCGTCGCCGGTGTTTATGGTGCGGTCCTCGAAGGCATGGCGAGCTGGGAAACGCTGAAGGCCGAAATCCTCAAGTTCAACGAGGAAGAGGGCCGCCGGCCGCGCATCATGATCGCCAAGCTCGGCCAGGATGGGCACGACCGCGGCGCCAAGGTGGTGGCCACCGCCTTCGCCGACCTCGGCTTCGACATCGACGTCGGACCGCTCTTCCAGACGCCGGAAGAAGCTGCGCGGCTGGCGATCGAGAACGACGTCCATGCCGTCGGCGTGTCCTCGCTCGCCGCCGGCCACAAGACGCTGCTGCCGGCGCTCGTGCGCGCGCTCAAGGAGCAGGGAGCCGATGACATCATCGTCTTCGCTGGCGGGGTCATTCCGGCGCAGGACTACGACTTCCTCTTTCAGGCGGGTGCGAAAGCCATCTTTGGTCCCGGTACACGCATCGAGGATTCGGCAATGACCGTTCTCGCGGAGATCCGCAAGGCACGCGCCCACGTTGCAGCCTGAGCGGCGGCGTCGCCGACGAGCAGGAATGTGGATATGACCAGTTCGACTGCCGGCAGCCTCACGGCTGCCGACCAGCATCTCGTCGAAGGTGTTCTCGCCGGTCGCCGACGCGCGCTGGCAAAAACCATCACCCTCGTCGAGTCGACCCATGGCGAGCACCAGCGCCGCGCGCGACAGGTGCTCGCGGCGTTGCTGCCGCATACCGGGCGAACGATCCGCGTCGGCATCTCCGGTGCTCCAGGTGCCGGCAAGTCGACCTTCATCGAGTCACTCGGCCTCTACCTCATCGAATCCGGTCGGCGGCTTGCCGTGCTCGCGGTTGACCCGTCTTCATCGGTCTCCGGGGGCTCGATCCTCGGCGACAAGACGCGCATGGAACTGCTTTGCCAGCGCGACGAAGCCTTCATCCGTCCCAGCCCATCTGCCGGATCGCTGGGTGGTGTGGCCGACAAGACGCGCGAGGCGATGCTGGTCTGCGAAGCTGCCGGCTTCGATGTCATCATCGTCGAGACGGTTGGTGTCGGGCAGTCCGAGACTACCGTCGCCGGCATGGTCGACGCCTTCGTCCTGCTGCAGTTGCCGAATGCCGGTGACGACCTGCAGGCGATCAAGAAAGGCATCGTCGAGATCGCCGACCTGATCGTCTTCAACAAGGCCGACATCGACGAACGGGCGGCCGCCTTTGCACGCAACCAGATGCGCGCAGCGTTGACCATGCTGCGCAGCGCGAGTCCGAACTGGCGACCGCCGGTGCTGACGATGAGTGCCCTCGCCAAGCGCGGCATTGCCGAGTTCTGGGCCGAGGTGGAGCGTTACCGGACGACCATGGTCGCCAGTGGCGAGTTCGACGACAAGCGCCGCCGGCAGGCCGTCGACTGGATGTGGAACCTCATCGATTCGGGTCTGCGCCAGTATTTTCGTTCGCACGCGACGGTGCGCTCGGCGCTGCCGGTCCTCACGGGCGATGTCGCCGCGGGCCGGACGACGCCCGGTGCCGCCGCATCCCGCCTGCTGACCTATCTGAAACACTGACAACGAGAAAAGAACAAGAATACGACTGCCGGGCAATTTCCAGAGATATCTCCAACCTGTTTGAGTAGTTCTGATTGACGCGACCGTTAGGGAGTAGAACTTATGCACGACATCATTCGCCAGCTTGCAGAAAAGCGCGCGGCGGCCTGTCTTGGTGGTGGCCAAAAACGCATCGACAACCAGCACAGCAAGGGCAAACTGGCAGCCCGCGAGAGGATTGAGCTGTTGCTCGACAGTGGTTCCTTTGAAGAATGGGACATGTTCATGGAACATCGCTGCCATGATTTCGGCATGGCAGATCAGTCGGTGCCCGGCGATGGTGTGGTCATCGGCTGTGGCACGATCAACGGCCGGCTGATGTTCGTCTTCTCGCAGGACTTCACGGTTTTCGGCGGCTCGCTGTCGGAGGCGCACGCGGAGAAGATCTGCAAGGTGATGGACCACGCGATCAAGGTCGGCGCGCCGGTGATCGGTCTCAACGACTCGGGTGGCGCGCGCATCCAGGAAGGCGTGGCGTCACTTGCCGGCTACGCCGAAGTCTTTCAGCGCAATGTCCTCGCCTCCGGCGTCGTGCCGCAGATTTCGCTGATCATGGGCCCGTGTGCCGGCGGCGCCGTCTATAGTCCGGCCATGACCGACTTCATCTTCATGGTCAAGGACTCCTCTTACATGTTCGTCACCGGCCCGGAAGTGGTCAAGACGGTGACGCACGAGGATGTCACCGCGGAGGAACTTGGCGGCGCGATCAGCCACACCAGCAAGTCCGGTGTTGCCGACCTGGCGTTCGAGAACGACGTCGAGGCGCTGATGATGTTGCGCCGCTTCATCAGCTTCCTGCCATCGAACAACCGCGAGAAGCCGCCGCGTGTGCCGTCGCAGGATCCGGCCGAGCGCCTCGACTTCTCGCTCGACACGCTGGTCCCCGACAATCCGAACAAGCCGTACAACATCAAGGAACTGATCATCAAGGTGGCCGATGATGGCGACTTCTTCGAACTGCAGCGCGAGTACGCCAAGAATATCGTCATTGGCTTTGCCCGGATGGACGGCTCGACGGTCGGTATCGTCGCCAACCAGCCGCTGGTGCTTGCCGGCTGCCTCGACATCAAGAGTTCGATCAAGGCGGCGCGCTTCGTCCGCTACTGCGATGCCTTCAACATTCCGGTGATCACCTTCGTCGACGTGCCGGGCTTCATGCCGGGTACCGCCCAGGAGTACGGCGGCATCATCAAGCACGGCGCCAAGCTGCTCTACGCCTACGCCGAGTGCACGGTTCCCAAGATCACTGTCATCACCCGCAAGGCCTACGGCGGTGCCTACGACGTCATGGCGTCGAAGCACCTGCGCGGTGATGTCAACTTTGCCTGGCCGTCGGCCGAGATCGCGGTCATGGGGCCGAAGGGTGCGGTGGAGATCATCTTCCGCGAGGAGAAGAACGATCCAGCCAAGCTCGCCGCACGCGAGGCGGAGTACAAGGCGAAGTTCGCCAACCCCTTCGTCGCTGGCGCACGTGGCTTCATTGACGACGTGATCATGCCGAACGAGACACGCAAGCGCATCTGCCGCTCACTGGCGATGTTGCGCAACAAGAAGTTGGAAAACCCGTGGCGCAAGCACGGCAACATTCCGCTCTGATACCCGGGGAGAAATAGTGATGTTCAAGAAGATTCTGATCGCCAACCGGGGCGAAATTGCCTGCCGGGTGATGAAAACCGCCAAGAAGATGGGCATCCAGACGGTGGCCGTCTATTCCGAAGCGGACAAGGATTCGATGCACGTGCTGCTCGCCGATGAAGCCGTCTGTATCGGTCCGGCACCGTCGAAGGAGTCGTACCTGGTGATCGACAAGATCATCGATGCCTGCAAGCAGACGGGTGCCGAGGCGGTGCATCCCGGCTATGGCTTCCTGTCGGAGAACGAGGAGTTCTCGCGTCGCCTCGAGGAGAACGGCATCATCTTCATCGGTCCGAAGCACTATTCGGTGGCGGCGATGGGTGACAAGATCGCCTCGAAGAAGCTGGCCATCGAGGCCGGGGTCAATACCATTCCGGGCTACAACGCCGAGATCGGCGACGCCGCACAGGCGGTATCGATTGCCGCGGGGATCGGCTATCCGGTGATGATCAAGGCTTCCGCCGGCGGCGGCGGCAAGGGCTTGCGGGTTGCCTTCAACGACAAGGAGGCAGCGGAGGGGTTCGACGCCTGCCGAAACGAGGCGCGCAACAGTTTCGGTGATGATCGCGTCTTCATCGAGAAGTTCGTCGAGGGTCCGCACCACATCGAGATCCAGATCATTGCCGACTCCTTTGGCAACACGATCTACCTGTTCGAGCGCGAGTGCTCGATCCAGCGTCGCCACCAGAAGGTCCTCGAGGAGGCGCCGTCGCCGTTCATCGACGAGAGCATCCGTCGCGCCATGGGCGAGCAGGCGGTGGCACTGGCAAAGGCGGTGAAGTACCAGAGTGCGGGCACGGTGGAGTTCGTCGTCGGCTCCGACAAGTCGTTCTATTTCCTCGAGATGAACACCCGCCTGCAGGTCGAGCACCCGGTCACCGAAATGATCACCGGTCTCGATCTCGTCGAACTGATGATTCGCGTCGCCGCTGGCGAGAAGCTGCCCTTTGCGCAGGAGGATCTGAAGATCAACGGCTGGGCGATCGAGTGCCGCATCAACGCCGAGGATCCGTTCCGCGGCTTCCTGCCGTCGATCGGGCGTCTCGTCAAGTACCGGCCGCCGGAGGTTGCCGAAGGCCAGGTGCGGGTCGACACCGGTGTCTTCGAGGGCGGCGAGATCTCGATGTACTACGATTCGATGATCGCCAAGCTGATCTGCCACGGCACGACCCGTGACCAGGCGGTCAGTCGCCTGCGCGATGCGCTCAACGCCTTCGTCATCCGCGGCATCGACTCGAACATACCCTTCCAGGCGGCGCTGATGCAGAACCCGCGCTTCCTCTCGGGTCTGTTCACGACCTCCTTCATTGCCGAAGAGTTTCCGAACGGTTTTGAAGCGTCGAACGTCGTCCATGCCGATCCCGGCCTGCTGGCGGCGGTAGCCGCCTTCGGCCGCCGCCGTTACATCGACCGGGCGGTACAGATCAGCGACCAGATGCCCGGGCACCAGCGCAAGGTCGGCCAGGACTGGGTCGTGCAGATGGAGGGCAAGGACTATCCGGTTTCCGTGGTGGCGATCCCTGGGGGCTATTCGGTTACCCACGGCGTCGACCGCTACGATCTCGTTTCCGACTGGAAATTCGGCGAACTCGTCTTCCACGGTACCTGCAACGGTGCGCCGCTCTGCCTGCAGCTCGAGCGGATTGGCCTGCTCTACCGGGTGGTCCATTTCGGCAAGCAGGTCAAGGCGACCGTCATGACCGCCAATGCGGCACGAATGCTGGCGCTGATGCCGAAGAAGGTGCCGCCGGACCTCTCGAAGTTCCTGCTCTCGCCGATGCCGGGTCTCTTGCGCGAGGTGGCGGTGGCGGACGGTCAGCAGGTCGCGGCTGGCGAGAAGCTGGCAGTGATCGAAGCGATGAAGATGGAGAACGTCCTCAAGGCCGAGCGCGACTGCAAGGTCAAGAAGGTCGTCGCTGCGCCAGGCGAAAGCCTGTCGGTTGATCAGGTGATCATCGAATTCGAGTAGGCCTGCGCTGTCGGCAGCCTCTCGGGGCAGCGAAGCCCGCCATCCGGCGGGCTTTTTTTTGGCCGGTCGGTGGCGCTTCCGTGGCTGTCGGCGGCGCCCGATGAAAGTCGATCAAACTGTCAGACCGTATCCGCTGTCCTGGACAAGTTGGAAAGAACGTGTTGACAACGACCGATTTGGGCGCTATATTTCGGAAAACCAAAGAACATTGTCCACGACAACTATGAAATCTCTGCTTCGCATTATCGTCGCAATCGGCTGTCTGGCAGGCGCGCTGCGGGTATCCGCGGCGACGGGCTGCCCGCCGCTGCTCGATCACAGCTTCCCCTCCCTGCTCGACCAGAAACCGCAGTCGCTTTGTCAGTGGCGCGGCAAGGTCCTGCTGGTCGTGAATACCGCCAGTTACTGCGGGTTCACCTCGCAGTACGACGGTCTCGAGAAACTTCACGCGCGCCTCAGGCAGCGTGGCCTCGTCGTCGTCGGCTTTCCGGCCAACGACTTCGGCGATCAGGAGCCGGGCAGCAATCGCGAGATTGCAGAGTTCTGTCGCCTCACTTACGGCGTTCAGTTCCCGATGTTTGCCAAGACGACCGTCTCCGGCGAACAGGCGAACGTCTTCTATCGGCAGCTGGCGAGGCTCAGCGGCAGCGCGCCGCAATGGAATTTCCACAAGTACCTGATCGACCGTGACGGCCGTCAGGTGCTCAGTTTCGGCAGCCGCGTCCCACCCGACGACCAGGCGCTGCTCGCCAGGATCGAAGAGTTTCTCGGTCGCTAGCCACCACCGGGCCGCAAGGCGCCGCTTATTGGAGAACAGATCATGAATGCACCGGACCGCTTCTTCCTCCCCGATATCCAGGCCAGTGCCGACGAGCGCCGCCTGGCGATCGACAAGGTCGGCGTCAGGGGCCTGCGCTACCCACTGGCACTGCTCGACTCGACCGGCAACGTTCAGCACACGGTCGCCGAGCTGTCGATGTCGGTCGGCCTGTCACCTGAGGTCAAGGGAACGCACATGTCGCGTTTCATCGAGATTCTCGAGCGCCGGCGTGCGCCGCTGAACGTCAATCGCCTGCTGCGCCTGTTCGACGAGATGCTGCTGTGCCTCGGCGCCGACAGCGGCGAGATCGACCTCGGGTTCCCCTGCTTCATCAGCAAGGCGGCGCCGGTTTCGGGTGTCGAGAGTCTGCTCGACTACGACGTGCGGATGATCGTCGGCAAGCGTCCTGGACAGCCCGTCGAGCTGAACCTCGAGGTCGTCGCTCCGGTCACCAGTCTCTGCCCCTGCTCACGCGAGATCAGCGACTACGGTGCCCACAACCAGCGCTCGCACATCACGATCCGTGCCAGCCTGCGCTCCGGAATGAGTCCCGAGGAACTTTTGCGAATCGCCGAAGAAGAAGCCTCGTGCGAAGTCTTCGGTCTGCTCAAGCGGCCGGACGAAAAGTGGGTGACTGAACGTGCCTACGACAATCCGAAATTCGTCGAAGACCTCGTGCGCGACATCGCCCTGCGCCTGATGCGCGAGCCGCGGATTGCCGAATGGACGGTCAAGTCCGAGAACTTCGAGTCGATCCACAATCACTCAGCCTACGCCGAGATCAGCGGTCACAACGACGCTGATCAGGCCCGCTGAAGACTCCGGGGCTGCGCATGGAAGCGAGACAAAGAATCGCCGTCGTCGGTTCCGGGATCTCCGGTCTGGCGAGTGCCTGGCTGCTCGCCCAACGGCACGCCGTGACCCTCTACGAGGCCGGAAATTACCTCGGTGGGCACAGCAATACCGTCGACGTGATGCTGGAAGGTGGCAGCCATGCCGTCGACACCGGCTTCCTCGTCTACAATACGCGCACCTACCCGCACCTGAGCGCGCTTTTCGCGCATCTCGGAGTCGCCAGCGTGGAGAGCGAGATGTCGTTCTCGGTCAGCCTCGAGAGCCCGCAACTGGAGTGGGCAGGCAGCAGTCTCGCCACCGTTTTCGGACAGAAGCGCAACCTGCTGCGGCGCGATTTCTGGCGAATGCTGTCCGACATCCTGCGCTTCAATCGCGAGAGCGTCGCCTGGCTCGAGCAGTACCCCGAGTACGATCGTAGCTTGCGTCAGTTCCTCGCTGCCGGCGGCTACTCGCGCGCCTTCGCCGAGTGGTACCTGCTGCCGATGGCAGCCGCCATCTGGTCCTGTCCGGCGGGGCAGATGCTCGACCATCCGCTCGCCAGCTTCGTCCGCTTCTGCCGCAATCACGGTCTGCTGCAGATCTTCGACCGGCCTCGCTGGCGGACGGTCAGGGGCGGCGCGCGCGAGTACGTGCGCAAGCTTGCCGGCAGCCTGAGCGACGTCCGGCTGGCCACACCGGTGCGCCGTGTGCACCGTCGCCACGGGGGGCTGCAACTGAGCACCGACGCCGGCGTCGAGCACTACGATCAGGTGGTGCTCGCGTGTCACAGCGATCAGTCGCTGGCGATCCTCGGCGACTCGGCGACCGCTGCCGAAGGCGCGCTTCTCTCCGCCATCCGCTATGCGCCCAACCGCGCCGTTTTGCACACCGACCCCTCGCTGCTGCCGCGGTCACCGGCCCTGTGGTCGGCGTGGAACTACCTGTCGAGCAGCCAGGAACTCGATCAGCGGCCGGTCAGCGTCTCCTATTTGCTCAATCGTCTGCAGCCGCTGCCTTTCACCACGCCGCTGCTGGTGACGCTGAATCCGCTGCGTGAGCCGCGAGCCGAACACATCATCGCCGAGTTCGACTACCGGCACCCGATATTCGACCAGGCGGCGATCGCCGCGCAGCGCGCTTTGCCTCAGATCTCCGGCGCCAGCGGCGTCTGGTTCGCCGGCGCCTGGAACGGCTATGGCTTTCACGAGGACGGACTCCGTTCGGCATTGCGCGTGGCGAATGCACTCGCCTGCCGCGCGCCCTGGCAACCGCGGGCGGCGGCGCCACCTGCTGACCGGCCGGCGCCGGCGACAACCGGGATCGCGGCATGAGCGCAAGCGTCGCCAGCCTCTTTGTCGGCCAAGTGATGCATCGTCGGCTGCGGCCGGTGAGCAACCGCTTCGTCTACCCGGTCTACTATTGCCTGCTGCCGCTGACCCGAATCGAAGAGGTCGGCAGCAGGTTCTTCTCGATCAACCGCCGCAACCTCTTCAGCTTCCATTTCGCCGATCACGGCGCGCGCGACGGCTCGCACCCGCTGCCGTGGGTGCGGCAACTGCTGCAGCGCCAGGGGATTGCCGCCGAGGGCGAGATCTGGTTGCAGTGCTTTCCGCGCGTCCTCGGACACGTGTTCAACCCGGTCAGCTTCTGGTTCTGTCACAACGGCAACGACCAGCTCGTCGCCGTCATCGCCGAGGTGAACAACACCTTCGGCGAGCACCACCAGTACCTCCTGCGGCATGCCGATGGCCGGCCGATCCGCGATGGCGAGACGATCGAGCGCGACAAGGTCTTCCACGTCTCACCGTTCATGGCCGTCGCCGGCCACTACCGCTTCCGCTTTCACAGCCGCGGTAGCGGTCAGGGCCCCGGCTGCCGGCGACTGGCGCGGATCGAGCACGCCGATGCCGGCGGCGATCTGCTCCACACCGCGATCTCCGGTGACGCGCAGCCGCTGACCACCGGCCCGCTGCTGCGGGCGTTCGTCCGCGTGCCGTTGCTGAGCGTCGGCATCGTCCTGCGCATCCATTGGCAGGCGCTGCGACTCTGGCTCAAGCGCGTTCCCTTCTTTGCCAAGCCACAACCTCCTGCCGAGGAACTCTCGCCATGAATGCCATGGACAACGCCCTTCGTCTGCCCCTTGCGACCCCTTCCCCGGCAAGCCTGCCACGCAGTGCCCGCAGCGTCCTGATGCTGCTCGACGCGGTGCAGACCGGCAGTCTCGAAATCCGCCTCCCGGACGGTTCGCAAGTGCGTTGCGGCCAGACGGGCGATGACACTGCGGCGCTCGAGATCGACTCCTGGGCGGTCTTCGACCGCGTCATCGAACGCGGTGACGTCGGTTTCGCCGAGGCCTTCATCGACGGCGAATGGCACAGTCCAGACCTCGCCGCCCTGCTCACGCTGCTGGCGAACAACCGACAGCACATCGCCAGCGTCGTCTATGGCCGCTGGTGGAGCCTGTTGGCGGCACGCCTGCGGCACCTCTTCAACGCCAATACCCGCTCCGGGTCACGGCGCAACATCATGGCGCACTACGACCTCGGCAACGATTTCTATCGTCTGTGGCTCGATCCGACGATGAGTTACTCGAGCGCGCTCTACCCGAACGACGCGCCACGCCCGCTGGCCGGGGCGCAGCTCGCCAAGTACCGGCGCATCCTGCAGCTTCTGCAGGCGCGTCCGGGCCAGCGCGTCCTCGAGATCGGCTGCGGCTGGGGTGGCTTCGCCGAAATCGCTGCCCGTGAAGCCGGTCTGCAGGTCGTCGGCCTGACGCTGTCGCCGGCGCAGGCCGAGTTCGCGCGCGAACGCCTGCAGATGGCGGGCGTTGCCGACCAAGCGCGAATCGAGCTCTGCGACTACCGAGACCTCGGCGCGCAGCAGTTCGATCACATCGTCTCGATCGAGATGTTCGAGGCCGTCGGCGAACGCTGGTGGCCGACGTACTTTGCGACGCTCAAGCGCCTGCTGGCAGCCGATGGCCGTGCCGTCGTCCAGAGCATCACCATCCGTGACGAGCTCTTCGCGCGCTACCGCCGGGGCACCGACTTCATCCAGCAGCACGTCTTTCCCGGCGGCATGTTGCCGAGTCCGACCGCCTTCCGGCGGCGCGCGGCGCAGTCGGGTCTGGTGGTAAGCGGCGCCTTTGCATTTGCTCGCGACTACGCGCGCACGCTCTCCGAGTGGTCGGCACGCTTCGAGCAACAGTGGCCACGCATTGCCGCGCTTGGCTTCGAAGACGACTTCCGCCGACTGTGGCGCTTCTATCTCGCCTACTGCCAGGCGGGATTCAGCAGCGGCTGCACCGATGTCGTCCAGTTCGAACTGCGGCATGCGCCATGAGAACCCTGCTCACCATCCTCGCCTTCCTTGCCAGTGCCGCCGCGCACGCCCTCCCCGATAGCGTGCGCAACGGCGATCCGGACTGGCGCCAATGGGGCAGCGGCGAAATGAGCTGGCTCGGCTTCTCCCTTTACCGCGCCACCTTCTGGGTACGCGGTGACGCGGCGGCAAGCTCGCCGGAGAGCGCGCCTTCGGCCTTGCAGCTCGACTATCGCCGCGACATCGCCAGCGACCGCCTGGTCGCCACCAGCATCGACGAAATGCGCCGGCTCGGTGCCAGCGAAGCCCAACTCCAACGCTGGCGGCCCGAGCTGCAAAAGGTCCTCCCGGACGTCCGCGAGGGCGACAGCATCGTCGGTCTGCATCATCCCGGCCGCAGCGCCAGCTTCTATCACCGCGGTCGCCAGACCGGCGAGGTGCCAGACGCCGAATTCGCGCGTCTATTCTTTGCCATCTGGCTCGATCCACGAACGCGGAATCCGGAGCTGCGTTCGGCGCTCCTGCGGCGCCCTGAACGGTGAACATCGCGCCAGCGATTCCGGCGGCTGTCCCGGCAGCGCTCCCGCGCCGCGCCCTGCTCGCCTACGGTGCGCTCGGTCTGCCATTGGCGATGGCGGCACTGCCGGTCTACGTACACGTACCGCGCCTTTATGCCGAAGTCACCGGCATGAGCCTGAGCCTCCTTGGCGTCCTGCTCCTCGGTGCGCGCCTGCTCGACGCCGGCGTCGACCCGCTGCTCGGCGCGTGGAGTGATCGCGCTGGCGGACGCCGGCGCCTGATCGTCCTCGCTCTGCCGCTCCTCGCGCTCGGCATGCTGGCGCTGCTGCATCCGCCGTCGACGATGGCGCCGCTGTGGCTGACCGCCTCACTGCTGCTGACCTACTTCGCCTTCTCGCTGGCCAGTGTCGCCTACCAAGCGTGGGGTGCCGAGCTCGGCAGCAGCGCCGCCGAGCGAACACGCCTGACGGCGAGTCGCGAAGGCTTCGGACTGCTCGGTGTCCTCGTTGCGGCGGCCCTGCCGGGCCTGTTGTCGAGTGATCTGGCGCAGGGTCTGTCCGGTCTGGCGAAGCTCTTTCCGCTGCTGCTGCTGATCCTGGCAAGCTGGACGCTGTCCGTCACCCCGCCGGTGTCGGCAACGCGATCAGCGGCGAGCGGAAACCTCTTCGGCGATCTGCGCCGCGTCCTCGCCGACACCCGCTTCCGTTCGCTGCTGCTGGTCTTCGTCCTCAACGGCATCGCCGCCGCGCTGCCGGCGACGCTGGTCCTCTTTTTCGTCGCCGATGTTCTGCAGGCGGAAGCCTGGAGCGGCGCCTTCCTTGCCCTCTACTTCGCCAGTGCCGTCGCCTTCCTGCCACTGTGGGTGGTGGTCGCACGGCGCTACGGCCGGCTGCGCGCGTGGCTCGCGTCGATGGTCGTTGCCGTCGCCTCCTTTGTCTGGGCTGCCGGTCTCGGGGCCGGAGACATCTGGCCGTTCGCCCTCGTCTGCCTGCTCTCGGGTGCCGCCCTCGGCGCCGACCTGACGCTGCCTGCGGCGCTCCTCGCCGACATCTCGGAACAGCCGCAGGGCGACGACGAACCGCGACACCGGGCGCAGGCCGGTGCCTACTTCGGCTGGTGGAATCTGGTCGCCAAGCTCAACCTCGCATTCGCTGCCGGCCTCTCGCTGCCGCTGCTGGACGTCGTCGGCTATCGCCCCGGCGGGGTCGAGGGCAGCGCCGGCCTGGTTGCCGTGTATTGCTTGCTGCCCCTGGCCTTCAAGGGTGGTGCCGCGTTCCTCGCGTGGCGCTGGCGCGACTCGCTGGAGCCGGCGCGATGAGCGCGCGGAGGCTCTTCTGCATCGCCTGCGGCGTCCTCGCGCTGGCTGGCTGCGGCGGCGTACCGCTGGAGCGCTATCGCGGCGAGGAGCCGGTGCTCGACCTCGCAGAGTACTTCAACGGCACCATCGACGGCTGGGGAATGTTCCAGGATCGTTCCGGGCAGGTGATCAAGCGTTTCCACGTCGTCATCGATGCCCGCTGGGTGAAGCATGATGGCGTCGATGTCGGCACCCTCGACGAGAATTTCTCGTGGTCGGACGGCAGCACCTCGCGGCGCCTGTGGACCATCACCCGTACCGGGCCAGGGCAATACCTCGGCCGCGCCGACGATGTCGTCGGCGACGCGCGCGGCGAAGCCATGGGCAACGCGCTGCGCTGGCAGTACGTGCTGGCGCTGCCGGTCGATGGTCGGGTCTGGCACGTGGACTTCGACGACTGGATGTTCCTGATCGACGACCGCATCATGCTCAACCGCGCACAGATGTCGAAGTTCGGTTTCCACCTCGGCGAAGTGACGCTGAGCTTCAGCAAGCGATGAGCAATCCAGTGATCGCCGACTGGTGCGACTGCCGCGTCTGGCTGCTCGGCGCGTCGAGCGGCATCGGCGCTGCACTCGGCAGCGAACTGCTGGCGCGTGGCGCGCGCGTTGCCGTTTCGGCGCGCAATGCCGAAGCTTTGCGGCAGGTCGCCGCCGGCGCCGGGAAAGCCCTCGTGCTGCCTTGCGACGCTACCGACGAAGGAAGCCTGCAGGCTGCATGGGCGGCCGTCCTCGCCGCCTGGGGCGGCGTCGACGTCGCCATCTATGTCGCTGCAGACTACATCCCGATGCGTGCCTGGAACCTCGACATGCAGCCGGCGCGGCGGATGATCGACATCAACCTCGTCGGCGCCGTCGCCTTCGCTGCCTGCGTCGTGCCGCAACTGCTGCGCCAGAAAAATGGCCAGATCGCTTTTGTCGCCAGCGTCGCTGGTTACCGCGGCCTGCCGAAGTCGCTGATCTACGGACCGACCAAGGCCGCGCTGATCAACTTCGCCGAGTCCCTGTACCTCGACCTGCAGCCCAAGGGAATCGGCGTGCGCGTGATCAACCCCGGCTTCGTCGCGACACCACTGACCGCCGGCAACGATTTCGCCATGCCGGCGCTGTTGGCGCCCGCGGCAGCAGCGCGCGCGACCATTGCCGGTTTTGCCGGCGGCGCCTTCGAGATCCACTTTCCGAAGCGCTTCACCTGCGTCATGAAGCTGCTCGCGCATCTTCCCTACCGCCTCTACTTCCCGCTCGCAAGCCGCCTGACCGGCGCTCGCAGGGGGTCGCCGTGAACACGCGGGCAGCCGTCGAGGCGCTGGTCGACTTCTTCGAGCATCTACGTCCCGAGAGCCTCGGCGCCTTCGCCGACTACTATGCGGCCGACGCCTGCTTCAAGGATCCGTTCAACGAGGTGCGCGGGCTGCCGGCGATCGAACGCATCTTCGCGCACCTGTTCAGACAGGTCGACGAGCCGCGTTTCATCGTCGGCGAACGCCTCGTCGATGGGCAGGCTGCATTGCTCGTCTGGGAGCTGCGTTTCCGCGCGAAGGGCAGCCGCGGCCCGGGAGCGCCACAGTGCATACGCGGCGCATCGCATCTGCGCTTCGCCGACGACGGGAAGGTACTCTGGCATCGCGACTACTGGGATGCCGCCGAGGAGCTGTACGCCAGACTGCCGCTGCTCGGCTGGCTGATGCGCCTGCTGCAGAGGAAGCTTTCCGCCAGCGGCACGGCGGCGGAATAGCCAGGCGGACGCTACGCCAGTCGTCGCTAGGCAGGCAGCGCGGGACCGCCGGCAGCAGTTCGTCGACGCTCGCCGGGACGACGCCCCCACCAGTCGCCTTCGCCGCGCCGACGGTGCTCAGCACGGTGGCAACGGCTGCCACCACCAACGCAGACGACCGGCTGGGTCCTGCCGGTCCGGTCGCGGTTGCCGGCGGACTCACCCGGCGACCGCCGGCTCTGCCGCACGTCCCTTGAGGAGGAAGACGCGCATCGAGCCCTTGCCCTTGATCTGGATCTCGCCCCGCTCCTCGCAGACGAAGTGCGGCGGCAGCAGGGCGCGCGTCGTCTCGCTGATCTGGATCTCGCCCGACATGCCCTGCGACTCCATGCGCGAGGCGATATTGACGGTGTCGCCCCAGAGGTCGTAGATGAATCGCTTCTTGCCGATGACGCCGGCGACGACGGCTCCCGAGTTGATGCCGATGCGAATCTGCAGGCCCGGGAATTCGGTGATCGCCGTCTGCATGGCGAGCGCCAAGTCGGCCAGTGCTGCGGCGTGATCGGCGCGCGCCTCCGGAATTCCGGCGGCGACCATGTACGCGTCGCCGATCGTCTTGATCTTTTCAAGGCTCCCTCGCTCGGTGAGGTCATCGAATCTCGAGAAGATGGCGTCGAGCAGATCGACGACGTTGGGGAGCGACTCCGAGAGCGACGTGTAACCGACGATGTCGGCAAACAGCACGCTGCACTCGTTGAAGGCATCGGCGAAGGTTCGCCCCTCGTGGCGCAGGCGGCGGCTGATCGACGCCGGCAGCATGTTCTCGAGCAGTTCCTCGAGCCGGCCGTTGGCGGTGGCCAGTTGTCGCTCGGCTTCGGCCAGATCGCCGAGAAAGAGATCCGCGACGTAGATCAGCGCAGCGAAGCCGGCGAAGAACAGGATCCAGCGGCCGCTCTGCTGCGCCTCCAACGTATAGGGCAGGCCGAGCGGCGCCAGCGTCGGCAACCCGAGTTCGACGCAGACAAAGACCAGGAGGCAGATGCCGCCGTACAGTTCCCGTGCCCGGTTGCCGCGCTCGAAAAACAGCAGGTAGGCGCCCAGGGTCAGCGGCAGCAGATGATAGTGGCTCATGCTGCGAAACGGGCCGGCGATCCCCTCGAGAGCGATCAGGCAGGTGACGACCGGAATCACGACGCGGAAGTAGCTGTGGCTGGCAAGTCCCAAGTGCCCCCGCGACAGGCACCACCATACCCACGCCGCGCCGCACAAAGAGATGCCCTGGACCATCAGCGTCAGCCAGTCGCCACGAAGCAGCGCGACGATGCTCCAGACGACGGCATAGGCGACGAGAAACGCCGTTCCCGTCGTCAGCAGGCGCTCGGCGCGGCGCCGCCGATACTGGCGGAACTCGACATCGGTGTAAACAAAGTCGCGCGCTTTGCCTTTGTCGCTCAAGATCGGGAAGTCCGCTGGTGCCGCGAGGGCGGGCTGACGAGTATCGGTCCTCTCGTGCCCGCAGTCAAACGCACGCCAGGCGCAGGCAATGGACCACCAGCCCGCCGGGCTTGTCCCTGAACACGCCGCTCACGCCCACGATCGCCCGCGTCGGCCGGTGCCCACGCATCGGCTTGTCGAGGTCCCTGGCCACCAGCGCCAGCCACTTGTCGGCGCCGACGACCATCATCAGGTTGAAGGGCGCCCAATGCGGCGGGTTCTTGCCGCGCGCCGAGTTGACCCAGAGGCGCAGCAGGGGGAAGAACAGGCGGCCGCTCTGCTGGTCGAGCAGGGTGTCGCATTCGTCGAGGCCGACGACCAGCCTGGGGCCGCCCAGCGCCGGGACGACTTCGCGCTCCAGATAGCGCGTCGCACGTTGCCCTCACCGAGCGCGTCTACGCTCGGCGGGAGCTTCATCCGGTATTCGACCTCCGCGCAGAATTCGCGCAGCAAGCTATCCGGGTCGGCGCGCGTGGCGTCGGAGAAGCGTTGCAGGTCGATGGCGACCGCCGCCTGCAACCCGTTCAGTGGGGCGGCGCGGGTGCCGGCAAGCTGCGGGCGCCTTTCGCGACCTGGCGTCAACCAGGGAAACTCGGTCGCACTCCCACAGGCGTGCCGCCTCCGGACTCAGGACGGAGGCCAGGGTTCAATCCGTCCAATCCTCGACCAGCAGGCCGGCAACCTGGCCGAACGCCTGACCGCTTGCTGCGTTGGTGTCGAGCATGTAGCGCCTCATTCACCCCAGCCGCTGCAAGGGTCGCGATGTTGGTCGGGCTGGCTCCGTTCGTTCTTGTCGAGAAAATCCAGCGGCACATCAGTAGCTCTGAGCGCGGCAAAAAAGCCATCCCAATCCGCCGGCTTGCGTGACAGGATGACGTCGCCGGTTTCCGGGTCCTGCCGGATGAAGACTTCCTTGGTATCGAAGCGATAGGCAGCGGGCAAGCGTACAGCCTGGCTGCGACCGTTGCTGACGAGTTTGGCGACTTGGCTCATGGCTGCCTCAGGCTGCCTGGGTAGATACCAAAGTCTATGCCTCTGGTAACCAGATGAATCACGGGCTGTGCCAAGCGCTGGGAGCGGGCGAAGGGCGCGCCGGCTGTCCGCCGAGGATGGTCCGTTGGACGTGTGCTTGTGCTCGCGCTGCGGCGTGGGAGAGGGATTTCTCGGAAAGCTGCTGGAGTGCTTCGGCTGCGATGCACCGAGCATGGCGGTGGTACCCTTTCTGAAGAGGGGCAAGGCGCCGCGATCGCCGCGGCTCACCGGGTCCGCCTGCCCGGCCCTGTCACAGGAGAGATCGTCCAAATCGGTCGGGCCGGTCGTCCGGCTCACACAAGTCGCCGGCCGCTCAGCTACCGCTAAAGTTAGGAAATCCAACGGTACCAACGAGGGAATCTGATCAGCAAGACTCATCACCTGAACACAGGTGGTGAGTCCAGCGTTACATGTCCTGCACTCCATCACGGCCACAGAAGCAGTCACCGGGGAAGTCACCGGGGAAGTTGAGCGTCTACTACGCGTCCTGGATGGTGAGATGCCCCGGCAGCAGATTCAGGAGGCGCTGGCGCTAAAGCACGAGGATCATTTCCGCAGTGCCTACCTTAAGCCGGCTTTGGCTCGTGGGGTGATCGAGATGACCCTGCCCGACAAACCACGCAGTAGCAACCAGCGCTACCGCCTGACCACCCTCGGGCAACGCTGGTTGGAGGCGCATCCCGGCACCGGCACCGGTTGAAATGCCTGGGCGCCACCCGCAAGCCCGCAGCAGCCTGTCCCAGCAACCAGAAACGCCCGGGAAACATCGAATGCCTTCGCATTTTCCTGCCCTGGCGTCGCCACTTGCCCGGGCGCGGCGCCGACTTGCCCCTTGTCAGCGTCGCGTGCGAGGCCGGCGGGAGAATCCCGACCGGTCGACCCGCTCGTGGGCTGTGCCGCGTTCTTCGACGTGCATGATCAGATCAGGCCTGCGCGAACGCTGTATGGAGGCGGGCGACGGGCCTTGTACTTGGCATATTCTCCCCTTTCGCCGTGCTGGTCCCCCGCCCCGTTAGGTCCATCCTCCGCCTGACACGAAAACTGCTGGTCGTTCTGCTGCTCACCTGGAACCGCGCCGCAGAGGCCGGTCTGGCGATCGCCCTGAACTCGGCCGAGGAACCATCAGCCTGATCGATATCGAAACCTACGAGGTCACCGGCAAGGCGACCGTGCGCACGGAACCGCACCACCTGATGCCGACTCCCGACGACAAGTCGGTGATCGTCGCCTGTGCCGCGGCCAATCAGCTGCTCTTCTTCGATCCGGTCAGCGGTCGCGAGCAGAAGCGCATCCACGACATCTCCGACCCTCATCAACCGGGTTACTCGCCCGAACGTAAGCGGTTGGTCGCCACGTCGCTACGTCTCGATCGGGTCGATCTCTACGACCCCGTAGACTTTCGGTTCAAGGTCCGCCTGCCGGCACCGCGCGCGCCCTCGGACATGGCCTTCGAAAACGCCAGCGAGTTCGCTTTCGTGACCCTCCAGGACTCCAATGAGGTCATGGCCAATTCACCTGGGAACATGGAAGATCGCCCGGGTGATGCCGGTTGCCGCAACGACCGCGGGCATCGTCATGGCACCGGACAACCGGCATCTGTTGGTCGCCAACATGGGCGAAGGCGTCGTTCAAGTCGTCGAATCGCGCTTCCTGACGATTTTCAGGAGGGTGGCCGCCGATACCGCTGCTCACAATCTTCAGCCGCGCGGTGACGGTCGCCAGTTGACTGCTGCGGCGTGACGCGCCACGTCCATCACTCGTGCCGCAACCGCCGCTGCCCGCAGTGCCAGACCCGGGCCAAGGAGCGCTGGCTCGCGAAACGGCGCGAGGAGCGGTTGCCGGTGCCGTATTTCCATCAGGTGTTCACCTTGCCGCATGCGCTGCACGCGCTGGTCGCCGGCGGGGCGTTGAGGTCCGCGGGGGAGTGCAAGTCGCCGAAGCGCGGCTTCCTGTTTCCGCTCAGGACGCTGTCACGGGTCTTTCGGGACAAGTTCATCGCACCACTGAGTGACGCCCGAGGTGCCGGTCAGCGTCTGGCGGAAGCGCTGGCGGACGAGAAGCTCTGGCACGCCTTGCACCAGCAGTTGTACGGGCACGACTGGGCGGTCTATGCGAAACAGCCGCTCGGCGGGCCGGAGCAGGTGCTCGAGTACTTGGGACGCTGCACGCATCGGGTGGCGATCTCGAACGAGCGTCTCGTCGAAATGGACAAGACGACGGTCCGTTTTCGCGTGCGCGCGACGCCGGGCAAACGCGTGCTCCAGTAGCCGGCGGAGGCGTTCATCGAGCGCTTCCTGCTGCATGTGTTGCCGAGCGGCTTCAAGCGGATTCGGCACTATGGTCTGCTCGCGCCGGCGGCGATGCCGCCTTTGCGTCAGGCGACGCCGCAGAGCGCCTCCGTGCGCGGCCCCCGTGAGAACGGCCAAGGCGCGGCGAGGGGCCTTCATTGGGCCATGGCGGTTCCGGTTGCCAGGGAGTGGCGCGTCGCCTGCGTGCCGAAGGCACCACTCCGGCGCTGCTTTTGCCTGTCCGAGCGCCCGCTTCGTTCCGGTCACCTGCTCGCGAACGGCAGGAAGCCGCTCGCCTGCCTCCGGCCAAGCCGTCTGCGCCTTGTCCGTGGCTTGACCCGCGGCGCGGGACCCTTACAATCTCCACAAGTACTGCCGTCGAGGCGCTTCAGTCCAACGACGTTTGTCTGCCGCGGTGCGCCAGCGGCAAGGCCGGACGCTTTCGGCGCGGCAGATGAACGCTATTCCCTCGCTATTCGTTGAACGGCGAAGCACTGTTGGTATGCTGCAAAGCGTTCGGCCCAATCCCACTTTCAGGAGTGAATTCTGTATGAAGAAGAATGCGGTGGCGTTTCTCCTTTTAAGCCTGCTCGCTTCGACCGCGGCCGCCCAGTTCACCGGCCCTGGCGCAACAGGAGCAACAACCTCAGTGGCCCAGGTCGGCGCGGTACGGCTCGGCAGCTACGTCACCGTCACGGGGAATGTCGTCGCCCACCAACGGCAGAACTACTACACGTTTCGCGATGGGACAGGCGAGATCCGTGTCGAGATCGAGAACTCCGTCTGGCAGAACCGCCAGATCGGGCCGGAGACGACGGTCCGCTTGCTGGGAGAAGTCGATCAGGGAATCGCTGGCCGATATCTGTGGGTCAAATCGCTTGACGTCGTCAAGTGATTCCGAGGCGTGGTGGGATGCATGACGCGCGCAGGACTATCGAGCGCAGGCGGAATCGAGCACAGGCGGGGATAGGAATGTACGCGCGCTCGCTTTGAACTGGGCCCCGAAGTCGAGGCAAGAATGAACGAACGCGAAACGTGTGGCGAGCGCGGATTGACGGTGCACTGCGAGAGTAGGTCAGGCGGCATCGCGCGGCATGAGCCGTCGGCATCCAAGGGGCCAGTCGGAATGGCAAGCAGCTGGTGATGCGTCAGCCGTGGCTCGTCGGGGGTCAGGCCCGGCGGGCGAGATGCGCGGCCCCGTGCTGAACGCACGCGGTAGAATGACTGCCGTCGGGAAATTGCTGCCTGATCGCGGCAGTCCGGGCCCCTGCGGGAAAGGCCGACGGGTGTTGCCGATTCCCGGGACGGCAGGGCAGCACGACTGGAGGAGCTGGCGATGTCATGGTTCAACGAAGTTGCCGAGTTCGTCGGCCTGCTGTTCGACGGCCTCGGGGTCCTCGTCATTGTTCTCGGCACGCTGCTTGCCACGGCGCGCGTGCTTTTCTTCCGGCGGCAGGCAAGCGACGGCTATCGGCAGTTCCGCCAGGACATTGGACGAGGAATCCTGCTTGGCCTGGAGTTTCTCGTGGCTGCCGACATCATCCGGACGGTCGCCGTGGCGCCAACGCTCGAAGGCGTCCTCGTCCTCGGCCTGATCGTCCTCATCCGGACCTTCCTGAGCACGGCTCTGCAGGTTGAGCTGGAGGGGCGCTGGCCGTGGCAGCGGGCAACCGGGCCCGCATCGGAGGGACGCGAGTCCTGAGCTGTCGGCAAGCGGCCGCGGTTGCCGGGCGCTGTGCGCGAGAACGGCCGCAGCAGGAAAGTCGGCGAGACGAGACGGGAAACGACCGACACCTTCGCGTTCGGTACTCCGGTGACGCTGCGCTGGGCAGAGGGCGCAACTGCCGCATTCGGCTCGCGCAGCATGACGCCCGCCGTCGGCAGCTGGCGGCTGCTAGCCGTCGCCGTTGCCGACGCTGGCGGAAAAGAGATTGATCACCGCGACACCGGCGGCGATGAGCAGTATGCCGACGACCGCTGGCGCATCGAGTACCTGTCCGAAGAACAGGTAGCCGACGAGGGTGATCAGTGCCACGCCAGCCCCGGCCCAAACCGCGTAGGCGATGCCCACCGGCAGTGTCTTCAGGGTCAGACCGAGGAAGTAGAAGGCAACGACGTAGGCGACGACAACGATCACTGACGGCAGAAGCTTGCTGAAGCCCTCTGAGCTCTTGAGGAATGAAGTGCCGATGACTTCGGCAACGATGGCAACTGACAGGAAGACCCAGTGCGACATGCTCGTAGTTCTCCAGGAGGGTCGGGGAATGGCAGCTGCCTGCTTCCCGGGGAACCGCGCTGGCGGCTGTGCAGGCGCTGGGCGATGACCGCAGGGGCAGCCGCCGCGAAGGTCGTGCTGCGCCGGATTGTACGGCTGATCGCGGCAAAGTCGATCGACCCGTCGGCGGTCGGCAGGCCAGATGCTGTAGCCGCGACGGGGTGGCCGACGGCCCGCCAGTGCTTGCACCGCCGCTGGGATGCGGCCGGCGGCCTGCCGCTGGCATGCCGATTCCGTAACGGTCAGGAAAGATCAAATCGAGCGAGCCCCGGCGTCTCGCTTGCGTCGCACAAGCGGCGGCCAAGACTGGCGACGCGGGCACACAGGCGGCGGGCAACCGCCAAATGCAGCGCATCTCCTGCACGCAGGGCGATGGGTGTTTCAATGAACACGGCGGCGGTGCGGAAGTCCGCAGGCTCCATTTCCGTCATGCCCAGATTGTTCGAAGCAAAACGCTGGAAATTAGCCAGTGCCTGCTGGCGGGTACGGGCGTCGATGGCGCCGGTCCGTTGTTTGATGCCACCGATACTGGCCATTTCGGCAATCTCCAGGCCGAAATCATCAGCCGCGCTTTGCGCTGTTGCTCCAGACGCGCCAAAAGATCCGCCGCGCCGGGTTCGCGAAAGAAGATTGCGCTCAGTACCGAGGTGTCGATGTAGATCAAAGCAGGTCCCGTTCGCCCATCTCGGCAACCGTCAGACCCGCCACGGGGGGAGCGGACACCCAAAGGTGCAATTCAGCCCAGTCAAACCTTCCCCCCCCCCGCTCGCGGCTGCGGGACGAGACGCGCCACAGGCATTTCCCCGACGGGTGATAACCACGCCCGCACCGGCTGCGTCGGCCTCCACTTCAGCCAGCAGGGCCGATAGATGCGACTTGGCATAAACTATTGTGGCAGTTTTCATCGTTCAGGCTCTTCGCAATGGTCATCACAGGGGTCAGTTTTTACGAAGTTCGTGAGTTTGTAAAGCGCAAGGACAATTCGGTGTAGCCCCGATTGTCTTGCCACTGGAGGCCTCGCAAACCGACGTTCTACAGAACGCGCGCTCGGCCTTGACGGTACGTTCGGAGATCGCCAACTCGTCGGCAATCTGCTTGTTGAGCCTGCCGGCGACGATGCCATCGACGACATCGCGTTCGCCGAGCATGAGCGAGGTAAAGCGGGTACGCAGTTGCCGCTTTGTCGCGCACTGATCGCTGTAGCGCGTCGAGCGCAAGCGCACGCCGGAGCGCATCAAGAAGGGTGTCGCGCGCGACCGGCTTGGCCAGAAAGTCCACGGCGCCAGCAGGCCAGGTCATGGCCGTAGTCAGAAACTGGCGATCACCGCCCGGTGCGAGCACCGCCCCGAACTCTGCGCCGTTTGTGCGGCAGCGTTGTCGGCGGGTGCGGCGTCGCAGGCTCACACGGTCTGGGACGAAGTTGACATTGCGCTGGCGGTCGAGGGCCTGATCGGTTTGACGTTCAGTGTCACCCGTCACACGTTGCTGGAAGTGAGCTACTCCTGCGGCCATGTCAGCCGTGCGCAACCTTGGCGGGCGCCGGCCGACGGGCAATGGGAGAAGGTTGGGTTGAGCTGGGGGAATGGCGTCTCGTGGGTCCCCTCCTGGCCCGGCTGATCGTCCTGCTGGCGCTGCGCATGCGCCTGTCGTTGCTGCGTGGCGTTTTGCGCGAATTCCTCTACGACTGGAACGCGATCCTGCGCCCGGTCGCCGAGCCCCGCCTGCCGCTTTCCAACAACGCCGCCGAACAGGCGCTGCGGCACTGGGTGATTGCGCGCACCATCAGCCGCGGCACACGCTCTGAAGAGGGCTCCCGCGCCTTCGCTTTCCTCGCCAGCCTCATCGAAACCTGTCGCCGTCGCGGAGCATCCGCCTGGCCGTACCTTGGGACCGTCATTGCAGTCGCTCCCGAAGGCTTGCAGCTCCCCCCATCCCCGCAACCGTGCAGGGGAGTGAATGATTACGCGAGGACAGCATATCCGTCATGCGCGCACGTGACTTGCCGGCTGAGGACCGGAA
>ERZ761607.442-NODE-442-length-74574-cov-5.979629_pt1 | contig 74574 bp, 67 predicted proteins | sample MGYA00511164_ERZ761607 | MGnify/ENA primary metagenome ERZ761607 (study PRJEB28899, sample SAMN02445080) | bioreactor sludge metagenome | biome: EBPR sludge | place: Australia: Brisbane, Thorneside Wastewater Treatment Plant | collected 2011-06-22 ...
GGCTTACGGCCGGTGCACTCATGGCCGCCGCATGTCGCGCCAGTCACCGGGATGAGCCGCTGCATCAAGAAAAACCTGGGTCCTCGCTTCCGCGAGGATGAGCGGGATTGGAAATCTAGGGCTTGGCCTTCCCCGCCTCGAAGGCCTTGATCCGTTCCGTCACCTCGTCGGCGACGTCGTTGGGGATCGGGAAGGTCAGGACGTACTGGCTCACCTTCCAGCCGGTGTCGGTCTTCAGCAGCACGCCGGTTCCGCGCGCGACGCCGTAGCTCTGGCTGTCCAGCAGCTCGTCGAACCAGGCCAGGCAGCGGCAATCAAGCGGCGCCAGGGTCACGTGCCGGTCGCGGGGGACGTAGGTCCAGCCCTTGCCCTTGCTGAAGTGCGGTTCGGCGTAGGCGCGGAACTGCGGCAGCGTCCAGCGCTCGGCGGCGTCCGTGCCGATGAAGACGGCGTCCGGCGTGTAGAGGGCGAAATAGGTCGGGCCATCCGCCTTCGCCGCGGCGGCGTGCAGCTGGTCGAGGACGACGCCGATGTCTTCCTCCGGCGTGGCCGCGAGGGCGGGCGTGGCGAGGGCCAGGGCGGCGGCGAACAGGACTACGCGCAGCATCTCTTCTCTCCGACTGTCCCCGCGAAGGCGGGGATCCAAGCGGACTCGCCGCTCTCCCGACTTCAGCTTGGGCCCCCGCCTTCGCGGGGGCAATCGGATTGGAGATATCCCTAGACGTCGAAGTCCAGGCCCATGGCCTCGTAGGCGCCGCGTTCCTCGGCCCAGGTCTCGCGGACCTTCACATGCAGGAACAGGTGCACCGTCCGCTCCAGCAGATCGGTCAGCTCCTCGCGCGAAGCCTTGCCGATCCACTTCAGGGTCTGGCCGTTCTGGCCGATGACGATGGCGCGCTGGCCCTCGCGCTCGACCAGGATGGTCTGCTCGATGCGCAGGCTGCCGTCCTTGCGCTCCTCGAACGCCGTGGTCTCGACGCTGGCTGCGTAGGGCAGTTCCTCGTGGACGCGCAGGTACAGCTTCTCGCGCGTGATCTCCGCGGCCAGCAGGCGCATCGGCAGGTCGGCGGTCTGGTCCTCGGGATAGAGCCAGGGACCGGCGGGCATCAGCTCAGCCAGCCGGGCCTTCAGGTCGTCCACGCCCGCGCCGGTGGCGGCGGAGATCATGAACACCTCGTCGTAGACGCCGGTGTCGAACAGCGCCTTGGCCACCGCCAGCAGGCGGTCGCGCTTGACGCCGTCGATCTTGTTGAGCGCCAGGATCGCCTTGCGGCCGGCGCCCTTGAGCCCCTCGATGATGGACTGGACGTCCTCGACCGCCTTCTTGTCGGCGCCCTTGGCGGCGCCGTCCTGGACGGCCAGCTCGGCCTGCACATCGACCAGGTGCACGACCGCCTCGGCCTCCTCGGCCCCCGCCCAGGCGGAGCGGACCATGGCGCGGTCGAGCCGGCGGCGCGGCTTGAAGATGCCGGGCGTGTCGACGAGCACGATCTGGGCGTCCCCGTGCATGGCCACGCCGCGTACGGGAAAGCGCGTCGTCTGCACCTTCTGGGTGACGATCGAGACCTTGGCGCCGACGAGGCGGTTGGTCAGGGTGGACTTGCCGGCGTTGGGCGCGCCGATGATGGCGGCGAAGCCGGCGCGGGTGTTGGTGGTTTCGGTCATTGCGCGCGCCTGTAGCACAAGGGCCCGTGACATGCACTTCAGTGCGTTTGGCGGTGCGTTCGGTGCAGATCGGTGACAGTTTGCGAATTGCGGCGGCGGGCCGGCTCTCAAGTCAATTCGCAAACTGTCACCGATCTCTGTAAACCCGCGCCGATGCTGCGACTGACCGAACTCAAGCTGCCCCTCGACCATCCGGCCGAGGCCCTGCCCGCGGCGATCGCCGAGCGGCTGGGCCTTCGTGAGGACGCGCTGATCTCCTGGACGATCTGGCGGCGAGCCAACGACGCGCGGAAGAAGTCGGCGATCCTGATGGTCTACACCGTCGACGTCGACGTGGCGGACGAAGCCGCGGTCCTGGCGCGGCTGGCCAGTGATCCGCGAGTGCAGCCGAGGCCGGACACGTCCTACCGGCATCCGGTGACGGCGCAGGCGGGCTTCAGCGGCCCACGGCCGGTCGTTGTCGGCGCGGGCCCTTGCGGCATGTTCGTCGGCCTGCTGCTGGCCGAGATGGGCTTCCGGCCGATCATCCTCGACCGCGGCAAGGTGGTGCGCGAGCGGACCAAGGACACGTGGGATCTCTGGCGGCGCGGCAGGCTTCATCCCGAGTCCAACGTCCAGTTCGGCGAAGGCGGCGCCGGCACCTTCTCGGACGGCAAGCTCTACAGCCAGATCAAGGACCCGCGCTTCCTGACGCGCAAGGTGCTGAACGAATTCGTGGCGGCCGGTGCGCCCGACGACATCCTGACCGAGGCGCACCCGCACATCGGCACCTTCCGGCTGGTCAGCATGGCCGAGGCGATCCGCTCCAAGATCGAAGGCCTGGGCGGCGAGTACCGCTGGTCCACGCGGGTGACCGACGTCGAGATCGAGCGCGGCGCCGACGGCCACGGCCGCCTGCGCGGCCTGCATCTCGAGGACGGATCGTTCCTGGAGACCGATCACGCCGTGTTCGCCATCGGGCATTCGTCGCGCGACACCTTCGCGGCGCTGCAGGCGCGCGGCGTCTTCGTCGAGGCCAAGCCGTTCTCGATCGGCTTCCGCATCGAGCATCCGCAGGGCTGGATCGACCGGGCGCGGTTCGGGGCCTGCGCCGGACATCCTGACCTGGGCGCGGCGGCCTACAGCCTGTCGCACCATTGCTCCAACGGGCGGACGGTCTACAGCTTCTGCATGTGCCCGGGCGGTACGGTGGTCGCGGCGACCTCGGAGGAAGGCCGCGTCGTCACCAACGGCATGAGTCAGTATTCGCGCAACGAGCGGAACGCCAACGCCGGCATCGTGGTCGGCATCACGCCCGCCGACTACGGCAGCGACGATCCGCTGGCTGGCATCGCCCTGCAGCGCGAGTTGGAGAGCCGCGCGTTCACGCTCGGCGGTTCAAACTATTTCGCGCCGGGCCAGCGGGTCGGCGACTTCCTGGCGGGCCAGGCCTCGACGGCGATCGGCGAGGTGGTTCCGTCTTATCGTCCGGGCGTCACCCCGACCGACCTGTCGACCGCCCTGCCCGACTACGCCATCGCCGCCCTGCGCGAGGCCCTGCCCGTCTTCGGCCGCCAGATCCCGCGCTACGACGACCCCGACGCCTTCCTGACCGGCGTCGAGACGCGGACCTCCTCGCCGGTGCGGTTCACGCGCGGCAAGGACTTCCAGAGCCTGAACACGACCGGCCTCTACCCGGCCGGCGAAGGCTGCGGCTACGCCGGCGGGATCCTCTCGGCGGCCGTGGACGGGATCAAGGTCGCGGAAGCGGTGGCGAAGAGCTTGGCGGGGTGAGACGGCTGCCGTACTAAACGACAGATTGCGCAATTCGTGGGCATGCGAGGGGGATATGGCAGACAAACGACGGGATTTGAGCCTTTGGCTCAGCGCAGCGGTCGCGCTTTTCTTGCCAGCGGCCTGCGCTCTCGATTCCCGAATGAACATGCCGGACCTGGCGCCCGAGGAGCAGACGGGGGCGGACACCGCCCTCATCTTCATCACGATCGCGATCAGCCTGGTCATCGCCCTGGCGATCTATCTCGTGCGGCGCTACCTCGTCCTCAAGAACGGCAAGAGTGATCGAGGCTGGGACACGTTCACCCTATTCTTCTTCCTGGCGCTCGTGGGAAGCGTTCTCGCCAGATTCGTTCCGCTGCCGGGGATGTGAGACGCGTTCGGAGACCCGCATGACCGACTGGCCGACCAAGGGCCCCGCGTCCTACTTCCCTTCGATGGAGAAGACGTACGGGCAACCGATCTCCCACTGGCAGACCCTGATCCGCGCCCGCCACCCCGCCAAGCACATGGAGCTGGTGGCGATGCTCAAGGACGAGCACGGCATGGGCCATGGCCACGCCAATGCGGTGGTTGCGTATACGCTGGCCGAGGATGGGCTGAAGTAACTCCCCCACACTCCGCTCATCCCGGCGAATGCCGGGACCCAGATGAGGGTCAGAGCGGTAGCCGTCCGGCCTCCAGATCGTCGTACAGATCACGCCAAGTGGGATTGCGATCTTCGATCAGCATCAGCTTCCAGGAGCGTCGCCATTCCTTCAGCCGCCGTTCGCGTCTGAAGGCTGCTTCCCGAGTTTCGTGAACCTCGTACCAGACCAGTAGCGTGCAGTCGTAGCGGCTGGTGAAGCCGGGTCTGACACGCTGCTTGTGCTCGAACACGCGCTTCACGATGTCGTCGGTCGAGCCGATGTAGATCGTGCCGTTCCGGCGGCTCGCGACAATATAGGTGTAGAACGACATGGCGCGATCATAACGCGCAATACCCCGCCGCGCAGCTTTGTCATCTGGGTCCCGGCATTCGCCGGGATGAGCGGAACAAGGGGGGAGTTACCCCCGTCCCTCCCGCTTGAGCAGCATCTGCTGGGCGGCGGACTTTTCCGCTTCCTGGCGCGACTTGCCCTCGGCGTCCTCGGGCGGAAAGCCCTGGATATGGACGGCGACGGTGAAGACCGGGGCGTGGTCGGGCCCCTTGCGGCCGACGACCTCGTAGCGCGGCAGGGGGAGCCCCCTCGCCTGGGCCCATTCCTGCAGCTGCGTCTTCGAGTCCTTGCCGCGCGGCGTGGCCGGGTCTGAGAATTCCTCGGACCAAGCGTCGAGGAAGAAGGCCCGCGCCGTCTCCAGCCCGCCGTCGATGTAGAGGGCCGCGATCAGCGCCTCACAGGCGTCGCCGAGCACCGCGTCGCTCTCGCGCGCGCCGATCTTGCTGGCCGAGCCCGACAACCGCAGCGCCTGGTCCAGGCCGATGCGGCGCGCCACCCGGGCGCAGGCCTTGCCGTTGACCAGCGCCGCCAGCCGCGGCGACAGCACACCTTCCTTGGCTTCGGCGTCCAGGGTCAGCAGCCGCTCGGCGGCCAGCAGGTTCAGCACCCGGTCGCCGAGGAACTCCAGCCGCTCGTTGTGGCGGACCTTTCGCGCGCCGTCGCCGACGCTGGCGTGGGTCAGGGCGCGTTCCAGCAGGTCGCGGTCGGCGAAGCTGTGGCCGATGCGGCGTTCGAGCGCGTCGACGGCCTGGGCCCGGGCGTTCATTTCAGGAGGTGGAAGAACCGGCTCGGACGGGCCTGGGTGATCCAGGTCCAGGGCTTCAGCAGTTCCGCTTCCTTGTGCCAGGACAGCAGGATGATCTGCGCCTTGCCTTCCAGGTTCTCGGCCGGCACGAAGCCCACGTCGGCGCGGCTGTCGGCCGAGTTGTCGCGATTGTCGCCCATGAAGAAGTAGTGGCCGGCGGGCACCAGGAACACCGGCGTGTCATCCAGGTCCCCGCCGGGGCCGCAGTCGTAGGTCTTGTAAGCGCGACCTTCCGGATTGGTCTCGCTGAAGCGGGCGACGTCCGCGCCGTTCCAGCAGACGCCCGCGGCGCCGACGCCGTCATAGACGCGCGGCACGGCCTTCTCGTTGATGTAGAGGATGCCGCCCTTCACCTGGATGCGGTCGCCGGGCAGGCCGACGAGGCGCTTGATGTAGTCGACGCCGGTGTCGCTGGGCAGCTTGAAGACGATGATGTCGCCGCGCTTCGGCTCGGAAGCCAGGATTCGTCCCTTGAACAGCGGCGGGCTGAAGGGAACGGAGTGCTTGCTGTAGCCGTAGCTGAACTTGCTGACGATGATGTAGTCGCCCTGCAGCAGGTTCGGCTCCATCGACGCCGACGGGATGGTGAACGGCTGGAACAGGAAGATGCGCAGGACCAGCGCGATCAGCAGCGCGTAGACCACGGTCTTGACGATCTCGACCGTCTCCTTGAGCGCGCCGTTGGGCTCAGCCACCGCCGTCTCGTCGGCGGGCGCGGTCTCGTGCGGCGTGTCGGCGGCGTCGGTCATGTCGGCGCGCGGCCCTCTTCTCTACGGATGACGCGGATCAGCTATACGGTGTCTGGTTAGTCTCCCATTACGACACCGGCAAGCGGAGCGCCTGTCTACTCGCCTTCATGGCGTATTGGAGGCGACGGCGAGCGCGCGGCGACAGGCCGCGGATCAGGACTCCGCCTCCTGGGCCTTCAGGGAGTGCAGGATGCGGCCCCAGCGCAGATCGAGCCAGGTCCAGGGCTTGAAGATCGCCGCGCCCTCGTTCCACGACAGAAGCACCGTCTCGGCCTTGCCGACCAGGTTCTCGGCCGGGACGTAGCCAACGCCGCCGACCTCGGGAATCACCCGGCTGTCGATGGAGTTGTCGCGATTGTCGCCCATGAAGAAGTAGTGGCCGTCCGGCACCAGGAAGACGTCGGTGTCGTCCAGATCGCCGCGTCCGCAGTCGTAGGTGACATAGGTGCGGCCGATCGTGTTGGTCTCCAGGAAGCGTTGCGGGATCGCTCCGTTGGGGCAGGACTCCGCCTCTCCCCGCCCGTCCGCGACCCGCTTGAGCGGCTGGCCGTTGACGTAGAGCGCGCCGCCCTGGACCTGGATGCGGTCGCCGGGCACGCCGATCAGCCGCTTGATCAGGTCCTTGTGGCCCTCGGCCGGCGTCTTGAAGACGATGACGTCTCCGCGCTTGGGCGCGCCCGCGAAGATCCGACCCTTGAACAGCGGCGGGCTGAACGGGATCGAATGTCGGCTGTAGCCGTAGCTGAACTTGCTGACGATCACATAGTCGCCGATCAGCAGGTTCGGCTTCATCGACGACGACGGGATGGTGAAGGGCTGGAACAGGAAGATGCGCAACACCAGGGCGACCAGCAGCGCATAGCCGACCGTCTTGACGATCTCGATCGTCTCTTCCCTGGCGCTCTTGACCGGTTCGGCGCCGTCAGCGGCTGTTTCCCCAGGCTGGTGCGCGACGGGTTGAACCGCTTCGGTCAGCTCGGCGGCCGGCGCTTCGGACGGCGTGTCGGCGTCGTCGGTCATCGGTCTTCCCACAAATCACGGGCGCCCCCGCCCGCCGGAATATCTAGGCTACGCGAGTTCGGCCCGCCCGTTAACTCGCCTTCATCCGACGGACGAGGCCGGCAGCGCTTCGATGACGACAAAGGCCTGGGCCCAGGGGTAGTCGTCGGTCATGGTCAGGTGGATCACCGGGACCATGCCCTCGGGAATGATCTCGGCCAAACGGGTCGCGGCGCCGCCGGTCAGGGCCATCGTCGGCTTGCCGCTGCGCAGGTTGACCACGCCCATGTCGGCCCAATGCACGCCCTGGCGCGGCACGCCGGTGCCGAGCGCCTTGGCGCAGGCCTCCTTGGCCGCGAATCGCTTGGCGTAGCTGGCGGCGCGGCCGCCGTTGGCGTTGACCTTGCGCTCCGAACGGTCCCGCTCGATGGCCGTGAACGTGCGGGCGATGAACCGGTCCGGAAAGCGCTCAAGCGTCTTCTCGATACGCCGGATGTCGGACAGGTCCGAGCCGATGCCGATGATCACGCGGCGACCTCGGCCACCGAATGCGCGAAGACGCATTCGGCGTTTTTAAGTTCGCAAGCAGCCTTACGCAAAACCGGCCTCCACTTTTGCGGGCTGCTTGCGCGCGGCGTCCATCAGCGCCCGCATCCGTTGGATCGCGGCGGTCAGGCCGATGAAGATCGCCTCGCCGATCAGGAAGTGGCCGATGTTCAGCTCCGCCACCTCGGGTATCGCGGCGATGGGCGAGACGGTGGCGTAGTCGATGCCGTGGCCGGCGTGGACCTCCAGGCCCAGCGAATGGGCCAGGGCCGCGCCGTCGCGCAGACGCTTCAGGATCGCCTCGGCGCGGCCGTGCTCGCCGGCCCGGGCGGCGTCGCACCAGGCGCCGGTGTGCAGCTCGACGACCTGAGCCCCGAGATCGGCGCTGGCGCGGATCTGGGCCGGGTCGGCCTCGATGAAGAGCGACACGCGGCTGCCGGCGTCGCGCAGGGTCTTCACGGCGGCGGCGACGCGGTTGTGGCCGGCGACGACATTGAGGCCGCCTTCAGTGGTCACCTCCTCGCGCCGCTCGGGCACCAGGCAGGCGGCATGGGGGCGATGGCTGACGGCGATGCCGATCATCTCGTCGGTCACCGCCATCTCGAAGTTCAGCGGCTTGCCGCGCTTGAGGCAGAGGTTGGCCAGCACGTCGATGTCGGCGTCGGAGATGTGCCGGCGATCTTCACGCAGGTGCGCGGTGATGCCGTCGGCGCCGGCGGCCAGAGCCAGCTCGGCCGCCCGCGCGGGCTCAGGATAGCTGGCGCCGCGGGCGTTCCGGATGGTCGCCACATGGTCGATATTCACGCCGAGGCGGAGGGGACGGGACATGGTCATTGCGTGGTTCGCGACGCTCGCCTGAGGGCTCGCTCCTCACCATGACGAATTCTGTGCAGGCCTTCCACCTTCGTCATCCTGAGGAGCGCGCAGCGCGTCTCGAAGGACGCAACAGTCCAGATGTAGTCAGCCCTTCAGCCGGCGGCTACCCGGGTCCTGCACAGGGATGGCGGCCAGGTCCGGCGGCAGCTTGTCGGCCTCGTACGCCGGCACATCGAGCGTCGCCAGCGCGACCAGCGGCACGCCGACGTCGGCCTTGCCGCCCGAGCGATCGACGATGCAGGCCGCCGCGATGACATCTCCGCCGGCGGCCTTGATGGCCTCGATGCACTCGCGGGAGCTGAGGCCAGTGGTGACGATGTCCTCGACCATCACCACCTTGGCGCCCGGCTCGATGTGGAAGCCGCGGCGCAGCTTGAAGGCGCCGCCTTCGCGCTCGACGTAGAAGGACTGGACGCCCAGGTGTCGCGCCGTCTCGTAACCAGGGATGATGCCGCCGACGGCGGGGCTGATCGCCACGTCGGGCCGGCCGACCGTGGCGACGATCTTCTCGGCCAGCGCCTTGCACAGCCGCTCGCAGCGGTCGGGCTGGGCGAAAACCAGGTTCTTCTGCAGGAAGACCGGGCTGTGCAGCCCGCTGGACAGCACGAAATGGCCTTCGCGCAGGGCCCCGCAGGCGCGGAATTCATCGAGGACGGCTTGGGTGTTCATGAGCGGCGTTGATAGCGGCCGCTTCCGGGGCGGGCTAGAGTTAGAATCCATGACCGACACCCCTCCCCGTCCCGGCATCGGCGTCGGCGCCTGTATCGTGCGCGACGGCGCCGTGCTGCTGGTGCTGCGCCTGCGCGAGCCGGAGGCGGGGTGCTGGGGCCTGCCGGGCGGCAAGGTCGACTGGGGCGAAGGGGTGCGCGCCGCCTGCGCCCGCGAGATCGCCGAGGAACTGGGCCTGGCCATCACGCCGGGCCGGCTGCTGTGCATGGCCGACACCATCGACGCCGGCGACGGCATGCACTGGACGGCGCCGGTCTATCTGGTCGAGGACTGCGAAGGCGATCCCATGGTGATGGAGCCCGACAAGCTGGGCGGCTGCGGCTGGTTCCCGCTGGACGCGCTGCCCGAGCGGGTGACGCGCGCGACGGTGGCGGCGGTGAAGGCGTTGCGTCCTTCGACACGGCCCTCCGGGCCTGCTCAGGATGACTGAGTCAGAAGCCTATCTTTAGTCGGCATGGTGAGCAGCGCCCGCAGAGCGCGTGTCGAACCACGCAGGGCCTACCCTTTCGCCCGCTCGACCGTCTCGATCATCGGATTGGCCCTGAGAGCCGCAACGATGTTGGTCGCGTGCTTCGCGTCGCGGACGTCGACGTCGAAGTCGACATCGAAATAGTCGTCCTGCCGGTGGTGCATGCGCAGATTGAAGATGTTGCCGCCGGCCTCGCCGATCACCACGCAAGCCTCGCCGAGCACGCCCGGCGCATTGCGGATGGTGGCGCGCAGCCGGGTGCGGGCCATGGTGTTGCGCTCGGCCTCGGGGGTCCAGTGCAGGTCGCGCCACAGATCCTGGCGCTCGTCGTACTGCTCCAGCGTCGGGCAATCGATGGTGTGAACGTCGAGCGCCTTGTCGCTGGCCGCGATGCCGACAATGCGATCGCCCGGCACCGGGCTGCAGCAGGTCGAGAACTGGATGGCCGCGCCGCTCGGAATGCCGCTGCCGCGCACATACTGGCGGGCTTCCTTGCCGCTCTCGATCTTCCGCCGGGCCAGAACGGCGGCCATGTCCGAGTCCTTCAGGCCGGGGAACAGCGCCTCCAGCAGGTCCGCGGCGGTGATCCGGCCGCGGCCGATGGCGTCGAACAGTTCCTCCTCGCTCGGAACCGCGAAGCGGTCGAGCGCCGGCCGCAGGGACACGCCGGTGCGGGTCTTGCCGACACGCGCGAAGGCCTGGTCCATGGCCGAGACGCCCAGGCGCTGGAACTCTTCCTTCTCGGTCTGCCGGATATGGCGACGGATGGCGCCGCGGGCCCGGCCGGTGATGGCGAGCGAACGCCAGTCCGGCGGCACCGCCGGCTTGGGTCCGCGCACGATCTCGACCACGTCGCCGTTCTGAAGTTGCGTCCGCAAGGGCTTGAGTTCGCCGTTGATCTTGGCCCCGACCGTGGTGTCGCCGACGTTTGTGTGGACGCCGTAGGCGAAGTCCAGCGGCATGGCCCCGCGCGGCAGGCTGATCAGCTTGCCCTTGGGCGTGAACACGAACACCTGATCGAGGAAAAGTTCGAGCTTGGCGTGCTCGACCAGATCCTCGGCGTCGCCGCCGTGCTCGAGCACCTGGAGCAGCTCACGCAGGTTGGCCAGCGGATCGCGGCCGCCGGCCGCCTCCATCGCCTCGCGGTCGAGGCCGTAGGATTGGTTCTTGTACTGCCAGTGCGCGGCGACGCCGTCCTCGGCCACGCGGTCCATGACCTCGGTGCGGATCTGCATCTCGATGCGCATGCCCTTGGGTCCGATCACCGTGGTGTGCAGGGAGCGGTAGTTGTTGCGCTTGGGCGTGGAGATGAAGTCCTTGAACCGCTCGGGCACACAGGGCCAGTGCCGGTGGATCAGGCCCAGCGCGCGATAGCAGTCCTCCTCGGAGTCGACGATCACGCGGAAGGCGTAGATGTCGCTCATCTGCGAGAAGCCGATCGACTTGCGCTGCAGCTTGCGCCAGATCGAGAAGGGGTGCTTCTCGCGGCCGAAGACTCGGGCCGGCAGGGCCTCCGCCTCGAGCAGCTTCATGATCTCGCCGCTGACGCGTTCAACGGCCCGCCCCTGGTCGACGCGCATCGCCTCCAGCCGGCGCAGGATGGCGTTGCGAGCGACCGGGTTGAGGTGCTCGAACGCCAGTTCCTCAAGCTCGGTGCAGATGCGATGGCAGCCGATGTTGCGGGCCAGCGGCGCGTAGATGTCCAGCGTCTCGCGGGCGATCCGCTCGCGCTTCGCCGGTTTGGAGATGAAGTGCAGCGTCCGCATGTTGTGCAGGCGGTCGGCCAGCTTGACCATCAGGACCCGCACGTCCTTGGAGATGGCCAGGATGAACTTGCGCAGATTTTCGGCCTGACGCGTGTGCTCGGCGGCGAGTTCAAGCTTGGACAGCTTGGTGACGCCCTCGACCAGCTCGGCCACCTCCGCGCCGAACAGCTCGGCGATGTCGGCGCTGGAGGCGTTGGTGTCCTCGATGACGTCGTGCAGCAGGGCGGTAACGATGGAGGCGGTGTCCAACCGGTACTCGGTCAGGATGCCGGCGACCTCGATCGGGTGCGCGAAATAGGGATCGCCCGAGGCTCGGGTCTGCGAGCCGTGCATGCGGACGGCGTAGACATAGGCGCGGTTCAGCAGCGCCTCGTCCGCGCCGGGGTCGTAGGCGCGGACCCGTTCGATCAGCTCGTACTGGCGAAGATAGCGGGGCCTCGCCGCGGCCTTGCCGGCCGCGGTCTGGGGTCTGGACGGCGCCTCAACAGGCGCGTCGATGTGAGGGGCGGCCTCGGCCGCCTCGATCGTGAGAGGTTCTGATCCTTCCGGACTCAGTACCGCTCCTCCTGACCGCCGTCGCGGTCGCTCTGCAGGGCGCGGATCAGTTCGGCCTCGCTCATCTGCATGTGGGTCGGATCCGACAGCAGGGCGACGGTTTCCGCCTCCTCCTCGGCCTCGGTCCGTTCATCGACGCGCTGCAGCGTGCCGATGAGGCTTTCCTTCAGCCCGTCGTTGTCGACGACGTCATCGGCGATCTCGCGCAGGGCCACGACCGGGTTCTTGTCGTTGTCGCGGTCGACGAGCAGAGCCGAGCCGGCCGAGATGGCGCGGGCGCGGTGAGCCGCGAGCAGCACGAGGCCGAAGCGGTTGGGGACCTTCTCGACGCAGTCTTCGACGGTGACGCGGGCCATGACTCTCTCGGGGCTGTCGGTAAGAACCGGCGTACATAGAGTTTTGCGCCCCATTGTGCAACGCCGCAAGGGCGGGGAACGGTGTCGCGGGGCAAATCAGCTTGATCTAGAGCGGCGCGGCATCCCGCCCGACGGTCGCCCCCGCCGCCAGCATCTTCGCCGTGCCGCCGTAGACCGGGTGCCGCCAGCCCGGCGCGATCTCGGCCAGCGGGCCCATGACGAACCGCCGTTCGTGGGCGCGCGGATGCGGCAGGACCAGGCCCGGCCCCTCCAGCACCGTGCGGCCATGGGCGATCAGGTCCAGGTCCAGAGTCCGGGGGGCGTTCGGCTCTCCCCTCGCCCGACCGAAGGCGCATTCGATGGCGTGGAGGGCGTCGAGCATCTCTGCCGGCGCCAGGTCTGGCGCGACCAGCGCCACGCCGTTCAGGTAGGCGGGCTGCGACGGGTCCGGCCAGGCGGCGGACTCCCACCAGCCCGAGCGCGCCAGCACGATCAGGCCCAGATCCGCGAAGCGGCGCAGCGCCGCCTCCAGCAAGGCCTCGCGGGAGCCGTAGTCGCCCGCTAGGCTGCCGCCCAGGGCGACGACCGCGGATTCGTCCGGACAGATTTGCGCAATTTCGATCAAGGATTTGATATCGTGAGCTTTTACCCGACCGATCGGTTGGCGTTGTTCATCGATGGCGCCAACCTCTATTCCCAGGCCAAGGCGCTGGGCTTCGACATCGACTACAAGAAGCTTCTCGACGAATTCGGCAAGCGCGGCGTGTTGATCCGCGCCTATTACTACACCGCCCTGGTCGAGAGCGGCGACGACTTTTCCCCCATCCGGCCGCTGGTCGACTGGCTCGACTACAATGGCTTCGCCGTGGTGACCAAGCCGGCCCGGGAATACGTCGACTCCACCGGCCGCAAGCGCTGGCGTGGCGACATGGACATCGAGATCGCCGTCGACATGATGGAGATGGCCGGCAAGGCCGATCATCTTGTGCTCTTCTCCGGCGACGGCGATTTCCGGGCCCTGGTCGAGGCGGTGCAGCGCAAGGGCGTCCGGGTGACGGTGGTCTCGACCGTCAAGTCGCAGCCGCCGATGTGCAGCGACGACCTGCGCCGGCAATGCGACAGCTTCGTCGACCTGCAGGACCTCTCGGGCATCATCGGCCGCCCGGCGCGCGCGCAGACGCCGCGTTTCCTCGAGACCCCGACCCGCACCCGCGCCGAGATCGAGGCGGACGATGAGGTTTGACCTTTTCTCCGCTCATCCCGGCGAATGCCGGGACCCAAATCCAAGTTCGCCGGATTCAGGTCGCCATCCTAAGGGCTCTGCCCCTCATCTGGGTCCCGGCATTCGCCGGGATGAGCGGTGGTTGGGATGAGCCTCGCCTCCGAACCGCCGCGTGACTGCCCGCTCTGCCCTCGGCTGGTCGCCTACCGGGCCGAGAACCAGGCGCAGAATCCGGGGTGGTGGAACGGCCCTGCCCCGTCGTTCGGCGATCCTGACGCACGGCTGCTGATCGCCGGTCTGGCGCCGGGTCGCACCGGCGCCAACCGCACGGGACGGCCGTTCACCGGCGACCATGCGGGCTGGCTGCTCTACGACACCCTGCGAAAGACCGGCTTCGCGGCCGGGGACTACGACCCCGATGGCCGCGACGACCTGCGGCTGGTCGACGCCATGATCACCAACGTCGTCCGCTGCGCGCCGCCGCTGAACAAGCCGGAGACGAGCGAGGAAAAGACCTGCAGTCCGTTCTTCGCGGCCAAGCTGAAAGAACTGAAGGGCCTGAAGGTGATCGTCACGCTCGGCGACGTCTCCCGGCGCAGCGTGCTGCGGGCCATGGGGCTGAAGGCCTCGCTCGGCTCGCCCGGCCACGGCTCGCAGTTCGAGGCCGGCGGCTACACCATCATCAACAGCTATCACTGCTCACGGCTGAACACGAACACCGGCCGGCTGACCGCGCCGATGTTCGAGGACATCTTCCTGCGGGCGAGGGCGCTGCTCGGCTGAGCCTCAGCCCCTGTCCCGCATCAGCCGCGCCTTGTCGCGCTGCCAGTCGCGCTCGGCGACGGCCTCGCGCTTGTCGTGGGTCTTCTTGCCCTTGGCCAGGCCGATCTCGAGCTTGGCGATGCCCTTTTCGTTCCAGTAGAGCTTGAGCGGAATGATCGTCCGCCCCTCCCGCTGGACCGCGCCGATCAGCTTGCCGATCTCCTTGCGGTGGAGCAGCAGCTTCCGGTGTCGCCGCGGCTCGTGGTTGAAGCGGTTGCCGCCGGCGTAGGGCGGGATGTCGGCGTTCACCAGCACGATGGAGTCGCCCTCCACCGCCGCGTACGACTCCGCGATGTTGGCCCGGCCGTTGCGCAGGCTCTTCACCTCGGTGCCGGTCAGCATGATGCCGGCCTCGACGACGTCTTCGATGAAGTAGTCGTAGCGGGCGCGGCGGTTCTCGGCGATCAGCTTGCCGACCTGGGCCATCAGTCGATGACCCCGGCCTCGCGCATGGCCGCCAGCACGACCGGCTTCACCGCGTCGGCGCAGGGCGCGATCGGCAGGCGGACCTCGTCGCTGCAGAGACCCAGCTGGGCCATCGCGAACTTGGTGGGCGACGGCGAGGCGTCGAGGAACAGCGCCTTGTGCAGCCGCACCAGGCGATCCTGCCAGTAGAGGGCGGTGTCCCAGTCCCGCGCCAGCGCGGCATTGAAGAACGAGGCCATCGCCTCGGGCGCGACGTTCGACGTCACGCTGATGCAGCCGACGCCGCCGTGGGCCACGTAGCCGAGCGCGGTCGGATCGTCGCCCGACAGCAGCACCCACTCCGGTCCGCAGGTCAGCCGCTGCATCGTGGCCCGGGTCATGTCGCCGGTGGCGTCCTTGATGCCGACGATGTTGGGCAGCTTCGACAGCCGCTCCAGAGTCTCGTTGGCGATGTCGACCACGGTGCGCCCAGGCACGTTGTAGGTGATCACAGGAATCTGCACAGCGTCGTTGATCGCCGCGTAGTGCCGATAGATGCCTTCCTGGCTCGGACGGTTGTAGTAGGGCGCGACGACGAGCACCGCGTCGGCGCCGACAGCCTTGGCGTGGGCGGCCAGCTCGATGGCCTCCGACGTGGCGTTGCTGCCCGCGCCGGCGATCACCGGCACCCGGCCGCGCGCCGTCTGGACGCAAAGCTCCACCACCCGCTTGTGTTCGGCATGACTCAGGGTCGAGGTCTCGCCCGTCGTGCCGGCGGGCACCAGGCCGTGGATCCCGGCCGCGATCTGGCGCTCGACCAAGGCGACGAACGCCTCCTCGTCGACCGCGCCGTCGCGGAATGGAGTGATGAGGGCGGTCAGCGCGCCCCGGAACGGAAGGTGGGCCATAACTTGCAAAATGCCGTGAGATCGCCGCTTTGAATTGCGGCTGTGTGTCGGGCGCGGACAATATGTCCGCCGATATGGGGTCCGCAATGGTCCGCGCACCTCGCGACGGCTTGGAGACGAAGGTTTGACGGCAGCTGGACGGAAAGTGCTGATCGGGGTGGGCGTCGCCGCGATTCTCGGGGGCGCCGCGCTCGCGCAAGTCGCCGGCGAAGCGCCGCAACTCGTGTCCACGCCTCAGACAGCGTACCGTCAGCCTCTGCCGGATACGGACGCCGCCAACCTGCGCAACGCGCTGTCCGGAACCTCCGCGGCGTCGATCCGCATGGCCATGGACTCGATCCAGGACCCGCTGGCTCGGAAGGTCGCGACCTGGGCCCTGGCCGATCGATTCCCCGAATCGCTGAGCTTCTTCGAAGCCGACGCCGCCCGCCGGGACCTGAACGGCTGGCCGCGCGGGGCCAAACGCCAGGCCGCGGCCGAAAAGCTGCTTGAGACCTCGGGCATGGCGCCGGACCGCATAATCGCCTGGTTCGGCGGCGCGGCGCCGGAGACGCCCGAGGGGGCCATGGCGCTGGCCGGCGCCTTCCGCGCTTCGGGCCGGGAGGCGGACGCCCGGCAGCTGATCCGCGGCTGGTGGCGCGAAAAGGTGTTCGACGCCGACCCGCAGCGATCGATGCGCGCGCGCTTCGGTCAGTACCTGACCGAGGACGATCACGATCGCCGCGCCAACCTGCTGCTCTACGGCCCGCAGGGCCCGGCGGCGAAGGAGATGGTCGCCTCCCTGACCGGGGACTACCGCATCGTGGCCAACGCGCGGCTGGCCCTGCGCGGCAACTCGATCATGGGCAACGACCTGATCGCCCAGATGACGCCGGAGCAGCGCCAGGACCCGGGCCTGATCTACGAGCAGGCGGCCTATTTCAAGCGCCGGGGCCTGGATAGCTCGGTCCGCCAGCTGGCGCGCGGCTTCAAGCCGGCCCCGACCAGCGAGCTGGGCAGCCGCATCTGGACCACCGACCTCAAGCGTATCACCGTCGACGCGCTGCAGGCCGGCGACTACCAGGCCGCCTACGGCGCCTCGGCCAACACCGGCGCGACCGTCGGCGCGGACGCCGCGGAGGCGGAGTTCTACGCCGGCTGGATCGCGTTGGCGAAACTGGGCCGTCCGCGCGACGCGGCGGACCACTTCGCCAAGCTGGCGGCGGCGGGCACCTCGCCGATCACCCAGGGCCGGGCGCTGTACTGGCAGGGCCGCGCGGCCGAGGCCCTCGGCGACAAGGCCTCGGCGCAGGTCTACTATGAGCGCGGCGCCCAGCACATCACGACCTTCTACGGCCAGCTCGCCGCCGAGCGGGCGGGGATCAAGGACCTGGTGCTCGGCCCTGACCCCGTGATCACCAGCGCCGACCGCGCCCGTTTCGAGGGCCGGGAACTGGTGCGCGTCGCGCGGATGCTGATCGAGACCGGCAACCGCGACACCTATCGCGTCTTCGTCCTCCACATCGACGACACCCTGCCGACGGCGGCCGAGGCGGCGCTGCTGGTCGACCTGGCGCGCGGATACCAGGACCCGGACACCGCCATGCGCGCCGTCCGCACGGCCGCCCAGCGCGGCATGATCCTGCCCGAGCGCGGCTATCCGATCCTGCGCCTGCCCTATGTCGACGGCGGCGCCGAGCCGGCTTTCGTGCACAGCATCTCGCGGCAGGAGAGCAACTTCGATCCGCGGGCCCAGTCCGGCCCCGGCGCCCGCGGCATGATGCAGTTGATGCCTTCCACGGCGGCCAGCGTGGCCCGAAAGATCGGCGAGCCCTACTCCGTCGACCGGCTGTTCGACCCCGAGTTCAACATGCGTCTGGGGTCACGCTATCTCGGCGACATGATCAACACCTTCAACGGGTCCTACATCATGGCCTCGGCCGCCTACAACGCCGGGCCCGGGCGGCCCGCGCAGTGGGTGACCCAGTGCGGCGACCCGCGCGGCGGCGGTACGGACGCGCTCGACTTCATCGAGTGCATCCCGTTCTCGGAGACGCGCAACTACGTCATGCGCACGGCCGAGACGATGCTGGTCTACCGCGCCCGGTTGAACGGCGGGAAGACGCCGCTGACCCTGTCGGCCGACATCAAGCGCGGCGGCTGGTCCGCCCTGCCCTCCGGCGGCGGCACGGCGCCCTACCTGCCGACCACGGCGCAGTCGGGCGGACGCCGCTAGCCGGCCCGGCGCGCGCTCAGGACCAGCTCGCCGTCGAGCTCGACCAGGCGTCCATCGAGACCGAACGTGGACCGCAGCAGCTCCGGCGTCAGCGCCTCGCGCGGCGCGGCGTCAGCGACCTGCTTGCCGTGGCTCATCACAACCAGCCGGTCGCAGGCGCGCGCCGCCAGCGCCAGGTCGTGCAGGGTGACGACCACCGCCGCCCCGCGCTTCGCCTCGCCGCGCAGCAGGTCGAGGGTCAGCAGCTGAGCGTCCGGATCGAGTCCGGCCGCCGGTTCGTCGGCGACCAGCAGCGGCGCGCGCGTGGCGAGCAGCCGGGCCAGCAGCACCCGGGCCCGTTCGCCGCCCGACATGTCGAGCACGCCCCGGCCCTCGAAGCCTGACAGCCCGACCCGCATCAAGCTGTCGGCCGCGATCTCCCGGGCTCGCGCCGGCGGCAGGTCGTGCGCGCCCAGGGCCGCGACCTCAAGCGCCGCCAGGTTCCAGCTCACCCGCCGCTCCTGGGGCAGATAGCCGGCCAGACGCGCCCGCCGGGCTTCGGTCAGGCGCTCCAGCGGCTCTCCGCCCAGCCGCACAGTCCCGGCCTCGATCCCCGTCAGGCCGAGCCCGGCCCGCAGCAGCGTGGTCTTGCCCGAGCCGTTGGGTCCCAGCACGCCGATCACCTCGCCCGGCTGGGCTTTGAGATTCGCGCCATCAACGGCGTTGCGGCCGCCCAGCCGGGCGACCAGGGCTTCGATCTCCCAGGCCAGCCCGCTCATGCGCGCCAGCTCCGCGCCGCGCGCCAGGCGATCAGGGCGAACACCGGCGCCCCGAACAGGGCGGTGACGACGCCCAGCTTCAGCTCCTGCTCGGTCGGGATCAGCCGCGAGGCCAGGTCCGCCAGCACCAGCAGAGTCGCGCCGGCCAGGGCCGAGGGCGCCAGGGTGCGGCCGGGATCGTCGCCCGCTCCGCGACGGACCAGATGCGGGGCGGCCAGGCCCACGAAGCCGATGACGCCGGAGGCCGCCACCGCCGCGCCGGTCAGGATGGCCGCGCCCGCCACCGCCGCGGCGCGCAGCCGCGCCATCGGCAGGCCGGACAGGGCGGCGGTCTCCTCGCCCAGGGTCAACATGCGCAGGCCTCGCGCCGACCAGGCGACGAGCGCCGCGCCCGCCGCCATCGGAGCCAGCGCCGTCAGGGCGTCAGGCCAGTCGCGATTGGCGACCGAGCCCAGCATCCAGGTCAGCACCTCTGTGGCCATGATCGGCGAGGCGGCGAAGTTGTAGACCAGGGCCGACAGGGCGCCCGCGAAGGCGGAAATGGAGACTCCCATCAGGATCAGCGCCTCCGGGGTGCGAAAGCGCGCCGCCAGCACGGTCACGGCCAGACCGCAGGCCAGGGCGCCGGCCAGGGCGGCCCCCTCGATGGCGAACGGCAGCGCCGCCAGGCCCAGCGAGATCGAAAGGCCGGCGCCGAGGCCAGCGCTGGCCGAAACTCCGAGCACGCCCGGATCGGCCAGCGGGTTGCGCAGCAGCCCTTGCAGCGCCGCGCCGGCCAGGCCCAGCGCCGCGCCGACCAGGGCGGCCATCACCGCGCGCGGGGCCCTGATGGTCCACAGGATCTCGCCAGGGGCCGAGGCGGGATCGCCAAGCGCCGCGCCATAGTCGGCCAGGCTCATCGTCGTCTCACCGACCAGCACCGCGGCGACCAGGGCGGCGATCAGAAGGACCGCCAGGGCGGGAAGGGTCTTCACGGCGCTCATCGCGGCGCCGCCCTGGCCAGGGTCTCGACGCTCTCGCCGATGAACCAGGCCGGGCAACCGATCTGGGACGCCGGCAGCGAGGCGACCGTGTGATCGGCCAGGCGCTTCTTCAGCGCCGCGTGCCGGCCGGGGCCCCAGCGGCTCATCAGGCTCGACATCCGGTTGAAGAAGCCCAGCACGAAGGCGGCGGGCGGATTGCGGACCATGGTCTCCAGCGGAATTGGCTCCCAGGCCGGACCGGTGACGACGTTGGTCAGGCCGGCGGCGCGCAACATGGCGTCCATCAACGTGCCGCCGCCTGAGCTGTAGCCGGTCGGCGTCAGATACATGGCCGGCCGGTTCTTCCAGGCGCCTTTCGAGCGGAGCAGCCGCGCGTCGAGTTCGGAGATCAGCGCCTCGCCCCGGGCGCGCTGGTCGAGACCGGCGGCGACGACGCGGACGTTGGCGCGCACCGCCTCGAAGTCCTGGGCGTCCTGGATGCGCACCACCTTGATCCCGCGTCGCTCCAGCGCCTCGGACAGTCGCGCGTCGCCGCCCCAATAGCGCACGACCACGTCGGGCCGCAGCGCCAGGACCGTCTCCGTCGTGGCGCGCCGCACCGGCAGGCCCCTCGCCTGCTCGCGCATGTAGCTGTCGGGATCGTCGGCCCGGGCCGAGACGCCGACGATGGCCTGGCGAGGGCTCAACGCGATGACGTACTGGTCCGCGCAGCTGTCGACCGACATCACGCGCGGCGCGGCCGAGGACTCGCCGGCCTGCGCCAGCACCGCCGCGAGGGCGGCGCCGAACGCGAGCCGTCTCATCGGCTCAGTCCGTGACCAGGCCGTAGAGCAGGCCGTCGAGCATGACGGTCTTCAGGTCGGCCGTCGGCGCCCATTCGAACTTGGGCCGGATCAGCAGCAGGGCGACCAGGCCATGACAGGCCGTCCAGAGCGTCTGAGCGGCGCTGTCGACCGTCCCGGTGCGCAGCCGGCCGGAGGCGCCGATCTCCCGCACCACGCCGACGAACTTGTCGTAGCAGCGGTCGGCGAGGTCGCGGGTCATGTCCTGCTTTTCCTCGCTGAGCAGTCCGGCCGGGCCGCAGAAGACGAGTTGGTAGGCGTTCGGGTTGCCCAGCCCGAAGTCGATGTAGGCGTCGAGCATCAGCCGGACCCGTGACACCGCGTCGATCGGCCGGGCCGCGATCTCGGTATTGATATTCAGCAGCTTCTCGATGGCGCCGTCGCAGATCTCGAGCAGGATTTCGTCCTTGTCCCGGAAATGCATGTAGAGCGCCGTCGACGAGACACCGACCTCGTCGGCGATCTTGCGGATCGTGGCTCCCTGATATCCTTCGGCCACGAAGATACGCTCGGCCGCCTGAAGGATCTCGCCGCGCCTCAGATGCCCGTCACCCTTGGGCTTCCGGGCCGAACGCTGCGGCTTTTTCAACGTCGTCGTCACGACTCGCCATTCCCCTGCGTTTCTGTTCCCCTGCGGACCACTAAACGGCAATCACCCACGAGCCGCAACCCGCGAGGATGCCGGAACGCTCGTTAAGGTTGCCATTGTGTTAATTTCCTCTTGACGGCGAGCTCTCGCCGCATGAGTGATTCCCGCGCCACACGGCGGGGATCCCATGAGCGAAGCGAGTCCAACCTCTGAACGCTTCCGATCGCCGAACGCCCGGCGGCCAGCGATCCACCACCCTACGCCGCGCCTGATCGACGGCAGCCAGGCGCTGAGCACCCGGGGCGCGGTCGTGCCGCCGACGGCCACGCAGTGGTTGTTCGTGGCGGCGGCGCTTCTCCTTCCAGCGGCGGCCCTGGCCCAATGGCCGCGCGAGACGGGCGTCGTCCTCCATCACGGCTTCTTCCTGCTGTTCGCCCTGGCCGCCTCCAGCCGGCTCGCGGCGGCGCTGACGCCTCAAGGCGACGCCGCGCCCGCGACGGTCGCGGACGACGACCTTCCCGGCTACAGCGTGATCCTGCCCCTCTATCGCGAGGCCGAGGTCGTTCCGCAGCTCGTCTCGGCGCTGGAGGCCATCGACTATCCTCGCGACCGCCTGCAGTTGATGTTCGTGGTCGAGGCCGACGACCCGGAGACCCGCGCCGCGCTCGCCGGCCTGGCTCTGCCCGATCATGCCGAGGTGGTGGTTGCGCCGCCGGGCCTGCCCCGCACCAAGCCGCGCGCCTGCAATATCGCCCTGGATCGGGCCACGGGCGCGCTGGTGACCATCTATGACGCCGAGGACCGCCCTGATCCCGGCCAGCTGCGCGAGGCCGCCACCGGCTTCGCGGCCGGTTCAGCGCGCCTCGCCTGCCTTCAGGCCCCTTTGCGGATCGAGCACGACCGTCGGTTCCTGCCGCGCCAGTTCGCGCTGGAGTACGCCATTCAGTTCGAAGTCTTACTGCCGATGCTGTCCAGGCTCGGCGCGCCCTTCCCGCTCGGCGGCACCAGCAATCACTTTCGCATGAGCGCGCTGCAGGCCGTCGGCGGCTGGGATCCCTGGAACGTCACCGAGGACGCTGACCTCGGCTTCCGTCTGGCCGCCGAAGGCTATGAACTCGGCGTCCTCCGCGCTCCAACCTACGAGAACGCGCCGGACAGCCTGGCGGTTTGGCTGCCGCAGCGGGCGCGCTGGACGAAGGGCTACATGCAGACCTTCGGCGTTCAGACCCGCCATCCGCCCCACTGGCGCACCGGCGTCATGGCGGCCTTCGCGATGACCCTGGGGGTCGCCATCCTCGCGGCCTTCGCCCATGCTCCGCTGCTGGCCTTCACTCTGGTCGGCCTAACGGCGGGTCTGGTCGCGGGCGAGGCGTGGCTGCAGCCCGCCGATGTCGTCCTCTTGATCACCGGCTGGCTCTGCACCATGGCCGCCGCAGCCGTTGCGGTGCGCCGCGCGGACGCCGGGCTGCGGCTTTCGGACCTGTTGCTGATGCCCCTTTATTGGCCGCTGCACAGCCTTGCGGCGGTCCATGCGTTGGTCCAGCTGATCCTCTGCCCGCACCACTGGGACAAGACGCGGCACGTTGCGCGCACTGGACAGGCCGCCGCCTGAGCCGTATCGCCCGGCCATGAGCGGTCCGACCATCGCCGAGGCCCCGAGCCTGATGCGCACCACCGGCTGGGAGGACTACGCCCTGCTGGACAGCGGCGGCGGCCGCAAGCTTGAGCGCTACGGTCCCTATACCGTCGTCCGACCCGAGCCGCAGTGCCTGTGGCGGCCGCGTCTTGACGCGAGCGTCTGGGACGGCGCCGACGCGGTCTTCGACCCCTCCGACGAGGACGAGGCCGGTCGCTGGCGGTTCAAGGGCAAGCCGGTCGATAGCTGGGAGCTTTCCTGGCGAAACGCCCGATTCCATGGCCGTTTCACCAACTTCCGGCACCTGGCGTTCTTCCCCGAACAGGCGGCCAACTGGCAATGGCTCGACGCCCGCCAGCGCGCGGCGGGGCGGCCGCTGAAGATCCTGAACCTGTTCGGCTATACCGGCGTCGCCAGCCTGGTCTGCGCCCTGGCCGGGGCGCAGGTGACCCACGTCGACGCCTCCAAGCAGTCGGTGCAGCGGGCCCGCGAAAACGCGGACCTGTCGGGCGTGACCAACGTGCGCTGGATCGTCGAGGACGCCCGTCGCTTCGTGCAGCGCGAGGATCGGCGCGGCAACCGCTACGACGGCATCATCCTGGACCCGCCGAAGTTCGGCCGCGGGCCCGACGGCGAGGTCTGGCGGCTGTTCGAGGATTTGCCGGAGATGATCCATCTCTGCGGCGGCCTGCTCGGCGAAGACGCCTCCTTCCTTATCCTGAACGCCTACGCCGCCCGTATCTCGGGCGCCTCGATGGCCGGACTGGTCGCCGAAGCCGTAGACCGGCCCGGCCGCGTCGACTGGGGCGAACTGGCCCTCGTCGAGGCGGCCGGCGAGCGTCAGGTGGGCCTCAGTTTCTTCGCGCGGTGGGCGTCGTGAGCCGGCTCGTCACCTCGCACGGCAATCCGACCGTCAAGGCGGTCAAGGCGCTGCACATGCGCAAGGCCCGAGCGGAGAGCGGCCAGTTCCTCGCCGAGGGCCTGAAGGTGGTCACCGAGGGCGTCGAACTCGGCCATTCGCCGAGAATCCTGCTCTACGGCAAGGATGCGGCCGACCATCCGCTGCTGCGCAAGGCCATTGTCGCCACCGAGGCCGCGCGAGGCGAGGTTATCGAGGTAACTCTCGAAATACTCGAAAAAATCGCGCGCCGAGATAACCCTCAAGCCGTGCTGGCCGTGTTCGACCAGATCCTCACGCCGCTGCAGGCGCTGGAGCCGCAATCGGCGGCGGTCTGGGTGGCGCTGCATAGGGTCCGCGACCCCGGCAACCTCGGGACCATCGTGCGCACCGCCGACGCGGCAGGCTGCGGCGGGGTCATCCTGGTCGGCGACTGCTGCGATCCCTGGTCGGTCGAGGCCGTGCGGGCGACCATGGGTTCAATCTTCGCGGTGCCGATCGTCAAGGCGACCGAGGCCGAGTTCATCGCCTGGCGCGGCGCCTGGCCGGGCTCGGTCGTCGGCACGCTGCTCACGGCGACGGTCGACCACAGGTCCGCGGACTATCGTCACCCGTCCCTCGTGCTGATGGGCAATGAACAGGCCGGCCTGACGCCCGAACTGGCCGCCCTCTGCGACGTCAACGTCAAGATCCCGATGCGCGGCCGCGCCGACAGCCTGAACCTGTCGGTGGCGACCGGGATCATGATCTACGCCGCGGGGGAGTGATTTTCGCGCGCCGCCAATGTCGGGCGGCCGGATGCGCCGGCGTCCTGCGGCCGTAGCCGCCCGTGCGGCCCGCTGAAAGGACGCTCCCATGCCCCGCTATATCCTGAGCATCATCCAGCCCGACGGCCCCGCGCCCTCGCCAGAGTTCCTCGCGCCGATCCTGAAGGACCTGTCCGCCGTCAACGCCGACATGACGGCCGCCGGCGTCCGCGTCATGGCCGCGGGATTGAAGCCGTCCGCCGAGGCGTTCGTCGTGCGCGGCGGTCGCGGCGCCGTCGCCGTCACCGACGGTCCGTTCGCCGAGAGCAAGGAGCACATCGGCGGCTTCACCCTCATCGAGGTCATGGGACCCGAACAGGCCCGCTACTGGGCCACGCGGCTGCATGAGGCGATCACCCTGCCGATCGAAGTGCGCGAACTGGTCGAGGCTGGCGGCTAACCCGCCGACCACACCCGCCGACCGCCGACCCAGGTCTCCAGCACCCGGATGTCGCGCAGCGTCTCCGGGGGCGCGGTCAGCGGGTCGCGATCAAGGATCACGAAGTCGGCCAGCTTGCCCGGCTCCAGCGAACCGATCTCGTGCTCCGAGCGGCACTGCCAGGCGGCGTCGCGAGTCAGGGCGATGATGGCCTGTTCGACCGTGACCCGTTCGGCGGGGTTGAGCACCTCGCCCGGCGCCTTCCAGAGGGTGCGGTTGACGGCATTGTCGATCATCCGAAAGGGGTCTGTCTCGGTGACCGGCTCGTCCGAGTGCATGGTCCAGCGAATTCCGGCGCGGCCGCAGGATCGTGCGCGTCCGAGGAGGCCGGCCTTGTCCAGTCCGAAGATCTCGTCCCGGAACGCCTTGCCCCAGTAGTGGACGTGGCCGATCAGGAAGCTGGGCGACACGCCCAGCCGCGCGATGCGGGCGATCTGCTCATCGTGCAGCACCGAACAGTGCTCGATCCGGAATCGGGCGTCAGCCGGGGCCCCGGCGTCCATGGCCGCCTCGATGGCGTCGAGAGCCCGATCGATGGCGAGGTCTCCGTTGGCGTGGATCACCACCTGCCAGCCCTGCAGCGCCCGTTTGACCACGATCCCGCGCAGGACGTCGGGCTCGACATAGGCCATGCCCGTCCCGCCCCCGAGGTAGGGTTCGCGCTGCAGACCCGTGCGGCCCTGGTTGGAACCGTCCGAGACGATCTTCCAGCCGATGGTGCGGACCATCGCGTCGCCGTCGCCCGGCTTCAGGTCCATGGCGTCCCAGGTTCGCTCGCCCGCCTGGATCAGCGAATTGCGCATGCGGACGGTCATGTGGCCGGACTCGGCGAAGCCTCGGAAGGCGGCCAGCTCGCCCTTGCCCTGGAAGCCGCCGGCGGCCTGGTCGCAAACCGTGGTGACGCCGACACGGTTGACCTTTTCGCAGACCCGGCGGCAGGCGAGCGCAAGGTCCTCGCCGGCCAGGGCCGCCAGGTTGTGGCCGAGCACCGTGAACATCGCCGCCTGCCCTTGCAGCACGCCGTTGGGCAGGCCATCGGCCCCGCGGGCGTAGGACGACCCCGGCGGGTTCGGCGTCGCGGCGGTGACGCGCGCGAGCTCCAGCGCGACGCTGTTGCAGTAGGCGATGTGCAGCGAGGCGTTGAACAGGAAGACGGGATTGGCCGGCGCGACCGCATCCAGCGTGCGCCGGGTGATGCGGTCCGCGCCGGGCTGGAGCGAAGGATCAAACTGGCGCGCGACGATCCAGGCGCCCGGCTCGGCCGCGGCGGCCATCTCGCCCAGGCGACGCAGGACCGCGTCCGCGTCCTCGCAGACCATGGCGCCGACGTCTGCGATGGCCCCGAACATGGCGATGGCGAAGAAGTGCAGGTGCGGCTCGATGAAGCCCGGCATCACCGTCCGGCCGTCGGCGTCGATCACCTCTGCGCCCTCGCCGGCGGCCGCGCGCACGGCCTCCAGCTCCCCGACCGCGACGATGCGGCCGTTCGAGAAGGCCAGCGCCTGGGCGGTGGAGAAGGCCTCGTCGACGGTCAGCACCCGGGCGTTGGCGATGACGGTCACCCCGCTATGCGCCGCCGGCCTCGGGCCGAAACGTCGCCAGCCTGACTCCCGCCCCGCCGCGGCCAGCTGCGGCAGCGTCAACAGGCCGAGGGTCCGAAGGGCCGGCGAGCAGCAGACACAGCCGTGCAGACCCGGATCGGCGGCCGTAAAGCGGCGCATGACCAGGGCCCCGGAGGCGCCCTTGTCGCCGTCAATCGTTGTCATCTTCCCTCCCCGCCGTCCGACGGACACGATCACCCGGAACCCTGCCCCGGCGCCAGCGGCGACCGCCCCCAGAACGGGGATCAGCTGACGCCCCTCGCGGTGCGGTCGCCTACTCGCGCAGCGTCGCCATGCGCTGGCGGTAAACCGACCAGTCGGGATCATACTCGGTGGAGTACTCCGGCTCGACCGGACCGGCGGCGGCGTCGATGTGTTCGACCGCCCGGTCGACATGGCTGGCGTAGCAGAAATAGCGGACACGGCCGTCGTGAGTCTCGACGAAGGCCAGCACGATGCGCACCCGCTCGCTCGGCCGTTCCAGCGCCTCGGCCTTGAATCGCTCGAGCATCTCGTCGTCGCCCTCGCCCGGCAGGGCGCTGTCGTCGACGGAGTCATAGAAGACGTCGACGACCAGCAGGTTGGGCAGCACCGGCAGCGGTTCCATCTCGCGCGCGCGGATCAGCACGGGCTTGCCGGCCATCTCCCCCTCCGCGAGCAACCACTTCTCGTTCGCCGGCATCCGCCGCCGCCCTCCATGTTCAGGTCGATCCATGGTCCGGGGGGACGCCGGACGCAACAGGGCGGGCGGGATTCGGTCGTACGGCAAGCTCACAAGTTCGAAAGCGCCGCGCGCCGATTTCAGGTCCCCCTCGGCTTGGCCCGAGTCGTCGCCTGGGCCAGCCAGGGCTCTTCCGGCCAGACATGGCGCGGGTAGCGGCCCTTCATCTCGGTGCGGACCTCCTTCCAGCTGCCGCGCCAGAAGCCCGGCAGGTCCTTCGTGACCTGGATCGGCCGATGAGCGGGCGACAGCAGCGCCAGGGTCAGCGGCACGCCGGCGGCCGTGGGGTGTTCGGAGAGACCGTAAAACTCCATCACCCGCCCTTCGACGCGCGGTCCGCCCTCGGCGGCGTAGTCGATCCGAAAGCGGCTGCCGGTCGGCGCTTCCCAGCGCGCCGGAGCCTCAGCGCCGAGACGCTGCTGCAACTCCCAGGGCAGCAGCGTCCGGAGGGCGTCTGCGACAGCGTCATCGGAGAGTTCGGACAGCGAGCGCCTGCCGTGCAGCAGCGGCTCCAGCCAGTCGGCGAGGCGCGCGATCAGGACTGGCTCGGACAGGTCAGGCCAGACGTCCGGGCGGTTGGCGTGCAGGAAGGCCAGTCGCTCGATGACCGAGGCCGTGCGCTCGCCGGCCTTCAGCGCCGCCAGCCCCTCGCGCCGGACACGGTCCGCCAGCGCGCGGACGATCATGTCCGGCTCAGGCCTTTCGATCAGCCGGTCCTCGACCGTGAGGCGGTCGAGCTTGAGCAGGCGGCGACCGCGCACCTTGCCATCGGCCTCGACCTCCAGCCGTTCCTCCCGCACCAGTCGGTCAGCGAAGGCTTCGCGCAGGGCCGCCTCGTCCAGCGGCGCGGCCAGCAGGATGCGGTCGCGCTGCGCGCCGCCGCCCAGTTCGCCGACGGCGATCCACTTCTCTCTAGCGAGCACGTCCGTGGGTTCGACATGGGCGCCGCGACCGGTGGCCAGCTGGAATTCGCCGGACGATCCGCGGGCCTTGGCGACCCGCTCGGGGAAGGCCTCGGCGAGCAGGAGGGCCTCATCGAGGGCCGGCTGCCTTGGTGGATGTCCGGCGGCGCGGGCCCAGCGCTCGGCAAGCTGGCGGGCGTCCTTCGCGCGCTGGGACCGGTCACGGTCGAAGGCCTCCAGCCGATGGCCCAGATGTACATCGCGACCGCCGAGACCGCGCTCGGTCAGCAGGGCGGCGATCTTCGCGGCCAGCAGGCCCTGCCCGCCCGCCGCGCCCCGTACGACCATGTGCGCCAGCCGCGGCGGCAGGGGCAGGTCGGCCAGCGCCTTGCCGTGGGCGGTCAGGGCGCCCTGCCCGTCCAGCGCCTGCAGCCGGACCAGCAGCGACCGCGCCTCGGCGAAGGCGGCGGCGGGCGGCGGGTCCAGGAATGACAGTTCGGACGGATCGCGCGCGCCCCAGCGGGCGAGGTCGAGCGCCAGGCCCGACAAGTCTGTCTCGAGGATCTCGGGCCGGCCGAAGGGAACCAGAGCCCGCGTCTCGGCCTCGTCCCATAGGCGGTAGCAGACGCCCGGCTCGGTCCGGCCGGCGCGGCCGCGACGCTGGTCGGCGGCGGCGCGGGAGACGCGGACCGTCTCCAGCCGCGTCAGGCCGCTAGCCGGGTCGAACCGCGGTACGCGGGCCAGGCCCGCATCGATGACCACGCGGACGCCGTCGATGGTCAGGCTGGTCTCGGCGATCGAGGTGGCGAGCACGACCTTCCGGCGGCCCGGCGGCGAGGCGGAGATGGCCAGATCCTGATCGCGACCCTCCATCGCGCCGTAGAGCGGGGCCAGATCGACCTCCGGCCGTCGCATCCGCTCGGCCAGCAGGTCGCGGACGCGCAGGATCTCGCCCTGGCCCGGCAGGAAGACAAGCAGGCTCCCCGCCTCCTCGGCCAGGGCCTTGTCGACCGCGCGGGCGACCTGCTCCTCCAGCCGCTTGCCGGGATCGCGGCCGAGGTAGCGGGTGTCGACGGGAAAGGCGCGCCCCTGACTTTCGATCACCGGCGCATCGTCGAGCAGCCGCGCGACGGCCGCGCCGTCCAGAGTCGCCGACATCACCAGGAGGCGCAGGTCCTCGCGCAACAGGCCCTGACTGTCCCGCGCGAGGGCGAGGCCGAGGTCAGCGTCGAGACTGCGCTCATGGAACTCGTCGAACAGCACGGCGGCCACGCCGTCCAGCGCCGGATCGTCCTGAATCATGCGGGTGAAGACGCCCTCGGTGACCACCTCGATTCGGGTCCGGGCCGAAATTTTTGACTGCAACCGGACGCGATAACCCACGGTTTCGCCAACGTTTTCGCCCAGCGTCGAAGCCATGCGCGCCGCCGCCGCCCGAGCCGCGAGCCGCCGGGGCTCCAGCACGATCAGCTTGCGACCGTCCGTCCACGGTTCGTCCTTCAGCGCCAAGGGCACGCGCGTGGTCTTCCCGGCGCCAGGGGGCGCGACCAGCACGGCGTTCACGCCGTCCGCCAGTGCGGCCCGCAGACGGGGCAGGTTTTCCTCGATCGGGAGCATCGGGGGCAGTCCTAGTGCGTGAAATCGGCCCCGTCACCGTAAGCCGTTGCGTCAACCGCCATTGCTGCCTAACGTCCCGGCCAATTCCGCCGACGGGGGTCGTCGGCCTTTGGGGGAGCGAGACGTAATGTCCGCATCAGATTCCGCGCCACGCGGGAACCGGCTTTTTCTCAAGAAGTCGATCGCCAACATCCAGAAAGAGGCGGCGCGAAGCGAGCTGAAGCGCTCGCTCGGCCCGATCAACCTGGTCAGCCTCGGCGTCGGGGCGATCATCGGCGCCGGCATCTTCGTGCTGACCGGCCAGGTGGCCTCGGCCAACGCCGGCCCGGCCATCATGATCTCGTTCGTGGTCGCGGGCATCGCCTGCGCCCTCGCCGGCCTGTGCTACGCCGAGCTGGCCTCCACCATGCCCGTGTCCGGCTCGGCCTACACCTACGCCTACGGCACGCTTGGCGAGGTTTTCGCCTGGATCATGGGCTGGCTGCTGGTTCTGGAGTACGGGATCGCGGCGTCCACAGTCGCCGTGGGCTGGTCCGGCTACGTCATCAGCATGCTGCATGATTTCGGGGTCCATCTGCCGACAATATCGGTGGCCGGCGCGGACGTCGCCAAGTGGGGCACGCCGTTGATCCAGGCTATTCCGGTCGAGTCCGGCGGCGTCACCTTCCAGATGACCGGCGGTCTCAACGTCATCGCCGCCATCGGCATCGCCCTGGTCACGCTGCTGCTGGTCATCGGCGTCAGCGAATCCGCGAACGTCAACAACGTCATCGTGGTCATCAAGGTCATCGTCCTGCTGACCTTCATTGGCGTCGGGATTTCGTACATCAACCCCGCCAACTGGTCGCCGTTCATCCCCGAAGCCACCGGTCAACCGGGCGAGTTTGGCTGGGGCGGCATCTTCCGCGGCGCGGCGATCATCTTCTTCGCCTATGTCGGCTTCGAAGCGGTCTCCACCGCGGCGGCCGAGGCCAAGAACCCGTCGAAGGACGTGCCGGTGGGCATCCTGGGCGCCCTGGTCATCTGCACCCTGATCTACATGGCCGTGGCCGCGGTGATGACCGGCGTTGTCCCCTACAAGGAACTGGCCAGCCCCGCGCCGATCGCCGTCGCCATCGACCGCATGGGCCTTGAGTGGGCGAACCTGCCCTTCAACAACGCCGACGGCGAGGCGTTCAACCTGATCAGCCTGATGATCAAAGTCGGCGCCATCACCGGCCTCAGCTCGGTGATGTTGGTGCTGTGCTACGGCCAGACGCGCATCTTCTACACCATGGCCCGCGACGGCCTGCTGCCGAAGGTGTTCGCCGCCATCCATCCGAAGTTCCGCACCCCGTGGATGGGCACCATCCTGCTGGGCGCGGTGATCGCGGTCACCGCCTCGTTCCTGCCCATCAGCCTGCTCGGCGACCTGGTCTCGCTGGGCACCGCAGTGGCCTTCTCGATCGTCTGTCTCTCGGTCATCTACCTGCGGGTGAAGCACCCTGAGATGGAACGTCCCTTCCGCGTTCCGGGCGGCGTCGTGACCGCCACGCTCGGCATCCTCGCCTGCCTGTTCCTGGCCTGGCAGAACTTCTCGCCGATGCTGGAGCACGCCATGAACGGCAATCCGCTGCCGCTGCGCATCCTCGGCGGCTACGCGGCGGTCGGCGCGATCGTCTACTTGGTCTATGGCTTCTGGAACTCGAAGCTGGCCAAGGGCATCGACATCACCGAGGACACCTCGATGTCGAGCCCGGCGGAAGCCTTCGCCCACGGCGTCGACGACGTGAAGGAGAAGTAGGCCTCAGGCCCGCGATCCTGAACAGTGGACAGGCCCGGGAGCGATCCCGGGCCTTCTTCTTTGCCGCGCCCCCTTTATTCCGAGCGCCTGAACGCCGATCATACGGCCATGACCGAACAGACCGCCGACACGCCCGAACCGCCCATCCGCGCCATGCTGGCGCCGGTGACGCCGCTGCAGCAGAACTGCACGATCGTCTGGTGCACGAAGACGATGAAGGCCGCGATCATCGATCCGGGCGGCGAAGTCGACCGCCTGTTGGCCGGCCTCAAACAGCACGGCCTGACGCTCGAGAAGATCTGGATCACCCACGGCCACCTCGACCACGCCGGCGGCACGGCGGCGCTGAAGGCGATGACCGGCGCGCCGATCGAGGGACCTCACCGCGACGACCAGTTCTGGATCGACCAGATCGAGGACAGCGGCGCGCGCTATGGCATGACCGACGCCCGCGGCTTCACGCCCGACCGCTGGCTGGAGGACGGCGATGTCGTCACCCTCGGCGAGACGCAGTTCGAGGTCATCCACTGCCCCGGCCACACGCCCGGCCACGTGATCTTCTTCCACCGGGAGACCGGCTTCGCCCAGGTCGGCGACGTGCTGTTCAAGGGCTCGATCGGCCGGACCGATTTCCCGAAGGGGAACTACGACCAGCTCATCGACTCGATCACGCGCAAGCTCTGGCCGCTAGGCGAGCATGTGGCCTTCGTGCCTGGCCACGGCCCGATGAGCACCTTCGGCGCCGAACGCAAGACCAACCCGTTCGTGGCCGATGTCATCGTCGGCGGCGGGCCGACGCCCCAGTCCGAGGGCGTGCCCAAGCGCTTCATGTGACCCCCGCCCCTCCACGTCATCTCACCGCGCCGCCGGTGTTGTTGCAGGGCTGAAATCCGCCCGCCATCTGCAACGGTCAGAAGGCGGCCATGGAGCTCGCAATGGACGGACCGGTGACGGACAACGGAGAGATCGGCGCCCGCATTCTCATCGTCGACGACGACGAGGGCATCCGTGACGTCATCGGGGATTTCCTCGTTCGCCACGGCTACCGGGTCGAGGAAGCGTCGGACGCGCGTTCGATGGAACAGGCGCTGTCGCGCACCCAGGTCGATCTGATCGTGCTGGACGTCATGATGCCCGGAGAGGACGGCCTGTCCCTCTGCCGCAGGATCTCCGGCGCCCCGGGCGCGCCCGGCATCGTCATGCTGTCGGCCATGGGCGAGGAAACCGACCGCATTGTCGGGCTGGAGCTGGGCGCTGACGACTACCTGCCCAAGCCCTGCAATCCGCGCGAGTTGCTGGCCCGCATCCGCGCCGTCCTCCGCCGCCGGCAGGAACCTCGGACCGGCGAGGAGCGGATGGCCGCCATCTGCGAGTTCGGGGGTTGGCGCCTCGATCTGGTCCGTCGCGAACTGCGCTCGACCCAGGGCGTCATCGTCAATCTATCCAGCGGCGAGTTCTCGCTGCTGCGCGCCTTCGTCGAGCGCCCGCAGCGGGTGCTGACCCGCGACCAGCTGCTGGACCTGGCTCGCGGCCCGGACACCGACGCCTACGACCGCGCCATCGACGTCCAGATCAGCCGACTGCGCAAGAAGCTCGAGGATGGCAGCGGCGCCGAGATCATCCGCACCATCCGGAGCGAGGGCTACATGTTCTCCCCGAAGGTGGTCCGCCTGTCATGAAGCCGTTCGGCAGGGGCGCGCCGCTGTTCGCCCAGGTGCTGGCCCTGGTGGTGCTCAGCATGGTGCTTGTGCACGTCGTGCTGGCCGTGCTCGTCTTCACCCTGCCGCCCCCGCCCCCGGAGCTCTATCGCCTGGCGGACATCGCCCAGGCGCTCCGCGCGCCCGGGGAGACCAAGGTCGAGGGCGCCCGTCCGCTGGTCGTGAAGGTGACCGCCCCCCCCCCCCATGGCCGGCCGCTGGCGCGACGACGTCCGTCAGAAGGTCGCCGAGGCCCTGCATGTTCGAGAGGCCGACGTCGTCGTCGCGACGGATGTTCGCCGGCGCCTGTTCCTGCGGGGCTTGGGCGGCGGGTTTCGCCAGCCGGGGCCTCCGCCGCCAAAGGGCGACGTCATCTTCCGCGAGCGTCCGCCGCCCGGAGGCGACGGCCTTGTGATCCGAGGCGAGGGCCCGGCGACGGCCATCGCTGGTCACGGCCCGCCCCCTGGGCCGGGTCGGGAGGAGGTCGTGGGGATGACAATCATCGGCGCCGGCGGGCCGGACGGCCCCGGACGGCCGGCCATGCGGATCTGGAACGAGCGGGTCATCTTCGCCCCCTTCAAGATCGCCGTGCGTCAGCCGGACGGCCGCTGGCTGGTCGCCCAGCCAAAGCCGTCGCTGCGGCTCGCCTCTTGGCAACTGCACATTCTGCTGACCATCGGACTGTCGGCGATAATCGTCGCGCCGATCGCCTGGCTGTTCGCGCGGCGAATGTCGGCGCCGATCGCCGTCTTCGCCGAGGCCGCCGACCGGCTCGGACGCGATCCGCGCGCCGCGCCGCTCGAGGTCACCGGCTCGCGCGAGGTGGTCGCCGCGACGGAGGCCTTCAACCGCATGCAGCAGCGGCTTCGGCGCTATGTAGAGGATCGCACGGCGATGGTCGGCGCGATCGCCCATGACCTGCGCACGCCGCTGACCCGGCTGCGCTTCCGGATCGAGGCGGCGCCCGATGAGGTGCGCGGCAAGCTGGCGGCCGAGATCGACCAGATGGACGCCATGATCTCGGCCACCCTGGCCTTCGTGCGCGACACCACGCGGGCCGGCGCGCGTGAGAAGCTGGAGCTGTCGTCACTGGTCGAGTCCGTCCTCGACGAGGCCGCCGAGACGGGGTCCGACGCCAGGGCCCTGCCGTCCGAGCGGCTCGTGATCGAGGGCGATCCGATCGGACTGCGCCGCCTGATCGGGAACCTGGTGGAAAACGCGCTCAAGTATGGCCAGAGGGCGCGCGGCCGGGTGTTCGCCGAGGACAGCTTCGCCATCGTCGAGATCGAGGACGACGGCCCGGGCGTGGCGCCTCTGGAGATCGAGCGACTGTTCGAGCCCTTCTACCGCGGCGAGCCGTCTCGCAGCCGCGAGACCGGCGGGGCGGGGCTGGGCCTGGCCGTGGTCCGCTCGATCGCCCGGGCGCACGGCGGCGACGTGACGCTGTACAACCGGTCGGGCGGCGGTCTGATCGCACGGGTGTCGCTGCCGCTCTGAGACATCAGAAATGTTGCGCGGCTGCAAAGCACGCGCCCTACTGGCGACGCCGCGCCGGGTCATCCTGCGGGCGTGATTCTGGAGCCCGCATGCGCCGTCGCGTCCTGACCTTCGTCCTGCTGCTCGCCGCCGGCGCGACAGCGGCCGCCGCACAGCCCGCCCCGCCGCCGCAGCCGACCGAGGCCGCGCCGCCGATCGATATGGGCGACGACGAGGCCCTCCCGCCCCCCGAACTGGTATTCATCAGCCCCGCCGGCGAGCCCTTCCGCTCGCCGATGGGCGCGCCCTACCCTGTCGCCGACTGGTTCGCCCTCGCCGACGCCGACCATGACGGCGCCCTGACGTCCGCGGAGTTCGCCGCCGACTCCGGCGCCTTCTTCGCGCGCCTCGACAGCGACAGGGACGGTCGCGTCGATGGCTTCGAGAACGCCGACTACGAGAAGGCCATCGCCCCGGAGATCACCGGCGTCATGCGCCGTCCGCCGGCCCGGCCGAGCGGCGGCGGAAGCAACTGGCGGCCCATGAGCCGCGCCGACGCGATGTGGGGGCGGATGCCGTTCCTGTCGCCAGGGCCGAATGGGCCCAAGGGGCCGCCCAAACGCCAGGGCGCGGCGCAGTATGGCTTGCTGAACGAGCCACATCCGGTGCGCGGCGCCGACGCGGATCTGGACGGCAAAGTCACCCGGGCCGAGGCCGAAGCCGCCGCCCGGCGCCGCTTCGCCCTGCTCGATCTCGATGGCGACGGTCGGCTTGTCCTCGCCGATCTGCCGAAAACGCCGGCGCAACTGGCCTTCGGGGAACCGGAAGCGCCGCCGCGACGGAAACCGTGAACCCGCGGGGTTGAAATGCGACTGCAACGCGCTGTCGCTATCGGCATTCCCCATTCAACGTCTTTCAGCGAACGATTCCCCAAGCCCATGAGCCTCAACACCGCAGCATCCCGCCGGCGGGGCCGCCTGCCCCGCCCCGTCGTCTACCTGCTCACGGCTCTGGTCGTGATCGTCGCCGCCTTCGCGGGATGGCAGCTGCTCAAGCCGAAGGCGCCCAAGGACCCGTATCGCACGGAGGCCGTGACGCGGGGCGACATCACGAAGTCGGTTTCCGCCTCTGGCTCGCTGCAGGCGCTGGTGACCGTCGATGTCGGTTCGCAGATCTCCGGGCAGATCCTGCAGGTGTTCGTCGACTTCAACGATCAGGTGCGCAAGGGTCAGGTGCTGGCGACCCTCGATCCGCAGACCTATGTCAGCCGGCTGCGCCAGGGACAGGCCGAGATCGTCGCGCAGCAGGCGCAGGTCGCCCAGGCCGACGCCAAGGTCGCCGAGGCCCGCGCCGCCTACAATCGCAGCAAGGCGCTATTCGACCAGGGCATCGTCGCGCCGGCGGCCCTGGAGACGACGCTGGCGACCCTGAAGTCCGCTCAGGCTTCGGCCCAGGCGGCCCGCGCCGGCGTCACCCAGTCGCGCGCGGCGCTGGCCAGCACCCAGACCGATCTCGGCCGTACCAAGATCGTCTCCCCGATCGACGGCGTGGTCATCAACCGCTCGATCGAACCCGGCAACACGGTGGCCGCCAGCCTGTCGGCCCCGGTGCTGTTCCAGATCGCCCAGGACCTCTCCAAGCTCGAGGTGAAGATTACCGTCGACGAGGCCGACATCGGTCAGGTCAGCGAAGGCCAGACCGTTCGCTTCACCGTCGACGCCTTCCCGGACGACACCTACAGCGGCGTCGTCACTCAGGTGCGCAAGCAGCCCGAAACCTCGTCCAATGTCGTGGCCTACGTCGTCATCGCCCAGGCCGACAATCCCGGCGGCAAGCTGATGCCGGGCATGACCGCCAACGCCGACATCGTCCTGGAGCGTCGCGCCAACGTGCTCAAGGTTCCGGCGGCGGCGCTGCGCTGGACGCCGCCCGACCAACAGGCCCAGACCGCGCGGCCCGGCGGCGCCGCGATGGGGCCCGGCGGCGGCCAGCGGCAGGGCGGCGCGCAGGGCGGCGGCGCTCGCCAGGGCGGCGGCATGATGCTGGCCCGCATCGTCGAGCAGCTCGACCTGGACAGCAGCCAGCAGAAGAAGGCCGAAGCCATCTTCGCCGAGGCCCGCGCCAAGGCCCAGACCGCCGCCTCGGGCGACCCCCAGGCGCGCCGCCAGGCCACGCGCGCCGCCATGCAGGCGGCGATGGCCAAGCTCGAACCGATCCTCAAGCCCGCCCAGAAGGAGAAGCTGGTCGCCCTGCGCGCCCGGATGGCCGCCGGAGGGGGACGCGGCCCGGGCGGCTTCACCAGCGGCGTGGTCTATGTCCTGCGCGACGACAAGCCGGTCGCCGTGCCGGTTCGGGTCGGCGCCACGGATGGCTCGTTCACCCAGGTCGTCGGCGACATCAAGGTCGGCGACCTGGTGATCATCGGCGGCGGCCCCAAGGCCAAGGTCCAGCCGCGCGGCGGTCCGATGGGCGGCGGGCCCGTCCGGGTGCGGATGTAGACATGATCGAGATCGGCGCCCTGGAGAAGATCTACCAGATGGGCGAGGAGACGGTGGCCGCGCTGGCCGGCGTCTCCCTGACCATCGATCGCGGGGAGCATGCCGCGATCATTGGTCCGTCCGGCTCGGGCAAGTCCTCGTTGATGAACATCCTCGGCGGCCTCGATCGGCCGACGCGGGGCGTCTATCGCTTCGAGGGCGAGGACGTCGGCCAGATGGACGATGACTCGCTGGCCGACTTCCGCAGTCGGCGCATCGGCTTCGTGTTCCAGTCCTTCCAGCTGCTGCCGCGACTGTCGGCGCTCCAGAATGTCGAGCTGCCGATGGTCTACGCCGGCCTGCCACCGCGCGAGCGGCGCGAAAGGGCGGCGGCCATGCTCGAACGAGTCGGCCTCGGCTCGCGCATGGGACACCGACCGACGCAGCTCAGCGGCGGCCAGCAACAGCGGGTGGCCATCGCCCGCGCCCTGGCCAACGCGCCGGATCTGTTGCTCGCTGACGAGCCGACCGGCGCGCTCGACACCCAGACCGGTCAGGAGGTCCTGGCCCTGTTTCGGCAGCTGAACGCAGAGGGCCTGACCATCGTCATCGTCACCCACGATCTGGACGTGGCCGCCCAGGCGGGACGGCGGATCACCTTCCGGGACGGCCTGGTCGTCTCGGACGACAAGACGGGGGCCAAGGCATGAGGCGCATCGACCTCGTCGGCTTCGCGGCCGGCGCCATCGCCGCCCACCCGATGCGCAGCGCCCTGACCTCGCTGGGCGTGGTCATCGGCGTCGCCGCCGTGGTCATGATGACCTCCATCGGCCTCGGCGCGCAGCAACGGGTGACCAGCGCCATCGGCGGCCTGGGCTCCAACCTCTTGATCGTCATGCCGGGGGCCTCGCGCGGGCCGGGCGGCGGCTTCGTCAGCCAGGGCGCCGGCAGCGGCATGTCCCTGAACGACGGCGACGCCAGGGCCATCGGCGAGCAGGTCGAGGGCGTCGTCGCCTCCGCGCCCGCCGTGCGCGGCGGCGCGCAGCTGTCGGCGGAGGGCGCCAACTGGAGCGCGCGGGTGGAAGGCGTCACGCCCGACTACCTCACCGCCCGGGACCTCGCCATCGCCAGCGGCCGGATGTTCGACGACACCGAGGCGCGGCAGGGCCGAAAGGTCGTGGTCATCGGCCAGACGGTGGCCACCGAACTGTTCGGCGAGGACGCCGACCCGATCGGCAAGCGCATCCGCGTCGGCGCCGTGCCGTTCGAAGTGATCGGGGTGCTCGCCTCCAAGGGTCAGAGCGGCTTCGGTCAGGACCAGGACGACATCGTTCTCGGACCGCTCCAGGCGGTGCGCTCGCGCGTCGTCGGCCGGCGGGTCAAGGGCGACCAGGTCCAGACCATCTACGTCAAGGCGGCCACCGCCGACGACCTGGACCGGGTGCAGGAGGACCTCTCCAACCTGCTGCGTGAACGCCACCGCATCCGCAACGGTCAGGACGACGACTTCAGCGTCCAGAACATGGCCTCGATCATGGAAGCCATGCAGGCCTCGGTGAAGACCTTCACCGGCCTGCTCGCCGCCGTCGCCGCCGTGTCTCTGGTCGTCGGCGGGGTCGGGATCATGAACATCATGCTGGTGGCGGTGACCGAACGGACACGGGAGATCGGCCTGCGCATGGCCGTGGGCGCCCGGCGCAACGACGTGCTGTTCCAGTTCGCCCTGGAAGCCATCACCCTGTCGGTGATCGGCGGGGCCATTGGCCTGCTGATCGGTCTCGGCGGCGGCGTGCTGATGGCCAAGCTGGGCGACTGGCCGGTGGCCATCGCCGCCTGGTCTATCCCGGTGTCGCTGGGATTCTCGCTGCTGGTCGGCCTGGTGTTCGGCGCCTACCCGAGCTGGCGCGCCGCGCGGCTGGACCCAATCGAGGCGCTGCGGCGGGAGTAGCGGCGGCCACGCCTTGATCAGGCTCAAAGACGTAGGCCGCCGGCGGAGCGCAGACTTTGAATGTCGGCTGGACTTGTCCGGCGCCGTTGGGGGAGTCGCCCGTGCGAGGCTGGGTTCACTGGACACCGCGCGTCCTTGGCCTCTTGTTCACCCTGTTCGTCGCCGTGTTCGCGCTCGACGTGTTCGATGGGCGTCGCGGGCTGGATCTGGCGGTGGCGCTCGGCGTCCATCTGACGCCGGCCGCCATGGTGCTGGCGGCGACGCTCGCCGGCTGGCGCTGGCCGGTCGCGGGCGGCCTCCTGTTCGTGCTTCTGGGCGGCGGCTACGTCCTGCTGGTCGGCCTGGATCGCCCCTGGAGCTGGTACCTTGCCATCCCGGCGCCGGCGGCCTTCATCGGCGCCCTGTTCCTGGCCACGCCGTTCCTCGCCCCGACACGCGCCGCGACCTAGACTGGCCGGTCCCCGACCACGGTCACCCGCTCCATCCGCCGCACGGCCGGGAAGTAGTCGCTGGCGGCGTAGTGCTGGCTGGCGCGGTTGTCCCAGAAGGCGATGGCGTTCTTCGACCAGCGGAAACGGCACTGATATTCCGGGATCGCCGCCTGGGCGTAGAGATGGGCCAGCAGGGCGTCGCTCTCGGCCTTGTCCATGCCGACGATGTGCTGGGTGAAGCCGGCGTTGACGTAGATCGCCTTGCGGCCGGTCTCCGGGTGTGTGCGGATCACCGGATGCTCGGCCTTGGGGTACTGGCGATCGAAGGCGGCGATCTCGGCCTCGGACATCCCCTTCTTGCGCATGCCCTTCCGGAAGTTGACGAAATCGTGGACGGCGACCCTGCCTTCGACCTTCGCCTTCACCTCGTCCGACAGGCCCTCGTAGGCGGCATACATGTCGGCGAACAGGGTGTCGCCGCCGACCGGCGGGATCTCCAGCGCCCGCAGGATCGACCCCAGCGACGGCTCCAGCCGCCATGTGACGTCGCTGTGCCAGGTGTTCTCCTTGCCCCGGCTGTTGGCGTCATGCGTGATGGCCAGCACCTCGGGATAGCCCGGCTTCTGGGGCGCGAACGGGTGCACCTCCAGGTCGCCGAAGTTCCGGGCGAAGGCCAGATGCTGCTCGGTGGTGATGTCCTGGTCGCGGAAGAACAGCACCTTCCAGTCCAGCAACGCATGGCGCAGGGCCGCGACGGTGCGCGCCTCCAGGGGCCGGGACAGGTCCACGCCCTCGACCTCCGCGCCGATGGTCGGCGTCATCGGCAGAAGGGTCAGGCGCTCGATCTCAAGACTGCGGACAAGCTGGTTCATGGCGTCCTCCGGGCGCGGCTCTGTGGCCGTCTGGCTTCGAGTATGTTACCCGTTGGTCTCATTCGGCAAGCGAAGTTCGATGAGCTACAGGACGGATATGGACGACGCCGCGCCGCTCCCCTCGCCTGCCCGTCGCAAGCCGCGGGTCGACCATGACGCGCGCCGGGCCGAGTACGTCTCCGTCGCCGCCAGAGTGCTGCTGGACAAGGGACTGCACACGGCCACCATGCGTGACATCGCCGAAGCCGCCGGCGCGGCCAAGGTTCTGTTCTACCGGCTGTTTCCCTCGCGCGAGGCGCTGGTCGAGGCGGTGTTCCGTCGGGTCGAGGCCTCCATCGAGGACGCCTTCGCCCAGCCTTGGGAGGGTTATGGCTCGATGGTCCGACACGTGCTGGCCACGGCGCGCGCCGAGCCGGCGCCCTTCCTGCTGGTCCTCAAGAACTGCCGCTCCGGCCAGCTCGATTGGGAGCCGCGCCTGCGGATCGCCCTGGCGAAGACGTCGATGCCGCTGTTCACGCCGGGCGCGGCGGCCGCCCCGGGCGCCGACGAGCGAGCCTTGCGGGCCTCGGGCGCCATGTTCGGCCTGTTCGTCGACAGCATGATCACCTGGCTCGAGGACCGCGACGGCCTGACCGACGAGGAGCGCATCCGCTGGTGGGGTCGGATCGTGAAGGCCTGGCGCGAGGCGGCGCGGGAAGCCTTCCGGCTGGATTGACAGACTTCGCCGCGCGCTGTTCCTGATCGGCAATCACACAAGAACAAGGAAACGCCCGTGATCCCCGGACTGATGCAGGACGTCCCGCTGCTGACGACCGCCATCCTCAACCACGTCGAGGCGGCGCATCCCCGCGTGGAGATCGTCTCGCGCACGGTCGAAGGGCGCATCCACCGCTATGACTACGCCGGCCTGGCGGCGCGGACCCGCCGGCTGGCCCGGGCGCTGCAGACGCTGGGGGTCAAGAGCGGCGACCGCATCGCCAGCCTGGCCTGGAACACCCACCGGCATCTGGAGCTCTTCTACGGGGTCCCGGGCCTGGGCGCGGTGCTCAATACGGTCAATCCGCGCCTCTTCGACGACCAGATCGTCTATGTGCTGGAGCACGCCGAGAGCACGGTGCTGTTCTATGATCGCACCTTCGCACCGCTGGTCGAGCGACTGGCCCCCCGCTTCACCACGGTGAAGGCCTTCGTGCTGCTGAGCGACGAGGACGCCCACGACGCCGGCGTGGTCGGCGCCCTGAATTACGAAGCGCTGCTGGCGGCGGAGAGCGACGAGGCCTTCGACTGGCCGCGCTTCGACGAAAACGCCGGCGCCTTCCTCTGCTACACCTCGGGCACCACGGGCGACCCCAAGGGCGTGCTCTACAGCCACCGGGCGGTGGTCATCCACGGCCTGGCGGCGGGCCTCGCCAGCGCCTTTGGCCTGACCGCCTTCGACGTGGTCATGCCCTGCTCCTCGCTCTACCACGCCACGGCCTGGGGCCTGCCGTTCATCGCCCCGATCAACGGCTGCAAGATCGTGCTGCCGGCGGAGAAGATGGATGGCGCCAGCCTGCAGGAACTGATCGTCGGCGAGGGCGTGACCTTCACCGGCGGGGTGCCGACCATCTGGACCATGTACCTCGACTGGCTGGACCAGAACGGCCAGGGCGTCGGCGATCTCAAGCGCGTCATCATCGGCGGCTCGGCCGTGCCGAGGGCGATGGCGGAGGCCTTCAAGCGCAAGCACGGCGTCCAGGTGCTGCAGATCTGGGGCATGACCGAGACCTGCCCGCTGGGCGTCGTCTCGACGCCGAGCCCGTCGATCGCGGCGCTGGGCGAGGACCAGGTCGACGAGATCCTCTGGACCCGCCAGGGCCGCCTGCAGTTCGGCATCGAGCTGAAGGTCGTCGACGACGACGGGAACGAGTGCCCCCGCGATGGCGAGACCAGCGGCGCCCTGATGGTGCGCGGGCCCTGGACGGTGAAGCGCTACTTCCGCAAGGACGCCGACGCCATCGACGACGGCGGCTGGTTCGACACCGGCGACATCGCCACGCTCGACGAGCATGGCTTCATGCGCATCACCGACCGCGCCAAGGACGTCATCAAGACCGGCGGCGAGTGGATCAGCTCCATCGACCTTGAGAACATCGCCGTCGCCTGCCCAGGCGTGAAGATCGCCGCCGTCATCGGCATCCCGCACCCCAAGTGGGAGGAACGCCCGCTGCTGGTCATCGAGACCCACGAGGGCCGGACGGTGACGAAGGAGGACGTGCTCGGCTTCCTGCAGGGCAAGATCGTCAAATGGTGGACGCCCGACGACGTGGTCTTCGCGCCGGTGCCGCTGACGGCGACGGGGAAGATCGACAAGAAGACGCTGCGCGCGGCCTGGAAGGATCACCTGCTGGAGTGAACTAGCCCCCGCTCATCCCGGCGAAGGCCGGGACCCAGATCAAAGATCGCAGGAATTGGGCGAGGATCCGAACCGCTCTGACCCTCATCTGGGTCCCGGCCTTCGCCGGGATGAGCGGTTCAGAGGTCAATCCACGCTCATCGCCAGCACGCGACTGATGTGGGCGAAGGGGCGGCCGCTCTCTTCGGCCCAGGCGTCGAACGCGGCCTGCGTCGCCCGCCGCGCCTTCTTCGTGTCCGGCGCGCCGTCGATGACGCCCTCGAGGACCAGCGCCTTGACCATGTCCGGCGAGGTCACCCAGCTGTCCTTGCCCATGAAGCGCAGGAACATCATCCCCGCCCCGCCGCCCAGCCGGTCGCCCCGCGCCTTGATGAGGTCCAGCAGGCCGACGTAGTCGCGCATCGGCCAGTCGGCGAAGGCCCGGGCCGCGCTGCCGTGCTCGGCCGCCAGGTCCATGATGAAGGCGGCGTTGTTCTGCACCGAGCGAACCTTGGCGCCGTTGCGGATGATCCGCGCGTCCTTGAGCAGGGCGTCGAATTCCTCGTCCGACATGGCGCGGCAGCGGGCCGGCGAGAAGGACCAGAAGGCCGCTTCGGTTCCCGGCCACTTCTTGTCGACCACGCTCCAGCTGAAGCCGGCCTGGAACACGCATTTGCTCATCATCGACAGCCAGCGGTCGTCGGGGATGGCGGCCAGTTCGGCCGGCGTCTTCAGGGTCGGCATCTGGGCCTCGACCGCCGCGGCGCCGCCCTTGCGAGCGGCGGCACGGTCGAAGATCTCGTCGAACGATCGCATGGCGGCTTCTAGAGGACGTGGGTCGCGGTGCCGGCGACGACGTACCAGGTCACCAGCGGACCGCAGATCAGGGCGCCCGGCACATGGCTGTCGGTCCGCCGCCAGGTGAACGTCGCGATGATCGCCACCACGGCCAGCAAAGGCGCGAACTGGATGGCGATCACCGTGCTCAGCGGGTCGAAGGCGGTGACCAGCCGCCCGGTCGCGAACAGCAGGCCGTAGACCGCCGCGAGCATCGCGACAAAGCCGCCGCTCATCGCCACGATCGCCCAGCCGTAGCGCGTCCCCGCGCTGTCGCCGGTCACCGTCAGGCCGGCGAGGCCTTTGAGCGCGACCAGGAAGAACAGGGTCAACGGAACCAGGTAGACCAGCGCCGACATCGCTTGGTCGGGACTGAACAGCTTCAGCGCCACCACCCAGAACCGGAAGTCGATCGTGAACAGTCGATCGGCCACGAACAGGGCGAAGTAGCCGACGCCGACGGTGATCAGGGCCGCGGCCGCCGACCGCAGCCAGCGCGGCGGCGCGGAGACGATCCTTGGCCCCAGCAGTCCGACCAGCAGGGTCAGCGCCGCGTTGACCAGGGCCCAGACCATCACCTGGTTGCTCACCGTCTGCGGCAGCAGGGCGCTCGGCGGCAGCTTCAGGGTCACGCCGATGAAGGCCGGGAAGAAGGTCAGCACCGGCAGCACCGCGGTCAGCAGCAGCGTGATCCACCAGCCGATCGTGCGGCGATCCCTGTCCGGGGCGGCCTCGGCCCGCAGGCCCGAGAGGAATGGCAGGCGGATCGCCAGGTCGAACGTGCCCAGCAGCAACACCACAAAGCCGATCAGCGCCACGCCTGTGCCGATCTCCTTCCAGATCCAGATCTGGTCCGACGCCGGCTTCGGCGTTCCCCCGTCCAGGGTCAGCGCGAACCAGTCGAGCGCATGGCCGATGGCGGCATGGGAGATGTGGTCGCCCGGATGGGTCACAGGCGGCGCATGCAGCACCCGGGCCGTCCCCTTCGCCACGTCGCCGTAGGGGCGATCGGCGACCACACCGGCCTTCGTCCCGAACAGCGCCTGGAGTTTCGGACTGGTCCCGACGTCGCCGGACCTGTCCACGCCCCACATGAACTTGCCAAACTCGTCATAGCGGCTGAACACCAGCGCCAGGTTGCGCGGCCAGGTCGGCGTGCCCTCGGCGGCGAACGGCTTGCCCGTCGAGGATCCCTCCAGCACCACGGATCGGTAGGCGTCAGGCTTGGCCGCCGCGGCGGCCAGCACCGTCCAGCCGCCCATGCTGTGACCTTCGAGACCGATGTTGCCCCTGTCGACGAACGGCAGTCTGCGCAGGTAGGTCAGGCCGTCCGGACCGCCGAAGCCGTGCGAAAAGGCGGCGCCGCCGCTGTAGCCGTGGCCGGTCTGGTCTAGCGCGAGAACCACGTAGCCCCGCCGCGCCAGCTCGATGGCGAAGCCGTTCTGGGTCTCGCGGCTGTTGATGTAGCCGTGCACGGCCAGCACGCCGGGCGCGGGCGTCTTCTCGGTCGCATTGCGCGGCACGTAGAGCAGGCCGCTCAGCGTGACGCCGCTGTCGCCCAGGAAGCGGACGTCGCGGACCTGGATCCCGCCGCTGGTCTGGATCGCCTTGGCCAGCGCGCCGCCGCCCAGCACCAGCGCCCAGCCGACCAGAAACAGCAGCCATCCCTTGCGCATCGTCTCACCCCGCCTCGCCGCGCGGCCATGCCGTCGCGGTCCCCTTTGCGGCAGCATCGGCCAGCCGGCGTCGCCCCGCAACCTTCGGCGCCGCGGGGCGGTCTCCAGCCAAGGAAGCCCCGACCGACGCTGCCGTGTCCGGGGCCGGCGAACGGCGATCTCCCGCCTGGCCGCCGCGCGACGAAATCACCACGATCGGCGCATTGCGAAGCAGCCGGCGCTTGGGTAATAGAGGCGTCCCGCGACGCGGGGGTCCAGGAGACGTGCCCGAGAGGCCGAAGGGACTCGTTTGCTAAATGAGCGTACCCCAAAAGGGTACCGTGGGTTCGAATCCCACCGTCTCCGCCACCCCGCCCCGACGCCGCGAGGCCATCGCATAGACCTTAGGAACCGCGCGCATCGCCGGTCCCGCCGCCACGGGACTCGGCGTGCAGGCGTTCGCGAGCCGAGCCCGGCAGGGCATCCGGCCGTCTCGATCTGTCGGAGGTCAGGACCGCTGGCGGCGACGTCGCCGAGGAGTCAGGACGGCTGGATGCGCCGTGCGGTTCGGCGCATCCAGCAGTCGGTCTTCTATCCGCCCAGTCCCAGGCACATCATCTTCAGCTCGAGATACTCGTCGAGTCCGAAGTGGGAGCCCTCGCGGCCGAGGCCGGACTCCTTGACCCCGCCGAAGGGCGCGACCTCGGTCGAGATCAGGCCGGTGTTGAGTCCGACCATGCCGTACTGCAGACCCTCGCCCATTCGCCAGGCGCGGTTCAGATCGCGGGTGAAAACGTAGGAGGCGAGGCCCGCGCGGGTGTCGTTGGCCAAGGCCAGGGCTTCCGCCTCGGTCGCGAAGCGCACGAGGCCGGCCAACGGTCCGAACGTTTCCTCCCGGTTCAGCAAGGCGTCGGCGGACACGTCGGCCAGGACGGTAGGCTGAAACCACGTTCCCGTGTCGCCGAGCCGCGCCCCGCCGGTGAGCACGCGGGCCCCGCCGGCCAGGGCCTCGGCGACATGGCGCTCGACCTTATCGACCGCCGCGCCGTTGATCAGCGGCCCCTGGTCGGTCGGCCCCTCCAGCCCGTCGCCGACCCGAAGGCCGTTGACCCGCTCGGTCAGCTTGGCCGCGAACGCGTCATAAACTCCAGCCTGGACCAGCAGGCGGTTGGCGCAGACGCAGGTCTGGCCGGTGTTGCGGAACTTGCTGGCGATGGCCCCCTCGACGGCGGCGTCCAGGTCGGCGTCGTCGAAGACGATGAACGGCGCGTTGCCCCCCAGCTCCAGCGACACCCGCTTGACCGTGCCCATACAGGCGGCCGCCAGCTTCTTCCCGACCGCGGTCGAGCCGGTGAAGGTGAACTTGGCCACGCGCGGGTCGCTGGTCAGCACCGCGCCAATCGGCGCCGGCGGCCCGGTGACGATGTTGAAGACCCCCGCCGGCAGCCCCGCCTCCTTGCCCAGGAGCGCGAGGGCAAGGGCCGAGAAGGGCGTCAGCTCCGAAGGCTTGAGCACCACGGTGCAGCCGGCGGCCAGGGCGGGGCCGACCTTGCGGGTGATCATGGCGGCCGGGAAGTTCCACGGCGTCACCGCCGCGACGACGCCGACCGGCTGCTTGAGCACGACGATCCGCTTGTCGGCCTGGTGGCCGGGGATGACCTCGCCGTAGGCCCGCTTGGCTTCCTCGCCGAACCACTCGATGAAGCCGGCGGCGTAGGCGATTTCGCCCTGGGCCTCGGCCAGCGGCTTGCCCTGCTCGGCGGTCATCAGCCGGGCGAGGTCGTCTCGGTGGGCCATGATCAGCTCGAACCAGCGCCGCAGGATCGCCGCCCGCTCCTTCGCGGCCCGCGCCGCCCAGCCCGGCTGGGCCGCCTTGGCCGCGGAGACGGCGGTCAGAGTCTCAGCCTCGCCCAGCGACGGGACATGGCCGAGCACCCTGCCGGTCGCGGGGTTGGCCACGGCGATCGACTCCGGGCCAGTCACCCAGACGCCGTCAATCCAGGCCGCCTCCCGCAGGAGGTCCGGCCGCTTCAACGCGAGCCGGGCGCGTTCCGCCGTATCGTGGGAGGGAGTCACGACTGACGCTCCAGGGCGGCTTCAAGGATATCCAGGCCTTCGTCGAGGATGGCGTCGGGCGTCGTCAGCGGCGCGAGCAGGCGGATCGTCTCGCCATAGACGCCGCAGGACAGCAGGATGAGGCCCTTGCTCAGCGCTCGCGCCGTGACCGCCTTGGCCTCGGCGCCGTCCGGCTCGCCGCCGCGGGCGCTCAGGATGTCGAATCCGACCATCGCCCCCGGACCGCGGATGTTGGCGATCGGGACCAGGTCGTTGCGCTGGCTCATGGCCTGCAGCCGGCCGCGGATGCGGGCGCCCTGGGCGTCGGCGCGGGCCATCAGGTTCTCCTCGGCGATCACGTCCAGCACCGCCAGGGCGGCGGCGCAGGCGATCGGCGGGCCGGCATAGGTGCCGCCCAGCCCTCCCGGCTCGGCCGCGTCCATGATCGACGCCTTGCCGATCACGCCCGACAGCGGAAAGCCGCCCGCCAGCGCCTTGGCCACGGTGACCAGGTCGGGCTGCACGCCGCTGTGCTCGATGCCGAACATCTTGCCGGTGCGGGCGAACCCGGCCTGGACCTCGTCGGAGATCAGCAGGATGCCGTGACGGTCGCAGATGTCGCGCAGCGCGCGCAGCAGCTCGGGCGGCGCGGGCTGGAAGCCGCCCTCCCCTTGCACGGGTTCGAGCACGATGGCCGCCACCCGTTCCGGCTCCACGTCGGCGCGGAACAGGAAGTCGAGCGCGCGCAGGCTGTCGGCGACGCTGACGCCATACTGTGGAATGGGGAATGGCGCATGAAAGACCTCGGCCGGCAGCGGGCCGAACAGGCGCTTGTAGGGTGCGACCTTGCCGGTCATGGCCATGGTCAGCATGGTCCGGCCGTGGAAGCCGCCGGTGAAGGCGATGACCGCGGATCGGCCCGTCGCCGCGCGAGCGATCTTCACGGCGTTCTCGACCGCCTCGGCGCCGGTGGTGAACAGGATGGTCTTGGCCGGTCCGTCGAACGGCGCCAGCGCGTTGAGCCGCTCGGCGAGCGCGACATAGGGCTCATAGGCCACCACCTGGAAGGCGGTGTGGGTGTAGGCGTCGAGCTGGTCGCGAACCGCGGCCAGGACCTTCGGATGCCGGTGGCCGGTGTTGAGCACGGCGATGCCGCCGGCGAAATCGACGTAGCGATTGCCGTCGGCGTCCCACAGCTCGGCGTTCTCGGCGCGGGCGGCGAAGATGGGGGTGGCGGTGGCGACGCCGCGAGGCACGGCGGCCGTGCGGCGAGACAACAGGTCAGCGTTGGCGGACATGGGAATGTACTCCTGAAGGCAGATGCGGAATGTCGGCCGCCGGGGCGGCCGGAGGGGATGGGGGTCAGCCGGGTGGGCGCTGTCGGTCGAGCGCCAGGGCCGGGGCGATCGACGCCAGCCCGCTGAGCGCCAGGCCGAGGACCGAGATGTTGATCAGGCCGTCATATTCGCCGCCGCCGGCGACGAAGGCGGCCATGGCGGGGCCCGACGCCAGCCCCATCTTCGAGAAGAAGCCGGCGAGCGCGGCCATCTGCCCGGCCTTGTCCAGGGCGGCGCTCATGCCGAGCAGATAGGGAATGACGAAGGCCCAGGTGATCGCCGTGCCGATGTTGGCGGCCAGGTAGACCCACGGCGCCTCGCTGAAATGGAAGGCCCAGGTGCCGGCGAGGGTCAGGGCGAGGCCCGCCACGACCGGCCACAGCCGGCCGAACCTGACGCCCATCACGACCACGAGCACAGAGCCGAGCGCGCCGATCCAGTTGGCCGCGCCCAGGGTGTCGGTAATGAAGCCCAGCTTCAGGCCCGCGCTCTTGCCCAGGCCGATGATATAGGCGGCCAGCCCCATATTGGCGGCCTGGAACAGGAAGATCGCGCCGAACACCAGGACCAGCGGCAGCCAGGGGGTCGGCGGCCGGGGCCCCGCCGTCACGACCTTGGGCGCGGCGGCGTAGGCGCCCAGGAAGGGCGTCATGAGCAGGGTCGCCAGGCTGAAGGCCGCCAGGGCGATGAACAGCACGCCAGGTCCGAACACCGGCACCAGCCGCGGAAGGAACATCAGTCCCAGCCCGCCGAGGCCGAACTGGACCACCAGCAGCATGCCGAAGGTGCGGTCCGGCGTCCGGGTGCGGGCGATCACCGCGAAGGCCACACCGACCAGCAGCCCGCCGATCAGGCCATGCAGGAAGCGCACCGCGATCAGGACCTCCGCCGCCTTCAAAAGCGGCGAGACCAGATCGATGGCGATCAGGCAGAGCAACACCGTCACGGCCGTCGGCCGCCAGGGCAATCTGCGGATGATGAACACCGCCGTCAGCGCGCCGACGGCGGCGCCATAGACGTTGGCCGAGGCCACCAGTCCCGCCTGCTTGGCGGAGAGCCCGCCGCTGGTCAGGCCGTCGACGAGCGCGGCCATGATGTTCACGTAGAACAGGCCGGCGGTGGCGAGAAAGGACAGCAGGACGCTGGCCAGCAGGCTGTCCTCGGGAACTGTCGGCAGACCTCGGCGCGCGACCGGCCCAGTGGAAGCGTGGTCGGTCATGGGCACATATCCTTGATGCGGGCCGCCTCGACCGCGGCCGGAGCCCAGTCGAACACGCCGCTGTCGCCGAAGTAGTAGTAGGTCACGCCGCCCGGCAGCAGCACGACGGAAATGCCGCCGAAGCCCGACATGAACGGCGTCCAGACGGGCGCCGGACACCCCAGCGGCCCGCCGATGTTCCGCGCCCAGAAGCCGCCCTTGTAGCGATAGTTGGGTCCGCCAGCCTGCAGCCCGGAGGGGGCCGGATCCTTCTGCAGCGCCGCGGTCAACAGCGCCGAGTCGAGCGCCGGCCGCCCGTCGATCACCGCGCCGCCCTCGAGCCAGCCGGCAATGCGCAAGATGTCGTCGCGATGATAGGTCAGACCCCAGCCGGTGAACGGCTGGCGGGCCGCGTCATAGGTCCGGCGCGTGCCCATGATGGTCGGGCTGAGCCGCAGCGCGCGCCACAGTGGTGCGACCAGATCGTCGTAGAGATCGCCCTCTCCGGCCCGGTCGAGCCGATCGGACATCGCCGCCCCCAGCAGATAGGTGGCGCTCGTCTGGTAGACGAAGGTCGTCCCGGGCGCGGCCCGGCGGCGGAATTGTCCGCAGGCGTAGGCCGCCTTGGCGGCATGGTCTTCGGCGTCGAAGAACACCCGGCCGGCCGGCGCGTTCTCATCGGCCTCGAAGGCCGCTGAACCATAGACGCCGGTCGCCATGTCGAGGGCGTCGGCGAGCGTCACCCCGGCCCAGTCGTTCCCCCGGACGCACGCCGGCACGTGATCGCGGATCAGGGCCGACGCGCTGCCGGGATGCAGGGCCTCGAGCCGCATCAGCCCCACGCCGCCCACGATCGACTTGGCCGTCGAGTAGGACGGCAGGTCGAGCACGTCGCAGACGGGATAGTCGCCGTGGCGGGTCCGGCAGGGACCGGCGTAATGAACGCCGTCGACGACCAGTCCCAAGGCCGAGGGCGGGTCGCCGTCGGTGGTCGCGCCCAGCGCCAGGGCGGCGAGGTTCACATCCGGACGCAGCCGCGCGAGTTCGGCAAGGGGACGGACCGGCAGCCGCGCCGCGATCTCCTCCCGCCAGGCGGCGACGATCGCGTCGGCTTCCGGAACGGCCGCCGGCGCAAGGCGCGCCGGGACCGTGGCCCAGGCGTCGAACTTCAGATAGGCGCAGGTCTCCGAGGCGATCTCCAGCGCCAGGCGGGACACCGAGCCATCGGGCTTGAAGAGGAAGGTCAGCATGCCGTTGTGCAGGCAGTTGGCGTTGCGCTCCTGGAGGGCGAACGGGACCGCCGCCCGCAGCCAGCCGCGATCCCCCGCTTCGCGCCAGACCCGCCCCGGCTCCACGACCCAATCCCAGGCCGGATGATCACCGACCACGACCCCGCGCCGGACCGGCAGCAGGTCGCCGCCATCCTGCACGAAGTCGACGTCCAACGGCGGCAGCGTCGCGCGCGCGGCCGCTTCCGCCGGACTGTCGCCGGTGTCGTCGTGAAGGACGTTCATGGCCAGCATCACGCCGGAGAGATCCAGGCCAAGGCGTCCCGTGAACCGTCCAGGCGCGGCTTCGGCGCCGGACGGCGGCGCGAAGGCGGACATGGGAACCGGCGCGGTCAACGCCGACCCCGTCATCAGGCTGTCGAAGGTCAGGTCGACCCTCGGCGCATCCGCCGCGACGGCGGCGCGCTCGCCGGTCACCGTCACCGCGTCCGCCCAACAGGTCGCCCGCTTGCCGCCCATCGCGCGAACCCGGATTGACAGCCGAGAGTTGTCATCCGCGCCGGCCGGCGCGATGGCGGCGCGGGTCAGGGTCACGCCGTCGTCGGCGCCGTCGTGGACCGCGACGACTTCGCGCCATGTCGCGCCGCCGTCCGTGGACGCTTCGATGAGGCAGGCGTCAGTTCGGCCCAGCGACATGGCGGCCAGCGATCCGGCGACCGAAACGCCCGCGAAGCCGCGCGTCGACACAGTCCTCAGCGCCATCGCCCCGCCCGTTACGCGAAGGGAAATGTTGTCCCCATAGGTGGTGAGGCGAACGTCGCCCGCCCCGGTCGCACCCCAGCCGTCGGCCTCGCCGTCCTGGAAGTCGTCGACCAGGATCGGCGCGGCCATGGCCGGCGCAACGGCGGCGAGCGACGCCGCCAGAGCGGCCGCCAGGAGTCCGGGAAAGCGCATCAGACCAGCTCGCGGGGGTCGACGCCGCCGGCGATCAGCGCCGCCCTCAACGGCTCCAGCTGCTCGGCGTAACGCCGCCAGAGGCCGACCGAGTTGGCGTGGATCGGCTGGCGCACCTGGGCCGCGCTGGCGGTGGCGGCCGGACTGGCGTTCTCGTGGAAGCGCAGGCAGGCCTCCTGCCACGCGAGCCCGCAATGGTCGATGATCCGTCGGCTGACCGCCTCCTGGTCGGCGATGAGCGCCTCGTAGTCGACGTCGAGGACCCGGCCCGGAAGCACGGCCCGCCAGTGCTCCATCAGGGCCCGGTGCGCCAGCTGGTAGGCGGCGATGTCCGCCAGGTCGTAGGAATAGGGACAGCCCATCCGGAACAGGGTCTTGTAGAGCGCGTAGCCGCTGTCCATCGGGTGGCGGCGCAGATGGATGATCCGGGCGTTGGGCAGGGCGCGGGCGATCAGGCCGATGTAGAGGAAGTTGACCGGCGTCTTGTCGATGAACAGCGGCGACGAGCCGCCGCGGCCGGCGACGCTGTCGAGGTAGGCGCGGCCGAGGGCCGCTGGATCGAGCGCCGCCGAGCGCCGGATCAGGTCCCCCTTGGCCTGCGACGGTCCGGCCTCGCGCATCAGAGCGAGCGCGAAGTCGTTGATCTCGCCCAGGCTCTCGACGTCGCTGTGGGAGCTGATGATGCGATCGACCAAGGTCGTGCCGCTGCGCGGCAGGCCCAGCACGAACACCGGACCGACGTCGAGGCGACCGGGCTCCGTCCGCTCGAACAGCGCACGGTCGAAGACCTTCGCGATCTCGGTCATGGCGGCGACATCGGCCGCGACCTGGTAGCTGAGCATCGACCGCCGGCGGTCGGCCCCGCGACGGAGCCAGGCGAAACTCGCCGCGTGCTCGCCGAGGTCCTCGAGCTCCTTGGCCAGGGCGTAGCTCAGCGCCACCTGGCCGGGGCCCGTCAGCCGCTGGCGCGTGGCCTGAAACAGCGCGGCGGTGTGATTGGATTGCGGGGTCTGGCGTCTCAGCGTCGAGCGGTTCTGCCAGGCGTCGTAGTCGTCGGGGTCGAGCTGGATGACCTTGTCCAGCAACCGCTCAGCCTCGCCGGTTTCACCCAAGGCGATTAGGGCGGTGGCGAGATTGTACAGCACCCGCGGATCGTTGGGCGCCAGCAACGCCGCCCGCCGGTAGCAGCGCGCGGCGTCGGCCGACCGACCGCAGTGGGTGTAGTGTTCGCCCAGGTGCTGGAGCAAACGACTGTCGTGGTCGGCGCTGGCCTCGAGAGAGGCCAGTCTGGCGAGGGCCTCGCCCATGCGACCGTCGCGGATGAGCGGAGCAATGCCGCCCAGCTCATCCATCGGATCGTCCCTCATCGCCAGACTGGCCATCCCGTGTCTAGAAGCTGAAGTCGAGCGACAGGCCGAGGGTTCTGGGCAGCGAGATGAACTCCTTGGACCCGTTGCCGTAGTAGCCGACGCTGGGCCGCGTGCCCATGTAGGCCTCGGTGAACTCGCCCGTCACCCCATCCTCGTTGAAGATGTTCTTCACGAAGAAGGTCGCCGCCCAGGATCCCTTCGTCAGGGTCGCCGACGTGTTCCAGATGGCGAAGCCCGACAGCTCGGTATTGAACTTCGGCCCGCCGATCGCATTGCGGGTCGAAGACTGGTAGTAGCCGCCCCCCCGAGCCACCAGCGTCATGTCTCCCGGCAGGGACCAGGTATAGTCCGCCGCCAAGGTGATCGCGTGTTCGGGCGTGCCGGGCAGATGGGACCCGTCCGCTCCCAGCACCGCGCCGAGCGGGCTGACGACGTCCTCGCTGAGCCGCGCGTTGGTGTAGGTGTAGCCCACCGTGTAGTGGAGCGCGTCGGTCGGGCGGCCGTCGATCGAGGTCTCGAGCCCGTAGGTTCGCGCCTTGCCGCCGTTCTGCACGACATAGAAGCCCCAGTTCGGCGTCGCCGTGTTCAGCTGGATGTCGTCCCAATCGACGTAGAACACCGCCGCGTCATAGACGAAGGCGCCCATGCGGCCCTTCACGCCGGCTTCGTAGTTCACGACGGAGTCGGATTTGTAGATCTGCCAGCGCGGATCCTCGGCGAAGTTGCCGGTCAGCGGCACGGCGTTGGAGCCGCCGCGGCGATAGCCCTGCGACACGGTCGCGTAGAAGAGGCCGTCGTCGCTGAAGCTCCAGGACAGGTTGCCCTTGAACAGCGCCTTGCTCTCCGAGGAGGTGAACCGGGCGGTCACCGGCTGGCTGAGCGAGGTGTACAGCGGCACGTCGATGAAGGTGGTGTTCACCGCCTCGTTGTCGAACCAGCGGACGCCGCCGGTCAGGGCCAGGCTGTCCGTCGCGTGCCAGGTCAGCTCACCGTAAGCGGCCCTCTCGGTGAAGTCCTCGTGACGGCGATACGCGAAGTCCTGGTCGCCGGAAACGGCCGACGGGAAGCCGCTCCAGATATCCCACCAGCGCTTGAAGCCGCGCAGGTAGCTCTCCTGCGTCGCGACCAGGGTGTTGTCGTTGAAGTAGAGACCGGCCACCCAGTCGAAGTCTCCGCCGGCCTTCGAGACCAGCCGGATTTCCTCGATGGTCGCCTCGTCCTTGTAGCCGCGAACGGCGGACGCCATCGGGCGGGGGTAGTTGTAGTAGAAGCTCAGGAAGCCGGCCTGGGCGTAGAAGCCGGTGTTCTCGCTGACGCTGTCACCCTCGTGGCTGTAGACCGATGTCGACGAGGTCAGGGTCGCGAAACCCAGGTCGATGTTCATTTCCAGAGCGGTCAGGCTGACGTCGCGCGACGACGGCTCCAGCTGCACCGAACCGTTCTCGTAGTCGCCGTAGCGGTTGCCGTAGCCGTCGAGCCCGCGCGTCACCTGACGTCGGCCGCCGACCTCGTCAGACTGCTGGCTGTAGGTCAGGGTGGCGTTGAAGGTGTCGTTCGGTTCGAACAGCAGGGCCGCGCGGGCGAAACTGATCTCGACCGTATCGGCGTCCTTCTTGCTGGTGTAGGCGGCGTCGGGGGACAGGATGCCGCTGGGGGCCGCCGGCGCGCCCGTGCCGTCGAGCACGTAGAGGTTCACGTAGTCGGTGAGACCGGGATAGTCGATCCGGCTGACGGTGGCGCGCAGGGCGAACATGTCCCCGAGCGGCAGGTTGACGGTCAGATCACCGGCCCAGCCGACGCTGCCGGAGCCCTCGACCTTGCTGGCCGTGAGGTTCGCCGCGCCGCTGAACTCTCCAAGCCGCGGCGCCCGGGTGATGTAGCGCACCGTGCCGCCGAGCGAGCCGGAGCCGTACAGCGTGCCCTGAGGTCCGCGCAGCACCTCAACCCGGTCGAGGTCCTTCAACAGGAAGCCGGCGAACAGCGGCGTATCGTTCTGGTAGGTCGACACCGGAGCGACGCTGGAGACCGCGTAGTCGCCCAGGGCGTTGCTGTCGACGTTGATCCCCCTGATCAGCACATTGTTGACGACGCCGCCGTTGCGATAGCCACGATCGACGACCGCGACGCCCGGAACGCCCCGCATCAGTTCAGCGGCGTCAAGCATCTTGCCGTCTTCGATCGCGTCCCCGGACACGGCCGAGATGTTGTAGGGCACGTCCAGCACGCTCTGTTCGCGCCGGTTCGCGGTGACCACGATCTCGCCCACCGTGGTGTCCGTGGCCTCCTGCGCGGCCGCGGCGCCGGCCGAGGCTAGCGCCACGACGAGCGCGCCGATCGATACCGCGCCTCTCAGAGTTGATTTCGTCATCTCTATCCCCCTGGTTTCAGGCAGCCTTGCTGCCGCTGTTGTCCGGACGCGCCAGGCGCCCTCTTCACGCCTACGTCTTGATCACCCTGAGGGCCGGAGCCGCCGCCCGTTCAGACCCGGGCTTCTGCAGCGGTCCCAATCCCGAGAAGGCCGGCGACGCGGCGAATCCGTCCCGATAGGGCGGAAATACGATCGGGTTGTCGCGCAGGCTCTTGAGCGGCTGTCCCAGACCATGCCAGCCGCGCTCGCGCACCCGCGTCACCTGATCCAGATCCAGCTCGACGGCGATGACCTCATGGCCCGTCCCCGCCTGGTGAAGAACCTCGCCGCCAGGGCCGAACACGCCCGACAGGCCGACTCCGAGCGAGCCGGCGGTGTTGATGTCGACGAAGAAGACCTGATTGGTCGCCGCGCTGGCCCGCGCTATGGCCAGCTCGGCCTCGCGGTCAATGGTATTGGTCATCCCGGGGTGGATGATCACCTCCGCGCCCATCCAGGCGAGGGTGCGCGTCGTCTCCGGGAACCACATGTCGTAGCAGATCGACAGACCAAAGCGGCCGACGCCGGGGACGTCGAAGGCGACGAACTCGTTGCCGGCGGTGACGCCCTGCTCATAAGGCAGAAAGGGATAGATCTTGCGATAGCGCGCCACGACCTGGCCGTTCGGGTCGATGACCGGCGCGGTGTTGTAGACCCGGCCGCCGTCGGCCTCGAAGAGCGAACCGGGCACCAGCCAGACGCCGGCGGCGCGGGCCGCCTCGCACATGCGGGCTTCCGCCTCGCCCGGCAGCGGCTGGGCGTTGGCGACCGCCGCCCCGAACATCGCCAGCTCGCCCAGCACCACCATGTCGACCCACGGAAGGCGCGCCTTCACGGCCGCGACCTCGGCGGCGATCCGCGCGCCGTTGTCTCCCTTGTCGAGCTGCAGTTGAAGACCGGCGATGCCAATGGGGCGCATGGGAACTCTCTAGGCGGGGCCACGAGCCCCTGTTCCTTGAGAGTGACGGCGGTTGAAACTGTCACATAGCGCCAGTCCGCAGCCCTTGATGGCGCCAGATTGGTTCCTTAATCACGTTCAGGTAGAAATCTGGACCCAGAGCCTCAACCAGCGTCAGCGCGGCGGATGACGGCCGAGTCGACCAGCCGCCCCCCCGCGTCGAACCAGCCGATGCGATCACCGACGATGGTGGTCATCAGGCTCGAGGTTTCGCCGTACGACCAGCGGTTCCACTGGCGGCGCCAGAAGTCGCCTTCCACCCACCAGCGCCCCTCGTCGCAATCCTCGCTGGCGTAACCGGCCCGACCAATCATCTGGCCGTCCGGGAGCAGTTCGATCGTGCAGGGATCGCCATAGACGGTCTTGCACAACAGCACGGCGCCCGACATCGCCGACCGCAGCGCCTCCCCCGACAGCCGCGCCTCGGCCGTTTCCGGAAAGGCGTGGGCCGTCTCCGGCAGATCCCGCATCAGGTCGGCCAGCACCGCCACGCCCTGCCGAATGCGGTCCAGCGGCAAGCTGGTCACCCCGAGGCGAAAGATGTTCTTCGGACCCTTGTTGTCGGCGTAGTAGGGCCCGACCGGCTCGATGAGCACGCCTCGGCGCTCGGCCTCGGCCGCGAAGGCCTCGACGTCCAGGTGCTGCGGTCCGCGAACCCAGTAGGTCGCCCCGCCCCTCAGCGGCGCGATGGCCACCGACTGCTGCAGATAGTGGTTCAGGGCGTCGCGCAGCGCGGTCCGGCGCTCGCGGAACAGCCGACCCAGCCGCATCATCGTCGCGTCATAGTGGCCCATGGCCAGGAAGTGGGCGGACGCGCGCTGATTGTTCAACGGCGGATGCCGGATGGCCAGATGTCGAAGCCGGCGCGCCTCGGCGATCACTTCCGCCGACGCGACCATGAAGCCCAGCCGCAGACCCGGCCCCAGCACTTTGGAGAAGCCGGCGACATAGATGACGCGGTCATCCCGATCCAGGCTGCGCAGGGCCGGACAGGCTTCGTCGAGGTAGTTTGTTTCGCAGGCGAAATCGTCCTCGACGATGATCAGGTCCCGCGCCGCGGCCTTTCGCAGCAGCGCCTCGCGCCGCTCGCGGGTCATCATCACGCCGGTGGGGAACTGGTGGCTGGGCGTGACATAGACCAGATCGCAGTCGTCGAGCCGCCGGTCGACGATCAGCCCCTCATCGTCGACGGGCTGGTGGACCAGGCGGGCGCCACGCTCCATGGCCAGGCCGCGCATGTCCGGATAGCCCGGATCTTCCATGGCCACGACGCTGGTCCGGTCGATCAGCATCCGGGTGACGAGCGACAGAGCCTGCTGGGCTCCGACCGTGACGAGGATCTCGTCCGATCGCGCATGAATGCCTCGCCGCGGCAGAACCTTGGTGCGGATTTCCTCGATCAGCATCGGATCGTCCGCATCGCCGCTGTCCATGGACCACTGACCGATGTCGCCGACCGCCAGCGCCTGGCGGCTGGCCTCCCGCCACTCGGCCACGGGAAACAGCGAAGCGTCGAATAGGCCGTCGATGAACGGATATGGGTACTGCCGCCAGTTGGGCATGCGACGCGCGAGCGGTTCGTCGCCCTCGCCGGACTTGAAACGACTCCGCCACCGAGACGACGGCGCCGGCTCGCGGCCGCCGGCCACGGACTGGATCGCGGTCAGGCCGCGCAGCATGTCGTGATCGGCATAGATGCCGCTGCGCTCGCGGCTGACGAAGAGCCCTTCGTCGATCAGCTTCTGATAGGCCAGCGTGACGGTGTTGCGGGCCACGCCCAGCTGCGCGGCCAGAGCCCTGGACGACGGCAACCGCTTGCCCGGCGGAAAGGCCCCGGCGCAGGCCGCGTCGACCAGCTTGCGGCGCACCTGATCCTGCAGGCTCAGGTCGCTGTCTGGATCGAGGAAGAGCAAAGGTCTGGACATGGCCCGATCCTTCTTACCTGAGACCATCGCTGTCCAGCGTCGCGAACTTCCGGCCTCCGCGACGAAGCGCGGCGCCCCGGCGCGACTGGCCGGAAGGCGCCGTCAGCGCCTCTACGCCGCCTTGCGGTCCGAAGAGTCAGGTGTCCGGCGCGGCCTCACGCCGAGCGCCGACCCGCGGCGACGTCGATCTCACGCTCGACGCCCCCCGCCTTGCCCCTTGACGCGGGTCAAGGCGCGGGTCCGACCCGGGGCTAGTCTGGCGTCAGGATCGCGCCGTCCGCGAAGGGACACCGCCCATGCCGCACCGTCAGACCCTCACCCCGGTGCTGGTCCCGCCGCTCGGACTTTCGGGAGATCTTCGCGCGCCCTCCGATCCCTCCGCCGTCGTCATCTTCGCGCACGGCAGCGGATCGAGCCGGTTCAGCCCCCGCAACCAGCAGGTGGCGGAGGCCCTGGCGGACGCGGGCATGGCCAGCCTCATGCTCGATCTTCTCACCGAGCGCGAGGCCCGTGACCGGAGCACCATCTTCGACATCGACCTGCTCGCCGCGCGCGTGGTGTCGGCCATCGACTGGGCCAGAGGCGAGCCGACGCTGCGCAACCTGCCGATTGGGCTGTTCGGCGCCAGCACCGGCGCGGCGGCGGCTCTCAAGGCCGCGGCGCTGCGGTCCGCGGACGTGGCCGCGGTGGTCTCGCGCGGAGGCCGGCCCGACCTCGCCGAGGACGCCCTGGACCGCGTGACGGCGCCAACGCTGCTCATCGTCGGCGGGGCCGACGAGCCTGTCCTGACCTGGAACCGGCAGGCGCGCCTGCGCCTCGCGGGACCGTCTCGGCTGAGCGTGGTGCCCGGGGCCACCCATCTCTTCGAGGAGCCCGGCGCGCTCGATCAGGTGATCAGGCTCGCGGCGATCTGGTTCGCCGAACATCTGCGACCGACGCCGGCGACGCGAGACGGCGCCCCGAACGGCTAGGCCGGTTCGAGCAGGGCCAGAACCTCGTCGTCCGACAGCTGGTGAAAGTCGAGGTAAAACGCTCCCACACCGGGGAACTCGGCCGGTTCCGCCAGGCAAATGACATCATCAACCTCGGAAGCGATCTCGGCGACGGTATCCGGCGGCGCCACGGGCACCGCGAGGATGAGCCGCGCGACGCCAAGCCCCTTCAATCCGCGGATCGCCGCCTTGGCGGTGGCGCCCGTCGCCAGGCCGTCGTCGACGACGACCACCGCCCTGCCCTTCGGGTCGGGCCGCTTGCGGCCGCCGAAGTAGAGGCGACGACGTCGCTCGATTTCGGCCAGTTCGCGCGCGGCTTCGCGCTCGAGCCATTCAGGCCCGGCGCCGCTCACGCGCAGCACGGTATCGTTGACCACCATCCGCGGATGGTCGCCGTCGATGACGGCCGCCACCGCGACCTCGGGATTTCCCGGCGCGCCGATCTTGCGGACCAGCGCCAGGTCGAGCGGCGCCTGGAGTCTGCGCGCGACCTCGGCCGCCACGGGCACGCCGCCTCGCGGCAGGGCGTAGACGATGACATCCTTCAGCCCCATGGTCGCCAACCGCTCCGCCAGGAGTCGCCCGGCTTCGGCGCGATCGGAGAAAAGCGGCGGCAACGTCGTCATGGTTCGGAATCTCCCTTGGCGCCTCGCCTGACCTCGTCGGGGGGCCAGGACGGGGCCGCATCCCCCTGGCCCTCCGACAAGCCGTCCGGGATCAGCACCGCGGCGCCGGTGAAAGCCCCGTCGCGCAGGTCGTCCAGCGCCTTGTTCGCCTGTGACAGGGGATAGGATGTGACCTGGGCGCGAACGCCCGACCGGTTCGCCAAGGCCAGATAGACCGCGGCGTCGGCGCGGGTGAGATTGGCGACCGAGACGACGCGGCGTTCCTCCCATAGGTCGGCATAGGGAAAGGCCGGAATGTCGCTCATATGGATGCCGCCGCAGACCACCGTTCCACCCTTGCGGACGGCGCGCAGGGCGGTCGGAACCAGGGCGCCGACCGGGGCGAAGATGATCGCCGCATCCAGCGGCTCCGGCGGCGTTTCGTCCGATCCTCCGGCCCATATGCAACCGAGTTCGCGCGCGAGGGCCTGGGCGGCCGTGTCGCCTGGCCGCGTCAGCGCGTAGATCTCCTGTCCCTCATGGATCGCGAGCTGGGCCAACAGGTGGGCGGCCGCCCCGAAGCCGTAGAGTCCCAGGCGGCGAACGGACCGGGCCTCGCAGGCCTTGCGCCAGGAGCGGTAGCCGATCAGGCCGGCGCACAATAGCGGCGCGCACTCGGCGTCGGAAAGGCCGTCCGGCAGGGGAAAGCAGAAGCGAGCGTCGGCGACCGCCTGTTCGGCGTAGCCACCGTCGCGGGTCCAGCCCGTGAACAGCGGTCGCTCACAGAGGTTCTCCGCCCCTTCGAGACAGTAGCGGCAGGCGCCGCAGGTGCGCCCCAGCCACGGCACGCCGACCCGGTCGCCAATCGCGAAGCCGCTGACGTCGGGCGCCATCGCCTCGACGACGCCAACGACCTCGTGCCCCGGGACGACGCCTTCCACCACGGCCGGAAGATCGCCGTCGACGATATGCAGATCCGTCCGGCAGACACCGCACGCCCGCACGCGGAGCAGCAGTTCGCCCGGCCCAGGCGCGAGATCGGGACGAATCGCCGGCTCAAGCCGACCGCCTTGTTGAGCGAGGACCATGGCGAACATGCGATACCTCCCACTCGCCGACTGACCGGGTCGGGCGATGAGCGCCAGCGACGTACAACACTCCAGCTCGGGGAATGCCGCATTGACGAAGGTCAACGTCGCCGCCCGTCGCGCCGTCTCACGCCGATGTCAGGCCCCCTTGGCCTTGGACCGATTGGCGTTCGATCCGCGCGCGACGCCTTGTCGCGCATCACCTTGCGCGGTGCGCCAAAGGACGGCCTTGGGCGCCCCGCTTGATGTTCGACAATCGCGTCGCGACGGGATCGCGCTAGGCAACGGCCATGACCCTGCTCATGCAACCTGCGCCGGCGGCGCGCGCCGTCGACCTTGAAGTCCTGTTCTTCGGCGCCATCGCCGACATCTTTGGCAGCCGCACGAGACTGGCGATCGGTCCGGAGGGCGCGAGTCTGGCCGAGCTGCGGCGCCGGCTGTCGCGGATCGGCGGCGACGCCATCCTGCGGTCTGACATCCGCGTGGCCGTCGACCAGACGCTCGTTCACGGCGAGGCGACGGTAAGGCCGGGTCAGGAAGTCGCCTTCATGTCCCCCTTCTCGGGAGGTTGAATTGACCGCCGCCCCCAACCCGGCCAGCAAGGCCAGGATCCAGGAAGACCTGCCGTTTCATCCGCTCGGCATCGCCGTCCTCACCATTTCCGACACGCGCACAGAGGCGACCGACACCTCCGGCGGCCTGCTGGCGGAGCGCCTGACTTCCGCCGGCCATTGGCTGCGCCACAAGGTCATCGTCGCGGACGACGTCGAAGCCATTCGCGACTGTGTCGGCGTCTTCGTCGAAGACCCTGACGTGGACGTGATCCTGACCACGGGCGGCACCGGCTTCTCACCCCGGGACGTCACGCCCGAGGCGGTGCGGCCGTTGTTGAGACGGGAAATGGACGGCTTTTCCGTCGTTTTCCACCAGGCGAGCTACGGATCCGTCGGTGTCTCGACGCTGCAGTCACGGGCCCTGGCCGGACAGATCGACGAGACCTTCATCTTCTGCGTCCCCGGCTCGACGGGCGCCTGCCGCGACGCTTGGGACCTGGTGCTGGCGCAAGAGCTCGACAGCCGGTTCCGCCCCTGCTCGCTGGTCGGTCAGGTGCCGCGCTACCGCGGTCTGTGCCCATGATCGACTTTGACGAGGCCTGCGCCGCGGTCGCCGCCCTGGCGCGCCCGCTCGGCGTTGAACGCGTCCCGCTGGACGACGCCTGGGGCCGGGTGCTCGCCGCGCCGGTCTTGGCCGCGCGCGACAGTCCGCCCCGCGCCGTCGCCGCTATGGACGGCTACGCCATGCGGGAAGAGGACGCGACCGTCGGGGCCCGCCTGGTCGTCGCCGGGTCGGTCTACCCCGGCTGCGAGACCGGGGCGGCGATCGATCCCGGCCACTGCGCCCGGATCTTCACCGGCGCGCCCGTCCCGCCAGGCGCGGATCGTGTCGTGATGCAGGAACACGTCAGCCGCGACGGCGATGTCGCCGTGATTGGCCCGGGCGTCGGCGCCGCGAGTCACGTTCGGGCGGCCGGGAGCGATTTCCGCGCCGGAGACAGCCTGCTCGAAGCCGGCGCCCTTCTGACGCCGGGCGCGCTTGTCGCCGCCGCAGCCGCCGATCAGGCGACCGTCGACGTGTACCTTCGACCCCGTGTCTCGATCCTCTGCACGGGCGACGAGCTGGTCGCGCCTGGCAGCGCCGCCGCCGGCCAGAGCGCCATCCCGGACAGCGTCTCGATCGGCGTCGCCGCCCTGGCGCGGGTCTGGAGCGCCCAGGTGGTCGGCCGCCGCCGGGTGGGAGACGATCCCGTCGCGATCGGCGACGCCGCCGCCGCCCTCGATGAAGCGGACGTCGTGGTGGTCACGGGCGGCGCCTCGGTCGGCGAACGCGACTATTCTCGGACCGTCTTCGAGGCGCTCGGCGTCGACATCCTGTTCGCCAAGGTCGCGATGAAGCCCGGCAAGCCTGTCTGGCTCGGCAGGGCGGACGGGCGGGCCGTCCTCGGCCTTCCGGGCAATCCGTCGGCGGCGATGGTGACCGCCCGCCTGTTCCTGGCGCCGCTGCTCGCTGGCCTGGGCGGACGGCCGGCGGACCATGCCCTGGGCTGGACCACCCTGCCCCTGGCCCAGGACCTGACCGCCGGCGGCGACCGGACCTCCTTCGTTCGCGCCCGCCGCTGCGACCAGGGCGTCCGGCCCCTGGCCAATCAGGACTCCAGCGGACAGGGCGTGCTGGCCGGGGCGGACCTGCTCATTCGCCAGCGGCCCGGCATGCCCGCGCGACCGGCCAGGTCGCTGGTGGACGTGCTGACCTTCTAGACCGGCGGCCGTCGCCGAGCGCCGCTCGCGCTATCGATCAAGAAAGCGTGGGAACAGGATCTCGTTCTCGATCCGCATATGCTCGCGCAGGTCATCGTCGATCTTCGAACAGAGCCGGTAAAGATCCCGCCAGAGGCCACAGGCGTCGGCGGGCGGCTGGAACGCGTCGGTAAGCGCCCTCAGGCGGCGGAGCTGGTCGTCCACCCCCTCGTGATCGGCGACCATCCTGCCAATCGGATGCCGGATCATCGGGGCGCCCCCGGCCAGCATCATCGGAAACAGGATCCGCTCCTCCTTTTGCTGATGCTCCTCGAGATCGGCCTGCATGATGGCGAGATGGTTGGTCAGACCGCGCGGTCGGCCGGGATGGTCGGCATGCGCGCCGTCCACACGCCGCGAGAGCCTGATCGCTTCTGGGAAATCGCGGCGGTGGACCTCGTGATAGCGGCGCAGGATGTGGCCGATCAGGTCCTGGTCGTCGAGGCGGGCCGGATCCTGCGGGCGGGGGCGGACCGACAGGAAATCGGCCCGGGGGAACAAAACGTCAGTCGGGATCATGATGTCGCACCTCCTGGCCGGAGCCTGCGCCCGGAGCCGCCGGAGGGCATTGACGCCGACGCCGCGGCGGCTTGATGAACAGCAGGTCGGCGCTTGTCGGGGATCGTGGCCGCGACCGATCGACTCGCCGGACGGTCGCGGTTCACCAACCGCGAGGCGTTCGTTCATGGCGTTCGACAACCCCCTGGCCGGAGAAATCTGGGCGACCAAGTACCGCTTCGCGTCAGAGGCCGGGGGCGACGCCTCGCTCGCCGCGACCTGGGACCGCGTCGCCGCGGCGCTGGCCCACGCCGAAGCGCCCGGTCAACAGGACCTCTGGCGCCGCCGCTTCGAGGAGGCGTTGGAGGACTTCCGGTTCCTGCCCGCCGGTCGGATCATCGCCGGCGCCGGGACCGATCGCTCGGTGACCCTGTTCAACTGCTTTGTCATGGGCGCGATTCCCGACAGCCTGGAGGGCATATTTGGCCACGTGCGAGAGGCGGCCCTGACGCTGCAGCAGGGCGGCGGCGTGGGCATGGACTTCTCGTCGATCCGGCCGGCCGGCGCGCCGGTGATGGGCGTCGCCGCCGACGCCTCCGGCCCGCTCAGCTTCATGGACGTCTGGGACAGCATGTGCCGGACCATCATGTCCGCCGGCCAGAGGCGTGGGGCCATGATGGGCTGTCTGCGCATCGACCACCCCGACATCGAGGCCTTCATCGACGCCAAGCGCGACCCCGGGCGGCTGCGGAACTTCAACCTCTCTGTGCTGGTCACCGACGCCTTCATGCAGGCCCTCGACCGCGGCGACGAGTGGTCGCTGATCTTCGACGGTCAGGTCGTGCGGACCGTGCCCGCGCCCGACCTCTGGCGGCGGCTGATGCAGGCCAACTACGACGCCGCCGAGCCGGGCGTGATCTTCATCGACCGCGTCAACGCCCTGAACAACCTCGGCTACTGCGAGACGATCCTGGCCAGCAATCCCTGCGGCGAGCAGATGCTGCCCGCCTACGGCGCCTGCCTGCTGGGCTCCATAAACCTCGCCCGGCTGGTGGCGGCGCCGTTCACGCCGGAGGCGGCGTTGGACGAGGCCGCGCTCGCCGCGCTGACGCGGACGGCGGTCCGGATGCTCGACAACGTCATCGACGTCTCCCGCTTTCCGCTCGAAGCCCAGGCGGCCGAGGCGCGCGGCAAGCGGCGCATCGGACTGGGCGTCACTGGGTTGGCCGATGCGCTGGTCTTCTGCGGCGCGGCCTACGGCGGCGACCGCGCGGCGGCCCTGACGGAGCAGTGGCTCGGCCTGTTGAAGCGCGAGGCCTACCGCGCCTCCGCCGAACTGGCGGCCGAGAAGGGCCCCTTCCCGCTCTATGACCCCGCGATCCTGGATCGGCCGAACCTGCGCTCGCTCGACGAGGAGACGCGATCGCTGATCGCGAAGCATGGCCTGCGCAACGGCTGCCTGACGTCGATCGCGCCGACCGGCACGACATCCCTGCTGGCCGGCAACGTCTCCTCCGGTGTCGAGCCGGTGTTCGCCTTCTCCTATCACCGCAAGGTGCGTCAGCCCGACGGGACCACGCGCGAGGAGCCGGTCGAGGACTACGCGCTGACCGTCTGGAAGCGTCTGCATGGCGAGGCGCCTCCGCCCGGAGACCTGTTCGTGACCGCCCAGACCCTGTCGCCGGCCGATCACGTGCGCATGCAGGCCGCGGCCCAGACGCTGGTCGACGCCTCGATCTCCAAGACCGTGAACTGCCCGGCGGACATCGACTTCGAGACCTTCGGGGCGATCTATCGCGATGGATACCGTGCCGGTTGCAAGGGGCTGACCACCTATCGCCCGAACGCGGTGACCGGGTCGGTGCTCAGCGTCGCGCCGCCGTCGCCCTCGCCCGAACCCCGATTGCCGCCGCGGCCGGACGCCCTCGAAGGCCGCACCTACAAGATCGCCTGGCCGGACAGCGCCCACGCCACCTATGTCACCCTGAACGATGTCGCCGATGGCGACGGTCGGCGGCCGTTCGAGATCTTCGTCAACTCCAAGAACATGGAGCACTACGCCTGGACCCTGGGCCTGACGCGGATGATCTCAGCCGTCTTCCGGCGGGGCGGCGACGTCAGCTTCGTGGCCGAAGAGCTGAAGGCCGTGTTCGACCCGCGCGGCGGGGCCTGGGTCAACGGCCGCTATGTGCCGTCGATGCTGGCCGCGATCGGCGCGGTGATCGAACGGCACCTGCAGTGCGAGCCCGTCGAGCCGGGCGCAACCAATCCCGCGCCTGTGGCTGTCGCAAGTCAGCCCAAGGCCTGCGCCTGTCCGCGTTGCGGTTCCTTCGACCTGGTTCGCAAGGAGGGCTGCGACACCTGCTTCGCCTGCGGCTACTCGAAATGCGGCTGAGGCTCCGGTTGATGATCATCAAGGCGGATCGCGCCGTCTCCGCGTAGGGATCCCGCCATGTCCACGGCAGAACGACGCCGCGCCTTCACGGGCCCGCCCCTCCTCACCTACGGCTTCCGACCCTTCTTCCTGTTCGGCGCCCTGTGGGGCGCGGCGGTCGTGCCGCTGTGGCTCTGGAGCCTGCTGGCGGGAGGCCCGGCCGCCTTCACGCGCGACTGGCATGTGCACGAGATGCTGTTCGGCTTTCTCGCCGCCATCGTCGCCGGCTTCCTGACCACCTCCGTCCCCAACTGGACCGGTCGGATGCCCGTCGTCGGCGCGCCGCTCGCGGGGCTGGTGATCCTGTGGGCGGCGGGCCGACTGGCCATGCTCTTGGCCGGTGTCCTCGGGCCATGGTCGAAGGCCGTCGACAGCCTGTTCCTGATCGTCTTCGCCGCCGTGATCTGGCGCGAGATTCTGGCGGGCCGCAACTGGCGCAACCTGCCCGTGGCGCTGCTGCTGACGGTGCTGGCGGCGGCCAATGTCGCCTTCCACGCGGGCGGCGGCGTCTCGCCGGTCGGCGAACGCGCCGCCCTGGCGGTCGGGTCGGTGCTGATCGCCCTGATCGGCGGCCGCATTGTGCCAAGCTTCACCCGCAACTGGATGAAGGCCCGCGACCTGGCGCCGCAGCCGGCAGGATTTGGCCTGGTCGACAGAACCGCGCTCGCCCTGACCGTCGGCGGAACCATCGCCTGGACAGTGCTTCCGGCCGCGCCGATCAGCGGCGCGCTGCTTCTGCTCGCCGGCGCGGCCCTGGCCGCCCGCCTCGCGCGCTGGCAGGGCTGGCGGACGATCGCCGAGCCGCTCGTCTGGATCCTCCACCTCGGCTACGGCTGGCTGGCGCTGGCCCTCGCCTTGACCGGCGCGGCGGCGCTCTGGCCCGGGACCGTTCCGCGCACCGCGGCGCTCCACGCCCTCACGGTCGGCGGCGTCGGCGTGATGACGTTGGCCGTGATGACCCGCGCCAGCCGCGGGCATACCGGCCGCCCCCTCCGCGCCGACAGATGGACAACGGGGCTCTACCTCCTCATCAACCTCGCCGCGTTCCTGCGTGTGGCGGCGCCGTTCACAGGCGAGGCCCAGCCTGCCCTGCTCGCCGCCTCGGCCGGGCTCTGGACGCTCGCGTTCGGTGGCTTCGCCGCCGTCTACGGCCGCATGTTGACCACCCGGCGCCCCGCCTCCGCTTGACGGTTGTCAATCGGGGTCGCGGCCGACGCGGCTATGATCATCGCGATCGGTCGACACGGCCGATCGAACGCTCCGAGCGTCCCGACCTTCGGCCCCGCGCCATGGACGGTCCGCCGCGCCGGATTTCCGGCAAGGGCTACGGGGGAAACGCCGTCGCCTCCCGTGCTTGGAAAGGGGCCAGCCTTGGGTCAACTCGCCGACGGCTTTGGCCGTCGCTTCCACTATCTCCGGCTCTCGATCACCGAGGTCTGCAACTTCCGTTGCACCTACTGTCTTCCCAACGGCTACCGGAAGGCCGGCTCGCAGAGCTTCCTCACGCCGCTCCAGTGCGAGCGGGTGGTGCGGGCCTTCGCCGACCTCGGGGTATCGAAGGTGCGGCTGACCGGCGGCGAGCCGACCGTGAGGCGCGACCTGGCGGACATCATCGGGCGCACGGCGGCCACCGCTGGAGTCGGCAAGATCTGCCTGACCACCAATGGCTGGAACCTGGAGCGGCAAGTCGCCGCCTGGCGGGCCGCGGGTCTGACCAATCTCAACGTCAGCATTGATTCCCTGGACGGCGAGACCTTCCACGCCATAACCGGACACGATCGCCTGGCCCGGGTCGTCGCCGGCGTCGACCGCGCGCTGGCCGAAGGGGTTCCGACGGTGAAGGTCAACAGCGTGCTCCTCAGGGACACCTGTGACCGGGGCTTTGACGCCTTCGCCGGGTTCGTGCGCGATCGCCCGGTCTCCGTGCGGTTTATCGAGCTCATGCGCACCGGCGACAACGCCGACTACTTCAACCGGCAACACATGGCGGGCGCAGTCCTCGCTGACTGGCTCGCGGCGCGCGGCTGGACGCCGATGGCCCGGGCCATCGACGCCGGCCCCGCCGTCGAGTTCAGCCATCCGGACCATGCCGGCCGGATCGGCCTGATCGCGCCCTATGCGCCGGGCTTCTGCGACAGCTGCAACAGGCTGCGTGTCACCGCCAAGGGCCAGTTGAGGCTCTGCCTGTTCGGGGACCTCGGCGTCGACCTTCGCGACCTCCTCGTCAACGATGAGCCAGAGGCGCTGCGCGGCCGCATCACGCGGGCCCTCGCAGCCAAGCCGGCCGGCCACAGGCTGCGCGAAGGCTTCACGGGCGGCACGCGTCAACTGGCCCAGTACGGCGGCTGACCCAGCGCTTCCACCGCCATCCGCGCGCCGCGGAGCCGTTCCGATCCCCCATGCAGGCGACCGCCCGCCGGACGTCCGGCGGCTCAGGCGGCGTCGGCGCCCACGGGCCAGCGCTCGCGCTGCGCCTCGCCGATCAGGCCGTCGGTCACGGGCTGATGGTTGTCGATCAGGGGATGCGGTTTGGCGATGCGCTCCAGGACAGCGGGTCGCGTGATCGACACGCGCGGTCCGGCGACCTCGACGCCGTAGTCGGCAAGCGCGGCGAAGGCGCGCGACAGGTTTTCCGGAGTCATGCCCAACAGCGAGGCGAGCACCCGCTTCTCGTGCGGCAGGACAAAGGTCGAGGCCCCGCCCTGGCGATGGCGTTGGGTGATCAGATAGTTGGCCAGGCGCTCCTGACCGGTGCGCAGCTTCTGACTCTTGAGCGTCCGCACCAGACCCCGATAGCAGCCGGCCAGTTCCTGAGCGACTGCAAGCCCGAATCGCGCGTCCTCGACCATCGCCCGGCGCAGGGCCTCGCCGGAAATCATGAGAATGTCCGACCGCTCCAGCGTGCGGGCGCTCATCAGGCCGTCGGCGTCGAGCACCACGGCCGCCAGAATGAAGGTCGAGACCGGCTTGAGCAGCGCCAGCGTGGTCTCCTTGTCGTTCCAGGTCCCCTCGAGTTCGACGAGGCCGTCCAGAAGCACATAGAGGAAGTCGACCCGGTCGCCCTCGAGCAGCAGCGTCGTTCCAGCCGGGAACCGTTGCAGGAAGGCGCCCGCCACCAGCGACCGGAAGGTCTCCGGCGCACAGTGGGAGAAGAGCGGCAGGCCGCGCACCCGTTCGAGATCGACATCGCGCATCGGCATGGCCAGCCCCCCGCATCGTACAGGCCGCCAGATTCGACTCCTCGCGGGTTCCGAGCCTTGATCCATGTCAAAAGCCCGGACGGTGGCCGCCCGAGACTTGATGCATATCAAGCGGCAAATAGAAATTGATCATACGCGAGCATGTTACTGATCACTTTCCGCATGATATTTATCTGATTACAGAAAAAACCGAGCAACATTCGGCTCGTCTTGACTTTCATCAAACGCAACGGCGCGCGAACGGGGCAATTCACTTCCCGCCGGATGACGTGATCCGGCGCAATCCGCTCCGGCCCGTCGTGACCAAGATCATCGCCCCCGCCCAACCCGGTTCCGGCTCCGCCCTTTGGGCCAGCACCTTCGCCTTCACCGCCTGCTTCGCGGTCTGGACGATCTTCTCGATCATCGGCGTGCAGATCAAACAGGAGCTGGGGCTTAGCGAAGCGCAGTTCGGCCTTCTGGCCGGCACGCCGATCCTGACCGGATCGCTCGTGCGCGTATTCCTGGGCGTCTGGACCGACCAGTACGGCGGCCGGCTGGTCAATCTGCTGGTGATGCTGTCGGCGGCCCTGGCCACCTGGCTGCTCTCCCACGCCCAGACCTATCCGCAGTTTCTGGTGGCCGCGCTCGGGGTCGGCCTGGCCGGCGGCTCGTTCGCGGTCGGCGTGGCCTATGTGTCCAAGTTCTTCCCGAAGGAACGGCAGGGCACGGCCCTCGGAATCTTCGGGGCCGGCAACGTCGGGGCGGCCGTGACCAAGTTCGCCGCGCCGTTCGTCATGGTCGCCTTCGGCTGGGAGACCGTCGCCCAGGTCTGGGCCGTCGCCCTTGCCGCCATCGCGATCGTCTTCTTCCTGGTGACGCGCGACGATCCGCAACTGGTCGAACGCCGCCGCACCGGAGCCAAACCCGTCCCCACCGCGATGCAGTTCACGCCGCTGATGCAGCTGCAGGTCTGGCGCTTCTCGCTCTACTACTTCTTCGTCTTCGGCGCCTTCGTGGCCCTGGCCCTGTGGCTGCCGCACTATCTGGTCGGCGTCTATGGCCTGGACATCAAGGTGGCCGGCATGGTCGCCGCCGCCTATTCGATCCCGGGCTCGCTGTTCCGGGTGTTCGGCGGCTGGCTCTCCGACCGCATCGGCGCCCGCCGGGTGATGTACATCACCTTCGGGGTCAGCGTGGCCTGCACCTTCCTGCTGTCCTACCCGCCGACCAGCTACGTCGTCGACGGCGTCGACGGACCGATCGCCTTCCGCCTCGCGACCGGTCTCGGCCCCTTCATCGTCCTGTTGTTCTGCCTCGGCTTCGCCATGAGCCTGGGCAAGGCGGCCGTCTACAAGCACATCCCCGTCTACTACCCCGACACGATCGGATCGGTCGGCGGCCTCGTCGGCATGGTCGGCGGTCTGGGCGGCTTCGTGCTGCCGATCACCTTCGGCCTGCTCAATGACCTCACCGGCGTCTGGACCAGCTGCTTCATGCTGCTCTTCCTGCTGGTCGCCTCGGCCCTGACCTGGATGCACTTCGCCATCCGGCGGATGGAGCGGGCGCGGACGCCGCAGCTGTCGCACCTGCCCGAGCTGCCGGAGATGTCCGGCCTTCACCCCAGCCCTTCCACCGGCCCCGCCGCCGTCGCCCCCGCGCCGGTCGCGGCGGCCGGCTGACCTCCAGGAGCGTTCGATGGCTTCCGCCTCGCCCCACAAGCACATCCTGACCGACTGGCGGCCGGAGGACCCCGACTTCTGGGCCTCGACCGGCAAGGCCATCGCCACGCGCAACCTGTGGATCTCGGTCCCCAACCTCCTCCTGGCCTTCTCGGTGTGGATGGTCTGGTCGATGGTCGTCGCCAAGCTGAAGCTGATCGGCTTCGCCTTCACCACCGATCAGCTGTTCTGGCTGGCCGCCCTGCCGGCCCTGTCGGGCGCCACCCTGCGCCTCTTCTACAGCTTCATCGTGCCGGTCTTCGGCGGCCGGATGTGGACGGTGCTCTCGACGCTGTCGCTGCTGGTGCCGTCGATCGGCATCGGGCTGGCCGTGCAGAATCCGCAGACGCCCTACGCCGCCTTCGTGATCCTCGCCCTGCTGTGCGGCTTCGGCGGCGGCAACTTCGCCTCCTCGATGTCGAACATCTCGTTCTTCTTCCCCAAGGCCGAGAAGGGCAACGCGCTCGCCATCAACGCCGGCTTCGGAAACCTCGGCGTCAGCGTGATGCAGTTCCTCATCCCGCTCGTGATCGCCATGGGGGCCTTCGCGCCCGTCGTCGGCGCGCCGCAGATCGCCGTCGAGAAGGGCGTCGAGAGCCAGATCTGGCTGCAGAACGCCGGCTTCGTCTGGGTTCCGTTCATCGTCGCCGCGGCCGCCGCCGCCTGGGTCGGCATGAACGACATCAGCTCGGCCAAGGCCTCCTTCGCGACCCAGGCGGTGGTGTTCCAGCGCAAACACAACTGGCTGATGTGCTACCTCTATGTCGGCACCTTCGGCTCGTTCATCGGCTTCTCGGCGGCCTTTCCCCTGCTGGCCAAGACGCTGTTCCCGACGGTCATGGTGCTGAAGATCGCCTTCCTCGGACCGCTGGTCGGCGCCCTGTCGCGCGCCCTGACCGGCTGGGTCTCCGACAGGTGGGGCGGCCAGCACGTCACCCACTGGGTGTTCCTGGCGCTGTCCGCGGGCGTGCTGGGCGTTCTCTACAGCATCGGCGCGACGGGTGCGGCCCCCTCGTTCCCCCTCTTCTTCGCGGCCTTCCTGTGGCTGTTCTTCTGGACCGGCGTGGGCAACGCCTCGACCTTCCAGATGATCCCCGCGATCGTCCGCAGCGACATGCCCCGGCTGATGCCGACGGCGGACGCCGCCGCCCGCCTGAAGGCCTCCGAGATGGAGGCGGCCGCGATCGTCGGCTTCAGCTCCGCCATCGGCGCCTACGGCGGCTTCTTCATTCCCAAGGCGTTCGGTGACTCGCTGAAGGCGACCGGAGACCCGGCCACCGCCCTGTACGTGTTCCTCGCCTTCTACCTGAGCTGCGTCGTCGTGAACTGGGCCTTCTACGCCCGCCGCTCGTCGCTGCTGCACGCCCCCCAAACCACCGTGAACAAGGCGGTCGCGTAATGAGCCATACCCTTGACAGGCTCGCGTTCTTCACCCGCAGGACCGAGCTCTTCTCCGACGGCCACGGCGTCACCAATGACGAGGATCGCGGCTGGGAGGAGGCCTACCGCTCCCGCTGGCGCCACGACAAGATCGTGCGCTCCACCCACGGCGTGAACTGCACCGGCTCCTGCTCCTGGAAGATCTACGTCAAGGGCGGGATCGTCACCTGGGAGACCCAGCAGACGGACTATCCGCGCACGCGGCCCGAACTGCCCAACCATGAGCCGCGCGGCTGCGCCCGGGGCGCCAGCTACAGCTGGTATCTCTACTCGGCCAACCGGGTGAAGCACCCGTTGGTCCGCTCGCGACTGCTGAGGCTCTGGCGCGAGGCGCGCAAGACCCTCTCCCCAGTTGCGGCCTGGGCCGCGATCCAGGACGACGCCGACAAGCGCGCCAGCTACATGCAGGTGCGCGGCTCCGGCGGCTTCGTGCGCGCCAGCTGGGATGAGGTGACCGAGATCGTCGCCGCCGCCAACGCCCATACCGTCAAGCGCTGGGGCCCGGACCGCGTGTTCGGCTTCTCGCCGATCCCGGCCATGTCGATGGTCTCCTACGCCGCCGGCGCGCGCTACCTGCAACTGCTCGGCGGGGCCTGCGGCTCCTTCTACGACTGGTACTGCGACCTGCCGCCGTCCTCGCCCCAGACCTGGGGCGAACAGACCGACGTCGCCGAGAGCGCCGACTGGTACAACTCCGGCTTCCTGATCCTGTGGGGCTCCAATGTCCCGCAGACCCGGACGCCGGACGCCCACTTCTACACCGAGGCCCGTTACCGCGGCGCCAAGTCGGTGGTCATCTGCCCAGACTACTCGGAAGCGTCGAAGTTCTCCGACCTCTGGCTGCCTGTGAAACAGGGCACGGACGCGGCCCTGGCCATGGCCTTCGGCCACGTGATCCTCAAGGAATTCCACGTCGACCGCCAGGTCCCCTACTTCCGCGACTACCTGCGCAAGTATTCCGACCTGCCGATGCTGGTCCGGCTGGTCCCGCAGGACGGCGGCCTGGTCCCCGAGCGACTGCTGCGCGCCGCCGACTTCAGCGACGCCCTGGGCGAGACCAACAACCCCGACTGGAAGACCGTCGCGGTCGACGAGTCGACCGGCGGCATCGTCGTCCCCAACGGCTCCATCGGCTTCCGTTGGGGCGAGGACGGCAAGTGGAACCTCGAGGAGCGGGATGCCCGGGGCCAGGAGACCACCCTGCGCCTGGGCCTCAAGGGCGCGCATGACGATGTGGTCGGCGTCCGCTTCCCCTACTTCGCCCACACCGCGACGAACGGCTTCGCCTCGACCGACCATCCGGACGTCCTGGTCCGCAACGTCCCCGTCAAGCGCCTGAGCCTGAAGGACGGCGAAGCGCTGGTCGCCAGCGTCTACGACCTGTTCCTCGCCAACTACGGCGTCGACCAGGGCTTTGGCGGCGATCACATGCCGACCAGCTTCGACGATCCCGAGCCCTACTCCCCGGCCTGGGCCGAGGCGATGACCTCCGTGCCGAAGGACCAGATCGTCGCCGTCGCCCGCGGTTTCGCCACCAACGCCGAGAAGACCGGCGGCAAGTCGATGGTGATCATCGGCGCGGCGATGAACCATTGGTTCCACATGGACATGAACTACCGCGGCGTCATCAACATGCTGGTGATGTGCG
>ERZ761607.443-NODE-443-length-74475-cov-49.394424_pt1 | contig 74475 bp, 67 predicted proteins | sample MGYA00511164_ERZ761607 | MGnify/ENA primary metagenome ERZ761607 (study PRJEB28899, sample SAMN02445080) | bioreactor sludge metagenome | biome: EBPR sludge | place: Australia: Brisbane, Thorneside Wastewater Treatment Plant | collected 2011-06-22 ...
TACAACTGCGATCAGTTTAGGAAATTTGAGGGGGGTTTCCACACAGCCTCGCCGAATACCAGCCGTAGCGACATCTTCTCCGGCTGGCCGCAACGGGGCGAGGCAGCCCAACAACTCCAGCCAACAAGCACCTGTTCGACCGACGATCAAGCCTTCAATGCATTCCCCACCACTTCTGCCACATCCTTCGCCAACCCCTCGACCGCCGCGATGCGCTCCAGCGCGGCGCGTGCATGCGCCTGCCGGCCGGTGTCGAGCTGCCGCCAGCGGTCGAAGCTGCGCGCGATGCGGGAGGCGACCTGCGGGTTGATGGCGTGCAGGTCGGCGATGACATCGGCGGCGAGCGCGTAGCCTGCGCCGTCGGCGGCGTGGAAGGCGCGCGGGTTGGCGCCGCAGAAGCCGCGGATGAGGGCGTAGACGCGGTTGGGATTCTTGAGATCGAACGCCGGGTGGCGCATGAGTTCGCGCACGGCGGTGGCGCTGGTGATGCGCGCGGTGGCCTGGATGGACAGCCATTTGTCGACGACCAGGGCTTCGTCGTGCCATTGGTCGTAGAAGGCGGCGAGCGCGGGCGCACGTTCGGGCACGTCGAGCTGGGCCAGGGTGGCCAGCGCGGCGGCGACGTCGGTCATGTTGGTGCCGCTTTGAATTTGCGCGACGAGGCGCGGCGCGATGTCCGCTGGTGCGGCGTCGGCCAGATAGGCCAGGCAGGTGTTGCGTAAGCTCCGGCGGCCGGCTTGTGCACCGTCGGGCGCGTAGTCGCCTGTGGGGGCGAGCGTCTGCCAGGCGGCTTCGAACCGGGGGCGCAAGGCCGCGGCAAGCGTGCGGCGCAGGGCAAGCCGCGCGGCGAAGATCGCGTCGGGGTCGATCACGCCGCCGGCGGCGGCGACGGTGTCGGCGAGCACGGTTTCGGACGGCAGCGTCAGCGCCTCGGCAGCCAGCGCGGCATCGCCCGCCAGACCGTCGGCCAGCACGCGCGCGCAGGCGTCGACGAAAGTGGATGGAATCCAGGCGTCGCCCGCACCGCCTTGTGCGATGCCCGCCAGTAGCACGCGCGTGGCGAGGCGCTGGCCGGCTTCCCAGCGGTTGAAGGCGTCGGCGTCATGCGCCATCAGGTGGGCGAGCTCAAAGTCGCTCTGCTCGAAGTCCAGCCGCACCGGCGCGGAAAAATTGCGCAGCAGTGACACGACCGGCGCGGCAGGCACGCGCTCGAAGACGAAGTTTTGCGTGGGCGCGGTGAGCGACAGCACGCGCGTGGTGGATGTCCCGATTTCGCCGGCGAGTTGCAGCGTGGCGTCGCGGCCGTCTGGCAGCACGAGGCCGACGGCGACGGGAATGTGCAGGGTGCCGTCGTCCACGGCCTGGCCGGCATCGAGCAACCGTTTTTCGTAGGCGGTGGGCGCCAGGGTCTGTGTCAGCGTGAGCGTGTAGGTCTGCGTCGTCGCGTCGTAAACGCCGCTCGCTTTGAGCACCGGCGTGCCGGCGCGCGCATACCAGCGGTGGAACTGCGCGAGGTCGACTTGGCTCGCGTCGGCCATCGCCGCGACGAAATCCTCGCAGGTGACGGCCTGGCCGTCGTGGCGTTCGAAATACAACTTCATGCCGCGCAGGAAACCGTCTTCGCCGAGCAGGGTGTGGATCATGCGGATGACTTCCGCGCCCTTGTTGTAGACGGTGGCGGTGTAGAAGTTGTTGATTTCGGCGTAGGAGGCGGGCCGGATCGGGTGCGCCATCGGACCGGCGTCCTCGGGGAACTGGCTGGCGCGTAAGCCACGCACTTCCTGGATGCGGGTGACGGCGCGCGAGTGCACGTCGGCGCCGAATTCCTGATCGCGGAACACGGTGAGGCCTTCCTTCAGCGACAGCTGGAACCAGTCGCGGCAGGTGACGCGGTTGCCGGTCCAGTTGTGGAAGTACTCGTGCGCGACGACGCGGTCGATACCCTGGTAGTCGGCATCGGTGGCGGTGTCGGGCCGGGCCAGCACGTACTTGGTGTTGAAGATGTTGAGGCCCTTGTTTTCCATGGCCCCCATGTTGAAGTCGCCGACCGCCACGATCATGTAGCGGTCGAGGTCGTACTCCAGGCCGAAGCGCGTTTCGTCCCAGCGCATGGCTTTTTTCAGCGCGGCCATCGCGTGGTCGCACTGGTCGAGCTTGCCGGGCTCGACAAAGATTTCAAGCCTGACCGGGCGGCCCGACGCGGTGGTGAACGTGTCTTCCAGCACGTCGAGCCTGGCGGCGACCAGCGCGAACAGGTAGGCCGGCTTGGGGAAGGGGTCCTCCCAGCGCACCCAGTGGCGCGCGGGGTCGTCGCTGCTGCCTGCGGCAACCGGATTGCCGTTGGCGAGCAGCACCGGGAACTGCTCGCGTGAGGCTTCCACGGTGCAGGTGAACACGGCCATCACGTCCGGCCGGTCGGGGTAGAAGGTGATGCGGCGGAATCCCTCGGCCTCGCACTGGGTGAAGTAGCCGTCCCTGGAACGGTACAGGCCGGACAGCTGGGTGTTGTGGTCGGGGTCGATGCGGACGACGGTTTCCAGCACGAAGGTGTCCGGCAGCGGGCCGGCGATGTGCAGGCGCGCGTCGGCGTAGGGGGTGCGCGCCGGGTCGAGCGCGGCGCCGTCGAGCGACACGCTCAGCAGTTCGAGTGCTTCGCCGTCCAGCACCAGCGGGCCGGCCGGCGTAGCGGGATTGCGGCGGCAGGCGAGCCGCGCGCGGACCTCGGCATGGCCCTCGAAAATGCCCACGTGCAGGTCGACCGAGTCGATCAGCCAGGCGGGTGGGGCGTAGTCCTTGAGAAACAGCGTGACGGGGGTGTCGGTACGCATGGCGTCTCCCAGGAATGCGCGGGCTTAAACGCCCTGTTTCAGGCTCGCTTCGATGAACACGTCCAGATCGCCGTCGAGCACTTTCTGCGTGGCGGAGACTTCGACGTTGGTGCGCAGATCCTTGATGCGCGAGTTGTCGAGCACGTAGCTGCGGATCTGGTGGCCCCAGCCGACGTCGGACTTGCCGGCTTCGAGTTTGTCCTGCTCGGCCTGGCGCTTGCGCAGTTCGGCTTCGTAGAGCTTGGACTTCAGCATCGACATCGCCTCGGCGCGGTTCTTGTGCTGTGAGCGGTCGTTCTGGCACTGCACCACGATGTTGGTGGGCAGGTGGGTGATGCGCACCGCGGAGTCGGTCTTGTTGATGTGCTGGCCGCCGGCGCCGGATGCGCGGTAGGTGTCGATGCGCAGGTCGGCGGGGTTGATGTCGACCTCGATCGAATCGTCGACCTCCGGGTAGACGAACACGCTGGCGAACGAGGTGTGGCGGCCGCCGGACGAATCGAACGGCGATTTGCGCACCAGACGGTGAACGCCGGTTTCGGTGCGCAGGGTGCCGTAGGCGTATTCGCCTTCGATCTTGATGCTGGCGGACTTGATGCCGGCGACGTCGCCTTCGGATTCTTCCAGTAGCTCGGCCTTGAAGCCCTTGCGTTCGGCGTATTTCAGGTATTGCCGCAGCAGCATCGACGCCCAGTCGCAGGCTTCGGTGCCGCCGGCGCCGGCCTGGATGTCGACGAAGCAGTTGCTGGGGTCGGCCGGGTTGTTGAACATGCGGCGGAATTCCAGCGTGGAGACGTCTTTCTCGATGCCGGCGATGTCGGACTGCACGGCGGCGAGCGTGTCATCGTCGTTTTCCTCGCGTGCCATCTCGAACAGCTCGGCGGCATCCTTCAGGCCCGCCGCCACGCGTTCGAGCACCTGCACCACGTCTTCCAGCGACTTGCGTTCGCGGCCGAGTTCCTGGGCGCGGGCGGCGTCGTTCCAGAAGTCCGGCGCCTCCGACAGGCGGATGACTTCTTCTAGACGATCTTTCTTGTGATCGTAGTCAAAGAAACCCCCTGAGTTGGGTGGTGCGCTCGCCCAGGTCGGCGAGTTTGGCTTCGATCTGATTGAGGCTTTCAGCTTCCATGATTGTGCTCGGGATTATGCGGAAAAGCCGCGCATTATAGCCCACGCGATCACCAGTCCCAGACCGATCGCGCCCATGCCCGCCACCGCGTGGCGTGCCATCTGCCAGCCGCCGATGACCAGGGTGAGCAGCGACTTGAAGGCCAGGTTGGCCAGCGTGGCGAGCGTGACGACGTTGACCACGACTGCAACTGGCAGCTTGTCCAGGTCATACAGGCGCAAGCTGGACAGCGTGATGGCGTCCACGTCGGTCAGCCCCGATACCAGCGCTACCGCATACAGTCCGCGCGTCCCCAGCCAGTCCGACAGCCAGGCCGCCGCCAGCAGGACGATCGCATACATCAGGCCGAAGCCTAGCGCCGTGCGCAATTCGGTGGGGTTGGCCATCGCCAGCGCCGGCATTTCGCCCTGCGGCCGCAGCAGCCGCACCCCGTAGATTGCGCCGAGGCCGCCGATGGCCAGGCCGCCGACCAATACCGGCAGGAGTTGCGGCAGCACGCCGGGCGCCAGCACCGCGGCCAGCACGCCCAGCCGCACCTCGACCACCAGGTTGGCGAGCACGATGACGATCACGGCGATCGGCATCATGTCCCGGTTGGTGCGGGCGTGGCGGCTGAAGGCCAGGGTCGTCGCGGTGGACGATACCAGCCCACCCAGCAGGCCCAGCATCACCGCGCCCCGTTCCTGGCCGACCAGACGCAGCGCGGCATAGCCCGCCAGGCCCACGCCGGCGATCAGCACCACCATCCACCAGATCTGATAGGGGTTGAGCGCGCCGTAGGGACCGTAATTCCGGTTCGGCACCAGCGGCAGGATGATCAGTGCCAGCACAGCGAACTGCAGGACCGACAGCAGGTCGTGGCGGCTCATGCGCTGGCTCCAGCCACGCAGTTCGGGCTTGAAATACAACAGCATGGTCGCAACGATGCCCAGCATGACCGCCAGCTGGATTTCGTCTTGCCACACCATCACGCCGAGGCCGTAGCACAGCATCAACGCCGCCACCGTCGTCGTGCCGGGATCGTTTTCCTGCTGCGCCGTGTGCAGATAGGCCGCGATCATCATCGCACCGACCAGGAGCAGGCCCACCGCGATCAGCCACAACTCGCCCAGGGCCGTCGCCAGGTGCGCCGCCAGCACGCCGAGCAGCGCCGTCAGGGCAAAGGTGCGCAGGCCTGCCTTCGCCGCCGGATTGCGTTCGCGCTCCAGGCCCATCAGGAGGCCGATCGCCAGTGCCACGACGTAGCGCGGCAACGAGGCCAGTTCGGGGGGCAACCAGTTGATCAGTTCTTTCATCGTTGTGCGTTCAAAGGGATGCGTGGAGTATCGTAACGTCGGTTGGACATGGTTTTGCCAAGCCTCCCGGCTTTGCAAAACCAATCGATACGGCTATAGCAGAGAGGCAGCCGCAGCGATGGCACAGCCCTGCCTGCGCGTATTTTTGCATGCCCGGCAACCCGTCGCGTGAAACCGGTTTGTTTTGGGGATTTACAGGTTTAGAATAAATATTAAGATATTCATATATTTTATTGAACGGAGAGAAACGCTCATGCTGCTTCGTCTACTTGCATTGATCCTGCTTGGCGGATTGGGCTGCTCACAGGCCCAGGCGGATCTGAACGGCGCCAAGCTGTATGCGCGCAACTGCGCCGCCTGTCATGGCGAAAAGGGCACGGGCGGCATCGGTGTTCCCCTGGCGCTGCCTTCGTTCCAGGCCAGCATCAGCGACGACTATCTGCGCAAGACCATCCACCTGGGCCGTCCGGGCCGGGTCATGCCGACCTTTTCCAGCCTGAAGGAAGACGAAATCGACGCCATTGTCGGCTACGTGCGCTCCTGGAACAGCGGACCGGCCGTCACCTATTCGGACAAACCGGTGCAGGGCAATCCGACGCATGGCAAGCAGCTGTTCAGGAAATACTGCGTCGCCTGCCACGGCGTCAATGGTGAAGGTGCAAAAGGCACGGGGGTGACGTTCTCGCGTCCGCGCGACCTGCCGATCATGGCCCCCGCGCTGCACAATCCCGGTTTCCTGGCCGCGGCGCCCGACGCCATGATCAAGGCCACGCTGATGAAAGGGCGCGAAGGCACGCCGATGGTGTCCTTCCTCAAGCAGGGGCTCAAGGAAAAGGACATCGACGACATCGTCAGCTACGTGCGCAGCTTCGAGAAGCAGCCGCTTGCGGGCTCGGCGCAGGTATTGCAGGCGGAGAAGCCGGTGATCGTTCGCGACTCGCCCTACGACCTGAAAACCACCGTGGAAAACGTCAAGACGGCGGTGACCACCCACAACTTCTTCTATGGACGGGTGCAGACGCTGGAATATGGCCTGACCAAGCCGGAAACCGAAAACCCGAAACAGGTCATCGTCTATTTCTGCAACATCAGCCTGCTCAACCAGGCCCTGGCCATCGATCCGCGCGTGGGCATGTTCCTGCCTTGCCGCATCACCATCCTGGAAAAACCCGATGGCAAGGTCCAGGTGATGTCGGTCAACCCCAAGGTGCTGAGCCGGCTGTTCAACAATTCCGAGCTGAATGAATTGTGCGAGCAGATGAAGCAGAACTACACCGCCATCATGGAGGAGTCGACGCTATGAAGAAGCTGATCCAGAAAATGGGTGTCGCCGTCCTGGCGCTGTTTGCCCTCGGTTCGCCCGCCCTGGCGGAAGACCTGATCATGGCGCGCGTGAACGCGCCCTTTCCCGAGGCGATGACGCTGCTGCAAAGCGCCATTTCGTCCCGCGGCTATACGATCACCCGCCTGCAGCAGGTGAACGAGAACCTGGCCCGGCGCGAATTCAAGAGCGACATGTACCGCGTGGTGTATTTCGGCAAGCTGGATGAAGTGCGGCAGGTGACGGCCGCCCATCCCGAACTGATTCCCTTCCTGCCGCTGAACATCACGATTTTTGCGGAAGGCGAGCAGGCCATCCTGGTGGCGAGCCATCCGCAGGCGCTGCAGCAGTTTTTCCCGGACCCGGCGCTGAAGCCCGTGCTGGAACGCTGGGAAAAGGACATGGACGAGATCATGGACGAATTGCGCGAGGGCGCCAACTCGTAAACGCAGCGTCCGCGCGTCCCGCGCTTGCCGCCCGGCAGCGGCGGACGGAAATCAATGGACTATGATGAATTCACACGGTCTGCAGTCCGTGAAGAGGGCTGGCGGCCGCGAAGCGCCCGGCTTTCCCGGACGCACGCATGTGAGAGAGGTACATCATGTACACGTCCATTCTCGTGGCGATCGATGGCAGCCAGACCTCCGAACTGGCGCTGAACGAGGCCATTCAATTTGCCAGGGCGGCGGGATCGCACCTGCGCATTGTCAATGTGGTGGATGAAGTCAACCTCAACTGGTCTGAATTCCCGAACACGGCGGAACTCTGGAACGTGCTGACCGCCAGCGGGCGAGCGCTGCTCGGCAAGGCGGCATCCACGGCAGCCGCGGCCGGCGTCGAAGCCGATACCCGGCTGATCGAACTGGACCGGCTAGGCGACCGCATTCCCGATGCCCTGGCGCGCGAAGCCGACGCCTGGCCGGCCGATCTGATCGTGGTCGGGACGCATGGCCGGCGCGGTTTGAGTCACCTGTTCCTGGGGAGCGTCGCCGAGGGGATCGTGCGCGTGGCGAGCAAGCCGGTCCTGCTTGTCCGCAGCAAGTAGCCGTGTTTTTCTCCCGTCTGCGATAAGGAGAGCAAGATGAACGCAAGGCTGAATGACGTGCTTGTACACATCAACGAAACGCTCGACGACGAGGCGTTGTACCGTCTCGAGGAGGGAATCCGCCATGATGCGGGCGTGATCTCGGTGGGACATCGCCCGGAAAAAACGCACATGATTATGGTGGTTTACGATACGGACGCCACGCGGGCGTCCAGCCTGCTCCATCGTTTCCAGGAGCGAGGGCTGCACGCCCAGGTTGTCGGGCTGTGACGCTCGCCTACTAGCCCATCAGACAACTACCCGCGCCGGAACCCGCGCAAGCGCGGGCGACGTCATGCGGCCATATCGGTCCCGTTCAGGCCGCTTTCTGCTTGTATTCCACCCATTTGGCCACCTGCTCGTCCCAGTCGTCGGAGCGGAAATAGGGGTTGGAGCGCGGCTCCTTGATCATGTTGGGATCGACCGGGATGTCCATGCCCTCGAGGAAATTGGCGAGCCCGATCCGCTCGATCATTTCGCCGGTGCGCTCGTGGTCCAGTGCGTTTTCAGCAAAGAAGTCGAGGATATTGCGGGCCAGCTCGTTCAGCTTCTCGAAGTCCTCGTCGGATTCGAGCTTCATGAACGGGATGATCACGCTGCCCATGGTGGCGCCGATCTTCAGCACGCCCTTGCCACCCACCAGAATGGTCACGCCCTTGTCGTTACCGGGCAGCAGGCCGCCGGGGATGACGTTCAGGCAGTGCATGCAACGCACGCAGTTCTTGTTGTCGATGCACAGGGTATTGCCGTCGCCCAGGCTGGCAGCGGACACATTCTCGCTGGACTTGAACTTGTCGGAAGCAACCAGGGTGATGGCCTTGGTCGGACACTTGCTGATCACGTCGTTGACGAGATCGTTCATGCCATGGGCCTTGTAATAGGCCTGAACCTGCTCTTCGTTCACGCGGATGTTGTCGCGCCAGGTGCCGATGGTGGCCATGTCGGAACGCTGGATGGCGTTGACGCAGTCGTTCGGGCAGCCGGAGAACTTGAACTTGAACTTGTAGGGCAGGGACGGACGGTGCATATCGTCCAGGTTGTTGTTGATGACGGTGCGCAGCGCGCGGGCCTCGTCGAAGCAGGACATCTCGCAGCGCGCCGAGCCGACGCAGGACATCGAGGTGCGCAGCGCAGGGCCGGCGCCGCCGAGGTCGAAACCGATCTCGTTGAGGCCGTTGAACACCGCCTGCACGTTATCGCTGCTGACGCCCTGGAACATGATGTCGCCGGACTGGCCGTGGAACGCGATCAGTCCCGAGCCGCCATTATCGACCCAGACGTCGCACAGCTTGCGCAACAGGTCGGAGGTGTAATGCATGCCGGCGGGCGGCTGCACGCGCAGGGTATGGAATTCGGCGGCCTCGGGGAAGAGCGGCTTGCCGGTTTCATCCTTCAGTTCGGTGAAGCGCGGAATGATGCCGCCGCCGTAGCCGAACACGCCGACCGTGCCGCCTTTCCAGTAACCCTTGCGGGTTTCGTACGAGGTTTCCAACTGGCCGATCAGGTCGACCATCATGTCGTTGTCCTTGGCCAGGCGCTTGAGGCCAGTCACGAAGCTCGGCCACGGCCCGCTTTCGAGCTGGTCGAGCATGGGGGTGTCATGGAGGGGGCGAGTAGACATGGCAGTCTCCAGGGAATAAGGAAGACCTTCTCCAGTCTAGACAATACTTGACTGATTTTATCGGGATTACCCAAATGGGTAGGTTTTGATGTAACGTATTGTTTTTGTTGCAAATATATCTGTCGTGCCGATACCGTTCTCCCTGTCGGGCGCTTCGACCGTGCTGGATACGAGGGCCTTTGCGGCCGCGGATCAGGCGCCGGCAGCCTGTTTCATGTGAGGACCGCCTGGGTATGGGGGCGCAGAAATGCTCGGAGGCCAGCGAGGCTGAAACCAGGCCACCTTGCCGCCGAGCAAGCCTGCTTGATGCGCGTTGCATGACGTGCACATGCCGGCTGGACCGACAGCCGTACCCTGTTGTTAAATTAAATAAGGCCGCCAATCGGGGTAGACATGACGTGAAGAGGCAGGGTCGCGCGACGGGGCCATGACCGTCAATTCTCGATGAGATGGCCTATGCTGTGCTGTAATCGAAGCGTGTGCTGGCCTTGCCGGCCGCATCGAAACGAAAATCAAGATAAAAAATTAAAAAGGGGGAACTGACCGAACCGTAAGGTTGAGGGAATGTATCGTGGCAACTGTCCTGATCATTGAAGACAATCCCCACAACATGAAGCTGGCGAGCTTTCTGTTGGAAAACGCCGGATACACGGTATTGCAGGCGAGCGACGCGCAAGCCGGAATCGCGCTGGCGCGGATGCATCGGCCTGACATCATCCTGATGGATATTCAGCTGCCCGGGATGGACGGACTCGCTGCCACCCAAGTGATCAAGGCCGATGCCGGCTTGCGGCACAGCAAGGTTTTTGCGCTCACGGCCTTTGCCATGAAAGGCGACGAGGACAAGATCCGGGCGGCGGGCTGCGACGGCTATATCGCCAAACCCTTCAATTACCGAACGTTTCTCGAAACGATAGCAGCCGCACTGCCTGCCGGCGCGACCGTAGACCTGCAAGGGGAATAGTCACACATGGACGCCGCCGTCATACAAAAAACCATCCTGATCGTCGATGACGACGCCAAGAACCGGGCCCATCTCTCGCTGCTGCTGAAATCCGAAGGCTATCTCACGTTCGAGGTGCAGAGCGGCGAAGCCGCCCTCCAGTGGGCGGCGACGGAGAAGCCGGATCTCATCCTGCTCGATGCCATGATGCCGGGCAAGGACGGCTTCCAGGTCGCGGCGGAACTCAAGGCCGCCGATGCCACCCGGGCCATCCCCATCATCATGGTGACTTCCCTGTCGGGACGCGAATCGAGGTTGGCCGCCCTGCAGAGCGGCGTCGAGGAGTTCCTTACCAAGCCGGTGGACCGCGCGGAATTGTGGGTGCGCGTCCGCAACCTCCTGCGGCTCAAGGAATACAGCGATTTTCTCGCCAACTACAACCACACGCTGGAAGTGCAGGTGAGGGAACGTACCGAGCAACTCGCCGAAAGCCAGTTCGACACGCTCTACACCATTTTGCGCGCGGCGGAATTCCGCGACGAGGAGACCGGTGCGCATATCCGCCGCATCAGCCACTACTGCAAGCACCTGGCCGGACAACTGGGGATGCCGCAGGACTTCGTCGAGACGATCTATCATGCGAGCCCGCTGCACGACATCGGGAAAATCGGCGTGCCGGACATGGTCCTGCTCAAGCCCGGCCGCCTCGATCCGGTGGAGTGGGAGAGCATGAAGGCCCATGCCGAACTCGGCGCCAGGATCCTGGGCGGCGGGAAGACCACCTCGCCCTACACCCGGATGGGGGCGGCCATTGCCCAGAATCACCATGAGAAATGGGATGGCAGCGGCTATCCGGGTCGGCTCGCGGGGGACGCCATCCCGCTGGAAGCGCGGATCATGGCGATCTGCGACGTGTACGATGCGCTGCGCAGCGTCCGTCCCTACAAGGCCGCGTTTACCCACGATCAGGCCTTCAGCCTGATCGTCAAAGGCGACGAGCGGACCCACCCCAGCCATTTCGATCCCGCCGTGCTGGCTGCGTTTATCCGCTGTGCCGACATCTTCAACGACATCTATCAATCGCACACCGACTGAGCGATGGCGTGCGCACCCACCTCACCGATCACCCCGACACGGACCTCGCCATGACAGAATCGACAGACTCCGGAAACGCCCGGGAGCGGGCCCTGTGGTACGGCCATGCGATGGAACAGCTGGTCGAGGTGGTGCAACGCCTATCGATGGCGCGCGACCTGGCCACGGTGATGGACATCGTCAAGCATGCGGCGCGTGCGCTCACCGGCGCCGACGGCGCAACCTTCGTGCTGCGCGACGGCGACAAATGCTTCTATGCCGACGAGGATGCGATCAGCCCCCTGTGGAAAGGGCAGCGTTTTCCCATGGATGTCTGCATCAGCGGCTGGGCCATGCTGAACCGGCAGCCTGCCGTGATCGAGGACATCTACGCCGATTCGCGCATTCCCGCCGATGCCTATCGCCCCACTTTCGTCAAAAGCCTGGCGATGGTGCCGATCCGCACCCTGGATCCGGTGGGCGCCATCGGCAACTACTGGGCAGAGCGGCATCAGCCGAGCCCCGAACAGGTGAAGGTGCTGCAGGCGCTCGCGGACACGACGGCGGTCGCGCTGGAGAACGTCCAGGTCTACGCGGAACTCGAGAAGCGCGTGCGGGAACGCACCCTGGAGCTGGAAACCATCCTCGACAACATCCAGGTGGGCGTGGTGTTTTCCACCCACAACCGCATCGTGCGCGCCAATCCCAAGACGGCCGACCTGTTCGGTACGGTTTCGCCCGACGCGCTGGCGGGTACGCCGATCGGCTCGCTGCTGCAGCCGGCAGGAAGCGGGACCCTATGGGGCGGCACCGGGCAGGAACGTGCGCCAAGCGAGATCTTCGACACCGAAATCCAGCTGAAGCGCCAGGCCGTTCCGTTCTGGGCGCACGTCGTTCACAAGCCGCTGGATCCCGAGCTTTATCCGGACGGCGCGATCTGGATGATCGACGACATCAGCGCCGCCAAGGAAAAGGAAAGCCTGCTCATCCAGATGCGCCAGGCCGCCGAGGAGTCGACCCGCTTCAAAAGCGAATTCCTGGCCAGCATGAGCCACGAACTGCGCACGCCGCTCAACGCGATCATCGGCTTCTCGGAAGTGTTGCGCGACGGCCTGGTCGGCGAACTGAACGACAAGCAGCACGAGTATCTGTGCGACATCTTCGACAGCGGCCAGCATCTGCTCGCACTCATCAACGACGTGCTCGATCTGTCCAAGGTCGAGGCGGGCAAGATGCACCTGGAACTAGAGAAGACCGATCCCATTCCCCTGTTGGGCGGCAGCCTCTCCATCGTCAAGGAGAAATCGCTGGCGCACCGGATCGGCTTGAAGCTGGACGTGCCCGAGGAGATGGCGCCGTGCTGGCTGGATCCGCGCAAGCTCAAGCAGATCGTCTACAACCTGCTGTCCAATGCGGTCAAGTTCACGCCGGAAGGCGGCGCGGTCACGCTGCATGCCGGCGTGGTGACGCGCGAGGCGGCATTGCAGCGGGCGGGCGACCTGCCCGAGGTGCGTACCCCGCTTCCCGAAAACATCGATGCCTTCCTGCAGATCGACGTGTCCGACAGCGGCATCGGCATCGAGGCGGACGACATGGCGCGGCTGTTTCAGCCTTTCGTCCAGATCGACAGCTCGCTGTCCCGCCGTTTCGAAGGAACGGGCCTGGGGCTGGCGCTGGTGCGCAAGCTGGCGGAGCTGCATGGCGGCGGCGTGCGGGTGGCCAGCCTGCCCGGCCGCGGCAGCCGCTTCACGGTATGGCTGCCTTACCGCGACACGCCCGGCGAAGCGGACAGGCAGGCCATCCTGGTCCGGCCCGATGCCACGCCGGTGGTGACGGAAGCACCGCGGGTGCTGGTGGTGGAGGACAACAACCAGGCGGCCGATCTCATCCGCATGCAACTGGAGGCCAACGGTTGCGAGGTCATGCGCGCGGCTTCGGCCCAGATCGCGCTCTCCATGCTGAACAAGCCGCCATGGCCCGACCTGATCAGCCTCGATATCCTGCTGCCCGACATGGATGGCTGGGAGCTCCTTGCCCGGATCAAGCAGGACCCCCAGTTCGCGCAGACCCCCGTCGTCATCATGTCGATCGTCGCCGACTGCAGCAAGGGCTTCTCGCTGGGGGCCGCCGAGGTGCTGCAAAAACCCGTGTTGAAGGATGGCCTCGATGCCGCGCTGGAGCGGCTCGGGCTCGGGCGCCCCGACGAAGCCGGCGAGCCGCGGACCATCCTGGTCGTAGACGACGATCCGCATGCAGTCGAACTCGCCATGGCCTACCTGAGATCCTTTCCCTTCAAGGTGCTGCAGGCGTCTGGCGGGGCCGAAGGCATTTCGATGGCGAAAACCCATTTGCCCAGCCTGATCATCCTGGACCTGATGATGCCGGAGGTGAGCGGCTTCGAAGTAGTGGAGGCGCTCGCCGCGCATCCCGAAACGGCCAAGATCCCCATCCTCATCCTCACCGCCAAGCTGCTGACGGAGGAGGACCGGCACGCGCTGAACGGCCGCGTCACCCAGATCATGGAAAAGTCGGATTTCAACCAGCGCCGCTTCATGAGCGAAGTGTGGCGGGCGCTGGGCCGCAGGCAGTTTGTCCCGCTGCAGTAGGCATCAGGGGAGTGCATGATTTGAGATTGTTGGCTGTCTCTCGTTCGGCCGAGGCTGCCCGTCCTGACACCCCCGCATCACGTCAACTTCATTGCCAATAGCAGTCAGTGAAGCTAGCCCAGATAATGGAAGCCTGATCGAGCAGGTGGGGGACGTGGGTTGACCCCACGAGGTTCGTTCCTCGTAGTTGAGGGGAGAGATCAGGAGCATAATCCGGAAGCCACCGTCCCCTTTTGCATAACGTAATAAAGAGACGGGCTGACAAAAATCTATATAAGAAACAATATGATAGTCTGAGAAAATACCTGTCTCTTTATTAAAAAACGTCCGGACCCATGGGTCTCTTGATTAACTGTTAGGTGCCATTGTGTGCGCGTTCTTGAAATCTGTTGACTGGCTTGAGCTCATTCAGACGATCGCTGCGTGCTTAACGGTTGTAGCGGCCTTTTTGGCGATCAACACATGGAAGCATCAATCAAAGGCGCAAAAGCAAACTGATTTCTTAGATATCCTCACAGACACGGTCCATGAGTACATTGAGGCCCTATCCAGGCCACAGGAGTATTTGAAGTTCCTTCGAATCGGTTTTGAAAGCTATCGCGGTTTACATGGCTCCGAAGACGATAGTTTGAAAGGTGGCGTAATCTCGTATATTGAAAAGAATGGAGAGCATGACGCTAAACGGATGTGGAAATACCTTGAGCCCAGCGGAAGACTAGCCTCAAAAGTAAATGCACTGGTCGCTAGAGGGCAGGTCTACGGCTTCGCTGAGTACGATCAATGTCGGCGCTCCGTCGAAATGCTTCTTTGGCAGCACCAGCGATTACAAGTTGTTGCGTCAATGATTGGAAGCACCAGCCTAAACTGGGCAAATCCAATGGTGCAGCAGTCGATTGAAAATATGCTTACCGTACAACCTGAGAATGTTGTCCAGCTTCTGAAAGAGCACGACGTAGATTTTATCGAGTTCGTAAACACGAACTACAAGCGTATCTATGCCGGCACCTAACATCTCAGTCAACACGGACCGCTGCAAGCGTCGCTTCGCGCCGCCTGCAGCGGCCGGTTACTTCAACCGTTGGGTGTCATCATTCTCGCTGCTCATCTTGCCGTTGCTGCTCGCTATAAACAAAGGAGTGCTTAAGTGAAATACAAAGGTAGCTGTCACTGCGGCCAAGTGGCTTTCGAGGCCGAGGGCGAACTTACGCAGGTTACGGAGTGCAACTGCTCAATCTGTTCAAAGAAGGGCGCGCTTCAGTGGGGGGTTTCACCCGCAAGTTTTCGCTTGCTCACATCTGCGGAAAGCATGGCTACCTACACATTCGGTGAGCAAACCATTAAACATCGCTTCTGCCCAAAGTGTGGCGTTCACACGTTTGCCGAAGGAGTTCTTCTGGGTAGGTCAATGGTTGTGGTCAACGCCCGTTGTCTTGATGGCATCGAGTTGTCGTCGCTTCCCGTGAAGCACTTCGACGGCCGCTCGCTGTAGCTCATCATGACGTCCAACCCTACGCCAAGCGGGACGCGCCTACGGTGCGCCCCTTAGCTCCACGTTGAACATTTGCTTCCCCGCCCAGACAGACAAAGCCAAGAAATAGTGTGACTTCCGCTCCGGCCGAGCAGGCGACGATGGGGTTCATCGCCATGATGGTCAGCGTTTCATCACGGGTAATCCCTATCGGCAACGCGGCGGATGAATCCGGTAATCCCATCAGTTACCGCCGGATTTCACCAAGGGCTACTGGACGTAATGGGCAAAGAAAAAGGCCATAATTCTTGAAGAATTATGGCCTTCTTTTGGACCACCAGGGATCGAATTCTGGTGGAGCCGGCGGGAATCGAACCCGCGTCCGCAAGCCCTCTACAGGCAGTTCTACATACTTAGTCCGGTGTTTTTAAGCTTTAAGCTCCATCACGCCCGCCGAACAGGCTGGATCTCGCCGAGTCGCCTTGGATTTTGCACCTGCCCAAGCGACCCGGACAAGCACGATTTCATGTGAATTAACTCACAGCCGGGTTGCCCCGACCTAGCCCATGAACAGGCTAGTGTGAGTCCTGGACCTTAAGCGGCCAGGGCGTAGTTTTCGTCGTTTGCGACTAAAGTTTTTCAGTTGGATTTACGAGGTGCTCTGACCCTCGGTATGCCCTACGCTGCTTTGCGACCCACGTCGAAGCCAGGTCGGCCCCATGTGTGTTGCTGCAACAAGTGTACCGCATAGAGGGCGGGGTGGCGGGAAAGTTCCGGGGCGGGGGATAAATCGTGACAGGTCACAACTCCCGTTTGGGCTGAGCCCTTCGACAAGCTCAGGGCGAACGGTTCACGATCCGCCCGAACGGGCGGCCTTACAGGAAAGGCAAGGGGTTGTGCGTGACCGCGACCGCGACGATGTAGCCGAGCACGAGCAGGGCGGCGATCCCGGCGGCGATGCGCGTGCGCTTGGTCCGGCCGCGCTTGAGGGCGACGGTGCCGAGCACGATGTACAGGATCAGGGCGAGCAGCTTGGCGGTGAGCCAGCCGTCCACCAGCGGATATTGACCCAGCATGATGGCGAGGCCGAAGCCGCTGATCAGCAGCAGGGTGTCGTTGACGTGCGGGACGATGCGTACCCAGCGCGCCTGCAGCCGGGGGGAGTCGGCCATCATCCAGATGCCGCGCAGGACGAACAGCGTCAGCGTGATGGCGATGGTGGTGAGGTGGATATGCTTGAGGAGGGTGTAGTCCATGGTTCAGGGCGCCAGGTAGCCGAGGGTGTCGAGCGGGCGATGGATTTCCGCGTGGGCGCCCCAGGTGTGCGGCTGGTCGGCGGCATCGAGATAGCCCCAGGCGGCGACCAGCGCCGGCATGGCGGCGGCGGTGGCGGCCTGGATGTCGCGCTCGGCGTCGCCCAGGTACAGGCATTGCGCCGGCAAGGCATTGCAGAGTTCGGCGGCGGCGAGCATGGGGGCGGGGTGCGGCTTGGGCTGTGGGCAGGTGTCGCCGGAGACGATGCAGGTGGCGCGCTCGGCCAGGTCGAGGATGGACATCAGCGGCTCGGTGAAGCGCGCCGGCTTGTTGGTGACCACGCCCCAGGCGAGGCCGCGCTGTTCCAGCGCATCGAGCAATTCGAGAATGCCGGGGAAGGGCCGCGAGTGGCGGCAGATGTTGTCGGCGTACAGCTGCAGGAATTCCTCGCGCATGGACGCAAAGTGCGGGTCGTCGGGATGCAGGTCGAAGCCGAGGCCGAGCAGGCCGCGCGCGCCGTGCGAGGCCTGCGGGCGGATGACCTCGTCGGCCAGCGGCGGCAGGCCGTGGTTCGCGCGCTGCAGGTTGAGTGCGTGGCCGAGGTCAGGTGCGGTGTCGACCAGGGTGCCGTCGAGGTCGAACAGGACGGCACGGATGTTCTCGAGCTTCACGGCCTTATTCCCCTCGCTGTGTCGCCATCAGGTAGTTGACGTCGGTATCGGCTTCCAGCCTGTAGATCTTGGTCAGCGGGTTGTAGGTCATGCCGATCAGTTCCTGGGTGTCGAGCCCGGCTTCGCGCGTCATGCGGGCGAGCTCGGCGGGCTGGATGAACTTGGCGTAGTCGTGGGTGCCGCGCGGCAGCAGCTTGAGGACGTATTCGGCGCCGACGATGGCGAAGAGGTAGCTCTTGGCGTTGCGGTTCAGTGTGGAGAAGAACACCCAGCCGCCCGGTTTCACCAGCCTGGCGCAGGCGGCGACGATCGACGCCGGGTCGGGTACGTGCTCGAGCATTTCCATGCAGGTGACGACGTCGAACTCGCCGGTGTGCTGCGCGGCGTAGTCTTCGGCGGAGACCAGCTGGTAGTCGACGCTGTGGCCCGATTCGTAGAGGTGCAGTTTGGCGACCTTGAGTGCCTTCTCGGAGAGGTCGATGCCGCTCACCGTGGCGCCGGCGGCGGCCATGGCTTCGGCCAGGATACCGCCGCCGCAGCCGACGTCGAGCACGGTCTTGCCGGCCAGCGATGCCTGCTTGTCGATCCATTTCAGGCGCAGCGGATTGATTTCGTGCAGCGGCTTGAATTCGGAGTTCGGGTCCCACCAGCGGTGGGCGAGTTCGGAGAACTTGGCGATTTCGGCAGCGTCGACGTTGCTCATGGCTATCCTTGTGGGGCGAGTTTGGTGCGCCAGTAGGTGGCGCGGGCGGTCAGGTCGTCGATATCGAGATCGACCAGACGGCGGTCATTCAGTTTCAGCTTGCCGTCGACCCAGACATGGGTGACGTGCTCGCGACCTGCAACGTAAACCAGGTGCGAGACGGGGTCAAACACCGGCTGGCCGGACAGGGCGTGCAAGTCGACCGCGACCAGGTCGGCGCGCTTGCCGGGGACGATGCTGCCGATCTGGCTGTCGAGGTTGAGCGCGCGGGCAGCGTCCAGCGTGGCGGCACGCAACGCGGCGGCGGCAGGCAAGATGGCGGGGTCGCCGCTGGCACCCTTGGCCAACAGGGCGGCTAGGCGCATTTCGCCGAACAGGTCGAGGCGATTGTTGCTGGCGGCGCCGTCGGTGCCGAAGCCGAGGTTGATGCCGGCTCGGATGAATCGGTCCACCGGTGCGATGCCGGAGGCCAGCTTCAGGTTCGAGGTCGGGCAGTGGGCCAGGTGGCAGCCGTGCTGCGCCAGCAGCCCGATTTCGGCCTCGTTCACGTGCACGGCGTGGACGCCGATGAAGTTCGGGCCCAGCAGGCCCAGCCGGGCCAGCCGCTCCAGCGGCCGCACGCCGTATTGCTTGAGGCTGTCCCGGATTTCGTCGTCGGTTTCGTGGATATGGGTGTGGATGGGTAGGCCGAGCTGCTCGGCCAGGGTGTTGATACGGCCGAAGGTGGCGTCCGAGATGGTGTAGGGCGCGTGCGGCGCGAAGGCGAAGGCGAGCAGCGGTTCGTCCTTCAGTTCGTCGCGCAGGGCCAGCCCCTTGGCCAGGTAGTCGTCGGCGTCCGAGGCGTAGGTGCTGGGAAACTCCAGCACGATCATGCCCAGGGTGGCGCGCATGCCGGCCTGCAGGAAGGCTTCGCCTGCGGCCTTGGGGAAGAAATACATGTCGTTGCAGGTGGTGATGCCGCCCGCCAGCATTTCGGCGGCGGCGAGCAGGGTGCCGTCGCGCACGAAGGCCTCGGACACGTGCTTCTTCTCGGCCGGCCAGATGCGGTCGTTGAGCCAGGCCATCAGCGGCAGGTCGTCTGCGTAGCCGCGAAACAGCGACATCGCGGCGTGGCCGTGCAGATTGACCAAACCCGGGATCAGCGCCCGGCCTGGCAGGGGGAGCGTCTGCACGGCGTCGTAGCGGGCCTGCGCGGCATCGGCCGGCAGCACGTCGAGGATGCGGCCATTCTCCACGACGACGGCATGGTCGGCTAGCGGCCCCTCCGATTCGACGGGTACCACCCATTGCGGCAGGAGAAGAAGGTCGGCGGGGGCTTTCATGGTGGCCTGCATTCTCACTGTTTGGCCGTGGTTTGGCAAAGGCGGCCGAGCCTCCCGGCCATGCTAAAATCGCGTGCTTTAAAGCCTGAATAAATAAAAAACCGGTTATGGAACAGTTTGCCAAGGAAACCCTCCCGGTCAGCCTCGAAGAGGAGATGAGGCGGTCGTATCTCGATTACGCCATGAGCGTGATCGTCGGACGCGCGCTGCCGGACGTGCGCGACGGCCTGAAGCCTGTGCATCGTCGCGTGCTGTTCGCGATGAACGAGCTGGGCAACGACTGGAACAAGGCATACAAGAAGTCGGCCCGCGTGGTCGGCGACGTCATCGGTAAGTACCACCCGCACGGCGATACGGCGGTCTACGACACCATGGTGCGGATGGCGCAGGACTTCTCGCTGCGCTACCCGCTGATCGACGGCCAGGGCAACTTCGGCTCGGTCGACGGCGACAACGCGGCGGCGATGCGTTACACCGAAGTGCGCATGGCGAAAATCGCGCACGAGCTGCTGGCCGACCTCGACAAGGAAACGGTCGACTTCGGTCCCAACTATGACGGCTCCGAGCAGGAACCGCTGGTGTTGCCGACCAAGATCCCCAACCTGCTGATCAACGGTTCGTCCGGCATCGCGGTGGGCATGGCGACCAATATCCCGCCGCACAACCTCACCGATATCTGTGCCGCGTTGTTCGCGTTGCTGGACGACCCCGAGATCGACATCGAGTCGCTGATCGCCATCGTCAAGGCGCCGGATTTCCCGACAGCAGGCATCATCTACGGCCTGTCGGGCGTGCGCGACGGCTACCGTACCGGCCGCGGCCGCGTGGTGATGCGCGCCACCTGCCACATCGAGGATCTCGACAAGAGCGGCGGCAAGCAGGCCATCATCATCGACGAGCTGCCCTACCAGGTGAACAAGGCCAACCTGCTGATCAAGATCGGCGAGCTGGTGCGCGAAAAGCAGATCGACGGCATTGCCGACCTGCGCGACGAGTCCGACAAGTCGGGCATGCGCGTCTACATCGAGCTGAAGCGCGGCGAAAACGCCGATGTGATCCTGAACAACCTGTACAAGCAGACGCAGATGCAGGACACCTTCGGCATGAACATGGTGGCGCTGATCGAGGGCCAGCCGCGCCTGCTCAACCTGAAGGAAATGCTCGACGCCTTCCTGCGCCACCGCCGCGAAGTCGTCACCCGCCGTACGGTGTTCGATCTGCGCAAGGCGCGCGAACGCGGCCATATCCTCGAAGGCCTCGCCGTGGCGCTGGCCAACGTCGACGAGATCGTCGAACTGATCAAGTCGTCGGAAACCCCCGCCATCGCCAAGGAGCGCCTGCTCGGCCGTGCCTGGAAATCGGCGATGGTCGAGGAGATGCTGGCGCGCATCGATCCCGAATACTCGCGCCCGGTGAACATCGGCCCCGAGTTCGGCCTGCACGCCGACGGCTATCGTCTGTCCGAGATCCAGGCGCAGCGCATCCTCGAAATGCAGCTGCAGCGCCTGACCAACCTCGAGTCCGACAAGATACTCTCCGAGTACAAGGAGATCATGGCGAAGATCGCCGACCTGCTCGACATCCTGGCCAATCCTTCGCGCATCACCCAGATCATCCGCGAGGAACTGACCCAGGTGCAGGAACAGTTCGGCGATGCGCGCCGCTCGACCATCGTCGAGAACGCGCAGGACATGTCGATGGAGGACCTGATCAAGCCGGAAGAGATGGTGGTCACGCTATCGCACGGCGGCTACATGAAGTCGCAGCCGATCGACGACTACCGTGCGCAGAAGCGTGGCGGACGTGGCAAGCAGGCAGCGGGTACCAAGGACGAAGACTTCATCGAGAAGATGTTCATCGCCAATACCCACGACTACATCCTCTGCTTCTCCAACCGTGGCCGGCTGTACTGGCTCAAGGTCTACAACGTGCCGCAGGGCGGACGGGCGGCGCGCGGCAAGCCCATCGTCAACCTGCTGCCGCTGGAAGACGGCGAGAAGATCAACGCGCTGCTGCCGGTCAAGACCTTCGACGACGATCAATACGTCTTCATGGCGACCAGCAACGGCATCGTCAAGAAGACGCCCTTGAGCGACTTCTCGCGTCCGCGCACCGCCGGCATCATCGCGGTGGGACTGGACGACGGCGATTTCCTCATCGGCGCGTCGATCACCGACGGCCGCCACGACGTGATGCTGTTCTCCGACGGCGGCAAGGCGGTGCGCTTCGACGAGAACGACGTGCGCCCGATGGGCCGCACCGCGCGCGGCGTGATCGGCATGAAGCTCGCCAAGGGCAAGAAGCTGATTTCGCTGCTGGTGGCCGAGGACGAGAACGATTTCGTGCTGACCGCGACCGAGAACGGCTTCGGCAAGCGCACGCCGATCGCCGAATACACCCGCCACGCGCGTGCGACGCAGGGCATGATTGCGATCCAGACCAGCGAACGGAATGGCAAGGTGGTGGCTGCGACATTGGTGAAGCCGGACGACGAGATCATGTTGATCACCACCGGTGGCGTGCTGATCCGTACCCGTGTCAAGGAAATCCGTGCCATGAGCCGCGCGACGCAGGGCGTCACGCTGATCAACCTGGACAAGGGCGAGACCTTGATCAGCCTGGAAAAACTGGCTGAAACCGACAACGAAGAGGAATGAAGGGGATACACGCATGACGATCTATAACTTCAGCGCCGGCCCGGCCGTGCTGCCCAAGGATGTGCTGCAGCAAGTGCAGGCCGAGCTGGTCGACTGGCACGGCAGTGGCATGTCGGTGATGGAAATGAGCCACCGCGGCAAGGAGTTCATGGGCATCGCCGCCGAGGCCGAAGCCGATCTGCGTGAACTGATGGGCATTCCCGCCAACTACAAGGTGCTGTTCCTGCAGGGCGGGGCGTCGTCGCAGTTCGCCATGGTGCCGATGAACCTGCTGCGCGGCAAAGCCGGCGCCGATTACCTGAACACCGGCGAATGGTCGAAGAAGGCGATCAAGGAAGCGAAGAAATACGGTGCCGTGAACGTGGTGGCGTCGAGCGAGGACAAGAACTTCAGCTACGCGCCGACGCAGGACCAGTGGAAACTCGATCCGAACGCGGCTTATGTCCATTACACGCCCAACGAGACCATCGGCGGCGTGGAAATCTTCTGGACGCCGCAGACCGGGAATGTGCCGCTGGTGGCCGACATGTCGTCGACCATCCTGTCGCGTCCGATCGACGTATCGAAGTTCGGCGTGATCTACGCCGGTGCGCAGAAGAACATCGGCCCGGCCGGGCTGACCATCGTCATCGTGCGCGACGACCTGATCGGGGAAACCTTGAAGGGTACCCCGACCATGTTCGACTACAAGATCCACGCCGACAACGACTCGATGTACAACACGCCGGCGACTTTCGCCATGTACACGGCGGGGCTGGTGTTCAAGTGGCTGAAGGTGCGCGGCGGCCTCGCCGCGATGGAAAAGACCAACCGCGAGAAAGCCGGCCTGCTGTACGACTACCTTGACGCGACTGATTTCTACAATTCGCCGGTGGCGAAAGACAACCGCTCGCTGATGAACGTGCCGTTCACGCTCAAGGACGCCGCGCTCGACGAGGCTTTCCTCAAGGCTGCCAAGGAACGCGGCCTGATCCAGCTGAAAGGCCACCGTTCGGTCGGTGGCATGCGTGCGTCGATCTACAACGCCATGCCGATCGAGGGCGTGCGTGCGCTGGTCGACTGCATGCGCGAATTCGAGAAAAGCCATGGCTGAGCCGCGCAAGATCCTCACGCTCAACGCCATTTCTGCGCGCGGACTGGCGCGGCTGCCGGAGGCCTATACAGTCGGTGGCGACGTGACCGACCCGGACGGCATCCTGGTGCGTTCGGCCAACATGCACGAAATGGAGATCCCCGCATCGGTGCGCGCGATTGCGCGTGCCGGCGCAGGAACCAACAACATCCCGGTGAAGAAGCTGTCGGAACGTGGGGTGCCGGTGTTCAATGCGCCGGGTGCCAATGCCAATGCGGTGAAGGAACTGGTGATCGCCGGCATGCTGCTGGGCGCGCGTAACCTGGTGCCGGCGTTGAAGTTTGTTGAGGGGTTGTCCGGCACCGACGAGGAGATGCACAAGGCGACCGAGGCGGGCAAGAAGCAGTTCGCCGGCATGGAGCTGCCGGGCCGCACGCTGGGCGTGATCGGGCTCGGCGCCATCGGCTCCTACATTGCCGAGGCGGCGATCAAGCTCGGCATGAACGTGGTCGGCTTCGATCCGGCCATCACGGTCGACGCCGCCTGGCGCCTGCCGTCGCAGGTCAGGCGCGCGGAGAGCGTCGAGGACGTGCTGCGCATGGCCGATTTCGTCACCTTGCATGTACCGCTGCTGGACGCCACCCGCAACCTCATCAACGCGCAGCGGCTGGGGGTGATGCGTTCGGGAGCGGTGCTGCTCAATTTCGCGCGCGAAGGCGTGGTCGACAATGCGGCCGTGATCGAGGCGCTGGACGCCGGCAAGCTGCATGCCTATATCTGCGATTTTCCGGCCAACGCGCTGAAGGGCCACGCCAAGGCGGTGGCGCTGCCGCATCTGGGCGCGAGCACCGAGGAGGCCGAGGAAAACTGTGCGGTGATGGTGGCTGAGCAGCTCGCCGACTACCTGGAAAACGGCAACATCCTCAATTCGGTCAATTTCCCCAACGTCAGCATGCCGCGCGAATCCGCATACCGCATCGCGATTGCCAACGCCAACGTGCCCAACATGGTGGGACAGATTTCGTCGGTGCTCGCCGCCGCCGGACTCAACATCCACAACATGGTCAACAAGTCGAAGGGCGACATGGCGTATACCCTGGTCGACATCGACAGCGCCGCCACCGCTGCTGTGATGCAGCAGCTTGCTGCGATTGCCGGGGTGCTGGCCGTACGCTACCTGCCGGCATGACAGACGACGCACACAGCGCGCCGGGCGCGCCGACCGAGCTGGGCGCGTTGCGTGCGCGCATCGACAGCATCGACGACGCCATCCTGCAACTGATCTCGGAGCGGGCAGGCATCGCCCAGCAGGTCGGACGCGCCAAGAACGGCGAGAAGATCTACCGTCCCGAACGCGAGGCGCAGATTGTGCGGCGCCTGCGCGAGACCAATCCCGGTCCGCTGTCGGGCGATGCGGTCGAGCGCCTGATCCGCGAAATCATCTCCGTCTGCCGTGCGCTGGAGCAGACCACCCGCATCGCCTATCTCGGTCCGGCCGGCACGTTCAGCCAGCAGGCGGTCCACAAGCATTTCGGCCATGAGGCCGAGGCGCTCGCCGAGGCCGACATCGACGCCTGCTTCCAGGCGGTCGAGACCGGACGTGCCGATTTTGCCGTGGTGCCGGTGGAGAACTCGACCGAAGGCGTGATCGGCCGCACGCTCGACCTCATCGTCGCCAGCACGCTCAAGATCTGCGGCGAGGTCATGCTGCCGATCCATCAGACACTCATGAGAAAACCTGGCGGACTGGGCGGCATCCAGCGCGTGTATGGCCACGCACAATCGCTTGCCCAGTGCCAGCAATGGCTCAGTCGCCATCTCCCCAATGCCGAACGCGTCAGCGTGGTCAGCAACAGCGAAGGGGCGCGCCGCGCGGCGGCCGAACCCGATGCCGCCACGCTGGGCAGCGAAGCCGCCACCGAACTGTATGGCCTTGACGTGGTGGAAGCGCGCGTCGAAGACGAAGCCAGCAATACCACCCGCTTTCTGGTGCTGGGACAGAACGACTCCCCGCCGTCGGGCCGCGACAAGACCTCGCTGGTGATGAGCACGAAGAACGAGCCGGGTGCGGTAGTCAGGCTGCTGCAACCGCTCGCCGACGCCGGCATCTCCATGAGCAAGCTTGAATCGCGGCCGGCGCGTTCGGGCAACTGGGAATACCTCTTCTTCGTCGTCTGCCAGGGGCACCGTCAGGATGCGAATCTGGCGGCAGCACTTGCCGAAATCGAGACGCGCGCCGCCTTCCTCAAGATTCTGGGTTCCTACCCCGTCGCATCGTGATGAATTGTTGTGAATTCGCGCCGCCGTACGTGCGTGCGATCGCCCCGTACCAGCCGGGCAAACCCATTTCCGAACTTGCGCGCGAACTGGGATTGAACGAAGCCGATATCGTCAAGCTGGCGTCGAACGAGAATCCGCTCGGTCCCAGCCCGATGGCCCTGGCGGCAGCGCAGGACGCGCTACATGACATGGCCCTGTATCCCGATGGCGCCGGTTTCGCGCTGAAGGCGAAATTGTCGGCAAAGCTGGGCGTTGCGGCACGGCAGATCGTGCTGGGTAACGGTTCGAACGACATCCTGGACATGGCGGCGCGCGCTTTCCTCGCGCCGGGCACCTCCGCAGTCTACGCACAGCATGCCTTCGCGGTGTATCCGATCGCCACGCAGACCGTGGGCGCACAAGGCATCGCGGTACCGGCGAAGGACTATGGCCACGATCTCGCGGCGATGCGCGCCGCGATCCGCGACGACACCCGTGTACTGTGGATCGCCAACCCCAACAACCCGACCGGCACCTTCCTGCCGTGGACGGAAATCGAGGCCTTCCTCGCAACCGTACCGCCGCAGGTCCTGGTGGTGCTCGACGAAGCCTATGGCGAATACCTGCCGACAGACGACCGCTGCGACACCCTCGCATGGATCGAGCGTTTTCCGAATCTTCTTGTCAGCCGTACCTTCTCCAAGGCCTATGGCCTTGCCGGCCTGCGTGTCGGCTACGGTGTGGGGCATCCCGACGTCATCGACCTTCTGAACCGGGTTCGCCATCCCTTCAACGTCAATGCGCCCGCACTCGCCGCCGCCGAAGCTGCGCTCGACGACATTGCGTTCCTGTTGCGCAGCTATGCGCTGAATAGCGCCGGCATGGCGCAGCTGACGGCAGGGCTGGCAGGCATGAAAGTCGCCACCGTGCCGTCGAAGGGGAATTTCCTGCTGGCCAAAGTCGGCGACGCTGCACGCGTCAATACCGAACTGCTCAAGCGCGGCGTGATCGTGCGGCCGGTCGCCAATTACGGCCTGCCCGAGTTCCTGCGCGTGTCGGTCGGGTTGGCCGGACAGAATGTCCGCTTCCTCGATGCATTGAAAGCCTGCCTGTGATCGTCGATAAACTCGCCATCGTCGGCACCGGCCTCATCGGCGGCTCGTTCGCGCTGGCGCTGAAACAGGCAGGCGCGGTGCGCGAGGTGCTGGGCGTCGGGCGGAATCCCGCGCGGCTCACTGTCGCGCGCGAACTTGGCCTGATCGACCGCGCCGTCGACTGGGTGGAAGCCGGGCGGGCCGATTGCATCCTGCTGGCGATGCCGGTGGGCGAGACCGAAGCCGTATTGAAAAACCTGGCGCCGCATCTGAAAGCCGGCGCCATCGTGACCGACGCTGGCAGCACCAAGGCCGACGTGGTCGAGGCGGCGCGCGCCGCGCTCGGCACACGTTTTGCCGATTTCGTGCCGGGCCATCCCATCGCGGGTTCGGAACAAAGCGGACCCGGTGCTGCGCGCGCCGATCTCTATCGGGGCAAGCGCGTGGTGCTGACGCCGCAGGATGAGACCCGCGCCGACGCGGTCGCCACCGTGCGTGCGCTGTGGGAAGCGGCTGGAGCACAGGTCGAAACACTGGGGGCAGCTCAGCACGACCGCATCTTCGCGGCAGTGAGCCATTTGCCGCATCTCGCAGCATTTGCCTTGGTGGATGACCTTGCACAACGCGCCGATGGCGATACGTTCTTCCGCTTTGCCGCCAGCGGCTTCCGCGATTTCACCCGCATTGCCGGCAGCAGCCCGGAGATGTGGCGCGACATCGCATTGGCGAACCGCGAAGCGGTGCTGGCCGAGTTGGATGCTTATCTGGCTTCGCTGCAGGCGCTGCGGAGCGCAGTGTCAGCCGAGGATGCCGAGGCCTTGCTGGCTATTTTCTCGCGCGCTCGCGAGGCGCGTAATCACTGGATGCACACAAAACCCTGATGGAATTTCTCGATCTGCCCGCAAGCACCGCCGCGCGCGGCACGGTGCGCCTCCCGGGCTCCAAAAGCATCTCCAATCGCGTGCTGCTGCTGGCGGCGCTCGCGAAAGGCACGACCATCGTGCGTGCCCTGCTCGATTCCGACGACACCCGGGTCATGCTCGACGCCTTGCGCGCGTTGGGCGTGGGCGTCGCGCGCGTGAGCGATTCCGACGACTATGAGATCACCGGCGTGGGCGGCGCGTTTCCGGTCAAGCAGGCCGAGTTGTTCCTGGGCAATGCCGGCACGGCGTTCCGTTCGCTGACCGCAGCGTGCGCGCTATCGGGCGGCGAGTATGTGCTGAAGGGCGTGGCCCGCATGCACGAGCGGCCGATCGGCGATCTGGTCGACGCCTTGCGGCGGCTGGGCGCGCGCATCGACTATCTCGGCCAGGAGGGCTTCCCGCCGCTGAAGATCCATCCGGCGGAGCTGGAATCAACCGGGTTGGCCGGCGACACCACCGAAGTACGCGGCGATGTATCGAGCCAGTTTCTCACCGGCCTACTGATGGCCTTGCCGCTGCGCCAGCGCAATACCACGATCGAAGTGGCGGGCGAACTGATTTCCAAACCCTACATCGGGATCACGCTGGCGATGTTGCGCCGCTTCGGCGTAGAGATCGCGCGCGACGGCTGGCAACGCTTCGGCATCCCCGCAGCGGCGCGCTACCAGAGTCCGGGCGAAATCTGGGTCGAAGGCGATGCCTCGTCGGCGTCGTATTTCCTCGCCGCGGGCGCCATCGGCGGCGGTCCGGTGCGGGTGCAAGGCGTGGGCCGCGACAGCGTGCAGGGCGATGTGCGCTTTGCCGATGCGCTGGCAAAAATGGGCGCGCAGATCGACATGGGGCCGAACTGGATCGAGGCGCAAGCACCTAGACATGGCCGTTTGAAGGCAATCGATCTCGACTGCAACCATATCCCCGATGCGGCAATGACGCTGGCGGTGGCGGCGTTGTTCGCCGACGGCGTGACCGTGCTCAGGAACATCGCCAGCTGGCGGGTGAAAGAGACCGACCGCATCGCGGCGATGGCGACCGAACTGCGTAAGGTCGGTGCAACGGTGGAAGAGGGCGCCGATTTCATCCGCATCACGCCGCCGGAACACCTCCTGCCCAATGCCGTCATCGATACCTACGACGACCACCGCATGGCGATGTGCCTGTCGCTGGTGACGCTCGGCAACGTGCCGGTGCGCATCAACGACCCGGCGTGCGTCAACAAGACCTTCCCGACATATTTCAAGACATTTGCGGGGATTGCCCAATGAGCACCGCATCCAGTCCAATTCCGGTCATCACCATCGACGGCCCTTCGGCCTCGGGCAAGGGTACCGTGGCGGAGCGGGTCGCGGCCGCGCTGGGATTTCACTTTCTCGACAGCGGGGCGTTGTACCGGTTGACCGCGCTGTCGGCAATGAAGCATGGCGTGGCGCTGGACGACGAAGCAGGGGTGGCCGCGCTGGCGGCCCGCTTGCCGGCAACGTTCCGCGGCGGCTCGGTCTGGCTGGAAAATGAGAACGTGACCGACGCGATCCGCGCCGAAACCGTGGGCGAAGGCGCCTCGAAAGTGGCGGCGCTGCCGGCGGTGCGCGCGGCCCTGCTGGACCGCCAGCGCGCCTATTGCCAGCTACCCGGCCTGGTGGCCGACGGCCGCGACATGGGGACGGTGGTGTTCGCGGGGGCGGTGGCCAAGGTGTTCCTGACTGCCAGCGCCGAGGCGCGTGCCGGGCGGCGCTATAAGCAGTTGATCGAAAAGGGGAACTCTGCTAGTCTAACGGCCCTTGTTGCGGATATGCAGGCCCGCGATGCGCGCGATTCAGCCCGCACCGTTGCACCGCTCAAACCCGCGCCGGATGCGTTATTGCTCGACACGACCCATATGGATATCGAGTCGGCGGTACAGGCGGTGTTGGCGCACTACCACAGCAAGCAATGAAGTAATCAAACGTGTCAGACCTGCGCCCGCAGGCTGGCGATGTGCAACTAACCCCGTCCTCACCGACGGACAAGAAGGTTTTTAATGTCTACTGCTACCGCTGCTTCCGCCCCCGAATCCATGGAAAGCTTTGCCGCCCTGTTCGAGGAATCCCTCGAGCACCAGGAAATGCGCCAGGGTGAAGTCATCACCGCCGAAATCGTCGGCATCGACCACAACTTCGTGACGGTGAATGCCGGCCTCAAATCCGAGAGCCTGATTCCGCTTGAAGAATTCAAGAACGACCAGGGCGAGATCGAAGCCAAGGTCGGCGATTTCGTTGCCGTTGCCATCGAGTCGATCGAGGACGGCTTTGGCGCGACCAAGTTGTCGCGCGAGCGTGCGAAGAAGCTGGCCGCGTGGCTGGATCTGGAAGCCGCGATGAACGAAGGCCGGATCGTCACCGGCATGGTGCAGGGCAAGGTCAAGGGCGGTCTGACGGTGCTGGTCGGCGGCCTGCGCGCCTTCCTGCCGGGTTCGCTGGTCGACATGCGTCCGGTCAAGGACACCACGCCCTTCGAATACAAGGAAATGGAATTCAAGGTCATCAAGCTCGACCGCAAGCGCAACAACGTCGTGGTGTCGCGCCGTGCCGTGCTGGAAGAGACCATGGGTGCCGACCGCGAAGCGATGATGGAAAACCTCAAGGAAGGCTCCATCGTCAAGGGCGTGGTCAAGAACATCACCGACTACGGCGCGTTCGTGGATCTGGGCGGCATCGACGGCCTGCTGCATATCACCGACATGGCCTGGCGCCGCGTCAAGCACCCGTCCGAAGTCGTGCACGTCGGCCAGGAACTCGAAGCCAAGATCCTGCGCTACGACACCGAGAAGAACCGCGTGTCGCTCGGCATCAAGCAGCTGGGTGACGATCCGTGGGTCGGCATCGCCCGCCGCTACCCGCAGGGCACGCGCATGTTCGGCAAGGTCGCGAACCTGACCGACTACGGCGCGTTCGTCGAGATCGAAGAAGGCATCGAAGGCCTGGTGCACGTCTCCGAGATGGACTGGACCAACAAGAACGTCAGCCCCTCCAAGATCGTCCAGTTGGGCGACGAGGTCGAAGTCATGGTTCTGGACATCGACGAAGACAAGCGCCGCATCTCGCTGGGCATGAAGCAGTGCAAGTCCAACCCGTGGGAAGATTTCTCGATGAACCACAAGAAGGGCGACAAGGTCAGCGGCGCGATCAAGTCGATCACCGACTTCGGCGTGTTCATCGGCCTGCCGGGCGGCATCGACGGTCTGGTTCACCTGTCCGACCTGTCGTGGAACGTGCCCGGCGAAGAAGCCGTGCGCAACTTCCGCAAGGGGCAGGACGTGGAAGCCGTGGTGCTGGGCATCGATCTCGAGCGCGAGCGCATTTCGCTCGGCATCAAGCAGCTCGAAGGCGATCCGCTGACCAGCTACGCGTCGGGCCACGAGAAGGGCAGCATCGTCAAGGGCACCATCAAGACCGTGGAGCCAAAGGGCGCCACCGTGCAGCTGGATAGCGACATGGAAGGCTACCTGCGTGCATCCGAAGTCTCGCGTGACCGCGTCGAAGACATGCGCAGCCACTACAAGGAAGGCGACGAGATCGAGGCCATGATCATCAACGTGGATCGCAAAAATCGCGTGATCAACCTGTCGATCAAAGCCAAGGACATGACCGAGCAGGATGCGGCGATGAAGAAATTCTCGGCCGAATCCGCAGCGGCAGCCAGCGGCTCGACCAACCTCGGTGCGCTGCTGAAAGCCAAGCTCGACAACAAGAACGCCGAGTAATCCATGACCAAGTCCGAGCTGATTGCTCAACTGGCGGCGCGGCATTCGCAATTTTCGGTTGCGGATATCGAGATGGCGGTGAAAACGATCCTCGACGCGCTGGCGAAAAACCTGTCGCGCGGGGAACGTATCGAAATCCGCGGTTTCGGCAGCTTCAGTCTGAGCTTTCGTCCCGCCCGTCTCGGGCGCAACCCCAAGTCCGGCGAGCGCGTGCAGGTGCCGGCCAAGTATGTGCCGCACTTCAAGGCTGGCAAGGAGTTGCGCGACCGGGTGGATTTTCCGCTCTAGGCGTAGTTGTGGGTGCGTGCGATGCCTACGTGCGTCGGCGCCTTCGTACTCACGACCGGCCCGCGGCCGGTAGATCCGGTCAGGACAGCAAGACCCACAAGACGGCGCCGCAAGGCGCCGTTTTCTTTGGCGATTGGCGCCGCACGGGTAAAATGGGCGAACTTCCTGGCGCATACACATGAAAAATTTCACGCACTATCTGGGCTTGCTGGCAAAACTGCTGGTTTTTCTGCTGGTGCTGGGCTTTGCCCTGAAAAACAGTCATAGCGTGACCTTTTACTCCTATCTGGATTATGTGTGGCAGGCGCCGCTGATCGTCATGCTGGGGCTGGCATTCATCCTCGGTGCCCTGATCGGGGTGCTCGCTTTGCTGCCCACCCTGTTCCGGCTACGGCGCGAACTGGGCCGCAAGCCGAAGGCGGCTGAGCTGGATACGGTCACGCAAACCGATCTGCCCGTCGTATAACCCTATGGAATTCGAGTTCTGGTGGCTGCTGGCGTTTCCCCTGTTTTTCGTGCTGGGCTGGCTGGCCGCGCGGGTGGACATCCGGCAGGTGGTGACCGAGTCACGTGCGCTGCCCAACTCGTATTTCCGCGGCCTGAATTTTCTGCTCAACGAGCAGCCTGACAAGGCCATCGAGGCCTTTCTCGAAGTCGTCAAGCTCGAACCTGAAACCATCGACCTGCACTTTGCGCTGGGCGGCCTGTTCCGCCGGCGCGGCGAACTCGACCGTGCCATCCGCATGCACGAGAACCTGCTGGAGCGCGAAGGCCTGGCCGAGGAACAGCGCCTGCGCGCGATGAGCGAACTGGGGCAGGATTACCTCAAGGCAGGTCTGCTCGATCGCGCCGAACAAGTGTTCACGAGGCTGCTGAAAACGCAACAGCACGGTTTGGCACGCACCTACCTGCTGGAAATCTACGTGCAGGAAAAGGATTGGCAGAAGGCCATCGATGCCGCGCACGTACTGGAAAAGGACACCAGCAAGCCGCTCAACGCCGACATCGCCCACTTCCATTGTGAACTGGCGTTGTTGGAGGCAGCCAAGGGCAATCCCGATGTCGCGGCTGCCCATCTGCAGCAAGCGCTATCCATCAACCGCCAGTCGGTACGCGCCAACCTGATGGCGGGCGACCTCGACGCGGCGGCAGGGCGGCACGAGGCTGCCATCGCGGACTGGCGCCTGGTCGAAACGCAAAGCGCGGCGCACATGGCGCTGGTAGTCGAGCGCGTGCTCGGCAGTTATCGCCAACTGGGGCGGCTGGAGGAAGGCGTGCAGTGGCTGCGCGCCCTGTATGCCCGGCAGCCGTCGCCGGACGTGTTCAATGCGCTGTATCTGGCGGTGGCCGAAATTGAAGGCGCTACTGCAGCCAGCCAGCTTGCGCGCGAGGAGTTGCGGCGCAATCCCAGCCTGCGCACGCTGGACCGCCTGCTCGAAGCCGAGCTCGTCAATGCAGAGCCCGAGGCGCGCGAACTGTTGCAGGTGGAAAAGACCCTGGTGGCCTCGCATAGCCAGCGCATGATGCGTTACCAGTGCGGCAGTTGCGGTTTCAAGGCGAAGCAGTTTTTCTGGCGTTGCCCGGCCTGCGGGCGGTGGGACAGTTTCGATCCTGAGCGGCGCGAAAGCGAAGGGTGAGAGGAAGGAGTGTGGTGAAGCAAACGAAAATCATCGTGGCGCTGGATTTTGCCGACGCGGCTTCTGCGCTGACGTTGGTAGGCCAACTCGATCCGGCGCTGTGCCGGCTCAAGGTGGGCAAGGAGTTGTTCACCGTGGCCGGTCCGGAACTGGTGCGTACGCTGGTGGCGCGCGGCTTCGACGTCTTTCTCGACCTGAAATTCCACGACATCCCGAATACCGTGGCGGCGGCATGCCGCGCGGCGGCGGGGCTAGGCGTGTGGATGCTGAACGTCCATGCCTCGGGCGGACGCCGCATGATGGCGGCGGCGCGCGAGGCGCTCGCGGATTTGCCGCATCCGCCGCTCCTGATTGCCGTGACGGTACTGACCAGCATGAGCGCCGAGGACCTGGCCGAGGTCGGCGTGGCCGATGCGCCGGCAGACCAGGTGTTGCGTCTGGCGCGTCTGGCCCAGTCCTGCAAGCTGGATGGCGTGGTCTGCTCGGCGCAGGAAGCGTCCATGCTGCGCGCCGATCTGGGCGCGGCTTTTCGCCTGGTGACGCCGGGCATCCGACCGGCCGGCGCGGAGGTGGGCGACCAGCGCCGCGTGATGACGCCGGAAGAGGCGCTACGTGCCGGCGCGACCGATCTGGTGATCGGGCGCCCGATCACCGCCGCAGCCGATCCGCTGGCTGCGCTCAAACAGATACAGTCCGACATACAGAATTCTTAGGGAGATGACGCTTTGAAAATCACGGTAATTGGAACGGGCTATGTGGGCCTGGTGACCGGGACCTGTCTGGCCGAAGTGGGCAACGAAGTACTGTGCCTCGACGTCGACCCCAACAAGATCGAGATCCTGAAATCCGGCGGCATTCCGATCTATGAGCCGGGGCTGGAAGACATGGTGAAGCGCAATGTCGCCGCCGGTCGCCTGTCCTTCACCACCGACATCGAGGAGTCGGTGGCCTTCGGCCAGATCCAGTTCATCGCCGTCGGCACGCCGCCGGACGAGGACGGCTCGGCCGACCTGCAATATGTGGTGGCGGCAGCACGCAATATCGGCCGCCACATGAGCGACTACAAACTGGTCGTTGACAAATCCACTGTGCCGGTCGGCACCGCCGACAAGGTGCGTGCTGCGCTCAAGGAAGAACTGGCCACGCGCGGCACCGCCATCGAATTCAACGTCGCATCGAACCCTGAATTCCTGAAGGAAGGGGCAGCGGTGGACGATTTCATGAAGCCCGACCGTATCGTCATCGGCACCGACAGCGAGCGCGCTACACAACTCCTGCGCCAGCTCTACGCGCCGTTCCAGCGCAACCACGACCGCCTCACGGTGATGGACGTGCGCAGTGCCGAGCTGACCAAGTACGCCGCCAACGCCATGCTGGCGACGCGCATTTCCTTCATGAACGAGCTGGCCGTCCTGGCCGAAAAGCTCGGCGCCGACATCGAGCAGGTGCGCCATGGCATCGGCTCCGATCCGCGCATCGGCTATCACTTCCTGTATGCAGGCTGCGGCTACGGCGGCTCGTGTTTTCCCAAGGACGTGCAGGCCTTGCGTCGCACCGGCCAGGAAAACGGCATTCCCTTGCGCGTGCTCGACGCGGTGGAAGAGGCCAACGACGCGCAGAAGCACATCCTGGTCAACAAGCTGACCGCACGCTTCGGCACCGACCTCAAGGGCAAGCGCTTCGCCATGTGGGGCCTTGCGTTCAAGCCCAACACCGACGACATGCGCGAAGCCCCCAGCCGCACCATGCTCGAAGCGCTGTGGGCGATGGGCGCGAGCGTGTCGGCCTACGATCCGGCCGCAATGGAGGAAACGCGCCGCATCTACGGCGAGCGCGCCGACCTGCTGCTGGTCGACAGCCCGATGGACGCGCTGAAAGGCGCCGACGCGCTCTTGATCGTCACCGAATGGAAGGTCTTCCGCAGCCCCAACTTCGACACCATGAAGTCGCTGCTGAAGACGCCGCTGGTATTCGACGGCCGCAACCTGTACGAGCCGCAGGCGATGCGCGAGATGGGCTTCGATTACCTGCCGATCGGACGCCAGTGATGGGGATGTCCAGTGCCCTTGCGTGACGCCATCCGCCGCGCCCGCCTCCTGGTGGTGGGCGACGTGATGCTGGACCGCTACTGGTTCGGCGACGTCTCGCGCATTTCGCCCGAGGCACCGGTGCCGGTGGTGCACGTCACGCGCAACGAGGACCGCATCGGCGGCGCCGGCAACGTGGCACGCAACGCGGCGGCGCTTGGTGCCCAGGTGACCCTGCTGTCGGTGGCAGGACGCGACGAGGCCGGGCAGGCCCTGCGTGCCCTGCTCGAGGCCGAGTCGTTCACCGTGCATCTGCACGAAGACCCGGCATTCTCCACCATCACCAAGCTGCGCGTCATCGGCCGCCAGCAGCAGCTGCTGCGCGTCGATTTCGAGACCCAACCCGGCCACGAGGTGCTGGCCGCAAAGCTGGAAGCCTATGCGCAGCTGCTGGCCGACTGCGACGTGGTGATCCTATCGGACTATGGCAAGGGCGGGCTGACGCACGTCACGCGCATGATCGAGCTGGCGCGTGCGGCGAACAAGCCTATCCTGGTCGACCCCAAGGGCGACGACTGGGCGCGCTACACCGGCGCCACGCTGATCACCCCCAACCGCAGCGAATTCCGCGACGTGGCCGGCAACTGGAAGTCCGAGAACGAACTGGCCGACAAGGCCGCTGCCGTGCGCGCGAGCTACCAATTGGATGCCCTGTTGGTGACGCGCAGCGAGGAAGGCATGAGCCTGTTCGACGCGCAAGGCGCGCATCATGAGGCCACGCGGGCGCAGGAAGTGTTCGACGTCTCCGGCGCCGGCGACACCGTCATTGCCACCTTTGCCGTGGCTTTGGCCGCCGGCGCGAGCGGTGTCGAGGCGGTACGCCTGGCCAACCGCGCTGCGGGCATCGTGGTCGGCAAGTTCGGCACCGCCGTTGCCACCGCAGACGAAGTTTTTGGAGAGGAAGCATGAGCCAGTACACCGTCGTCACCGGCGCCGCCGGATTCATCGGCGCCAACATCGTCAAGGCGCTCAACGAGCGCGGCGAGACCAACATCATCGCGGTCGACAACCTGACCAAGGCCGACAAGTTCAAGAACCTGACCGACTGCGAGATCGCCGACTATTTCGACAAGGCCGAATTCCTCGACCTGGTCGAGGAGGGCGTGCTAGACGGCAGCGTGGCGGCGATCTTCCACGAGGGCGCGTGCTCCGACACCATGGAAACCGACGGCCGCTACATGATGGAGAACAACTACCGCTACTCCAGCGCGCTGCTCAAGTTCTGCCAGGACGAGGGCGCGCAGTTTCTCTACGCGTCGTCGGCCAGCGTCTACGGCGCCGGGCGGGTGTTCTCCGAATCGCGCGAATTCGAATCGCCGCTCAACGTCTACGGCTACTCCAAGTTCCTGTTCGACCAGAGCGTGCGCCGCCTGTGGAACGACCGCACGGCGCAGATCGCCGGCTTCCGCTATTTCAACGTCTATGGCCCGCGCGAGCAGCACAAGGGGCGCATGGCTTCGGTGGCGTTCCACTTCTTCAACCAGTACCGCGCCGACGGCAAGGTGAAGCTGTTCGAAGGCTGCGACGGCTACCCCAACGGCGAGCAGCGGCGCGATTTCGTCTCCATCGAGGACGTGGTGCGCGTCAACCTGTGGTTCCTCGACCACCCGGACGTGTCGGGCATCTTCAACGTCGGCACCGGGCGCTGCCAGAGCTTCAACGACGTCGCGGTGGCGGCGGTCAACGCGTGCCGCGCGGCGGAGGGGCAGCCGGCGCTGACGCTGGAGCAGATGCAGGCCCAGGGCCTCGTCAGCTACATCGCGTTTCCCGACGCGCTCAAGGGCAAGTACCAGAGCTATACCGAGGCCGATATCTCCGCGCTGCGCGGGGCGGGGTATGATGCGGCCTTTTACAGCGTGGAAGAAGGCACTTCCCGCTACATCGAGCACCTGTTGAAGACATGAGTACCTACAAGACCATCGAGGATACGGTTGGCAACACGCCGCTGGTGCGCCTGAAGCGCATGCCCGGCACGACCAGCAACACGATTCTCGTCAAGCTCGAAGGCAACAATCCGGCCGGCTCGGTGAAGGACCGCCCGGCGCTGTCGATGATCGATGCCGCGCAGGCGCGCGGCGAGATCAAGCCCGGCGACACCCTGATCGAAGCGACCAGCGGCAATACCGGCATCGCACTGGCGATGGCGGCGGCCATGCGCGGCTACAAGCTCATCCTGCTCATGCCCGAGAATGCCTCGATCGAACGTCAGCAAACCATGCGTGCGTTCGGTGCCGAGTTGCAGCTGGTGAGCAAGGAAGCCGGCATGGAAGGCGCGCGCGACCTGGCGATCGCGATGGAGAAGCAGGGCATCGGCAAGATCCTCGACCAGTTCGCCAACCCGGATAATCCCGAGGCGCACTACCGTACGACCGGCCCGGAAATCTGGCGCGACACGCAGGGCAGGATCACCCACTTCGTTTCCAGCATGGGCACGACCGGCACCATCATGGGCTGTTCGCGCTACCTCAAGGAACAGAATCCGGCGATCCAGATTGTTGGCGTGCAGCCCACCGAAGGGTCGCAGATTCCCGGCATCCGCAAATGGCCGGACGAGTATGTGCCGCAAATCTGTGACTACGACCGTGTCGATCACATGATCTATGTGAGCCAGTTGAACGCAGAGGAAACCACCCGCCGGATGGCGCGCGAGGAAGGCATCTTCGCCGGCGTCTCGTCCGGCGGCGCGCTGTGGGCTGCGCTGCAGCTGTCCAAGGAGGTTCAGAACGCCGTCATCGTCTCCATCGTCTGCGACCGCGGCGACCGCTATCTGTCGACGGGCGTATTCCCTGCCGCGTAAGTAGCGGGTAGCGGATGGCCAAAACCAAGACGATCTACACCTGCACCGAATGCGGCGGACAGTCGCCCAAGTGGCAGGGTCAGTGCCCCCACTGCAACGCCTGGAATACCCTGGTCGAGACCATCGCCGAATCAGCGAAACCGCGTTTCGCCGCGTTGGCGGCGACCAGCACTGTGCAACTGCTGCATGACGTCGAGGCCTCCGAGGAAAGCCGCATCGCCACCGACATCGGCGAGCTCGACCGCGTGCTTGGCGGCGGCCTGGTGCCGGGCGGGGTGGTGCTGATCGGCGGCGACCCTGGCATCGGCAAGTCGACGCTTCTTTTACAAGCTTTGGCCGGCCTCTCCGGCAGTCTGAAAACGCTCTACGTCAGCGGCGAGGAATCGGCGCGCCAGGTCGCGCTGCGCGCGCGGCGGCTTTCCCTGCCCGAGACCAATCTGCCGGTGCTGCCGGAAATCCGACTGGAAGCCATCCTCGCGCAGCTGGCCGAGATGAAGCCCGAGGTTGCGGTGATCGACTCGATCCAGACCGTCTATTCGGAGGCGCTGACCTCCGCGCCCGGTTCGGTGGCACAGGTGCGCGAGTGCGCCGCGCAGCTGACGCGCCACGCGAAGCAGACCGGCACCGCCATCATCCTCGTCGGCCACGTCACCAAGGAAGGCGCCATCGCCGGCCCGCGCGTGCTCGAGCACATCGTCGACACCGTGCTGTATTTCGAGGGTGACACCGGCTCGTCCTTCCGGCTGGTGCGCGCGTTCAAGAACCGCTTCGGTGCAGTCAACGAGATCGGCGTGTTCGCGATGACCGAAAAAGGCCTCAAGGGCGTCTCCAACCCCTCGGCGATCTTCCTGTCGCGCCACGGCGAGCCGGTGCCGGGTTCGTGCGTGCTGGTGACGCAGGAAGGCACGCGGCCGCTGCTGGTGGAAATCCAGGCGCTGGTCGATTCCAGCCACGCGCCAAGTCCGCGCCGCCTTTCCGTCGGCCTGGAGCAGAACCGCCTTGCCATGCTGCTCGCCGTGCTGCACCGCCACGCCGGCATCGCCTGCTTCGACCAGGATGTGTTCGTCAACGCGGTGGGCGGCGTGAAGATCAGCGAACCCGCCGCCGATCTGGCTGTCCTCGCTGCAATTGTCTCGTCACTGAGAAGCCAGCCGCTGCCCGACAAGCTGGTGATGTTCGGCGAAGTCGGCCTCGCCGGAGAAATCCGCCCGGTACAGCGCGGCCAGGAGCGCCTCAAGGAAGCCGCCAAGCTCGGCTTCACCCAGGCCATCGTGCCGGCTGCCAACCAGCCCAAGCAGAAGATCGCCGGCATGACGGTGCATGCGGTGCAGCGGTTGGACGAGGCGATCCGTTTATTCAGGGAAAGCTGAGCGTTTTCATTCCATGGCCTCGCCCGCGCATAGTTTTCCCCTTCACGGCCCCGGGCTGCGCGGTGCCAGGCGCCCTCGCGTGGCCATCGTCGGCCGCACCGGCAGCGGCAAGCACAGCATTTTTCGTGCGGCTGCCAGCACGTCCACCCACCACGAGCGTCTGGCCGGCATCGGGCCTGCGTATGAGGAATGCCTGGTCGAGGTGGGGATCGACCAGATTTCCCTGGTCGCCTTGCCTGCCATCGGTGGCCTGCACGATCTGGATGCGGACGCCTGTGTGACGTTGAAGTATCTGTTGTGGGGCGACCGCTGGCCAGTCATCGCGCAGCATGAGACGAACCAGCCCGACAGCACGTTTGCCGCGCCGGATGTGCTGCTGGTGGTGATGGATGCCACGGCGCTGGAACGCGATCTCGAGCTCGCGCTGGAGCTGATGCAGCTGGGCAGGCCGATGGTGTTTGCGCTTAACCGCATGGACGAGGCACGTGCCAGACGGCGCTTTATCAATGTACGCGCCCTGTCGGCCCAACTGGGCGCGCCGGTGGTGCCGACCGTGGCGCACATGGGCATCGGCCTGGCCGACGTGTATACCACCGTGGTGCACGTCGCCCGCGAGGCAAGATTCCTGCAGCCGCATCCATCGGCTCCGCCCTACAGTGCGCACATCGAGGCGCAATTGCGGGCCATTGCCGAAATCGCCCGCCAGCCGGACGTGGCGGCGGCCTTCGCCGTCCCCGAGACGTTGCTGACGCTGCAGCTGGCGGAAAACGACGGCTACTTCGCGCAGGAATTGCAGGCGCATTTCCCCGATCGCTACGCGGCCTTGCTCGCCGCGCGCGCCATCGCCGACGCCGCCTTGCCGCGCCGGCTGGCGGAGGAACTGCATGCCGATCGGCATCACCGCGCCGCCTTGCTGACCGAGGCGGCGACCCGCCCCGGCCAGGAAGGCGCGCCGCCGCGCTGGCAGTTGTGGGCCGACGATCTTTTCCTGCATCCGCGCTGGGGCTTCGTCGGCACGCTGGCGGTGTTCGCGCTGGTGTTGCTGTTCGTGTTCGAGGTGAGCGCCGTGCTCGACAGCCTGACGGTCGCGCGCCTGATCGCGTGGGCCGAGCCGTGGCAACCGACCGAACTCACGGGCGTGCTCGGCCGCGCGGTGCTCGACGGCTTCATCGGCCTCGCCGGTATCGTCATTCCCTACATGATTCCATTGGTGTTGCTGCTGGTGTGGCTGGAGGAATCCGGGATCATGCACCGCGTGGCCTTCGTGGTCGATCGCGGCTTCCATCGGCTGGGGCTGCACGGCGGCGTCGCCCTGCCGTTCCTGATGGGGCTGGGCTGCAACGTGCCTGCACTGGCCGCGACCGCGGCCGTCACGCATGGCCGCGACCGCACGGTGGCTTCGCTCCTGATCACCTTCCTGCCATGTTCGGCGCGCTCGGCCATCATCCTGGCGGTGGGCGGCAAATACCTCGGCGGGTTCGGCGTGTTTGCCCTCTTCATGCTCGCTCCCGTCGTCGTCAGCCTGGTCGGCAAGCTTCTGAAGCGCCGCTATCCCGAGACCACGCCCGGCATGATCCAGGAAATCCCCGCCTACGCCGTGCCCACCCTGCGTGCCTTGCTGGCCAATACCTGGGAGCGCAGCCGCGACATCGTCACCATCGTGCTGCCGCTCCTGGTGGCGGGCAGCGTGGTGCTGGCGCTGCTGAGCCATTACGGCGCCGATGCCTGGGTCAATCTCGCGCTCACGCCGGTGACGGTGTGGTGGCTGGGGCTGCCGGTGGCGCTGGGCGTGCCGATCCTGTTCGGCGTGCTGCGCAAGGAACTGTCCCTGCTCATGGTGTTCCAGGCGCTCGGCACACAGGAATTGTCCAGCGTGCTCGACACCACGCAGATTGCCACCTTCCTGGTGTTCCTGACTTTTTACGTGCCCTGCGTGTCCACCTTCGCCATGATGCTGAAGCTGCTCGGCCGGCGCGACGCGCTCTATTCGGTCGCGCTTTCCATCGGCGTGGCACTTGTCGTGGCGGCGGTGGTGCGCGGGGCGCTGGAACTGGCGGGGTGGGTGTTGTAGCGGCGGTGTCTTCGGGATGACCGTCCAGGTCAACCCATCACTTGCCCATGCTCCCGCGTGTCGTGGAACGCAACCTTGGGCCAGCGTTCCTGCGCCAGTGACAGGTTCACCCGCGTATCCGCCAGATAGACCAGGTTGCCGTCGACGTCCTTCGCCAGCTTGAGCGAATTGGCCTTGGTGAATTCGGCCAGATGCTGGGCGTCGGGGCAGGTGACCCAGCGCGCAGTGTAGATGCCGGCGTTTTCGAAGCTGGCGTCGACGCCGTATTCGGTTTTCAGGCGATGGGCGACGACTTCGAACTGCAGCTGCCCGACCGCGCCGATCAGCAGGGTGTTGTCGGCGAACGGTTCGAACACTTGCACCGCGCCTTCCTCGCCCAGTTCCAGCAGACCCTTGTTCAGTTGCTTGGCGCGCAGCGGGTCGCGCAGGCGCGGGCGGCTGAACAGTTCGGGGGCGAAGTAGGGAATGCCCTTGTATTGCAGGGCCTCGCCTTCGGTGAGGGTGTCGCCGATGTGCAGCTGGCCGTGGTTGTGGATGCCGATGATGTCGCCGGCCACCGCGTCTTCCATGCGGGTGCGCTCGTTGGCCATGAAGACGACCGCGTTGGCGATTTTCATGTCCTTGCCGGTGCGGCGGTGGCGTACTTTCATGCCCGGCGTGTAGCGGCCGGAGCAGACGCGGAAGAAGGCGATGCGGTCACGGTGTTGCGGGTCCATGTTGGCCTGGATCTTGAACACGAAGCCGGTGAACTTGGGTTCGGCGGGGTCGACCGTGCGTTCGACGGCCTCGCGCGGCAGCGGCGACGGTGCCCAGTCGGACAGCGCGCGCAATACTTCGCGCACGCCGAAGTTGTTGATCCCGGAACCGAAGAAGACGGGGGTCTGCTTGCCGGAGAGAAAGTCGTCGATATTGAAGGTGGCGCCGGCGCCGCGCACCAGTTCGATCTCGGACAACAGGGTGTCGGCTTCGAGCGGGAAGCGTTCACGCAGGGCTTCGTCGCCCAGGTCTTTGAGCGACTCGAACTGCTGGTCGGCATTTTCCTCGCCGGCCTTGAAGCGCAGGATCTCGTCGTGGATCAGGTGGTACACGCCCTGGAAACGCTTGCCCATGCCGATGGGCCAGGTCACCGGCGCGCAATGGATCTTCAGGATCGACTCGATCTCGTCCAGCAGTTCCAGCGGCTCGCGTACCTCACGGTCCATCTTGTTGATGAAGGTGATGATGGGTGTGTCGCGCAGCCGGCACACTTCCAGGAGCTTGATCGTCTGTTCTTCCACGCCCTTGGCGGCGTCGACCACCATGATGGCGGCGTCCACGGCGGTCAGCACACGGTAGGTGTCTTCCGAGAAGTCCTTGTGGCCAGGGGTGTCGAGCAGGTTGAATACGCAGTCGCCGTAGGAGAACTGCATCACCGAGCTGGCCACCGAAATGCCGCGCTCGCGCTCGACCTCCATCCAGTCGGAGGTGGCGAACTTGCCGCTCTTCTTGGCCTTGACCGTGCCGGCCATCTGGATGGCGCCGCCGAACAGCAGCAGCTTTTCGGTCAGGGTCGTTTTACCCGCATCGGGGTGCGAAATGATGGCAAAGGTGCGGCGTTTCTTGACGTCGCGCGTCAAGGCGGGATCACCGGTTTGGGCCGGCGCGGTCGGGGTGGATTCCATCGGGGAGGACTGGCGGATATGAAGCAAGCCGCAATTTTAAGCTATTTCGCGCGACGGACCGGTCCTATGCCTCAGCATTTTCGCGCGCATTGGCCGGGCTGCGCTTGGCACCGGTGGCTTGGTGGTCGACACTCGCCGCGAAATGTCCAAATGCCGAGTAGATTCATTTAACCATGAAAGGGAAATGGGCGTAGCTGCGTGTTGTCCCAACCTAGGCCCTCAAATGCGGCCAGCGAGTCCGGCTGAAAACACTTCCCCTTATTCCCGCATAGAAAACTTCGATTGAGAATGCGCACTTGGCCGTGGCGGCAGGCATGGCCTTCGGAGTACCATTTCAGGGATTCACTTATGGGCGAAACGCCCGACTGTCCGGGATGGTTTTTCGGGCGGTTTCAAATGATTTTGCATCCATCGGATGGAGGAAACAACAATGACGGAGCATGTTGCGACCAACGAGACGATTCTCGTGGTGGGCGGCGGGATTTCCGGCATGACTGCCGCGCTCGAAGCGGCCGAAACCGGCAAGAACGTCGTCCTGGTTGAGAAAAATCCCGCACTGGGCGGCCGGACTTCCCAGCTGTATCGCTACTTCCCCAAGCTGTGCCACCCCACCTGCGGCCTGGAAATCAACCTGCGCCGCCTCAAGAACAACCCCCGCGTGCGCGTGCTGACGCTGGCCGAAGTCACAGGCATCGAAGGCAGCACGGGCAACTACACTGTCTCCGTCAAGGTCAAGCCGCGTTACGTGAACGAGAACTGCACCGCCTGCGGCGACTGCGGCCGCGCGGTCGAGACGATGGTAGACGACCCGTTCAACTACAACCTCGGCCAGCACAAGGCCGCCTTCCTGCCGAACGCGATGGCCTATCCGCAGCGCTACGTGCTGGATCCCGCGATCATCGGTACCCCCGATGCGGACAAGGCCAAGGCCGCCTGCAAATACGGCGCGATCGACCTCGACATGAAGGAAGAGACGATCCAGGTGAAAGCGGGCGCGGTGGTGTGGGCGACCGGTTGGCAGCCCTATGACGCGGCGAAGATTCAGCCCTACGGCTACGGCCGCTTCAAGAACGTCATCACCAGCGTCGAATTCGAGCGCCTGGCCGACATCCACGGCCCCACGGGCGGCAAGATCCTGCGTCCCAGCGACGGCAAGGAGGCGAAGAACATCGCCTTCATCCAGTGCGCCGGCTCGCGCGACGAGAACCATCTGCGCCACTGTTCGCGTATCTGCTGCATGGCCTCGCTGAAGCAGACGCACTATGTGCGCGAGAAATATCCCGAAGACGGCAAGTCGACCATCTACTACATCGACATTCGCGCCATCGACCGTTTCGAGGATTTCTATCAAAAAGTCCAGGCCGATCCGTCCGTGAGCTTCATCAAGTCCAAGGTCGCCAAGATCACCGAGGACGAGCACGGCAATCCGGTGTGCTGGGGCGTCAACACCGAAGGCTACAAGCGCTACACCACGCCGCACGACCTGGTGGTGCTGGCCGTCGGCATGGAGCCCTCGGTCAAGGGCATCAACATTCCCGGCCACATCGTGGCGGATTCGAGCGGCTTCATCGAAGCCGACCCGGCCAACGGTGCCGTGTTCGGCGCCGGTTGCGCGTCGAATGCGCTGGACGTGAACCGTGCCGTGCAATCGGCCACCGCGGCGGCATTGCGCGCCATCCAGGTGGTCAACAAAGTAGCGAAGGCGGAGGCGTAAACAATGGCTGACATCAAAGTCGCAGCGTATATCTGCAAGGGCTGCGGACTCGGCGAGCGTCTGGATACGGACGCATTGGTCAAGATCGCACAGAAGGACGGCAAGGTGCCGCTGGCGAAGTCGCACGATTTCCTGTGCAACGCCGACGGCGTGGCGATGATCAAGAACGACATCGCGAACGAAGGCGTCACCCACATCATGATCGGCGCCTGTTCGCGCCGCGCCAAGACCGAAGCATTCTTCTTCCCCGAGAACGCGGTGGCGCGCGCCAACCTGCGCGAAGGCGTGATCTGGATCCGTCCCGATACCGAGGACGCGCGCGAAACCACGCAGGACATGGCGGAAGACTACATCCGCATGGGCTGCGCCGAAGTGAAGGCGATGACCGCACCCGGCGGCAACACCAATACCGGCACCAGCAAGACCCTGCTGGTGGTGGGCGGTGGCGTCACCGGCATGACGACCGCGATCGAAGCGTCGAAGACAGGTTATTCGGTGGTGCTGGTCGAGAAGTCCGGCGAACTCGGCGGCTGGGCCGGCAAGCTCTACAAGCGCACGCCGGTGCACGAGCCGTTCAAGTCGCCGGCCGATACCGGCGTGGCCGACCTCGCCTCGCAGGTGATGGGCGACAGCAACATCAAGGTCTACCTCAACGCCACCATCGCCAAGACCGATGGTGCGCCGGGCCGCTTCGTAGTCGACATCGCCACCGAATCGGGTGCGACGCATACCGAAGACATCGGTGCGATCGTGCAGGCAACCGGCTTCACCCTGTACGACATGAACAAGCTGCCCGAACTCGGCGGCGGCAAGTCGCCCAACGTGGTCGACCAGGCCGGCCTCGAAGCGCTGGCGAAAGCGGCTGCGGCAGGAGACGGCGTGATTCGCCGGCCCTCGGACAACCAGCCCGTGAAATCGGTGGTGTTCGTCCAGTGTGCCGGCCAGCGCGACCCCAGCGGCACGCACCTGGCCTACTGCTCGGGCTTCTGCTGCAACGCCAGCATCAAGCAGGCGATGTACTTCAAGGACGCCAACCCGTCCGTCGACACCACCATCATCTACACGGACCTGCGTACCCCCGGCAACGGCGAGGACTTCTACCGCAGCGCGCAGGAGAAGGGCGTCATCTTCACCAAGGGCAAGGTCGCCGAAGTGGTGCCGAACGGCGCCACCAGTACGGTGAAGTTCCACGACCTGATCCTCGATGACAAGGATGCCGCCGTGGCAGACGTCGACCTGGTGGTGCTGGCCACCGGCCAGGTGGCCAACTCGGGCATCAACATCGATGCCCTGACCAAGCCGCAGGTCGAAGGCCAGGAAGGTGAGTCGTCCGCCGAAGGCACGGTGGAAGTGAAGCCGATTTCCATCCTCAACCTGACCTACCGTCAGGGACCGGACGTGCCGCAGCTGAAGCAGGGCTTCACCGATTCGCACTTCATCTGCTTCCCCTACGAAACCCGCCGCACCGGCATCTACACCGCCGGCCCGGTGCGCCGCCCGATGGACATCGCGCAGGCGCGCGAGGATGCCACCGGTGCCGCACTCAAGGCGATCCAGGCACTGGAAAATGCCGAACTCGGCCGCGCCGCGCACCCGCGTTCGGGCGATCTGTCGTTCCCGAAGGTGCGCCTGGAAGGCTGCACCCAGTGCAAGCGCTGCACGGTGGAATGTCCGTTCGGCGCCATCGATGAGGACGAAAAGCGCTTCCCGGTGTTCAACGAGTCGCGCTGCCGCCGTTGCGGCACCTGCATGGGGGCCTGCCCGGTGCGCGTGATCTCGTTCGAGAACTACTCGGTCAACACGGTCGGCGCGCAGATCAAGGCGGTCGACATCCCGGACGAGTTCTCCGAGAAACCGCGCATCCTGATCCTGGCCTGCGAGAACGACGCCTACCCGGCACTCGACATGGCAGGGATGAGCCGCAACGAGTACTCAGCCTTCGTGCGCATCATTCCGATCCGCTGCCTGGGCTCGGTCAACACCATCTGGATCACCGATGCGCTCAACGCCGGCTACGACGGCGTGATGCTGATGGGTTGCAAATCGGGTGACGAGTACCAGTGCCACTTCGTCAAGGGTTCCGAGCTGGGCCGGGTGCGCATGTCCAAGATCGACGACACGCTGAAGACGCTGAACCTGGAATCGGAGCGCGTGCGCGATCTCGAAGTCGCCATCACCGACATCGAGCGGGTGCCCGACATGATCAACAAGTATGCTGCCGAGCTGGTTGCCGTAGGCCCCAGCCCGTTCAAAGGCTTCTAACAGGAGACCCACCATGAGCGCAAATACCGCAATGGCGGAGAAATACCGCAACAATTTCCTGAAGGAAATCGAAGAACAGGTCGAGATGGGCGACTGGGTGAAGATGTGCATGCAATGTGGCGTCTGCTCCGGTTCCTGCCCGACCAACTTCCAGTCGGCGTGGGAGCACCCGCCGCAGGAACTCTTCATGATGATCCGTGCCGGCAAGCGCGAGGAAGTACTGACCACGACCTCGATGTGGAATTGCACGTCGTGCTACAACTGCATCGTGCGCTGCCCGCGCAAACTGCCGATCACCCACATCATGCACGGCATCGCCGAGTATGCGCACCGGCTCGGCATGGCGCCAAAGATGCAGCCGACGCGCTTCTTCAGCGGCCTGTTCTGGAAGAACTGCACCCATACGGGACGTGTCAACGAGCTCAAGCTGTCGATGGGCCTGTACTTCAAGGACGGTTTCGGTGCCGGCATCAAGGAAGGCATGAAGATGAAGGACGTGGCGCTTGGCCTCTTGAAGGCCAAGCGGCTCAACCCGTTCGAACTGCTCGGCGGCCACAAGTGCAAGGACCAGAAAGGCATCCAGGCGATGCTGAAAAAAGCCTACGAAATCGAGCGCAGCCGCAAGGCCGCCAAGATGGCGGGCTGAGGAGAGAAATATGGCCAAACATGAATACGCGTTTTACCCCGGTTGTTCGTCGCAGAAGGGGGCTTCCGCCTCCAACTACCTGACCTCGGTCGAATCGATGTGCAAGACGCTCGATGTCAAGCTGACCGAGATTCCCGACTGGAATTGCTGTGGCGCATCCATTGGTTATGCGGAAGCCGGCGAGCTGCCGCGCCACGTGATGAATGCGCGCAACTTCGCGCTATCCGAGAAGAACCTGCCCGGGCAGGAAATCGTCGCCACCTGCGCCGCCTGCTGGCTGGGCGCGCGCGAGACCCGTGAGCGCCTGACGCATTCCGACACGCTGATGGCCGATACCCGCGAGGCGCTCAAGGAAGCCGGCCTCACGATCAACGAGATGCCCGAGATCCGCCACATGGTCGAGGTGCTGATCGAGGACATCGGCTTCGACGAAATGAAGAAGCACGTCGTGCGTCCGCTCGAGGGCGTCAAGATCGCGGGCTATGTCGGCTGCCAGACGAACCGTCCGTTCGGCGTCGCCGGCGAGTCGTTCGAGAACCCCGTGTACCTCGACAAGATGGTCGAGATGGTGGGCGCCGAGTCGATTCCCGAGTACGACATGAAAGTGACCTGCTGCGGCGGCGCGCTGGCGTTCTCCGAGCCCGAGAAGGCGCAGGCGCAGATCAAGGACATCGTCGAGTCGGCCTACGACCACGGCGCCGAGATGATCGTCACGCCGTGCCCGCTGTGCCAGGCCAACGTCGAGATCTACCAGGGCCAGATCAACCAGCGCTACGGCACCAAGTTCAACATCCCGGTGATGTACTACAGCCAGTTGATGGTCGTGGCCTACGGCGGCGGCGCCAAGGATGCGGCCTTGAACGGCCAGGTCATCAAGGCGCGCAGACTGGAAGAGATCGCCGCCAAGCCGGCCAAGGGCTGAGCGGCTTCAAACGGAAAACAGGGGCAGTGCGCCCCTGTTTTTTTATGCCGACCCGCGGCATATGGGGGGCGACGCTCAGGCAGCCTGCTTCAATTCGGTATCGGCCACGGTCCGTGCGCGCTGGCGTAGCGGCATCTTGCGCAGGAAGGCGGCCAGCCCGTGGCTGGCCTGATCGAAGGGGCCGGCGGGAACCAGCGCCTCGCGTGCGGCGGCGAAATCCTTCTGCTTGATGTCCTGAACGATCTCACCGGCGATCTCGTGAAACTGGCCATGCAGCCGGCAGGCCTCGGCGTGGTCCTCGGGCGACAGCATCCTGCGCGCCTCGTTGTCGAGCCAGTGTCCGAGCTTGCAGGCATGGGGCTGGCCGACCGTGGACAAGTCCATCGGTGCCCGACCGCTCAGGAAATTCCGGAACTGGGTTTTCCATGCGCCATGGATGTAGATGGCGTATTCGATATCGCGTTTGATGCCCACGAATCCTCCGTTGTTGTGACCGCTTATCTCTGAATAACGGCATGAAGGTGCGATGATTGAGCGGTCTGCCGAATCATTTCCCGCGTTCCCGCCGTAGCAGTTCCGACTTGCGCACCACGCCCCAGCGGTAACCAGCCAGGCTTCCGTCGGCGCGCACGGCGCGGTGGCAGGGAATGACGACCGCCACGGAGTTGCAGGCGCAGGCGTGGGCCACGGCACGATGCGCCTTCGGCTGGCCGATGCGCGCGGCGATCTCGCCGTAGCTGGCGGTCTGTCCGGCCGGGATCGCTTGCAACGCCTGCCAGACACGATGCTGAAAAACCGTTCCCTGCACGTCCAGCGGCAGGTCCAGTACGCTTCGCGGCTGTTCGAGATAGTCCAGAACCTGGACGACCCAGCGTTTGAAAGTATCGTCGGCCGGCTCGAACTGCGCCTGCGGGAAGCGGTCCCGTATGCGCTCGGCCAGTGCCTGCGGCACATCGCCGAACTCGATGGCGCATAGCCCTTTTCGGGTGGCGGCGACGACGACCCAGCCGAGCACGCAGGGCTCGACGGTGTAGCGGATATGCTCGCCTGCGCCGCCCTTGCGGTAGCTGCCCGGCGGCATGCCGAGGAGGGCGGGCGCAGCCTCGTAAAAACGCCCGCTCGAATTGAAGCCGGCCGCGTAGATGGCCGCCGTCACCGACGGCGCGGACTGCAGCGACGCCGTCACCCGCCGTGCTTGGAGGGCCTTGTGATAGGCCTTGGGACTCAGGCCGGCCATGGCCTTGAAAATGCGCTGGAAATGATACGGGCTCATCCCGGCCTGCTGTGCCAGTTGTGCGAGCGACAGCGGCGTCGCGCTGCGTTCGATGGCCTGGCAGGCCTGGCGAACCAGTACGCTGCGGGTTTGCTGTTGCGAGGGCGCATCCGGCCGGCAGCGCTTGCAGGGGCGGTAGCCTGCCGCGGCGGCAAGCTCGCCGGTCTCGAAGAACGTCACGTTCTCCCGTTTCGCCGCGCGCGAGGGACACGAGGGCCGGCAATATACGCCGGTGGTGCGAACCGCGTAGACGAATTCGCCGTCCGCCTGCACATCGCGGCGGACCACGGCCTGCCAGCGCTGCTCGGCAAGCTGCACGGTCTCGGGCGAGGGGGCGTTCGGCGGGAAGGTGGCGGATTCGGTATCCATGGCAGACGTTCGGCAGGACTCGGGAATGACAGTGTCAGCCGGTTTGGTCTGCACTGCAATCCGGAACTTGCGCTCAAATTCCATGACGGTCGCACCGCCTGCCAAGCGGCGGTATGCTTACGTTTTGTCCCGATAGCATACGAACATGAAAAGAGCCCAAGACCTCAACCAGCTGACCGACCTGGTGCACGAAGCGGTCTACGAAGTCGACGAACTGCGTGCCTGCCTGGAACACGACGACGAAGAGGCGTCGATCTACACGCCCTTCCTGGACGACCTCGACAAGATGCTGCGCGACCTGCACGAATCGATGACGTCCGGAAAATATGCGGGCGTGGGATCGGGCGAGGATCTGCCCTTCATGCCGCTGTTCAAGAAGCACGAACGCAATATCCCGTTCCGCGAACTGCTGCGTACCATCAATGCGACGCATCGTGAAGGGTATGAGCCGTAATGGCGGCCGTTGACCCGGCAATCGGGTTGTTCAAGTAGGTTGAGGCGAGTCACGCCTGACAAGGACTCCGCATTTTCCCGGGTCGCTCGCGCAGCCGGAATTGTCTTACGCCAGTTTCGGACCATGCCGATTCGTCCAGATTGGCCTATCCGCGCATAGTGCGTGCTCGGCCCCCAAGTGCGGCGCATGTGCCAGCGGAGTGAACATGAGCGTAGACAACCCCGTCAAGCGTCTGTTGATGACCGTGACCCAAGGTGTCTATGTGGTGGGCGTGGGGAAGGACGGTCGGCGGAACGCCTTCACCGCCTCGTCGGTCATGCAGGTGTCCATGCAACCGCCCATGCTGGCAATTGCCGTCAATCCCGACAATGCTTCATATACCTTGCTCGTGGAAGGCGGCGTGTTCGCAGTGACGGTATTACAGCGCAGCCAATGTGCCCTCGCAGACTTCTTCGGCAACCATAGCGCCCAGGACGAGAACAAGCTGAGCGCAGTGGCCTGGCACGCAGCGCCTTCAGGCGCCCCGGTACTGGATGAAGGACTGTCCTATCTCGACTGTCGCGCCGTATCAAGACACCCGGCGGGCGATCATGTGGTGATCCTGGCCGAGATAACGGGCGGCGATTACTTGCAAGGACGCGTCCGCCCCCTGCGTTATGACGAAGTGGGGGACATGGACAAAAGCGACGAATTGTTGCCCGGGCACCTCGGTAGCGCTGGCGGGCGTAGCGAGTTCCCAATCGCGCATGACGCATCAGAGCCATGACAGGTGGAAAGTTGTGACCTGTTCCAGGCAGCGTGGCTTATTTGACGGTGAGCTGATTGTTGACACTCGCCACACCCTCTACGCCCTGGGCAATCTTCGTGGCGAGTTCTTTGGCCGAATCGCTCTGTACCGTACCGGTCAGCATCACCACGCCGTGGTCCGTTTCAACCGAAATATCGAGGCCCTTGAGGGTGTCGTCGGCCAGATACTTGCCTTTGATCGACGTCGTAATGGTGGCGTCGTCGATGGCTTGTCCTGCCTGGTCGGCTTTCTGTTCCAGCGAGTTGCCCAGCTCCTGGGTTGCCTGCTTGGTTTGGTCGATAGCATTATCCATTTTCTCGCCCGTCGTCGGGCTGGCTGCGTTGGCCGGTTGATCTGCAGGCTTGCGGTCACATCCTGTTGCCAGCAGGGCAAGGCCTGACGCGAGGGCGAATGCTGCAATACTGGATACGTGTTTCATGAGGATCTCCTTACGAAGTGGGTGGGAGCGGTGGTTAGATAACGATGCAGCCATGGCTGCCGGCTGTGTACGAGCGGGAGCGCTGTGACACTCGGCGACCCAGATGGAAATTTAATTGGAGTGCCGTTCCGTTCGTATAGGTGAATGGCGCACTCGCTTGTAGGACAAACGTCAATCCGGGTTTCCGTAGGCGTGGTGGCTTGTCTGTGCGACGCCACGGGACGTTTACGGAGCAGGGATCTTATTCGGCGCGCAGCGCATCCACCGGATTCAAGCGCGCCGCCCGCATCGCCGGCACCACGCCGGCCGCCAGCCCGATCAGCACCGACACCCCCAGTGCGCCGAAGGCGTAGTCCCACGGCGTGTTGACCGGCAGGTCGCTGACGGTGAGCTTCAGCAGCCCGGCGATCCCGGCGCCGACCGCCAACCCGCCGAGCCCGCCCAGGGTGGACAGGACGGTCGACTCCATCAGGAACAGCGTGCGGATCTGCGCGCGCGTCGTGCCCAGCGCGGTGAGCAGGCCGATCTCGGCGACGCGCTCGGCCACGGCAATGTGCATCAGCGTGACCATGCCCACTGCGCCGACCAATAATGAAATCCCGCCGAGCGCGGCGACGGCGAAGGTGAGCACTTCGAGTACGGTGGAAAGCGTGTCGAGCATCTGCTGCTGCGGCGTGACGGTGAAGTCCTCGCGGCCGTGGCGCGCGATCAGGATGCGTTCGATGTCCTTGACCACGGCCTTCAGGGGTGAACCGGGCTTGTAGGCGACATGGACTTCCATGACGCCTTCGCGATTGAACACTTCCAGCGCGCGCGCAGTGGGGATGTAGACCGTGTCGTCGAGGTCGAAGCCGAGCACCTGGCCCTTGGGCGCCATGACGCCGATGATGCGGAAGCGTGTCGCGCCGACCTGCAGGGTGGCGCCCAGCGGATTACTTGTGCCGAACAGCTCGGTTTGCACTCTCGCACCCAGTACGGCATAGGCGCGCGGATTGCGCGGGTCGTCGGCGGGCAGATACTGGCCGACCGCGACGTGCATGTTGAACGCGCGCGAGAAATCCGGCCCTTCGCCATAGACTGTCACGCGGCGGCTGCGGCCGTGGGCGCGGATTTCCGCATTGCCCATCACGCCGGAATTCGTGTACTGCGCATAGCGCGAGGTCTTCAGCGCGAGCGCGTCGTCGATCGTCAGCAGCCGCGCGCTGCCGATGGCGCCGACCGAGGCGCCGTGCGTGCTGATCTTGCCCGGGGTGACGACGATGATGTTGGTGCCGAACTGGGTGAACTCGGCCAGGACGAACCGATGAATGCCGTCGCCGATCGAGGTGAGCAGGATCACCGCGGCAATGCCCACTGCGATGCCGGTGGCGGACAGGAAGGTGCGCAACCGGTGCGCGGTGAGGGCGTGCAGGGCGAAGCGCAGGGTGTCGATGAAGCTCATTTGCCGCTCAGCGCCAGAACGGGGTCCAGCCGCGCCGCGCGCGCGGCGGGCAGCAGGCTGGCGAGGATGCCGGTGATGAGGGCGGTGGCCACCCCCGCCATGCTGGCCCAGGCCGGCGGCCAGGCGGGGAGCGTCGGATAGGCGAGCCGGATCATCCAGGCGCCGGCGTTCCCCAGCGCGTAACCGATGGCACCGCCCGCCAGCGACAGCCATACTGCTTCTGCGAAGAACAGGCGGCGGATGTCGGCGGCGGGCGCGCCGAGGGCTTTCAGCAGACCGATCTCCGAGGTGCGCTGCGCCACCGCCACCAGCATCACGTTCATTACGAGTATGCCGGCCACCGCCAGACTGATCGCGGCGATACCCGCCACGCCCAGCGTCAGCGCGCGCAGGATGCGGTCGAAGGTGGCGAGGATGGCGTCCTGGGTGATGACGGTCACATCCTCCTCGCCGTCGTGGCGCAGCTTCAGAGCGTGGGCGATGGCGGCCTTGGCCGGCTCGATGGCGTTGCGGCTGCGGGCTTCGACCAGGATGCGGAACAAGGTGTTGGTGTTGAACAGTTCCTGCGCGTAGTCAACCGGGATGATGGCGATCTCGTCGGAATTGAAACCCATCGATTCGCCCTGGACGGCCAGCACGCCCGAGACCATGAATCGGCTGTCGCCGAGGCGCACGCGCTGGCCGACGGCGTTGCCGTCGGGAAAGAATTCATGCGCCAGCACGCTGCCCAGTACGATCTGTGCGCTGCGTTCCGAACCGTGCGCGAGGAAGCTGCCCTGCGACAGTTTCATGTGGCGGATCGGCAGCAACTCGGACGTGCTGCCGAGCACGGTCACTTCGCGCAGCTTCCCGCCGGCGGAGAGTTCGGCCACACCCACGTTGAGCGGCGCATAGCGCTTGACCTGCGGCAGGTGGCTGATGAACAGGGCGTCGTCGAGCGTCAGGTCGCGCGGCGTCTGCCCCAGCGCGGCGCCGGGAAAGCCGCCCGAGGTCTCGGCGCGGCCCGGCAGCACGATGACCAGATTGGTGCCGAGCGAGGAGAATTGCCCCACCACGTAGCGCCGCGCGCCTTCGCCCAGCGCCGTCAGCACCACCACCGCTGCCACGCCCAGCGCCATCGCCAGCACGATCAGCAACGAGCGGGTGCGGTAGCTCACCACGGTTGAGAAGGAGAGGGTCAGGGTGTCACGCAGATTCATCGGGCAATCCGGGGGGCCGTTCGTGTTGAGCCTGTCGAAGCCCTGTGCCCACTTTGGTATATCCCTTGCCTAGCACAGGCCGAACAGTGGCCGCCTTCATTTTTCATCCCCCACGATCTCGCCATCCCGCATGGCAATGTGGCGATGCGCGCGGGCGCCGAGTTCGCGGTCGTGGGTGACGACGATCAGTGTGGTACCGGCGTGGTGCAGGCCTTCCAGCAGTGCCATGACTTCTGCGCCGATGCGGTGGTCGAGGTTGCCAGTCGGCTCGTCGGCCAGGAGCGCGGTGGGGCGCAGGATAGTGGCGCGTGCGATTGCCACGCGCTGGCGCTGGCCGCCGGAAAGTTCGGCCGGGCGATGGCGGGCGCGGTCCTTGAGGTCGAAAGCATCGAGTGCGGCGTCGACGCGCGACTTTCGCTCGGCCGGCGCAATGCCTTCCAGCATCAGCGGCAACTCGATGTTCTCGGCTGCGGTGAGCCGTGGCACGAGATGGAAGGACTGGAACACGAAGCCGATCTTTTCCCGGCGCACGCGTGCCCGCTCGGTCTCGGACAGGTCGGTGACGTCGGAACCGTCCAGTTCGTAGCGTCCACTGTCGGGACGGTCGAGCAGACCGACGACGTTCAGCAGGGTGGACTTGCCCGAGCCCGAAGGGCCCATGATGGACACGTATTCACCCGATGCGATGTCGAGGTTGACGCCATTGAGCGCGCGCACTTCCTGGTCGCCCATGCGGAACACGCGGGTGATCGAGGTGAGGCGGATCATGGCTGCGCGGGCTTGGGAGCGACCTTCACGCCGGCCTTCACGTTCTCCTGGTCGAAGGACAGCAGCACGCGGTCGCCGGCCCCGAGGCCGCTGACGACTTCCGTGAACGCCCAGTTGGCCAGCCTGGTTTTCAGATGGCGCGTCTCCAGCGTGTCGTCCTTGCCCAGCACCAGTACCGTGCCGTCCTGCTGGATCGCCTGGGTGGGCACGCGCAGCACCTTGTCGCGGCGCTCGATGATGGCTTCGACGTCGGCGCTGTAGCCGACCAGCAGGGCCGCTTCCGGCGGCGTGTCGAAATCGACCTCGACGTCGACCGTGCGCGCCTGTTTCTCCACCTCGGTCACGTAGGGGGCGATGCGCCGGACGTGGCCGGCGAAGACCTTGCCGGGCAGGGCGTCGAGCGTGATGCGTGCCGGCTGGCCGGGCTTCAGCCGGGGCGCATCGACTTCGTCCATCGGCGCGCTCACGTAGAGGCAACTGTCGTCGATCAAATCCACGGCAGGCGGCGTGGGAATGCCGGGCGGCGAGGGCGTGGTGAATTCGCCGACCTCGCCGGTGATCTTGGCGACGATGCCGGCAAACGGCGCGGTGAGCGTGGTGCGCTCCAGCCCGACTTGCGTGATGCGGATCTGCGCCTGCGCGCGCTTGACGTCGGCGGCAAGCGCCTCGCAGTTGGCCTGGCGCGCACGTGCATCGGCGCGGGCGTTTTCGGTGCTCTGCGGGCTGACGAATCCCTTGGCCGCCAGTTGAGCGGTGCGATCGGCATCGCGCTGTGCGTTGGCGGCCATGATGCAGGCCTCGCGGCGGCGTTCCTCGCTCGTGGTCAGCTGGCGGGTGGCCAGTTCACGCTGGGCGGCGAGGTCGCGGTTCCACAGTTCGAGCAGCGGCTGGCCGGCCTTCACGCGTTCGCCTTCCTTCACCCACAGCTTGACGATCTGCCCGCCTGCCACCGGAGCTAGCTTGGCGCGGCGGCAGGCCTTGACCGTGCCGGCGCGGGTGTTGACGACCGTCGATTCGACCGTGCCGCGTTCGATCGTGGCGAGTTCGACTTCGGGCGGTTTGGGACGGGTGAAGTGCCAGCCGGCATAGGCAAGCGCCGCGACGGCCAACACGATGACGATAAGGCGAAGCCCGGTTTTGGGTTTTGGCATGATGGGAGAGACGACAGTGAACTGCCTCAATGTAACATTCGGCCATGCTGAAAACCATCGTTCCTGCCCGCCTCGAATTCAAGGACGGCGTCCCGTATTCCGCCGCCTACGGCGACATCTACCATTCCGCCGACGGCGGCGCCGGGCAGGCACGTCATGTCTTCCTGCAGGGCTGCGGGCTGCCGCAGGCATGGTCTCAGCGGAGCAATTTCGTCGTGCTGGAAACCGGCTTTGGCACCGGGCTGAATTTCCTGGCGACCTGGGCGGCCTGGCGCGACGACCCGGCGCGTCCCGCACGGCTGCATTTCCTGTCGGTCGAGAAACACCCGTTCCGTACCGAAGACCTGGCGCGGCTGCATGCACAGTGGCCGGAATTCGCACCGCTCTCGGAAGAACTGCTGGCGAACTGGCCGACGCTGACGCCGGGTTTCCACCGCATCGCGCTCGACGACGGACGCGTGCAGCTCACCCTGATGCTGGGCGACGCGCTCGATTGCCTGCCGCAGGTACAGGCCGAGGTGGACGCGTTCTACCTGGATGGTTTCGCACCCGACTGTAACGCCGACCTGTGGCGGCCCGCGCTGTTCGACGCATTGGTGCCGCTGGCCCGGCCGGGCGCGATGGCTGCGACCTATACCGTGGCGGCCTCGGTACGCGAGGGTCTGGGACGGATCGGTTTCGTCTGCGAGAAGCGGGCGGGCTACGGCCGCAAGCGGCATTGCCTGCGCGCACGTTTCCAGAGGGAAAGCCGCCGGGCCGACGCTGCGGTGCCGCGGCATGTCGCCGTCGTCGGCGCCGGCGTGGCGGGCGCTGCCGTGGCGCATGCGCTGGCAAAGCGTGGCGTGGCGGTTATCGTGCTGGAGCGTGCCGGTTCACCGGCGCAGGCGGCTTCGGGCAATCCGGTGGCGGTGTTCCGGCCGGTGATCTCGCGCGACGACACCCTTGCGACGCGCCTGACGCGGGCGGCCTTCCTGCACGACCTGCGCGCATGGGCGATGCTGGAGGGCGTCGAGTGGGCGCGCTGCGGCGTGCTGCACCTGGCCAAGAATACGGAAGCGGCCGCGAAGCAGCGGCAGGCGCTGGCGGCCACGATGCCGCCGACCGATTATGCGTATTGGGTGGAACAGGCGGCCGCACGCGAGCTGGCGAACTGGCCGGTGACAGCCCCCGGTGTGTATTACCCGGCGGCGGGCTGGGTGGTTCCGGGGAGCCTGTGCCGTGCCTGGTTCGGCCATCCGGCCATCCGTGTGCAGACGAACTGTGCCGTTGCGCGTGTGACACGCGTTGCGGCGGGATGGCACGTTATGGATCGGGAAGGCACGGCACTGGCCGAGGCCGATGCCGTGGTGCTGGCGAACGCGCGCGATGTCCTGGACCTGGTGCACGGGCAGCGCTGGCCGCTCAATACCGTGCGCGGACAGATCACGCGCTTGCCGCCCGGCAGCCTGCGGGACATCCGGCGGGTGATCGCCCGTGAAGGCTATGTGGCGCCGGGCACCCTGAAGGGCACAAGCGCACAACCGCTGGTCGGCGCTACGTACGAACACGATGACGACGACACGTCACCCCGCCTGGAAAGCGATCTCGCCAACCTGGCCCGGCTGGAGGCGATCCTGCCGGGCGTGGGCGAGCATGTGGCCGTGGGGCAGGTGAGTGGCCGCGCCTCGTTGCGCGCCACCTTGCCGGATCGGCTGCCGCTGGTGGGCGCAGTCGACGGGCAGACCGGACTGTATGTCGCGGCGGGCTATGCCTCGCGCGGTGTCGTGTGGGCGGGGGTGCTGGGCGAGGCGCTGGCCGATCAGATGACCGGCCAGCCCTGGCCACTGGAAATCGAGTTGATGCGGGCGATCGCGCCCGGACGTTTCGAACGCTAGCGCCTGGGGCGCAGGTTCAGGCTGCCGCCAGGGGCTTGCCCTTGCTGGCAGCGACCGACTGGCCCGCCTGGTCGTACAGGCCGTTCTGATTGGTCGCGGCGTGGACCAGTACATTGAGCGCCTGGCGGGTGGAGGCCAGACGCATGTCGATCAGCGTGCCGATACGCTGGTTCAGGGCGCGCGCCTGCTGTTCCATGTCGCACAGCTGCTGCCAGCGTGCGAGATGCTCAGGCTGGCCATGCCGGGTCAGCCAGGCATCCATCCCGGCGTGGTCGGGGGTGTGGCCGGCCGCCAGCAGATCGTCATGGCGCGTGCGTGCCAGGTTGCTGAGCGTTTGCAGTTGCGACAGCTTGGAGGCGTTCAGCGGGGCCAGGCGATCGGCTTCGCCGTCCACCAACGCACGTTCCTCTTCGCCCATGACATTCAGCAGGGCCTGCCAGGCCGAGCCTTCCATCGTCAGTTTGGCGATCAGGGCCGGGCTGGAGGACGGATCACTTGGCGACATGGAGCATTTCCTTGACCGAGTTGAGCAGGTTTTCCGCGATGTTTCCGGTATTGATGGTGTATTCCCCGCGGGTGATGGCTTGCTTGATGCTGTCCACGCGGGCGCGGTCGACGACCGGAATCGCCGCCAGTTGCGATTCCAGCTGTTTCAGCTGGAGGGCGCGCGGACTCAGGTTGACATCCGTCTTCTGGGCGTCGGCGGGCTTGGCGTCTTCGGCCTTGTTGGGGCGGGTTTCGACGGAATTCGGCAGGGTGATCGGTTTCAGGCCGGGATCGATTTTCATGGCAGTTTCCTGATCGGGCAGGTGCTCGGTTTCTTAAGCTAACTCAGTAACGTCAATTTACGGACTTTCTGAAGTCTGCCCGATCCAATCTACCTGATTTAGAAGGCGACGACCACCCGCTGGCCGTCCTGCGCCACGCCGCTGACCACTTCGCCGGAAGGGGTTTTCACCCGGACCCGATCGCCCCGGCTGGCGTTGGCCAGCGCCAGGCCTTCGCTCTGTATGGAAAAGCCCGGCCCGTTCATCACCAGGCGGGTGCTCTGCCCCTGTTGCACGGCGAGAGGAGGGCGCAGCAGCGCATTGCGCAGCGGCGCCCCGGCGGCCACCCCCGATACCGTGCGGTATCCCTTCAGGTCGTCGGCATTGGTGACGACGTCGGCCGGCAGGCTGCCCAGATCGCCTTCGCGCAGCGTGAGGTCGTCCGCGCTCAGGATGTGGTTGGCGGGCAGCGGCTCGCGGGTCACGACGTACGACCCCATTACGCGAATCTGCGCGGCCAGGTAGACCGTCCACCGGCTGGGCGCCAGGCAACGCACGCCGATCGTGGTTTTCCCCATGCTGCGGCTGCCGGTGGGCTGGAAGGCGTCGAATGCGGAACAGGCGGGCAGTGCGGCGCGCGGCGCGGCAACCTGGATCGTCACCTTGCCGGGCAGGCCGGCGGTCTGTTTTTTCAGGAACTGCTCGGCGTGCGCCTGGATGGCGGCCGGGTCCTGCTGGCCCGCTGCGTGGGCCACGGCGGGCAGAACCAGGCCGGCCACGAATGCCAGGCCGGCTCCCAGTCGGCCTGCCAGGGCCCGGATACGTTTGTGTGCCATGTCGACTCCTTGGCTCGGTTTCTCACACTGCCGCATTGTAGGGAGCGTTGCCCCATCTTAAACGGCGAAATGAACGGGCTTTGTGCCCTTTATCGTTCGATTGAATGGACAGGCGAGTACCTAGGATGCAGTCATCGCAAAAAGGCTTTGCGGCAGAAAGAGGTGAAAACCATGCTGAACCGGCTTGATGACATGCTGAATTTCAACACCCAGGCGCTACGCATACGCGAGCAGCGCCAGCAGGTGCTGGCTTCCAATATCGCCAACGCCGACACGCCGAACTACAAGGCGCGCGACCTGGATTTCAAGACCGCCCTGCAGAGCGCGTTGCAGGGCACGTCCGCGACCGACGGCACGGCGCTGGCCACTACCGCCCCCGGCCATCTGGCGGGCAACCCGGGCGTGGCGGCGGAAGCCGGGATGCTGTACCGCACGCCGGCCCAGGGCAGTGTCGACGGCAACACGGTGAACATGGATGCCGAACGCGCCGCCTTCGCCGACAACGCCGTTCACTACGAATTCAATCTGACCCGGATCACGCAGCAGATCAAGACCATGATGGCGGCGATCCAAGGATAAGGAGCATAGCGCATGTCACTGTCCAACATCTTTAGCGTGGCCGGCTCGGCCATGAACGCCCAGTCGCAGCGATTGAATACCGTCGCCAGCAACCTGGCCAACGCCGACAGCGCGACCAGCGCCGACGGCACGCCCTACAAGGCCAAGCAGGTCGTGTTCGCCGCCACGCCGATGGGCGAGAACGGCGCGACCGGGGTGAACGTGGCCGCGGTGGTCGAGGATCAGTCGCCGATGAAGCAGGTGTACGACCCCAAGAATCCGCTCGCCGACGAGAAAGGCTACGTGACCATGCCCAACGTCAATGTGGTGGAAGAGATGGTCAACATGATCTCCGCCTCGCGCTCGTACCAGTCCAACGTGGACATGATGAACACCACCAAGACCCTGCTGCTCAAGACCTTGAGCCTGGGACAGTGAACAGCAGCGATAACGAGGAACGACCATGAGCACCGTACAAGACACCAGTAATGTAAACAGCCTGTTTGGCACAAGCGCATCCACGTCCTCGAAGAGCAGCGTGGCGGATACGCAGAATCGTTTCCTGAGCCTGCTGGTGGCCCAGATGAAGAATCAGGATCCGCTGAACCCGCTCGACAACGCGCAGGTGACCAGCCAGATGGCCCAGCTCAGCACGGTGCAGGGTATCGAGAACATGAACAGCAGCCTGCAGGCGATGGCCGCCAGCCTGGGCACCAACCAGATGTCGCAGGCCGCCAGCCTGATCGGGCGGACGGTCCTGGTTCCGGGCGATACGATCAGTCCGGCCCAGCTCGAGAACGTCGTGGGATTCGAACTGTCGCGCCCCGCCGACAAGGTCACGGCCAGCATCTACGACGCATCGGGCTCCCTGGTGCGCAAACTGACGCTGGGTTCGCGCGACGCGGGCGTGAACGTGGTGGCATGGGATGGCCTGACGGACACCGGGACGGCCGCGCCCGCGGGCAAGTACAGCTTCAAGATCGATGCCGTCCAGGGCGGCCAGGCAATCGACAGCACCGCCCTGAACCTGGGGACGGTCAACAGCGTTTCGCAGAACAGCCAGGGCGTGCAGTTGAATCTGGCGGGCAATACGAACGTGGGGTATGCCGATATCCGGCAGATTTTCTGAGCAGTTCGAGTCGGCGTGCCGGATAAGCCGCCAGTCATCATCACAAGGAGCAGAACATGAGTTTTCAGCAAGGATTGAGCGGACTCAACGCCGCCGCAAAGAACCTGGACGTCATCGGCAATAACGTAGCCAACTCCGGCACGGTCGGATTCAAGCAGTCCCAGGCCCAGTTCGCCGACGTCTACGCCAACTCCCTGACGGGTGCCGGCGGCTCCAACGTCGGCATCGGCACCAAGGTATCGCAGGTGACCCAGCAGTTCACCCAGGGCAACATCACCTCTACCAACAATCCGCTGGACATGGCCATCAACGGCGGCGGCTTCTTCCGCATGGACACCAACGGCGAGATCGCCTACCAGCGCAACGGCCAGTTCCAGCTCGACAAGAGCGGCTACATCGTCAACCCGACCGGGGCCAAACTGACCGGCTATACGGCGAATGCGAGCGGCGTGCTGTCGGTCGGCGCACCGTCGCCGATCCGGATCAATACGGCCGACCTGGTGCCGAACATCACCACGGACGTGACTGCCGTGCTCAACCTGGATTCGGGCAGCACGCCGATCGACGGGACCGTCACGCCGTTCAACATGAACGACCCGACCACCTTCCACAATTCGACCGCGGTATCGGTCTATGACAGCCTGGGCAATGCCCAGACGCTGCAAACCTATTATGTGAAGCGGCCGTCCGGCGCCTGGGATGTGTATGCGGCCAACGACGGCACCCAGATCGGCGCAGGTCCGGTTGCCACGCTGAACTTCAACGCCAGCGGCGCCCTCACGACCGCAATGCCGCTTGCGGCCATCAACGTGCCGGCCACGGCAACGGGCGCGACCTCGCCTTTCCCTGTCACCTTCGATTACACCGGGACCACCCAGTTCGGCTCCGCGTTCAGCGTCAACACGCTGGATCAGAACGGCTATACCTCGGGTCGCCTGGCCGGCTTCAACGTCGGTTCCGACGGCGTGGTTCTGGGCCGTTATACCAACGGCCAGTCGGCCGTGCTGGGCCAGGTGGTGCTGGCGAATTTCTCCAACCCCAACGGCCTGCAGCAGATGGGCAACAACATGTGGACCGAATCCTCGACCTCGGGGTCGCCGCTGGTCGGCACGCCCAACTCGGGCAGCTTGGGCGTGTTGCAGTCGTCGGCAGTGGAAGACTCCAACGTCGACCTTACCGCCGAGCTGGTCAACATGATCACCGCGCAGCGGGTGTACCAGGCCAACGCGCAGACCATCAAGACCCAGGATGCGGTGATGCAGACCCTGGTCAACCTGCGTTGATGCAGTGAGCGTTTAAGGAGGCCGCATGGACCGTCTCATCTACACCGCCATGACCGGCGCGAAGCATGCGCTGGAGCAGCAGGCGACCACGTCGAACAATCTGGCGAACGCGACCACCACCGGTTTCCGTGCGCAGATCGACCAGTTCCGCGCGGTGCCGGTGCAGGGCGCGATCCTGCCCACCCGGGCGTTCGTGGTCGACTCCACCACCGGCAGCGATTTCCGTTCCGGTGCGATCCAGCAGACCGGTCGCGACCTCGACGTGGCGGTGCAGGGCGACGGCTGGATCGTGGTGCAGGCGGCCGACGGCAGCGAAGCCTATACCCGCAACGGCAGCCTGAAGATGGACGAGAACGGCGTGCTGCAGACCCATGACGGCCTCAACGTCATGGGCGACGGCGGTCCGCTGTCCATCCCGCCGGGCCGCAACGTCGCCATCGGCAAGGATGGCACGATCTCGCTGGTGCCCGACGGTTCCGCCGCCACCGGCCTCACTTCGGTCGGCAAGCTGAAACTGGTGAACCCGCCCACGGCGGATCTGGTGCGCGGCGACGATGGCCTGTTCCGCATGAAGGATGGCCAGACGGCGGAAGCCGATCCCAATGTGAAGGTGGTCAGCGGCGCGCTTGAGTCGAGCAACGTCAACGTCGTCGACGCCATGGTCAACATGATCTCGCTGGCCCGTTCGTTCGACATGAACATGAAGCTGCTGCAGAACGCAGAGAGCAACGACAGCAAGGCCGGCCAGCTGCTGTCGATGAACTGATCCCCCAATTCTTGAAGGAACCGACATGATTCGCTCACTGTGGATTGCCAAAACCGGTCTGGATGCGCAGCAGACGCAAATGGACGTGATTTCCAACAACCTCGCCAACGTCAGCACCAGCGGGTTCAAGCGCGCGCGTGCGGTGTTCGAGGACCTGCTGTACCAGACCATCCGCCAGCCCGGCGCGCAGTCGTCCGAGCAGACGCAGTTGCCCTCCGGCCTGCAGATCGGCACCGGCGTGAAAACGGTGGCCACCGAGCGCATCTTCACGCAAGGGAATCTGCAGCAGACCGGCAATGCCAAGGACGTGGCGATCCAGGGCAACGGCTTTTTCCAGGTGCTGATGCCGGACGGCACGACCTCCTACACGCGCGACGGCTCCTTCCAGGCCGATTCCAACGGCCAGTTGGTGACGTCCAGCGGTTATGCGGTGCAGCCGGCCATCACGATTCCGCCCGACACCCAGACCCTGACCATCGGGCGCGACGGCACGGTGTCGGTGCAGCAGGCCGGCTCGTCCACGCCAGTGACCGTGGGCACCCTGCAGCTGGCGATGTTCGTCAACCCGGCCGGCCTGCAGAGCCTGGGCGAGAACCTCTATGCCGAAACCGCCGCATCGGGCACGCCGAGCTCCAACGCACCCGGCAGCAACGGCGCCGGCACGCTCAATCAGGGCTATGTCGAAACCTCGAACGTCAACGTCGTGGAAGAGATGGTCAACATGATCCAGACCCAGCGTGCCTACGAAATCAACAGCAAGGCGATCACGACATCCGACCAGATGTTGCAGCGCCTGACCCAGCTCTGAGGTTGGCCATGAAGATGTCGCGTATCGTGGGATGTGTCGGGATGCTGCTGGGGCTGGCGGGCTGCGGCACCACGCCGTCGTCCATCATCCAGCAACCCACCACGGCGCGCCCGCAGGCGCTGCCCACCCAGGCGGCAGGCAATGGCGCCATCTACCAGGTCGCTTCCTATACCCCCATGTTCGAAGACCGGCGCGCGCGCCACGTCGGCGACGTGCTGACCATCGTCATCAACGAGAAGACGCAGGCCGGCAAGAAGGCGTCGTCCAACGGGTCGAAGACCGGCGCGGTCGATTCGTCGATCAGCGCCGTCGCCGGGCTGCCGCTCAAGACCTTCCAGGGCGCCGGCGTGAAGGCCGATTCGTCGACCTCGTACGACGACAAGTCGGCGATCGACTCCAGCAACCTCTTCACCGGAAACATCACCGTCACCGTGACCGAGGTGCTGCCGAACGGCAATCTGGTGGTCGCCGGCGAAAAGCAGATCGCGCTCGACAAGAGCACCGAGTACATCCGCCTGTCCGGCGTGATACAGCCCGACACCATCCAGGCGGGCAATACCGTATCGTCGGCCAAAGTGGCGGACGCGCGCATCGAATACCGCTCCAGCGCCAAGTTCGACTCGGCCGAAGTGATGAGCTGGCTGGCGCGCTTTTTCCTCAGTTTCATTCCCTTGTAAATGGTGGCCCTCATGAGGATTCCGTCTCTGTTTCTGCTGGCTGCGCTTGCGCTGAGCGGCGTCGCTCAGGCCGAACGCATCAAGGACATCGCCACCATCCAGGGCGTGCGCGACAACCAGCTGGTGGGCTACGGCCTGGTGGTGGGCCTCGACGGCACCGGCGACCAGACCACGCAGACGCCGTTCACCACCCAGAGCATCACCAACATGCTGATGCAGATGGGCGTCAACCTGCCGCCCGGCACCAACATGCAGCTGAAGAATGTGGCGGCGGTCATGGTGACTGCCGATCTGCCGCCGTTTTCCCAGGCTGGACAGACGATCGACATCACAGTGTCATCGATGGGCAACGCCAAGAGCCTGCGCGGCGGCACGCTGGTGATGACCCCGCTGAAGGGCGCCGACGGCCAGGTCTACGCGATGGCCCAGGGCAACCTCGTGGTCAGCGGCGCCGGCGCGTCGGCCAGCGGCAGCAAGGTGCAGATCAACCATCTGAGTGTGGGGCGCATCCCGAGCGGCGCGACGGTGGAACGCAGCGTCGCCACGGTGCTGGGTGCATCCGGCACCATCAATCTTGAACTGATGCAAAGCGATTTCACCACGGCCAGCCGCGTGGTCGATGCGGTGAACGCCCGCTTCGGCAAGGACACTGCACGCGCGCTGAACGGGCGTGTCATCCAGGTGAAGACGCCGGTGGGCGACGATGCGCGCGTGGCCTTCCTGGGCGCGATCGAGAGCCTCGACGTCAATCCGGCCCAGGCCATGGCCAAGGTCATCATCAATGCGCGCACCGGATCGGTGGTGATGAACCAGGCGGTCATGCTCGACCCCAGCGCAGTGTCGCACGGCAACCTGTCGGTGATCATCAATACCCAGCCGGTCATCAGCCAGCCTGCGCCGTTCTCCAAGGGCGAGACAGTGGTTACGTCGCAATCGCAGATCGAAATCCGTCAGCAGCCGGGCGAAGTGATGCTGGTGAAGGGCAGCGCATCGCTTGCCGACGTGGTGAAGGCGCTCAATTCCATCGGCGCGACGCCCCAGGACCTGCTGGCCATCTTGCAGGCCCTGAAGGCATCCGGCGCGTTGCATGCGGAACTCGAGATCATCTGAATGATTGGCGGCGCCGACCTCACCTCCAAGTTCGCGCTCGACGTCCAGGGCGTCAGCCAGCTCAAGCTGGAGGCGAAGCAGTCCTCGCCCGAAGCGCTGAAGGCGGCGGCGCAGCAGTTCGAGGCGGTGTTCATGAACATGCTGATGAAGAGCATGCGCGAGGCGTCGCCGCAGGACGGCATGTTCGATTCCGAACAGACCCGCATGTACACCGCGATGCTCGACCAGCAGCTGACGCAGAAGCTTGCCAGCCGCGGGATCGGCCTGGCCGACATGATGGTGCGCCAGCTTTCGCGCACCCTGAATGCACCCGGTGTCGATGGCGCGTCGTCCGATGGAACCGCGCCGGCCGGCCTGCCCCTGAATCCCCCACAAAAGGGAATGGAATTGAATGCCCCGCCGCTGCGTGTCCAGGCGCCCGGGGAAGTGCCTGCGCCCGGCCCGGCAACGCAAACGGCAGCCCCGATCGCCACCCGCAGCGGGGATAACCCTCCGCATGTCGATGCCTTTGTGCAGAAGCTGCTGCCGCACGCCCGGGCGGCGAGCGCCAGCAGCGGCATTCCCGCCAGCTTCATGATGGGACAGGCCGCACTGGAAACCGGCTGGGGCCGCAACGAAATCCGCGGGGCCGACGGCCAGAACAGCCATAACCTGTTCGGCATCAAGGCGGGCGGGTCGTGGAAAGGCCGTACCGTCGACATCGTCACCACTGAATACGTCAACGGCAAGCCGCAGAAGCAGGTGGACACTTTCCGCGCCTACGACTCCTATGCCGACGCCTTCCGCGACTACGCCAACCTGCTGCGCGGCAATGCGCGCTATCAGAACGCGATCGCACAAGGCCAGGATGCCGCCGGTTTCGCCCAGGGGCTGCAGCAGGCGGGCTACGCAACCGATCCGGGCTACGCCCAGAAGCTGATGGGCGTGATCCGGATGGTAGAAACGACCTGACTCAAGAAAAGCACAGGCCGACCGATTCACCTATCAAGCGTATTTATATTCCTTCCCTCATAACCTTGGCGACCAGATAGATGGCTACCAGCATTCTCAGTATCGGTCAGAGCGCCCTCGCTGCCGCACAGGCAGGACTGAGCACGACCGGCCATAACATCGCGAACGCGTCGACGCCAGGCTACAGCCGCCAGGTCGTGATACAGGGCGCGGCCCAGCCACAGAACTTCGGCTTCGGCTTCATGGGGCAGGGCACCCAGATATCCACGGTCCAGCGCGTGTACAACGAATACCTGGGGGTACAGGTGCAGTCCGCCCAGGCTTCGCAAAGCGGCCTCGACACGTACTACACGCAGATCAAGCAGATCGACAACATGCTGGCCGATTCGACGGCGGGCCTGTCGCCGTCCCTGCAGGATTTCTTCAGCGGCATTCAGGCCATGGCCTCGAATCCGTCGAACGTTCCCGCGCGCCAGGCCGTCCTGTCGTCAGCCGATGCGCTGGCCGGACGCTTCCAGAGCCTGGCCGGACAGCTCAATGAAATCAGCCAGGGCGTCAACAGCCAGATCCAGTCGAGCGTCAGCAGCATCAACAGCTATGCCCAGCAGATAGCGCAATTGAACGATTCGATCGGCAAGGCCCAGCGGGCGACCGGCCAGCCCCCCAACGATCTGCTCGACCAGCGCGACCAGCTGGTCCTGGATCTGAACAAGGAGATCAAGGCGACGGTCGTCAAGCAGGGCGACGGTTCCTACAACGTATTCATCGGCAACGGCCAGTCGCTGGTGGTGGGCACGACGACGTCAAAGCTGGTCAGCGTGGCGTCCGCGACCGATCTCTCGAAAATCGTGGTGGCCTACCAGTCCAGCAGCGGCAGCACCATTCCCCTGAGCGAGTCGAGCCTGGTAGGCGGACAGCTGGGTGGCCTGGCCGAGTTCCGCAGCAAGACGCTGGAACCGGCACAGAACGCGCTGGGCCGGGTTGCCATCGGGCTGGCCAGCACCGTCAATGCCCAACACAGCCTCGGCCAGGACCTCAACGGCAACCTGGGCGGCGCCCTGTTCACGCTGGCCTCGCCGGTGGTGAACGCCAATACGGGCAATACCGGTTCGGCTGTCGTGACCGCCAGCATCAGCGATGCCGGCGCCCTGACCACCAGCGACTATCGCCTGCAGTACGACGGCAGCAATTACACGCTGACCCGCCTGTCCGACAATACCGCGACGACTTTCGCACCCGCCGCCCTGCCGCAGACCGTGGACGGCGTGACCATCAACGTGTCGACCGCACCTGCAGCAGGCGACAACTTCCTGATCCGTCCCACCGCCAACGGCGCGTCCGGTATCGGCGTGGCGATCAGCGACCCGGCCTTGCTCGCGGCCGCAGCACCGATCCGTGCCAGCGCGGCCAGCGGCAATACCGGTACCGGCACCATCGGCGCCGGCAGCGTCAACACGCCGCCTCCACCCAATGCCAATCTGCAGCAGCCCGTCACGATCACGTTCACGTCAGCCACGACCTACAACGTGACGGGCACGGGAACGGGCAACCCGACGGGCCTGACGTATACACCCGGCGCAACGATCAGCTACAACGGCTGGAGTACCAGCATCAGCGGCACGCCGGCCGCAGGCGACAGCTTTACCGTGGCATCCAATACCGGCGGCGTGGGCGACAGCCGCAATGCCCTGCTGCTGGGCGACCTGCAGACCAGCAATACGCTGGGCAACGGCACCACCAGTTACCAGGGCGCGTATTCGCAGTTCGTCAGCGAGATCGGCAACAAGACCCGCGAACTCGAAGTGACCAGCACCGCGGCCAGCAATCTGCTTTCCCAGGCCACGCTTTCGGCGCAGAACGAGTCGGGCGTCAACCTCGACGAGGAGGCGGCCAATCTGCTGCGTTATCAACAGGCCTACCAAGCGGCCGGCAAGGTCATGCAGATTGCCAGCCAGTTGTTCGATGTTCTGCTCTCGATTGGACAATAAAGATCATGCGCATCAGTACCCAGACCCTGTTTGACAATGGCGCCGCCCGCATTGCCGACGCGCAGGCCGCCCTGTACAAGACGCAGCAGCAGGTTGCCGCCGACCGCCGCATCCTCACGCCGTCGGACGATCCCGTCGCGGCGGCACGGGCGCTCGAAGTGACGCAGTCGCAATCGCTCAACACCCAGTACGGCACCAACCGCGGCTATGCAAAGGACTCGCTCGCCGCCGTGGACGGTACGCTGTCGAGCGTGACGGATCTGTTGCAGGAAGTGAAGACCACCGCGATCTCGGCCGGCAACCCGACCCTGGGCGATAGCGAGCGTGCTTCCATTGCCACCGCATTGCAGAGCAGCCTCGGTCTGCTGATGGGCCTGGCGAATGCCCGCGACGGCCAGGGGAACTACCTGTTCTCGGGCTTTCAGACCTCGACGCCGCCCTTTGTCCAGACCGCTTCCGGCGTGCAGTACCAGGGCGACCAGGGACAGCGCCTGATCCAGGTCGACGCCACGCGCCAGATGGCGGTCAGCAGCCCGGGCCAGGGCGTGTTCCAGGGTGGGGGGCAGGATATGTTCAAGACCCTGAACGACCTCATCACCCAATTGAACACGCCGGGAACCACGGGATTGAGCGCCACCCTGACGACCGCCAATAGCGATCTTCAAGCAGCCCTGGACAACGTGTCCACGGTACGCGCATCGGTCGGTACGCGCATGCAGGAACTCACGTCGCTCGACAATTCCGGCACCAACAAGAACCTCCAGTACAGCCAGACCCTGTCAGGTTTGCAGGATCTCGACTACACCAAGGCGCTGACCGATCTGTCGCGGCAGCAGACGACGCTGGAAGCCGCGCAGAAATCGTTCGCGCAAACCTCCAGCCTGTCACTCTTCAAGTTCCTGTGAGCATGGGCATGCTTTCCCAGGAATCCGTGCCCGATCTGGTGGAAACCCAGGTCATGCGCCTGTTGTCTGGCGTGTCCACGCACGGGGACCAGCACCTGGCCGAGGTCGAGCGCGATCTGGTGCAGATGGACGTGTTGCTGAACGAAGCGATCAAGAAGCTGTGCGCCAGTTTCATGGCGATCCACCACGCCATCGACCTGCAGCAGGAAACCCTCAAGAGCATGCTGTCGGCCGGAAAACCGGCGCCCGAGCAGGCTGCGCGTCTGGAGACGCTGCGCGAAGAGATCGGCCAGCATGTCGGTGCCGCCGTCACGGGTTTGCAGTTCCAGGACATGACCAGCCAGCTCATCGGCCGGATGGTGCAGCACCTGGCGGGATTGCGCGACGTATTCGGTGAGCTTGGCACGAACGGGACGGCCGACCTGCCGGAAAGCGGCAGCGAGGAAATGCTGGTCATGCTGAATCGCATCAGCGACCGGGTCGGGGCGCGCTGCAGCGAACTGGCCGGGGCCGTGCGCAGCACGGTCAACCAGCGCCACATGGAAAGCGGCGACATCGAACTGTTTTGAGATTACGAAATGCGCGGGCCTGTCCCGCTAACGAAAGTAGCAGGAGCAATGACGATGAAAACAATACTTGCAGTGGATGACTCGGGTTCGCTGCGCCAGATGCTCTCCTTCAGCCTGAAGGCGGCCGGCTATGGCGTGATCGAGGCCATCGACGGCGAAGATGGTCTGAACAAGGCGAAGCAGCAGACCGTCGATCTGGTACTGACCGACCAGAATATGCCCGGCATGGATGGCTTGAGCCTGATCAAGGCATTACGCGCCATGAAGAATTACCAGAGTGTGCCGATATTGATGCTGACAACCGAGTCTGGCGACGACATCAAGGCAATGGGCCGGGCAGCGGGCGCCAACGGATGGCTGGTCAAACCCTTCGATCCGACGCGTCTGACCGAAGTGGTGAAGAAACTGATCGGCTGAAGACTCGACGACAGGGTACGCAGCGAAACATGACGGAGTTCAAAAATGACAATTGACATGAGCCAGTTCTACCAGGTGTTTTTCGACGAGGCGGACGAGCTGCTCGCCGAAATGGAGAAGCTTCTGCTGGCTCTCGATGTGTCTGCACCGGACAGCGAGGATCTCAATGCGATCTTCCGCGCCGCGCATTCCATCAAGGGAGGCGCCGCCACGTTCGCGTTCACCGATATCACCGAAGTCACCCACATGCTGGAGTCGCTGCTCGATCGCATCCGCAAGGGTGAAATGGCGCTGACCCCCGAGCACGTGGATGCCTTCCTGGTGGCCAAGGATGTGCTGACCATGCAGATGGATGGCCATCATCATGGTTCGAGCGTCGACCAGGCCGCGGTAGACAGTGTTTGCCAGCGGCTGAAGGCCTTGTCGCAGGGAATCGTGGCCGACGTCCCGGTTGCCGCAGCGAGCCCGTCGCCCGCCGCCGCAGCGCCCGAGCCCGTGGCGGCCCCGGTCGTGGATGCGGATGGCAATTGCCGTTTCCGGATCGAATTGCCCGAGGTGCCGCAGAAGGACGTCGACGCGCTGGCAGCCGAGCTCGGTCTGCTCGGCACGATCGAACGGGAGACCCTGGAAGACAAGCGCGCCGTGTTCATCCTGACCACCGGCGAGAGCCAGGACAACATCGTCGCCATCTGCTCGTTCGTGCTCGACCCGGACGATCTCAAGATCACGTATGACGCCGCGCCTGCAGCAGCATCCGCCAGTGCTGCGCCCAGCACGCCCGTCGAAGATCCGGGCTATGGAATCTTCGAGCCGGAGAAGAGCCCCGCTGTGGCACCGCAAGTGTCCTCCCCAGTGGCAGATGCGGCCGCGGCCGTGCCTGCCGGCGAGGTCAAGAACTACGGCCGTCGCGCCACCGACAAGGAAGGCGCCAGCCAGGAGTCGTCCTCGATCCGCGTCAGCGTGGAGAAGGTCGACCAGCTGATCAACCTGGTCGGCGAACTGGTCATCACCCAGGCCATGATCGAGCAGCGCATCGCCGCGCTCGATCCCCTGCATCACGAGCGGCTGCTCAACAGTGCCGGCCAGCTGGCGCGCAACACGCGGGATCTGCAGGAAGCCGTGATGTCGATCCGCATGATGCCGATGGACTACGTGTTCTCGCGCTTCCCCCGCATGGTGCGCGACCTGGCCGCCAAACTCGGCAAGAAAGTCGAGTTCGTCACGCGGGGTGCCGCCACCGAACTCGACAAAGGCCTGATCGAGCGCATCGTCGATCCGCTCACCCATCTGGTTCGCAACAGCGTGGACCACGGCATCGAAATGCCCGACAGGCGCAAGGCCAACGGCAAGACTGAAGCCGGCAAGCTGGTTCTGTCGGCCGCGCACCAGGGCGGCAATATCGTGATCGAGGTGAGCGACGATGGCGGCGGACTGAATCGCGACAGGATACTTGCCAAGGCCAAATCGCAAGGCCTGCCGGTATCGGACGCGATGCCCGATGCCGATGTCTGGCAACTGATCTTTGCCCCCGGTTTCTCCACGGCGGAAGTGGTGACCGACGTTTCCGGACGCGGGGTCGGCATGGACGTCGTCAAGCGCAACATCACCGCGATGGGCGGGACAGTCGACATTCGCTCGATCCCTGGAACCGGCACCACGATCGCCATTTCCCTGCCGCTGACGCTGGCGATCCTCGACGGCATGTCGGTCAAGGTCGGCGAGGAGATCTACATCCTGCCATTGGGCTACGTCATCGAATCGCTGCAGCCGGCTGCGGTGGACGTCAAGGAAGTCGCCGGCCAGGGCAAGGTGGTCAAGGTCCGCGAGGAATATCTGCCGCTGATCCCGCTGTATCAGATCTTCGCGATCGATCCCCGGTTCGAGGATCCCTCGCAGGGCATCATCGTCATCCTCGAAAGCGACGGCAAGAAAGCGGCCCTGCTGGTCGACAGCCTGGTCGGGCAGCAGCAGGTCGTGGTCAAGAACCTGGAATCGAATTTCCGCAAGGTGGCCGGGATTTCCGGCGCCACGATCCTCGGCGACGGGGGCGTGTCCCTGATTCTCGACGTGTCCGCCCTGTTGCGGTCGAGCCGCCAGCTCAACGCTGATCCTGTTTTCTTCTAAGGCCAGATTTAAGGACAAGAACCATGTCGTATACCACGCAAACGCAGACCAGCATGGAAGCTGCCGGAGAAAGTGCCGGAAACGAATTTCTGGCCTTCACCCTCGGCCGCGAAGAGTACGGGATTGACATCCTGCGCGTGCAGGAGATTCGCGGCTACGAGCCGGTGACCCGGATCGCCAATGCGCCCGACTTCATCAAGGGCGTGGTGAACCTGCGCGGCACCATCGTGCCGGTCGTCGACATGCGCATCAAGTTCGACCTGGGAACGCCGACCTACGACCAGTTCACGGTGGTGATCATCCTGAATATTGGCGGGCGGGTCGTCGGCATGGTGGTGGACAGCGTGTCCGACGTGACGACGCTCACGCCGGAGCAGATCCGGCCCGCTCCGGAAATCGGGACGACATTCGATACGGACTATCTCATCGGCCTTGGCACGCTCGACGAACGCATGCTGATCCTGGTGGATATCGACAAGCTGATGTCCAGCGCCGAAATGGGGTTGATCGAGAAGCTGGCAGCCTGATCAATCGTACAAGCCTATCTACATAACAAATCAATTGGAGAGTCTGCAATGTTTGGGAACCTTACCATCAAGTCGCGCCTGGTCATCCTTATTTCCTTCATGGCGGTGCTGCTGCTCGTGATCGGAGGCATCGGGCTGAGTGGTATGAGCAAAACCGATGCAGGCTTGAAAACCGTATACGAGGATCGGACCGTTCCCTTGATGGATCTGGGTCGCATCATCGACATGGCCAACCGGACCCGGACCAACGCCACGGTTGCCGCCACGGCCCCCTGGGCGGACGTGGCCATCAAGGCCAATACGGACACGCAGCAACTGGACGTGGAAATCAACAAGCTCTGGGCCAAATACACGCGTACGGCCATGACCCCGGACGAGAAGGCACTGGCGGACAGTTTCAATACGCAATGGAAAACCTACACGACCTCGCGCGATGTCACGATGAAGCTGGCGATGGAATCGGACTTCGATACGGCCAAGGAGAATGCCTCCAAGGATGCTGCCCCGAAGTTTTCGGCTGCCCGCGAAACCCTGTTCAAACTGATCGAATTGCAGGGTGCGGTCGCCAAGCATGAATTCGAAACGGCCCGCAGCCGCTACGAGAGCAGCCGGGTGGTCGCCATCGCGGCCATCGCCCTGGGTCTGGCCCTGGCGGCCTGGTTCGGCTTCATCCTGATCCGCGCCATCACTCGTCCGCTGGATGCAGCGGTCAAGCTTGCGCGAGGCGTTGCCGAAGGCGACCTGACGCAGCGTATCGACGTCCACTCCACGGATGAAGTCGGCCAGCTGA
>ERZ761607.446-NODE-446-length-74152-cov-4.942656_pt1 | contig 74152 bp, 55 predicted proteins | sample MGYA00511164_ERZ761607 | MGnify/ENA primary metagenome ERZ761607 (study PRJEB28899, sample SAMN02445080) | bioreactor sludge metagenome | biome: EBPR sludge | place: Australia: Brisbane, Thorneside Wastewater Treatment Plant | collected 2011-06-22 ...
CTGCGTGACTTCGATGGGACGCCGCTCGAGATCGTGCACCGCGACGTGTCGCCCCCGAACGTGTTCGTGTGTTGGGACGGGAGCGTGAAGCTGCTCGACTTCGGGATCGCGCGCGCGGCCTCGCGGCGTGCGTCGACCGATTCGGGGCTCATCAAGGGGAAGTTCGGGTACATCGCGCCGGAGCAGGCCTCGGGCGAAGGGACGGATCGCCGCGCGGACCTGTGGAGCGTGGGTGTCGTGCTCTGGGAGATGCTCACGGGGCATCGGCTCTTTCCCGCACGCAACGATGTGGGGACGCTGCACGCGCTGGTGGCGGGGACGATCACCCCGGTCACGACGCACGCGCCCGACACCCCGCCGGCGCTCGTGGCGGTGCTGCAGCGGGTGCTGCAGCGGGATCCGGACGAGCGGTTTCCTTCGGCGGAAGAGATGCGTGACGTGCTCACCGCGTGGCTCGACGAGCAGCCGCGGGCCGTCACGCGCGACGACGTGGCGGCGTGGCTCGGGGATGCGTTCGTGGGGGAGCGCGAGCGGCAACAGGCGTTGTTGCGGCAGTGCATCGGGGGAGCGCGCCTGGGCGCGAGCGCGACGGGGAGCTTTCACGTCGCGCCGCGGGGGCCGAGCTCGGAGTCGCGGAAGATCTCGACGCGGCCTCCGCCGGAGCCCGAGAAGCCTCGGCTCGCGTGGGGGCCCATCGGGTTTGCGTTGGTGTCGGTGCTGGTGCTGCTCGGGATCGTCTGGAGGAGCTCGCTCGACGCGCCGGTGGAGGTCTCGAGCGCGAGCGCGGATGCGAGCGGGACGGGCGCGAATGCAGCGGGCGCGAGCGCGAGCACGAGCGCGAGCACGACGGGCGCGAGCACGACGGGCGCGAGCGCTGCGAACGCCGCGAACGAGGCCGCGAGCGCGAACGTGGGGTCGACGGTTGCGAGCGGTTCGACCGTGCCCGCGAGCACGACGAGCACGACGACTGCGACGAGCTCGATGAGCGCGCGCGTGATGAACGATTCGAATACGGCGCGGAGCGGCACGAGCTCGAGGACGGTCAGGACGACGGCCGCGGCACCGGCAGCCGATGTGGAGACCCCTCCGGAGCGCGCAGCGCCCGCGGAAGTCGAGGTCGCGGAGGTCGAGACGGGCTGGCTCAGCCTCGACGCGACGCCGTGGGCCACGGTCTCGCTCGACGGGCGCTCGCTCGGGCACACGCCGCTGATGCGGGTGGAGGTGCCGGCGGGCGAGCACGAGCTGGTGCTGGAGAACCCGGAGCGAGGGATCCGTCGGGTGTACGTGGTGCGGGTGCGGCCGGGCGAGAGCGTGCGGCGTCGCATCGCGTTCTGAGCTGCGAGGGCGGGGATCGCTCTCGAGCGGATGCACGCGCTTCGCCTCCACTGCGCCTCCGCTGCGTCGCCTTCGCCTCCGGCGTTGCGTCGGCCTCGGAAGCACGGCCAGAACGCGCGAAGACGTGGTATCCCTCGACGTCGATGACCGGGGCGCGCGACGTCTACGCCAACCTCTTGCGCGACACACGAGGCCTTCGACGCGAGCAGTCGAAGGCGCGCGAGGCGTGGTACGAGCGGCTCACCTGGGAAGACAAGGAAGAGACGCTCTTCGAGCTCGAGATGTTGCTCAAGGGGCTCGCGTGCTTCGCGAACCCGCGCAATCACCCGGGTCGTCCGAACCCCGAGCCGCCCGCGGCGCACGACTACCGCGGGGAGCTGCGCGTGCTGCAGGACGTGCTCGCGCAGGCGACCCATTGCGTGCGGCAGCTCCTCGGCGAGCGCGAGCGCGCGTTCGTGTTCACGCGCTACCTCGAGACGGTGCTGCCCGAGGACACGGTGCGGCAGCGGCTGCTCAAGGATCAGCTCGCGCAGGACACGCCCGAAGAGTCGCTGCTGGTGCTCCGCAACACCTTCACCGCGTTCCACGATCTCGCGGAGGGGTTGCTCCGGCTGCCGCGCGTCTCGCATCGGCTCTACGACGGGCTCGTCGGCACCGTCGTGCGCGAGATCGGGCGCAACACGTACTTCGATCCGCTGGTCGCGCTGGAGTTTCGACCGGAGCTCGATCGCATTCGGCACCCCGAGGTGCTGGAGGTGCTGCACGGCATCCACGAGGCCGCGCACAAGGTGGTGGCGGTCGCGTTCCTCACGCTCTTCCGTGGGCTGCGCTACGCGGCGCTGATCGATCGTTACGCGGCGAGCCCGACCACGGTGCGGCGGGCCTACGCGATGTTGGCGGTGTTCCGGAGCGATCTGCGCGCGCTCGCGCGGTTCCTCGGGCGACACGCGGCGGGTCATCTCGCGGACGCGTTCGAGCGACAGCTCCTCGCGGTGCCCGCGCATGCGCTCCGCGAGCAACACGCGCAGCTCTCGCACGAGGCGGCGCGGCTCGTGGGGTTGCGTGGGACGCTCGAAGGGCTCGCGAACGTGCTGCGGGTCGAGATTCGAAAGGTGTTCGAGCGCGAGATCCCGCCGCTCGACGAGGACGCGCCGCGGGTGCCGGACGGAGAGCTGGGCGCGCAGCTCGTGCTCGCGACGGCGTCGTTGCGCGCGACGCTGCACCACGCGATCCGTTCGCTCTGCGCGGAGCTCGCGCCGAGCGCGGCGGCACCGGAGCTGGCGAGCGAATCGGGAGCGCAGCGCGAGGCGAGCGAACGACTGCGTCGCGACGTGTGGATGTTCTTGCAGGTGCTCCGCGCGTTCCTCGCGAAGGCCGAGGCGGCGACGGTCGATCCCGATCAGTGGGCGAGCCACGCGAGCTTCCAGTTCGTCCGCGAGTTCCTCGAGCACTTCCGCGCGATCGGGTACCAGCTCGTGCGCGCGAGCGACTACGGGCACCTCGATCGGTTCCTCTCCGCGCTCGACTCGCTGCGCGACGTGGACCTGCTCGATCCGCGGCGCCTGCGTGGGGCGATCGACGAGTGCGCGGCGTTCTACACGTTCCTCGACGAGCTCTTCCGCAACGTGAGCCGACGCGCGGAGCTGCAGGACGTGCCCTTCGACAAGAAGCGCGCGGCGGAGATGTTGAAGATCTACCTCGGCGCGGCGTGATTTCGGAGCTTCCGGCCGGAGTGGCTCGCGGCTTCAAACGTCGCTCTCGAGCGAAGGCGGCGCGCTCGTCGCTTCCAAAGCGTCTGGTTCGAGAGCGGAGCTTCTCGTTGAGGTCGTCGAGCGCGACGCTTCGAAGGTGCGCGCGACGTGTCACTCGCGCTCGAGGCGCCAACGGCGCGCGGCGACGCACTCGGTCGGAGGGTCTTCGTGCTCGGCGCAGGAACCTTCGGCGCGGGCGAAGAGCACACGTCGTTCGTAGACGAGCGCGTCGGCGTCGCGCTCGAGGGTGGCGAGGTAGCGAAAGCGCAAGCAGCGACCGTCGGACTCGCGGGCGGTCGCGCGCTCGGCGACGAGGGAGCGTGCGACGGGATCGTCGGCGCCTTCGAGCCCGACCGCGAACTCGAGCGCTTCGTCCCAGTCGACGTCGGAGGGGGCGAGGTCGAGGCTCTCGCGGCAGTCACCGCAGCCGTGTCCGAGGAGCGCGAGGGGAACGGGCGGTGGTGTCGTGCCGAGCGCGCGGGTGCGCTCGCGCTGGGCGCACTCGTCGGGGGAAGCGCAGCGGTGAAGGGCCGGACCGACGAGCGGAAGACGCCCGGGGTGCGCGACGAAGAGGGCGCCGGCGGGGAGTGGAGCGTCGAGCGCGCAGCCGTCGCGTGCCTCGGTCGCACGCCACACGCCGGTGAGCGGTCGGCCTTGCAGCGTCGGAACACGGCGGCGGTCGCCCTGACGTGAGCCCGCGATCCAGATCGCGATCATCGCGAGCACGACGAGGGCCACGCCGAACGCGAGCCATTGTTTCGCGTTCGGGGCGTGGGCGTTGGGATCGCCGAGCTCCGACATCGCGGCGGAGCTTGCACCCACGAGCGTCGGCGAGGCCAGCGAACGCGACCCACGGTGCCGCGTGAGCGACGACCTGCGACGCGATGCACGTCCGCACGACCCCCGCAGAAGCCTGGGTCGACCGGGTGCATGAATCCGAGCTTCACGTCCGCGTCGATGGGCGACATGCTTGCTTCGGTGAACAGGACGCTCGCGGCGATCGCGCTCTCGCTCGTCACCTTCGGATCGATCCAGGCGCAGACGGCACCGGCGGGAACGACCGGGGATGAATCGCAGGCGGAGTCGAACGGAACGGAGTCGAACGGAACGGGGTCGAACGGAACGGAGTCGAACGGATTCGTGGAGGCCGCGCTGCCCGAGCGTCCGTACGACGAGCACGGCTGGCCGACCTGGGTGTCCGCGCAGCGCTTGCGGGGTCTGCCCGAGTGTCCGCCGGATCGACCGCTCTCGACCCAGGAGCCTTCACGCACCAACGGGGTCCCCTTCCCTTGCCACCCGCCCTTCCCCACGCCGCCGGGACGCAACTGGACGCTGCAGCTCGGCATGCCGATGGGGCTCGCGTTCGCGGGCGACGAACGCGCGAGCCGCGCGATGGGCTTCGACCTCGGGGGCGACGTCTTCTTCTCGAAGCGCTTCGGGCTCGGGCTCGGCTACCGCTTCGTGGGCGTGCGACCGATCGGAGAGGACGTCGACGACGACGGGATCGTCGACGCCTCGCCCGCGCGCATCGGGCTGCACATGCCGCACGTCGGGCTGCGTTTGCGCGTGCTCACCGACGAGCCTTCGCGTCGTGGGTGGCTCTTCGGGCTCGACGGAACGTTCGCGATCAGCGCGCGCGAGGACGTGAGCGACGTCTCGTCGGGGCCGGTGCTCTCGCTCTCGATCCACCGACAGGTCGGGATGCTCACGGGTCCGTTCTTCGCGGGGCTGTGGCGCTTCGGGCTGCGCTACGAGCAGGGCTTCACGGGCGAGCTGTCGCAGTACCGCACGATCCTCGCGTCGGCGCAGCTCGGCTTCGAGTGGAACCAAGACGCGCCGATCGGGTTCGACGCGCCGCGTGAGCAGTCGAAGCGCGCGATCGCGGTGCACGCGACGGTGCCGTTGCTCTCGCCGCGTCGTCGCGCCGACGTCGGCGTGGTGTCGGGCATCCACCTCGCGTTCGGGATGCCGTTCTTCGAAGGCACGCTGGAGCCTCGGTTGCGGCTCGGGCTCGAGCGGCTCGGCAAACGCACGGGGTTGAACGCGCCGGAGGGCGAACGCGTCGCGTCGCGTCGTCGCGCGATGGCCTCGGGGCACCTTCGTGTGCGGCCGGTGCGGTGGCTCCACGCGGACGTGGGTGGCGGCTGGCGACACGTGTTCGGTGACGGACCGCTGGTGGAGTCGGACGGCGGGTTCTTCGAGGTCGGCTTCGGCGCCGGCTTCGTCGGATGTGGGCTCGCGTTCGAGCCGACGCTCGTCTATCGACGGCACTTCTTCGACGACGATCTCGAAGGGCACGAGCTCGGCGTGATGATCCAGATCGGGCTCGCGTCGTCGCGGAACGCGTATCCCGGCTCGTGTGGGGGCGCGCTGCCCGGCCGCAACCCCGCGCCGCCTCCGCCGCCCGCGCCTCCGCCTCCGCCACCACCGCCGACACCGACCACGCAGACGCAGATCGAGATCACGCCTCCGTCCGCGCAGATCGAGGTCGAGGTGCCGCGGGTGGAGATCGAGGTGCAGCCGGTGCGCGTGGAGGTCGTGATCGGCGCCGTGGTGTTCGGCGGCGCGGTGCAGATGCGGCTCGACCTCTCGCGGTTGCCGCTCGACACGCTGCGTCGCGCGGGCTTCGTGGAGCTCGAGCTGGTGGTGCCCGAGGCGTCCCGTGCGCGCGTCGAAGGCGAGCTGCGCGCGACGCTCGATCGCGAGGGCGTGCGCGTGAACGCGACGAGCTACGTGGAGGCGACCGGCGTGGTGCAGGAGGTGAAGGCGATCTTCACGATCTGGCCGGCGGGTAGCGGGCCTCGTTGACGCCACGCGCCGCGCACCGACGCACTTCGCGCGTCGAGTCGACAACGTATCGAACCAGGGAGAAGCAGCCTCCCTCAAACGAGGTAGGTGAGGTCGATTCTCGGCCGCAGACGGACGATTCAGCGCTCCATCGATGGGGCGCGGTTCCGGTAGAGCGCGAGCGCGTGCCTTCCGCTCGGGCGCGCGCGGTACTCGTCTCGGAACGCGTCGAGCGCCGGCGCGCGCGAGCCGATGGGGCCGAGGACGGGGTGCTCGGGCGGCTGGACGAGCGGCGCGAGGAGCGACGCGAGGGTGAGATCGGCCGCGGTGAGCGCGTCACCCACGAGGTGGGCGCGACCGTCCGCGAGGCGTGCGTCGAGGAGATCGAGGGATGCGTCGAGCTTCGCCCGCGAGCGCGCGGCGCGGGCGGCGTCGATCTTCAAGCCGCGGCGGATGAAGGGTTTGGCGACACGCGCGATGAAGGGCGAGGCGACGCGCTGGATGCCGCGTGAGGAGCTCCGAAACATCGGCGTGAGCACGTCGCCTTCGCTCGAGAAGAGCGCTTGATAGACGACGCGCCGCACTGCGGGTCCGACCGTCTGATCGAGCTCGTCTTCGAGCGCTTCGACCTCGCGACGGGCGTTCGGATCGCGCGGATAGAGCGCGCCGGGAGAACGGTCGTCGAGCCAGCGGAGGATGTCCGTCGAGTCGGGGAGGCGGGTGCCTTCGTCGGTGACGAGGAGCGGCGTGCTGCGACCGCCGCGTGGCAGCGTGCCGAGGAGATGCAGCGGCGGGAGCAGGCGCTTCTCGACGTAGGGCGTGCGCGTGTGATCGAGGGCCCAGCGGGCCTTCTCGCAGAAATGACTGAACGGGATGGTGACGAGGACGTTCACGCGTGGAGCGTCGCGGCTTTCGCGCGTGGGCTCAAGCGCGCTCCACTTCGGCAGCTCGGATACGAACCCGTGTGTCGACTCTTCGCACGACGCGCGCTCTGCGCACGATCGAGCAGCATCGCGTTCGGCGGTGCGTACACCGAAGAGAACGCTTTGGCGGCACGCCGCGTTGTCGGGAGGCCCTTCGCGACGACATCTCTCAGCACGCGTCGCACTCGTGACGCGGCCGGAGATCCCATGCGTGCTCATCCTCGCCTTCTCTTGTGTCTCGCGCTCGCGAGCCCCCACGTCGTCGGGTGTGGTGACGACGACGCGCCTCGTACCGACGGCGGCGTCGACGACGGCGGCATCCGTGACGACGCCGACGTGCTCGACGACGGTGGCCCCGACGGAGGTCCGCCCGACGACGACGCGGGTCCGAACGACGCGGGCGTGCCCGACGCGCTGCGCGTGGAGCGGATCGGAGGTCGGCTCCGCGGTCGGCCGCTCGCGCTCTCGATCGCGCAGGACTTCCTCTGGGTCGGGACCTCGACCCTCGCGGATCCTTCGAACGCCGGCGTGTTGCGCGGCGGGCTCGGTCGCCTCGATCTCGCGCGCGGCACCCTCGACGTGATCGAGGACGCGCTCCCCCGCGTGGGCGACGGAATCGACGTCGGCCCCGCGAGCACCGCCGAAGCGCTCACGATCGACGGCACGACGTACGTGGTGTCGCAAGGCGGACTCCTCGCGGTCGAGGGAGAGACGGTGCGTGTGGTGCCGATCACCGACGCGGCCGGCGAGCCGCTCACGGCGTTCCACCTCGCGCACGACGAAGCTCGCGGGCGGCTCTGGGTCGGCACGAACGGCGGCCTCGTGGTGCTCGACGCCGACGAGGCGATCGTGCGGCGCGTGGGCGCGGACGTGCTCGGAGCCCCGCAGATCGGCGGGCTCGCGGCCGATCCGGTGCACGGTGCGGCGTTCGCGATCGTGGTGCGCGACGACTTCACGACGCGCCTCGTGCGCGTGAGCGACGCAGGCGCGCTGACGAACGCGATCGAGCCCGGCACGGGCGGCGTGCCCGAAGGCTTCGTGCGCGACCTCGCGTTCGACGCGGATCTCAACGGCGTGTATTTCACGCTCGCGAGCTGGGAGCCGACGCGCGGCGGGTTGCTCTCGTGGCATCCGAGCGCGGCGGGTCCGACGGTCGACGTGTTGCTCACGGAGGGCGAGCTCGCGACGGCGGCGCGTGGCGAGGCGATCGCGTTCGGCGCGACGCGGCTGCTCTTGGACACGAGCGCGGACCTCGTGGTGATCGGTGGACAGCTTCGTCCCGCCGGTCCGCTCGCGAGCCCCGAAGGCGGCGGGCTCGTGTTCGCGAAGCTCTCGTCGCTCGGCACCGAGGCGCCGGAGCTCTACGGGCTCTCCGCCGGCACCTCGACGATCGCGGGGGATCACGTGACCGACATCGCGTACGACGCGGCGCGCGGGCGCGTCTACGTCGCGCTGCAGCAAGCCTGCAACGAGACGCGCCTCGGCAACGCGGGCGTGTGGGCGATCCGCTTCGAGGACGGACGTCCGGTGTTCGAGCTGCCGTGGCTGAGCGGCGTGCGCGACCTGGCGATCCACGACGGACAGGTGCTCGCCGCGATCCGCGACGACGTGCCGGGCTACCGCTGCGAAGGGCTCACGGTGCAGGTCGGGTTGGTGCGCGTGCGTGCGGACGGCACCGGCACGATCGTACCGCTCGCCGAAGGTGGGCGCGGCGAGACGCTGCCGACGACGCGACGCGGGCTGACGGAGATCGCCGTGCGCGGTGACGCCGTCGCGGTGAGCGGCTACCGCGAGGACACGTGGTTCGGCACGCTCGACGACGGTCGTTGGGCGGCGGGCCCGCTGGAGCTCGGCATCTCGCTCTTCCCGCAGGCGCTCGCGTGGGAGACCGTCGACGTGGTGTGGGTGGGCGGCACCGCGGTGCACTCGTCGGGTGACCCCGAGTCGCTCGCGGACGTGGGCCCGCGCGGCGTGGCGCGCGTGACGCTCGGCGCGAGCGGCTCGATCGAGTCGCACGTGCAGTACGTGCGCGGGGTGCGGGAGCCGAGCGAGGGCGTGATTCCTGGGCTCCCGTCGAGCGAGGTCGTCGAGGTGCTGCCGCTGACGAACGGTCGCGCGTGGATCGTGATGGGCGCGGAGCGCGTGCGCGACGGCGGCTCGGATCGCGACGACGACTATCCGGTGTTCTCGGTCGGCGGTGCGCCGCGGCTCGGCGGCGTGGCCATCGTGGACTTCGACGGCGAGGACGATCGCGAAGGCACCGCGGACGATCACACGATCGTCGAGGTGGCGGGCGCGCCCGAGCTGCCGGATCCGCGCGCGGCGGCGCTTCACCCCGACGGCACCTCGCTGCTGGTGATCGACGCGACGCGGGGTCTGGTGCGCATCGACGAGTCGCTCGCGCTGCACGTGCTCGCGCTGCCGTTCACGCCGAGCTCGCCCCACGTCGTGCACGCGACGGAAGGTGCGCAGGTCGTGGGTGGCGCGGAGGGTGCGTGGGTGACCCTCGCGGACGGCGCGGCCGACGTGCGCGACGTGGGTCACGTGTGGAGCGCGCTGCGTCGCGAGGACGGCGTGCTCTACCTCGGCAGCGACGAAGGCCTCGTGCGCGTGACGACGCTCGACGGAACGTGGCCGGACGAGCCGAGCGTGCCGGCGGGCGAGGACGTGCCGTTTGGCGGGCGACGCTGAACGTCGATTGAATCGGTCGCGATTCGCGTGAGAGCGCCCGTGGACCCGAGAGGGCCGCGGGCGCTTTCGGGTTTCCTTCGAAGTGGCGCACGCGAGGACGCCGACGCTTCAACCCTCGAGGGCGCCGATCGAGCTCGTGACTTGGCCGGCTTCGGTGCCGAAGCTCTCGAGCGGGAGGCCGGCGCCGCGGAGCGCCGTGAGCACGGCGTGGGAGGTGTTTTCGTTGCTGCGCGAGCGGTAGTGCACGCCGCCGCGGAGGCGGCCGTTGCCGCGGCCGGCGATGAGCAGCGGGAACTCGCGGTTGCTGTGGTTCCAGCCGTCCGCGAGCTCGCTCGTGATCAGGATCGACGAATGATCGAGGAGCGTTCCGTCGCCTTCGACGGTGTCGCGCATGCGCCCCAGGAAGTACGCGAGCTGCTCCATCGTGAACACCACGGCGGCGTGCACGGTGGGCTGTGGGTTCGGCTCGTCGTGGCAGATCTGGTGGAGGCTGTTGCGCGCGCCGACCGGCCACACCACCACGCCGCTGCCGGCGGGGGAGAAGAGCACGCTGAAGCTGCGCGTGAGATCGCAGGCGAGCGCGGTGACGAGCAGGTCGCTCATCGCGCGGTTCTGCTGCTCGATCTGCTCGCGGCCCTCGACGTCGGGGAAGTCGCCCGGGTTCGTGGGCTCCATGCACGCGGAGACGCCCGCCGCGAGGCGCTGCTCGAGCGTGCGCACCGACTCGAAGTGTTGTTCGAGGCGCGCGCGGTCGCGGCTTCCGACGCGGCCCTGGAGACCGCGCACCTGACCCATCACCGCGTCGAGCACGCTGCGGCGGGCGAGGTCGACGTCGCTGTCGAGCGGCATCCCGAACAAACGCTCGAACAAGCGGTTCGGCGAATACTCACTCGGGTTCACGTTGTTCGGGCCGTTGTGGCTCAAATGCTGAAACGTGGTGCCTTCGTCGGTGCCGCGGAAGCGTGTGATGCCGAGCTCGAGCGAGCGGAAGGGCGTGCTGCCTTCGAAGTGCGAAGCGGCGATCATGTCGACGCTCGGGCCCGCGAAGGTGGTGACGATGGTGTCGCGGGTCGTGCCGAGCTGGTGGTAGCGGCTGCCCGTGAGCACGCCCGTCATGCCGCTGTGGTGCGGGTGGGTGGCGGTCTTGATCTCGCAGCCGGTGACCACGCTGACCCAGTCGCGCACGCCTTCGAGCGGCGCGAGCTCCGCGCTCGGGGTCCAACCCGCGCCTTCGGTGCCGGGGATCCAGCGGTCGGGCTTCACGCCGTTGCCGAAGAACCAGAGGCCGAAACGATCGGGGATGGGACCTTGGCCGAACGCCTTGCCGTTCTCGTCGAGCATCGCGTCGAGGGCGGGCAGACCGACCGCGACCGCGCCAACGCCGGCGAGGGTGCCGCGGAGGAAGGTGCGCCGTTTCATCGGAGACTTTTTCAGCAGCATCTCCATCACCTCACGCACGCGACGGCGAGGTTCTCGCCGGAGTTCTCGAGGGGACCGAAGCCGCTGACCGCGCCCATCGCGCGGCACCAGCGGTGGATGGCGGCGTCGCACTCGGGGCCGATGCGGGTGCCGGAGTGGCAGCTCCCGTGGTGGGGCGTGAGCGCGCCGTAGGTGATCGAGTGGGTGGTCGCGCTGGGCACGCAGGTCACGTACGCGGTGCCGTCGCCCGGGAGCTCGACGGGACCGAAGCCGGTGGTCATGCCGTTGGCGCCGCACCAGCGGTGGATCGCGGCGTTGCAGTTCGGGCCCATCACCTCGGGCGCGCCGTTGCAGGGGCCGTGGCGTGCGGAGAGATCCGCGAACGACACCACGCGCGTCTCGCCCGTCACGCACGCGAGGTGGGCTTCGTCCGCGCCGGCCTCGACCGGACCGAAGCCGCTGTTGCTGCAGGAGGTCGCCGCGCAGGTGCGGTGGATCGCGCTGTTGCAATTGACGCCGCGGCGCTGCGTGGATCCGTCGCATTGAGCGTGGACGGTGCGGAGCGCGGTGAAGCTGGTGATCGCGACGTGATTCGCGGTGCCTTCGTCGGCGGTTCCGTCGCAGTCGTCGTCCATGCCGTTGCAGAGCTCGATGGCGGGCTCGTCGTCCTCGCAGGCGCCCCATGCGCCCGCGCTGCAGGTCTGGGTGCCGCCGCCGCAGGTGCCTTCGCACGCGCGGGTGAGCGCTTCGTCGATCATGCCGTCGCAGTCGTCGTCGCGCCCGTTGCAGTCCTCCATGCGCACCGCGGGCGCGTCGCAGGCGGACCACGCTCCGCCGACGCAGCGCTGCTCGCCCCCGCCGCACGCGGTGGAGCAGCCGCGTCGCGCGCCGGTCTCGCAGGCCGATTCCGGATCGGAGGCCGCGTAGCGGAAGCCATCGCTGGTCACGAGCGCCGCGACGAGCGCGCGGAACCGGTGCTCGGCGTCGACGAAGCCTTCGCCGAGCGCCTGGACCACGATCTCTTCGCCGCGCTCTTCGAGGTGTCCGGTCGCGTAGCGGTAGAGGCGCCGCGAGAGGCACGCGGCGACACGCGGATCGGTCGCGATCACCTCGCCGAGCTCCGCCGCGTCGGCGACGGGGGTGCCGTCGAGGTCGGTCGTGGTGTCGATGGGCAGGCCCTCGTCGGTGTCGCGCCACTCGCCGAGCGGTCCGAAACGTTCGAAGGCGAAGCCGATGGGATCCATCTTGTCGTGGCAGCCCGCGCAGACCTCGTTGCTGCGGTGGATCTCGAGGCGCTCGCGCATCGTCTTCGGCTCGCCGTCCGAGTGCGGGAGCGTGGTGTCCACACCGGGCGGAGGCGGAGGCACGTCCTCGCAGAGCAGGTTCATGCGTACGAATCGCCCGCGCGTGGTGGGTGAAGTCAGCGTCGCGTGCGACCAGAGCGCGAGGAAGCCCGCGCGACCGAGCAGACCGCCGCGCTCGCTCGACGCGGGGAGCGTGGTCGGCTGCAGGCCTTCGCCGCTCGGCGCGCTCACGCCGTAGATCGAGGCGAGCTCGGCGTCGACGTAGGCGCGGTCGGTGGTGAAGAGGTCACGCACGTCGCCGTCGCCGAGCGCATGATCGGAGAAGAGGCGCTCGAGCTCCGTGCGCATCGACGCGAGCATCGACGCGCTGAGCTGCGGATAGCGCTCGGGATCCTTGGTGACCGCGGCGAGTCGGTCGAGGCTCATGTGCTCGCCGAAGAAGCGCCCCATCGCCTGCGCGGCGCGGGGATCGGCGGTGAGGCGATCGACCGCGCGCCGAAGACCCGCGTCGGTGACGAGCTCGCCGCGCTCGCCGGCGTCGAGCAGCGCGTCGTCCGGGGTGGTGCCCCAGAGGAAGTACGAGAGGCGCGCGGCCATCTCGAGGCTTGTGTAGCGACGGCGCGTGGGATCGTCCGGATCCGGCTCCGCGAGCTCGACGCGAAAGAGAAAGTGGGGCGATTGAAGGACCGCGCCGAGGGCGAGCTCGAGGCCACGGTTTCCGTCGCGGAGGCGCGTGCCGAGATCGGCGGCGAGCGTGACGAGCGCGTCCAGCTCCGCGGGCTCGAGGGGACGGCGCCACGCGCGGCGCGCGAAGCGGGCGAGGAACGTGCGCACGCAGGCGTCGCCGGGGGCGCCGATCGTGCAGCCGAGGAAAGCATCACGGCGCGCGGGATCGGAGAAGACGTGGCTCGCGAGCTGGCGCGCGGCGGCCTCGTATTGCTCGGCCGCGAGGGGAGAGATCGTGAGCTCGGAGCCGCCGACGGTGGTGAAGCCGTGCAGCGGTGTGTCGACCTCGAGGTCGGTCGGAATCGGGGTGCCCGCGGGGAAGAGATCGCGGACCGTGCTCTGGTACTCCGCGCGGGTGAGGCGGTGCAGCGTGGCGGCCGCGGGCGCGAAGACGAGCGGCTCCTGGGGTGGCGGATCGCGCGGATCGCGACCGGTGCCGTCGGAATCACCGATGTTGCCGCTGCACGCGACCAAGAGGAGGAGGATCAGCGACCGAGCGCGCATCGGTGCGGAGTGTGCAACAGGTAGGCCGTCGAAAATTCGAACGATTCTGAGGCGCGTTGTGCAGACTTCGAGACAACGGAGTGTGCGTCGACCCCAGGCGGGCGGGGACTCGAGTCCGCAGGGGGACCGGCGGCGAGCCAGCGCCCTACTCTCGACGCTGGACTTCGAGCACCTCGATCGCGCGCAACACCGAGTAGTCGCGGAGCGCACCGACGGCTTTCGCGAAGCGCGCCACGAGCGCCGTCCCACGGACCCGTCGTAGCTCGTCGACGAAGACGTCCAGCTCGACTCCGTCGCTGGGCTCCGACCATACGCGCTCGAGCACGAGGGTGAAGCCCACCGACTCGAGATCGTAGTCGTCGACGTTCTCTCCCGAGCCCGCCGCGTACGTGAGCTCGACGCTCACCGAGCGATCTCCCTGGTCGACCTCGAGCTCGATGCGAGCGAGGCGCATCGTGGTCTCGACGGCAGCGGCGCTGCAGATCGCGTCCAGCACCTCGGAGAAGGGCGCGGGGAGTCGCGGCAGCCCGTGCTCGATGCGCGACCCGATCTCGCGCGGCGTGAAGCGTCGTGGGCGCTTCTTGGCGTCGTGCGCGCGAAAGGGGTCGCTGACGGTGGCGTCGGGGTCCGTGAGGAGGAAGCCGTCCGCGACTCGCGCCGCGAGCTCCGCGTCCAGGCACGCCTGCGCCGCTCGTTCGTCCGAGCACGGGATCGAGGAGATTCGTCCAGCTCCCCCCGCGTGGCCACGTCGCACCCAGACGACGGCGCCACGTCGCTCCAAGACGCAGAGCGCGACGCGGTTCCGTTCTCGTCGCTCGAGCCGCACGCGACGAGGCTCGCACCACCCGCCGAGCGGCTCAAGGGTCGGTCGTCGTGACGAAAGGGCCACGCGGCGTGCTCGAAGAAACGGCGCTCGTACGGTCCTCTCGGGCTCGTTCAATCGCGCATCTTCGTCGCGAGCTCGTTCACCGACCGAGGCCCGGCGGATGTCCCGATCTCGGCGGCCACGACGAGCGGGTGGACGGAGATCGTACGTGATGTGAATCGTCGCGTCACGCGGCCGCCGTCCGTCGCTTCGCCGCTCCGAGCCACGACACCGCGGGGCCCGTCGCGACCGTCGTCACGACCGCCATCACGACCATCATCGTGAAGAGCTTCGGCGAGAGCACGCCGAGATCGAGGCCCACGTGGAGGACGACGAGCTCCATGAGGCCGCGGGTGTTCATGAGCACGCCGAGCGTGGTGGCCTCGCGCCACGGATGACCGACGATGCGCGCCGCGATCGCGACGCCGCCGAGCTTGCCCACCACCGCCACGCCGACGACGAGCGCGCACAGCAGCAGATCGCGCGAGGAGTCGAGGAGGCCGAGCTCGGTGCGGAGGCCGCTGTGCGCGAAGAAGATCGGGAGCATCGCGACGACCACGAGGTCTTCGAGGCGCTCGCGGAGGCCGGAGGCGAAGGCCCCTTCGTGAGGCAACATCGCGCCCGCGACGAAGGCGCCGAAGAGCGCGTGGATGCCGATGGCTTCGGTGGTGAGAGCGCTCGCGAGGACGAGGAGGAGCACGACGGTGAAGCGCTCGCGGCTCGGGGGCGCGTCGGGCACCGCGAGCTTCTTCATCAGGTGCCGTCCGACGGTGAGCATCACGAGCGCGAAGGCGAGCGCGAGGCCGACGGTGACGAGGGCGGCGCTCGCGCCCTCCGCGCGCACGAAGGAAACGACGAACGCGAGGAGGCACCACGCGGTCACGTCGTCGATCGCGGCCGCCGCGAGCACGATGGAGCCGAGCGGGGTGCCGACCATGCCGCGCTCGGTGAGCAGGCGCGCGAGCACCGGGAACGCGGTGATGCTCATCGCGACGCCCAGGAAGAGGGCGAAGGAGAGGAAGGGAACGCCGGGGAGCGAGAGCTCGTCGTGGACCTGCGAGGCGAGCGCGAGGCCGAGGCCGAAGGGCACGACGATGCCGGCTTGGCTGAGCGCGATCGCGCTGCGGCCGCTGCGTCGGATGAGCGCGGGGTCGAGCTCGAGGCCGACGAGGAACATGAAGAGGATCAGGCCGAGCTGCGCGACCGCTTCGAGACCGCCGAGCGAGCTCGGGGGAAACAGGAAAGCCGCGGCGTCCGGCCAGAACGCGCCGAGGAGCGAGGGGCCGAGCGCGATGCCGGCGAGGATCTCGGAGACGACGGCGGGCTGACCGATGCGGCGCCCGAGGCGCGTGAAGACCTGCGCGACGCCGACGATGACGCCGATCTGGAGCAGGAGTCGCGCGAGCGCGTCGAGGTGCATGCGAAAGGAACGGGAGAACGGGGGCGCGCGGTCCGCGGCTGATTGGGTGGAGAGGGGCCGCGCGGCGCCGAGACTGGGATCGGCGCCGCGCGCTGTCGAGCCGGCACGTGAGCCGCGGATGACGTGGCGTCCGCAACCTACCCACCGCTTGCGCCGGCCTCGCACCCGTCAGCGCTGGTCGCGGCCGGCCATCAACGCGAAGCCGACGCTGAGCTCCGCGGCCCACGAAGGCTGACCGGTGAGGCCGACTTCGCCGCTCGCCGACGCGAAGAACCAACGACGCACGTGCAGGCGCACGCCCGCGCGGATCCGAAAGCCGAAGTCGCGCGACTCGACGCGGAGCGTCTCGCCGCCGCTCACGACATCCGCGGTCGCCCAGTCGAGGCCGCCGAGCACGTCGACGAAGGGCGCGACGGGGCCGATCGGATACTCCGCGCCGATGCCGAAGTGGAAGCCGAAGAGCTTCAGCTCCGGGACCTCGGTGCGAACGCCTTCGAGCGACGTGCGGGTGGCGTCGACGTCGTAGGCGGCGAAGGGGATGTCGACGCCGGCGGTCATGCGCACGTGCGCGACCACGAGGCGCAGGTCGTAACGCAGGCCGTACGCCTCGACGCGATCGAAGGGGGCGCCCGCGAAGACGCTCGGATCGAGGGTGGCCGCGTTGGACCAGCGCGCGTTCCGCAAGCGGTGCTGACCAGCGAGGAAGCCCATCGAAAGCTCGAAGTGGTCCCAGCCCGCGATGGTGCGGTCGTCGATCGGAGGCGGCGCGTCGTCGGCGTCTTCCAGGTGGGTGGGCGGTGGCGAGAGCGGCTGTGGTTCGGGATCGACGACGTGGGTGGGGAGCGACGCGCTCGCGTGGTCGTGCCCGTGGACAGAGGAGTCGCTCGACGACGAATGATGCGCGTCGGCGGCGCTCTGCGTCGAGGGATGGTCGATCGTCTGGGCACGAGCACGCGTGACGATCGAAGGCGCCACGAGCGAGAGCGCGACGAAGAGAAGCGTGAAGCGAGTCATGAGTGTCCTCCCGGCGCATCGAGCGCCAGCAGGAGACAGAGCAGCGAGCGCACCAAGTCGGCGCGCGGACGCTTCGCGCTCGATTTCCGACGCGCAGTCGCGGGCTTGCGAGGCGGTGAGAAGCGCGCGTTGCGGTGGCGCGTGACGCGCGACGCAGGCAGCGGTGTCCGATGCGTGGTGAAGGTCCGTGGTGAGGGAGTCACACCGAACGAGCAGCGCCGCGAACGCCCGAAGATTCCGAGGAAGATCGAACGTCGACGTGGCGTAGCTCAGGGCTCGCGAAGGTGACGATCGAGAGCTTCGGCGCGCCCCACCCCGGGCATTCGTCGACAGCGCGACGCGTAGTGCATGTCGTGCCGTACGCGCGACGACGCACACGCGTGACGCCGCACACGGACGCGCGTGGGCGACGCCGTCGAGCCTCGCGCTCTCCACCGACTCCACGACACCGCCTCACCTGCCGCTCGGAGACTCGACATGGCGACGACGAAGAAGATGACGCTCGCGAACGCACGCAAGGAGCTCAAGCGGCTGCTCGGCAACCACGACTACTCCCCGCTGCGTGAGGATCCCGAGCGCACGCGACCTGCGCTCCTCGCGCTCGTGGAGCAGGAAGGCGACGCGATCTGCGAGGCGCTCGCGGAAGCTGGCGTGCTCGGGATCGTCGGTTGGCAGGGCGACGTGGAGTTGGTCGCGAAGCTGCTCGAGCGCGGCGTCGATCCGAACGCCGTCGACAAACCTTCGCACGGCGTGCCCGGCACCACGCCGCTCCAGGCCGTCACGGAGGGCATCCCGGACGACGAGGCGAAGAACCTCGCGGTGATCGAGCTGCTGCTCGCGAAGGGGGCGTCGGTGGACGCGCTCTACCCGCCGCCCGACGTACGCGTGTCGACGCCGCGCCATGGACCGCTCGACAACGCCGTGAAGTCGCAGCGGGGACGGCTGCTGGAGAAGTTGCTCCCGTACGCGAGCGAGGCTTCGCGCACGCACGCGCTGGTGACCGCGGTGTTGCAGACCGAGGGGCAGAAGAGCGACTCGGGCCCCCGCAAGTTCCTCACGGAGTGGATCCCGAAGCTGCCGGTCGACGGCGCCGGGCCGATGGGTCTGTCCGCGCTGCACGCCGCCGCGATCGTGGGCGACGAAGAGGTCTACGCGCTCGTCGAGGCTCACGCGAAGGAGAAGCAGCCGAAGCTCGCGGAGGCGGTCTCGTTCACGAGCTACTCGTTCCCCTCGGGTCCGGGCGGAGGTCTCATCCCGAGCGCGCGCTTCGCGGCGGGCAGCACGCCGCTGGACGTGATCGCTCCGGTGCGCGCGGTCTTCGTCGCGGGACGCGGAAAGTTCGAGGCGGCCAAGGGCGGCAAGGGTTGGGGCGCGTTCAACGAGTCGCAGCTCGCGAAGATCGTCGCGCGCATCGAAGCGCTCGACGCGCTCGAAGCGAAGCTGAAGGCAGGCGGAGCGACGTCGGGCGCGACGCGCGAGGCGCTGCCGGGACCGCTCGGGATCGTGGAGGTCGCGCTGATGCGCCTCGCGAAGGCAGCGGGCACGGAGGCTCGTCTCGCGGCGGCGATCGGCGGCATCGACACCACGGGCATGGGCCCGCTCGGCTTCTTGCTGCAGATCACGTCGGACGCGAAGGACGCCTTCGCGCCGCTGGAGCGGCAGGGCACACACCGGCTCGACCTCTTCCTCACCGGCGCGCTGCGCGCGACGCCAGTGCTCTACGGACCGAAGGCGAAGTCGTTGCGCGGAACGTTCCTGGAGCCGGGCGAGGACACCGTGCTGATCTGGCCGGAGGAGTACCCGGCGGAGGCGAAGCGCATCTTCGAGACCGCGCTGCTCGGGCTCGACGGCGACACCGTGATCGGAGCGACCAAGGAGCACGACGGCACGAAGCTCTGGGCGGTCGACCACGAGAGCGTGACGCTGCTCGGGGAGATGACGGCGTTCGTGACGGAAGGCGCGGCGGCGTTGCTCGGAGAGAAGGCACTCGCCGCGGCGCCGCAACCGGAGCCGAAACCGGACGTGAAGTCCGCGCCGGTCTCACCGGTGAAGGGAAAGAACGTCTGCATCACCGGGAAGATGTCGCTCGATCGCGACGAAGTGACGCGAAAGTTGGAGGCGCTCGGTGCGAACGTGACCTCGAGCGTTTCGGGCAAGACGCAGATCCTGTTCGCGGGTGAGAAATCCGGGTCGAAGCTCGCGAAGGCGAAGGAGATGGGCATCCCGGTGCTCGACGAGAAGGGTCTCGCGAAGGTGCTGGCGGGGGAGACTCCGGCGGAGCTCGGCGGAGAGACGAAAAGCGCGGCGAGCACGCCCGCCCAGCCGCCCGCCGCGGCGGCGCCCACGCCCGCGGCTGCGGCGACCGCGGCTCCCGCGAAGACGACCGCATCGGAGCCGCCGATGCCGACCGTCACACCGCGCCCGCGCGACGGCGCGTTCCGCGCGCATCATGCGGGATCGACTCAGGTCTCCGCCGAAGGAGACTACGTCGGGGGCAAGAAGCACGGGGTGTGGCGCTGGTGGTATGCCAACGGCCAACTCCAGAGCGAGGTGACGTTCGTGCACGGGCTCCGCGAGGGGCACGAGACGGGCTGGCACGAGAACGGGAACAAGAGCGCCGAGGGCGACAACCGCGGCGGGCACCGCGAGGGTCCGTGGGATTTCTGGTACGCGAGCGGCGCCTTTCAGCAGCGCTACATCTACCGCCAGGGCAAACAACACGGCGAGTACGTGTGGAACCTCGAGAACGGCTCACCACGCGCGCGTGGTCAGTTCTCCGAAGGAAGGCGCGTCGGTCATTGGACCTGGCACGGAGAACCTCAGCACGAGAAGATGACGCGCGGGCACGACGACCTGGGTCGCAACCACGGGGAAGATGCCGGGTGGTATCCGGGCGGTCAGCTCGCGTACCGACGCTTCTACGACCACGGCAAGCCGGTCGGCGTGCACGAGACCTGGAGCACCGACGGCACGCTGACGTCGCGCACCACCTACGACCCGTCGTCGCGGCTCGTCGAGAAGCTCACGGTCGTCGACGGCAAGGAGACGATCGAACGTTTCGTGCACGGGCTGCCGGAGAAGCTCGTCGCCGACCGAAAGAAGCTGACGAAGATCGCCGCGAAGGTCGCCAAGGGGAAGGACCGCTACAAGAAGCAGGACGCGCTCGGTGAGGCCGTCGACTACGGCCAGCGTGGCGCGCTCGCGCTTCACCTCTGGCGTGAGGGGCTGCTCGATCTGCCGAAACAGCCGGAGCTCTTCGAGCTGGTGCGCGGGGAGGCGCACACGATGAGCGGCGAAGAGCTGATGCGGCTGCTCGCGCAGGTCGAGCTGACGAAGGACACGTACAGCGCGCATCTGCCGCAGTGGCCGAGCGATCTCGACGAGCTCGTGGTCGAGGTCTTCGCCCGCGATCCGGGGCCGATCGAGGCCGGCTGGCGCGATCTGCCGTCGGCGGCGCGGCGCGGCGTGGGGTTCGTGCTCGCGCGCTTCGGCAAGGACGTTCGGAAGGAGCTCGGGGACTTGAGCGAGCTGCTCGCGATCAAACACGCGGAGAACGCGATCCAAGAGCGGCTTCGCTGGCCGGCGCGACCGCCGGAGTCGCCTGCAGATCTCTTCCGTCCCGACGAGGTGCGCCTCTTCGAATGGCAGCTCCCGACGCCAGCGTTCGACGACTTCCTCGCGCTCTACGGGAGCAAGGAGCGCTTCGCGGAGAAGCTGCTCGAGATCGCGAAGGAGCGCGTGAAGAACCCGCTGCTGAACGCGATCTACTTCTCCACGTACAAGCCGGCGATCGAGCGGGCGGCGGTGGAAGATCTCGCTGCGCTCGTCCGCGGCGGATCGCTCCACCAGTGGACGGCCGCGCATACGGAGGCCGCGCTACTGAAGTGGCGCGACGATGGCGCGGAGGCGCTGACGACGGTGGCGCTCGCGATCGACGACCACGGGCTCCGCAAGTGGCCCGCGGTGTGTTGTGCGATCGTGAAGCGCGCCGAAGAAGGGTTGCCGGTCGACGAACGGCTGGTCGACGCGCTCGTGCTCCCGGCAGAGACGCCGAGCCTCGGGTGGGTCGAGCAGCGCGTCGGCAAGCTGCCCTTCGAGGACCTCAAGCGCGACCCCGCGTGGATCGACTCCGCGGTGGACTTCGCGAACGACGCCGAGCTCGGCACGGAGCCGAACTTCGAGACGATGCGCATCGTGTACCGCGCGCTCCGTGTGTTGCCGGAGGCGACGGTGAAGCGGCTCGTCGAGCGCGCCCTCGAGTCTCAGTACGCCAAGACGTTCGCGGCTCCCTATCTGCATCTCGTGAACGATCCGGCGTTCTGGGAGCGGGCGATCGCGGTGCTGGAGAACGAGGACCTGCGTGGGCATCAGACCTCGCTCGGGCTCGCGCAGCTTCCGCTTTCGGCGCTGCCGATTCTCGAAGCGGCGTGGGCTCGCGCCAAGAAGAAGGAGTCGAAGGCCACGTTCCATCGCGCGATCGTGGGCGTGCTCGCGCGCGCAGCGAGCCGCGGGGAGACGTGGGACGCGCGCTGGGACGAGCTGGTACAGATGGAGGTCGAGGCCGCGAGCTACGACTATCCGTACGTGGGCGCGCTGCTCCGCAAGGTCGTGCATCGGTTGCCGACGGAGCGCGCGGAGAAGGTGCTCGTGCGCGAGCTCGATCCGAAACGTCCGAAGAGCTTCGCGCGCGCGATGACGCTCGTGGCGTCACATCCGACCGAGGCCGTGCTGCACGCGGCTTTCCGCGGGCTGCTCGTGGCGGAGGAGCGCATCGCGAGCGAGGACCAGCACGCGATGGGTCCCGCGATGAGCGCGATCCCGGACGTGGCGGCGTGGGTGAAGTGGCTGCTGAAGAAGGGCGCGGGCAGCAAGCTCGCGAGCGTCTTCGAGAGCGCGGTCGGCGGAACGGACAAGTACAAGGCGCTCAAGGCGTCGCTCGAGTCGGACGGAGTCGAGACCGCGAAGGTCCTCGACAAGGTCGATCAGCTCGTCGCGCTCGCGAAGCGCGAGCTCGGCGCTTCGGTGGGTGAGCCGATCTACCTGCTGCGTCGCTTCGACACGACGCCGAAGGAGCTCGCGCCGCTCGGGCTCAACCGCATCGGGGGGCTTCCGCCGGGGGTGACGGCCGACGAGTGGCCGACCTGCAACGACGAGCCGATGGTGCACCTCTTCACGCTCGATCTCGCGACGATGCCAGAGCTGCGCCAGCAACTCGGCGGGAAGCGGACCTTCAGCTTCTTCATGGCGAGCCCGGAGATGAACGAGGCGTACGAGCCGGGGAACGATCAGACCGCGGTCGTGATGCTCGACGACGCGCAGGTGGGTGCGGAGGGTGAAGCGCCCGAAGACACCGTCGTCCGCGACACCCAGTACTTCGAGCCGGTGCGGGTCGAGGTGCCGAGCCGCGTCTTCTTCGCGGGAGGTGGCGAGCTCTACAAGGCGATCTACGGCGCGCACGCGCGGGTGCTCGGTGATCCGATCTGGCTACAGAGCGAGGAGGACGGCGGCGGCACGTTCGTCATGCAGCTCGACGAGGGCTTCGTGGACGTGAACCTCGGCGACATGGGCGTGCTCTACGTCTACGACGACGGTGGGTTCTGGCAGTGCCATTGACGTTCGTGGAGCCGGCCGCCAGGCCGAGCGATCCGACGTCACGTGAGCGTCGCCGTCAGGCGACCGAACCGAGGCGTCGAGCGCTCGGTGTCACACGTGACGTCGGCGCGTGACGTCGGCGCGTGACGTCGAGCGCGTGACGTCACGCGCGTGACGTCGGCAGGTGACGTCGAGCGCGTGACGCCGAGGAGCTACGACGTCGAGGAGCTACGACGTCGGCTTCACGCCGCGCGGTCGCCCCACCACCGCCAGCGCGAGCACCGCGAGCGCCACGAGCGCGAAGGGCCACCACACCCGCTTCGGCGGGCCTTCGTCGCGTGCGGCGGCGAGCGCTTCGCGGAAGGGCTCCGCGCCGCGGCGTGCGTCGAACCCGAGCACGGTGCGCTCGCCGATGTAGGTCGTGGGCAAGCCCTGCATGCCGACCGATGCCGCGTACGCGAGGTTCTCTTCGACCCGCGCGTCCGTCGCGGGGTCGTCCAAACACGCAACGAACGCGGCCTCGTCGAGCTCGAGCTGGCGCGCGTAGCCGATCAGCGCGTCGCGCACGAGGCGTCCTTCGTAGACGAGAGTCGTCATCGCCTCGCGCTGGTTCTCCGGCGTGCAGAGGATCGCGTGCGACGCGCCACGCGCCGCGGGGTGGAAGGGCAGCGGCACCAGCACCCGATCGACGTGGACGTTCACTCCGGCGTCGCGGGCTTCGCGGATCGCTTCGTCGAGCGCGGGGTGCATGCGACGGCAGAACGGGCACTCCGGATCGCTGAGGAGCACGACGTTGACCGCGCCGTCGACGTAGCGCGCGCGCACTCCGTCGGGGATCGGGCTCGGCGGCGCGGTGAGCCCCCACGCGAGCGGGAAGCCGATCGCGAGCGCCCACGCCGGCCACCACGAGCTGCGCCACGAATGCGCGTCCACGGTCGCGAGCGGCTCGCGCATCAGCGGCGCCTTCGCGAACGGGATCGCCGCGAGGGCCGCGACGATCGCGCTCGCGTCGACGCCGACGCAGAGCCAACACCACGCGCCGATGTAGGCGCCTTGAAGCGTGAGGAAGGCGACCGCGCCGAGCGCGCCGAGCAAGGCCGCGCGCGCTCCGAGCCGACGCAACGAAGGCTTGGGCGCGAGCGAGAGCACGAAGACGAACGAGTAGAAGACGAGCCCCAACGCAGGCAGCACGAGGTCGAGGCGGAAGCTCGCGCTCCACGCGTGCACGACCTCGCAGCCGGCGCCGCTCTGGCAGAACCGAGGGCTCGGGCCGTAGTAGTCGACCGCGGTCGCGGCGCTGAAGACGAGCGCGCTCAGGGCGGCCGCGCGGTGGAGGATCAGGGCGATCGGGCGCACGCCGCGGATGTAGCACGTGTGCCCGCGCGTCGAGGCGAAGGGCTCCGGCCCGAGCGGTGCCCATCGAAGGGCCTGTGGGAACGAGGACGAACGCGGCTGCGTTTCGGGACCGTCGACGGCAGTGCGACATCGCGCACCTCGCGCGCACGCCGCCCGCCTCTGCTACCGTCGCCGCGCCATGGGCGAACGGCTCGTCGTCGTCTTCAACCCACGCGCGGGCGCCGGTCGCGCCGAGCGCGAGCTGCCGACCCTCGTGCGCACGCTCGAAGCGGGCGGCGCCGAAGTGGACGTGCGTCGCACCACCGCCACCGGTCACGCGACCGAGCTCACGCGGCAGGCGCTCCTCGAAGGCGCAGACGGCGTCGCGGTAGTCGGCGGCGACGGGACGCTGAGCGAGGCCATCAACGGCTTCTTCGCCCTCGACGGCGCGCCGATCCGCGAAGGTGCGTGGGTCGGCCCGCTGCCCTGCGGCACCGGGGGCGATTTCCGAAAGTCGCTCGGCATCCCGAAAGATCCGGAGAGCTCCGCGCGTCGCCTGCTCGCCGCGACGCCACGCGCGCTCGACGTGGGCTGGCTCGAGCACGTGAGCGACGACGGTCGCGAAGTCTCACGCGCGTTCGTGAACGTCGCGAGCTTCGGCATCGGCGGGCTCGTCGACCGCATCGTCAACGACGCACCCAAGTGGATCGGCGGTCGCGCGGCGTTCTTCGTCGGCACCTTGCGCGCGATGAGCCGCTACCGGAACCAACGCGTGCGGGTGTCGATCGACGGCGGCCCGTTCGAGGAGCTCTCGGTGCTCAACCTCGCGGTCGCGAACGGCCGCTACTTCGGCGGCGGCATGCACATCGCGCCGACCGCTCGGATCGACGACGGGCTCTTCGACGTGGTGGCGATCGAACGCGCGGGCACGCTCGGGAACCTCGCGCTCACGCGCCACCTCTACGGCGACTCGTTGCTCGGGCAGAGCGGCGTGCGGCATTGGCGGGGACGCACGATCGTCGCGGAGCCGCTCGTGGACGAGCCGGTCTTGCTCGACGTCGACGGCGAAGCGCCCGGTCGCTTGCCCGCGCGGCTCACGATCCGCAGCGGCGTGGTGCGCCTGCGCTGATGAAGCGCTCGTGGAGACACGGTCTGCTCGCGCTCGCCGCGGGCAGCTTCCTCGCCGGCTCGGTGGTGCAGGGTCCGTTGCCCGCGCTCGCGTTCGCCTACCCGCTCGCGATGCTCTCGCTCCTCGAGGCGCCTTCGGGCTCGCGTCGCCCGTACCGCCGTGCGTTCGGGCTCGGCTGGCTCGCGGGCACCGGCTGCAACGCCACCGCGCTCTATTGGATCCCCGGGCTTCTGCACGACTTCGCGGGGTTCCCGTACGTCGCGGGCGTGCCGGTCGCGCTGCTCTTGTCCGCGAGCCAAGGCCTCACGCTCGCGTTCGCGTGCCTCTTCGCGGAGGTCATCACACGCCGCGACACGTCGCCACCGCTCCCGACGCCCTCGCCGAACGACACGCTCACGAAGCACACCGGCGTCCCGCGTTGGCTCGCGTTTCCCGCCGCGATCAGTCTGGTTTTCTCGCTCAGCCCGGCGCTCTTTCCGTGGCGTTTCTCCACCGGCGCGGTGGGCTGGATCGAGTGGGCTCAAATCGCGGATCTCGGCGGCCCACCACTCCTCGATCTCGTGCTCGTGCTCGTCGGCAGCTCGGCGTGGGAGGCGATGCGTCGACCGCGTGCGCTCCCGATCGTGATCGGCGCGCTCGCGCTCGGCGTGCCGGCCCTCTACGGCGCATGGCGGATCCCGCAGGTCGAAGCCGCACGCGCGGCGGCGCCTTCGCTGCAAGTCGGTGTGGTGCAGCCGAACGTCGGCATCTCGGAGAAGCACGACATCCGCCTCGCGGACGTGCACCTTCGTCTGCTTCGGCAGATGACGCGCGAGCTCGAGGCGGACGGAGCCGAGCTCGTGATCTGGCCCGAGTCCGCGCACCCCTACCCCTACCCCCGCGACGCGCGCCGTGATCTGCCCGGCCGCGGCGGCGTGCTGCGCGAAGGCGTGCGAGGCCCCGTGCTCTTCGGGACGATCACGCGCGGCACCGATCGCTGCGATCGGTGGAACTCCGCGGTCGCGCTCGACGCCGACGGTCGCATCACGGGCGTGAGCGACAAGGTCGAGCTGCTCGCGTTCGGCGAGACGGTGCCGCTCTGGGACGTGCTCCCACCGCTGCGCGCCCACTTCCCGTGTCCAGGCATCCGACCGGGCGCGCGGCCCGAGACGGTGTCGATCGCAGGCGCCTCGATCGGCGTGCTGAACTGCTACGAGGACGTGCTCGCCCAGCACGCGCGCACGGTCGCGCTCCGCTGGCCGGACTTCCTCGTCAACATCACGAACGACGCGTGGTTCGGCGACACCCGCGAGCCGCACCTGCACCAACTCGTGGCGCGCCACCGCGCGATCGAGACGCGACGCGAGCTCGTGCGCGCGGTGAACACCGGCGTCAGCAGCCACGTGTCCGCGACCGGCGAGACCGTGATCGAGACGGGCACCTTCGTGCGCACGTCGTTCGTCACGCGCGTCCCGAAGCTCGGCGGCACCACCGCCTGGACCGTGCTCGGCGACGTGATCACGCCTTCACTGATCGCGCTCTTCTTTGTCGGAGCGTTCGCGCGCCGTCGACGCTCACGCTGACAAACGCGAAGATTCGCGACCGCGTGCATCCGACTTCGCGCCACCGAGTCACAGCATCGAATGGTGAACATGTTGATTTCGCGCGACGGTCACACGAAGAACGTCGACGTCGCTGGATGACGATGATAGTCGCAAGGACATGCGTCGGCCGGCCCGATGAGCGGCGTCTTGTGGACCCATTCGCTCGCCTCCGATCGCACGCTCGCCAGCCACTATTGGGCCGGCACCGTCGACGACTCGATCTCTGTACGCGCGCCGCTGCCCTGCTTGCGTCACGTCGGCCCGCTCTTCGCGTGGTCGGGCTGCCCCACCTGCGAGGCCTCGTTTCCGTGGGGCTTCGTGGTCGCCCCGGAGCTCGTGGACGCATGCGGAAACCAGCCAGACTGGGGCATCCGCTTCCTCGACGACGTGTTCCCGCCGAACGCGGCGCCGGATCTGGGATTCGATTCCGCGTTCGACGGCTACGAAGATCTCGTCTTCGCGGCGCGCGCGGAGCCGCCGAGCCGTGCGCCGGGCCTTGCCCACGTGTGGATCGACCCGTCGTTCACCAAGTTCGTGTCGGTCGCGGTCGATGCGTCGGGAACCTACGTCGCGAGCGAGCGATCGACGACGCCCCCTCCGAAGCTTCCGCTCGCGGGAGACCCCGTGGTGGTCTCGTCGAGCTCGGGGATGGTCTTCGCGCCTCGATCCCACGATCGAGAGATGTTCGTGCTCGACCACGCCGCGACGCGCTGGCGCACGCAACCTCTCTCCCGCACGCTGGGGAAGGTGCTCGCGGCGACCTACGAGGAGACGAGCGGCTGGCTCGTAGTGTTGGAGGCCCACGCGCCGGAGCGGATGCGACTTCGAAGGATCGATCCGTTCTCGGGTCAGACCCACGCGGTACGCAGCTCGGAGCTGGACCGCAACGTCGCCAAGGCTTGGGCGCTCGCTGCCGCGCCGGATGGTTCGGTCTACCTGGTGGTCGGGAACGGCGAACAATCGTTGATCCTCCGCGCGAGCACGAGCCCGAACGCGACCGCGAGCCCGACCCCGAGCCAGTCGCGGCCCCCACGCGGAGCGTTCGCAGTCATGGCGCGATCGTGGACGTGGTCGTGGTGGACGTGGTCGTGGACGTGTACGTCGTCGGCGACGTGGGCACTCCCGTGAGCGTCGACGCGAGCACGACCCAAGTGACCGTCGGCGCGAGCATGCGCGGCCACGCCCGACGCGCAGTCGTTCGCGCGGCACGAACGTCGAGCTGCATCAGTTGATCCGGATGATCCGGATCGGCTCCGGTCGCGGACGACGTCGACGCGGAGCCGCGCGCGGGGTCTCGACTTGGAACTCCTGCGTCATCACGAACACGTCGTCGCGCGCGCCCAACGTGAACTGCTGCGGAGGTGGGTTCTGCGGACGCAGCGTCGAGTCGACCGACGCGTCGATCGAGACGCGGAAGCTGCTGCCCGGCGCGGCGTTGCGCACGAGGTACGCGAAGCCCGCCGCGTTGGTTCGCGCGACCTCTTCGCCGTCGATCTTCACCGGGAGGTTCGCCTTCCCGTTCGTCCGCACCACGAACGCGACGCGACGCTCGGTGGGCACGCACGGCAGCGTCATGCTGAGGCCACCACGCGCCGCCGCGTTCTGGTCGAGCGAGCGGAACGTGTGCAGGCGCAAGGTCTGCGCTGCGGTCGGCTGCACGTACCCGTCGGGGCACTCGTGGGTGATCGCCACGCCCGCGCCCTCGGGACCCCGCAGCATCGTCTGCACGAGCCCGAACGGATCGGAGCGCCCGACCTCGCGACCGTTCGCCTTCACGACCACGCCCTCGAGCGCTTGTCCCGGATCGGACTCCGCCGTGAAGGTCACCGAGAAGGTCGCGGTCTGCTGCTGCGGGAGCTGCGGACCCCCACAGCCCATCGCGATCGCGACGACGATCGACGCCGTCGAGACTCGGAGAAACGCGGTCGTCGGGGTCTTCTTCGCGGGGCTCATCGCGTTCCTCCTTCCGTGGTCGTCTCGTACCTCAGGCTCAGCGCGTGCACGGCCGACCGTCCGGACCGACACCGCCGGTGCACGGCAGCTTGGATCGAAGGATCGGTACCATCGCCGCGTACGGGCCGCCCGGGTGCTCCCGCGCGAGGCGCTGGAAACACGCGAACGCCGTCGTGTAGTCGTTGCTGCCGAGCGCCTCGACGCCGAGCTTCTCGAGCGCGTCGCGCTCTGCGGCGACCAACGTGGACGCCGCGAGCTCGGGCGTCGCGTCGCGCGGCAAGCTCGCCTCCGCCGCGGTACGCGCTGCTGTCAGCGCCGCAGTGATGCGGGGCTCCGCGGTCGCCAGCAGCCGCGCCTCCGCCTCACGTTGCGCGTTGCGCGCGTTCTCGATCCGCTCTCGCACCGCCGCCGCCGCGGCCTCCGCTTGTCCCGTCTGGCTCGCCGCCGCCGCTTGCGCCGCTTGGGCCGCCGCCTCTTGGCGCTGGCTCTTGCGCCAGAAGATCAGCCCGAGGCCTCCGAGCGCCACCACCAGCGTCACGCCGAGCAGCACCAGTGTGCGCATCGGCGGGAGCTGAAGCTTCGAGCCGCCCGTCGGACCCGCCGCGTCGGCGCCGCTCGGCGGCAACGCGAACTTCGCCGTCGCTCCCCCCGCGCTGCCTGGCGGCGGCGGCGCGGAGAAGGGGCGCGGCAGGACGTCGGTGGAGGCCTGCGTCGAACCGAGCGGGGGACGCGTCTCGTCGTTGAACTCGCCGAGCCCGAGGCTCGAGGTGTCGAGGATCTGCGTCTTCATGCCCCCCGCGGGCGGTGGGCTCGACGAGGGGCTCGACGGAATCATCGGCGATTGCATCGGCGTCAGCGTCGGCGCCACCGGCCGCGAAGGCGCGGGCGCGACCCCACCGAAGCCAGGCCGCCCAGTCGGCGGCGGCGCGATGGGAGGCGCCATCGGCGCCATCGGCGGCGGCGTCGTCGAAGCATCGACCATGCGTGTCGACTCGCCTTCGAGGTCGAAGCCGCCGTCGCTGCCGTCGAAGATCATCGTCGACTCGCCTGCGATCGGCGAGAGATCGTGCAGCTCGAGCTCACCGGTCGCGGGCGCGGGCGCCATCAGCGTCGAGTCGTCACCCGGCGCCTGATAGCCCTGGTAGCTCGCCGCCGCGGCCGCACCGTACGCCTGCGCCCCCGGCGCGAGCACCGCCTGCGACGACTCCACCATCATCGCAGCTTGGCCGAACTGCACGCGGCATCGTCCCGCGAGCTGCCGCCAGCTCTGCACCCGCTCTCCGTCGACGGTGAGCGTGCCTGCCATCGCTGGCGAGACCCAGAGGCTCGAGCCGTCCCAATAGAGCTCGAAGTGCACCGGCGCGACCTCGGGCGCCTGCACGTTCCAGCCGGCATCCGGACCCGAGCCGACGGTGACGCGCGCTTCCGGGACTTGGCTCGACAGATCCCACAAGCCGGCCCCGGAGTGGCCCGCCGCGAGCTGGACGCGAGCCCAATGACTCGGTGTGGGGATGGGACCTGCCTCGTTCACTCGTCAGTTTCCTCGAGGGCTGTTCGCGCCGTCCAGTAGGGCGGCTACGGAGCGGCCATCAAACGTCTCGTCAGCTTCTCAAGTCGTTCAGTGCGACGCCATGGGGGCGGCGCTCGGATCGGACGTCGGGATCGGGAACCCGTTCCGCTGCGCGGCTTCGTACATGACCGACGGCAGCTCGAGCCCGAGCGCGCGGATCATCTCGAAACACCGGGGGAAACGCCCCGTCGGAACGAACTCGGAGATCACCTTTCCGTCTGCCTCGCGGCCGAGGTAGCGCCGGACGAACACGTCGCCGAGCTGGTAGCCGCGCTCCGGATCATAACCCAACACCTCGGTGATGTGCGTGACGCACCGCGAGCCGTCGAGCAGGCGGGTCGTCTGCACCACGAAGTTGATGGCGGAGGCGATCTGCGCGCGCATGGCGGCGAGCGGGATCTCGACGTCGCTCATCATCGCCATCGTCTCGAGGCGGTTGAGGGTGTCGATCGGGTAGGTCGCGTGGACGGTCGAGAGACAACCGCCGTGACCGGAGGTCATCGCCTGGATGAGCTCGAGCGCCTCACCGCTGCGGATCTCACCGACCACGATGCGATCGGGCCGCATGCGGAGGGTCGCCTTGAAGAGGTCGCGAATCGTCACGCGTCCGCGGCCGCGCGGGTCGGGCGGCTGCGCCTCCATCTGCACCACGTGCGGGAGCTGGAGCTGCAGCTCCCGCGCGTCCTCGATCACCACGATGCGCTCTTCGGGCGCGCAGTACGACGAGAGGCAGTTGAGCAGCGAGGTCTTCCCCGAGCCGGTGCCGCCCGCGACGATGATGTTCTGCTTGGCCGCCACGAGCGCGGAGAGCGTCTCGGACGCCTCGCGCGACATCGAGCCGAACTGCAGCAGCTTCTCGATCGTCAGCGTGTCCTTGAAGAAGCGGCGGATCGCGACGCTCGGGCCGTCGGGCGACGCGGGCGGGATCACCGCCTCCACGCGCGAGCCGTCCGGCAACCGCGCTTCGAGGATCGGGTTCTCCTTGTTGAGCTGGCGCCCCACGAACTGCGAGAGGTTCCGCAGCGCGGACATCAGCGACTCGTGCGAGGGGAAGGTCGCATCCGTCTTGTGCAGGCGGCCCTTCTTCTCGATGAAGATCTCGTTCGGCCCGTTGATCATGACCTCGGAGACGCTCGGGTCCTCGAGGAAGGGCCGGATCGGATCGAAGAACTTCAGGATGGTCTGCTCGAAGACCTCGCGCGGGATCGTCATGGCGCTTCCTCCGGGGCCGGCGAAGGCCTGAGCTCGGTGATGGGGCCGTCGCTCGGCTCCGGCGTGGTGGGCGCGACCGGCGTCGACCCACCGTCGACCGGGTCGATGCGCTCGACGCGCTCGATGCGCTCGATGCGCCGCACGTCGCGCGACGTCAGCACGCTGCGCGCCTCCGCCACGTGGGCGCCCTCGGGGTCGAGCTCCAAGTAGCGCTCGAGGTGCGGCCGCGCCGCCTCGCGATCGCCGCGGTTCTCGTAGAGCAACATGCCGAGGTGGAAACGAGGCATCGCGGCGTTCGGGGCCTGATCGACCACACGCTCGAGCTCGCGCTGCGCGTCGTCGACGCGGCCGAGCCCGAGGTAGAGCGTACCTACGACGTGGCGCAGCGGCCAACGATCCGGGTGCTGCCGCAGATGAGGCTCCGCGTGCGAGAGGGCGGAGCTGAGGCGATCGGACGCGACGCAGACCTGGATCAGCAGCGGCAGCGCCTCGTCCACCGAGAAGCCACGCTCGACCGCGGCCACGATGTACTGCTCCGCCCGCATGCTGTCGCCCTGCTGCGCGAGCGCCGCGCCGTGGGCGTAGAGCTCCTCCGCCTCCACGTCCGCGAGCGGGTCCGGCATCGCGGGTCGCGCGTTCGGCGGGGTGGAGCTCGCGCCGCACGCGCCGCACACGAGCGCGAGGGCCATCCCGAGCGTCGCCGTCGAGCGACCGAACGATCGGCACGCCCCCCGACCGAGCCGCGACACGAGCATCGCCGAGCGATCCGACGTCGAACGATCCGACCGTGGAAGAGGCGTGATCACGGGACGATCGGTCGCGTGGCTCATCGCCGCTTCTTCTTGCGGGACTCGCGGGACTTGTCGTAGCGCGCCTGCACGATGCGACGCGTGCGGTCGAGCCACACCACGTACGCGTTCTCGGGGTCGGCGTTCGCGAGCATCGACGCCAACGCGCGCGCCTCGACCGACGCTTCTTCCCAGTTCTCGGTGGAGAGCGCGTGGTGCAGGCGGAGGCGGCGCGCCGCGTAGTCCGCGTCCATCGTCTCCTTCATCTCGTCCCGCTGCCGCTCCATCTCGGCGGCGCGCGTGGCGTCGCCCGCCCCGCGATAACACGCCGCCGCTTGGGCGTAGAGCTTCACCGCCTCGACGCCGTCCCGCAGGTCGTAGCGGAAGCGGTCGCCGCGGCTGTGTGCGCGGTACTCCAGGTCGCGGGCGTCGCCGTTGGCGGGGCAGGTCGACGGGATCTCGGTGAGCAACGGCGGCGGCTCGAGGCCCTCGGCGGACGGAAGGCTCTGCCCGCCGCCCTTCAGCATCATCCACGCGGCGCCGCCCAAGACCGCGACCGCCGCGAGGATGATCACGGGGCTGACCTGCTGATCGCCTTCCTTCTTCGCGGACGCGCGCTTGTTCGTGACGCGGATGCGCAGCCGCCCGATCACGAGCTCGCTGCCCCACGGCGCCATCCCGCTCGTGAAGGGCTTGCCCTTCATCAGGGTCGGCGTGAGCGCGCCCTGCGAGGTCGAGATCCAGCACCCTTCCTTGCCGCGCGGCGCGATCAGCAGATGCTCCAGCTCCAGCTCGTTCGCGGTCGGGATCGAGATCCCGGCCGTGCCCGACTTACCGAGCGTGATCTGCGCGCCCTCCACGGGAAAACGCTCTTGCGTCCCGTCCGGCTTCACCACTTCGACGAAGGCGTCCATCGCTTGTTCTGCCTCGGGAAACCCTGTTTCAGGAAGGCCCAGGAGCCCTGTTTCAGGAAAGACCCGTTCCGGAAAGACCCATTCAGGAAAGACTCGTTTCCGGCGAGATTGGCCCCCGGAAACCGCGCTCGGGGAAGCCCCCGATCAGGAGAGACCCGTCCCCATCCACTGCACGACGAAGGGGCCGAGCAGGAGGAGGATGACGCAAATGAACATCATCATGAGCGGGCCCATCATCATGAGACCCGCCTTGGCGGCCGACTCCTCGGCGCGCACCGAGCGACGCATGCGGAGCATGCGCGCCTGGATCGAGAGCACCTCCGCGAGCGGAGTGCCCTTCGCCTCCGCCTGCACGACCGTGCCGACGAAGTCCTTCACCGCCTCGATGGGCACGCGCTCGGCGAACCCTTCGAGCGCCTTGCGGCGGGTGTGACCGAGCTCGAGCTCCTGGAGGATGCGCCCGAACTCCTCCACGAGGACGGCGTCCTTCGAGGACGACTTCTCGACGATCTGCCGGAGCGAGCCCGGGAAGTCGAGACCGGCGCCCATGCAGAGCGAGGCGAGGTCGATGGCGGTCGGGAGCGAGCGGTTGACCTGCTTGAAGCGCTCCTGCGCCTCACCGTCGACCGACATGATGGGCATGTACGCGCCGAGCAAGACGAGCGCGAGGGTGATGACCACCGGCAGCGTCGCCATGTACGACAGGAAGATGCCGACGAACGCCATGCCGACGGCACCCAAGAGCGAGAGCGCGAGCAGGTCGTTGGCGGAGAGGCCGAGGTAGTCGCCCGCGTAGGTGATCTTCTGCTGGATCGACTGCCGGGTCTTCGCGATCGGCAGACCCTCGAGCCACCCGGCGATGAGCCGCATCGCCGGCTCCACCGTCTTGAAGAGGCCGCCCTCCTCCAGCGCGCGACGACGCTTGAGGCCGCGCACGCCCACCTCGGGTCGCTCCGCGGGGGGGTTTCGTCCGAGGATGAAGGTGACGACGAACACCCCGCCGCCGATGCAGGCGAGCGCCGCGTATCGAAGTGCCAGGGTCAACGGGTCCATCGGCGCTCCATCAGATGTCCACCGCGAGGATCTTGCGGGCCCAGAGGATGCCGCCGAGCCAGAGCACCATCGCGATCGTGACGATGATGTAGCCCACGAAGCTCTGCGTGAGCGGGACCATCCAGTTGGGATCGATCCAGCTCAGGAGGAGCGTCATCGCGAAAGGCACCACGCCGAGCACCCACGTCTGGCCCTTGCCTTCGGCGGTCTTGGTGCGGACGACGCCTTCGAGGCGCGCCATCTCGCGCAGCGACGCCGCGGAGGTCTCGAGGATGGTCGGCAAATCACCGCCGGTCTGGCGCGCGATGACCAAGGTCGCGAGCGCGCCCGAGATCACGGGGCTGCCGATGCGCTCGGACGAGTTGAGCACCGCTTGGTCGAGCGGCGTGCCGAGCTGGTTCTCCTTCACCATGAGGTCGAGCTCTTCGCTCATGGGCGGCTGCACCAGGTTCACGGTGGAGCGGATCGCCTCGCCGATCGCCGGCGTCGCCTTGAGCGCGTTCGCGAGCATCAAGAGCCAACCGTCGAGCTGCGACTCGAGCTTCTCGATGCGCTCCTTCTTTCGACGATCGAGCTGGATCGGGGGCACCACCGCCACGAGCAGCAGGAGCGGCGCGACCAGGAAGTTGCCGGACGCCGCCAAGACGAGGAGCAGGATGCCGCCCACGATGGCTTGGTTGCGCGCGATCTCCGCCGCGGTCTGCTTGAGCAGCAGGAATCGAACGTAGTGATCGAGGTAGCGCACGTAGCGCGTCCACTGATCGCGCAGCGGGCTGCTCTCGAGCGCGAAGGCCAGATAGACCGCGAGGCCGCCGCCGACCCCCATCAGGCCGATGGCGAGCCAACCCGATACGCTGCTCGCGAGGAAATCCTTCACAGGTACTCTCCGTCGCTGACGAGGCCGTAGGTGATGAACTCGTCGAGGAACGAGGGGAGATAACCGCTCGCGCGGTACTCGCCGACGATGGTCCCGTCCGGCTTCGTGCCGGTCCGGTAGTAGCTGAAGATGTCGTTGAGCACGAACTCGCCGTTGTCGTCCAGACCGGACACTTCGGTGATCGCGGTCACGCGACGCGAGCCGTCCGACAGACGGCTCTGCTGCACGATCAAGTGCACGCTGCCCGCGATCTGCTCGCGGATCGCGCGCGACGGCAGCTCGATGCCGCTCATCAGACAGAGTGTCTCGATGCGCTTGGCCGCCTCGGTCGGGCTGTTCGCGTGGGTCGTCGTCATCGAGCCCTCGTGGCCCGTGTTCATCGCCTGGAGCATGTCGAGCGCCTCACCGCCACGACACTCGCCGACGACGATGCGGTCGGGGCGCATGCGGAGGGCGTTCTTCACGAGGTCGCGGATCGAGTACTCGCCCTTGCCTTCCATGTTGGCGGGGCGCGTCTCGAGCGAGACGACGTGCGGCTGCTCGAGCCGGAGCTCGGCCGCGTCCTCGATCGTCACGATGCGCTCGCGGCTCGGGATCGCACCCGAGAGCACGTTGAGCAGCGTGGTCTTTCCGGAGCCCGTACCGCCCGAGATGACGATGTTCTTGCGCACCTTCACCGCACGCACGAGGAAGCGCGCCATGCGGTCCGTCATCGAGTTGAAGCGGACGAGATCGTCGATCTGAAGCGGGTTCTTCTGGAACTTGCGGATCGTGATGCACGCGCCGTTGATCGCGAGCGGCTTGATGATCGCGTTGACGCGGCTGCCGTCCTTTAGACGTGCGTCGACCAGCGGGGTCGACTCGTCGATGCGTCGTCCGAGCGGCGTGACGATGCGCTCGATGACGGCGCGCGCGGACTCGTCGTCCGTGAAACGCAGATCCGTGGCCCAGATCTTTCCCTTTTTCTCGATGTAGATCTTGTAGGGGTGGACCACCATCACTTCGCTGACCTGCTCGTCGGCGAGGAGCCGTTCGAGCGGGCCGAGACCGAGCGCTTCATCCGCCATCTCGCGCTTGAACGCCTCGCGGTCGACGTCGGCCGGGATGTCGTGCGTGAGCTGGGCCATGATGCGCTGGAGCGCGGCCATGACCTTCGGACGCATCACGTCGTCGTCCATGTTGGAACGATCGAGCGCGACGAGGTCGAGGTGGTCGAGCAGCATGCGGTGCACGCGACGCCGCAGCTCGGCCGGGATGGCGGCGGTGGAGCCCGCGATGCGGAGGATCTCCTCCTTCTGGTGCTCGATCAGCTTGCCCACCGGCTGAGCGGGTGCCGCAGGGGGAGCGGGCGGACGCGCCAAGCTCTGTTGCGCGGGCATCGCGGGCGGCATCGCGGGCGGCATCGCGGACGACATCGGCCCCGCGGACGTGATCCCGGTGCTCCCCGGCCCGCCGGGGCCGCCGATCGGAACCGGCTGCGGTCCACCCGGATGACCCGCAGGCGGAAGCGGAGGCGGAGGAGGATCCCCGATCCGCCGAAGCCGAACCAAGTACGGCCCGATCCGCAGCGGCACGTTCGGCGGGGTGTCCACCTTGCTCCGCTTGACCCTTTGGTTGCCCATGAGGGTCCCGTTCGCGGATTGATCGGTGAGCTTGAAGCCGCGTGGCGAGGGCTCGACGATCAGGTGCCGTCGGCTCACCTCCGGAGAAGGGAGCACGACGTGACAGCTCGGGTCACGACCGATGACGACCGGACCTTGTGCTTGGATCGGGAGCTCCTCGACGGACCCGTCGGGCATCTCGATCGACAGCAGCACACCGGTTTCCATCGCGCGTTCGCCTCCTCCGTGAGTCTCTCGTCGGGCCCGTGATCAGTCCTGCGCGGGCGGCGGAGCTTCGTTCTCCGTGCGCGCCGCTGCACCACCGACCCGCGGCTGCTCCAGCAGCTCGACCTCGTCCACGCCGCCGTCGAAGTCCTCGTAGAAGCGGATGGCTTCCTGGATGCGGTTGCGCTGCGTGAGCGGCACCGCCTCGACCACGGTCGGGATCACGAAGAGGAGCGACTCGGACTCCTCGAAGCGCCGCGCGTGCGAGCCGAAGAGCGCGCCGAGGATCGGGATCTGGCTGAGCCCCGGAAGACCGGCGCGAGAACGCGCCTCGGAGCGGGCGATCGCGCCGCCGAGCACGAGGCTCTGACCGAGCTCCAGGTTCACCGTCGTGTTGACCTGCGAGCGCGAGCGACCCGGAATGCCGGTGCCCTGGTCGTCGGTCAGATCCGAGACGTCGGCCTGGAGCTGGATCTGGATGCGGCCGCTCTCTTCGTCGAACTGCGGGAGCGCGCGGAGGATCGTGCCGAACGGGATCGACTGGACCTGCGCCTGCACACCGTTGCTCACCTGCACGTTGAGCTCACCGCCGATGTTCACCTCCGACTCGCCCCCGTTGACGGTGACGAGCGACGCCTGGCGGTAGAGCCGCGCCCAGCCCTTGGACTGCGCGATGTCGATGCGCGGGATCGCGGTGGTCGCGAGAATGGCGAACTGCGTGGTGAAGCCCGAACCGGACTGCCACTGCGAGTTGAGGCGGATGCGGTCCTGATCGCCACCGATCGAGCCCGGGAACGCGATGCCGATCGCGTGCGAGTAGGTGTCGGAGATCTGGACGAAGTAGAGGTCCAGACGGATGTTCGTCCGCGGGGGAACCGCACCATCGCGCGGGGCCTGCGTCGCCGGCTGATCGGACTCCACGACGATGCGGTACTGCACCTGCGATCCGTCGCGCATGATGAGCAGCAGCGACGTCGTACCGGCGCGCGTGCCCGCGATGATGAAACGCGATTGATCGCCCGTGAGGCGGATGTCCGCGATGCCGCGCACACCCTCCGAGTACGAGCGGACACCCTCTGCGGAGAGCACCTCCTGCTCGCCGACGCGGATTCGGATCTCGCGCTCACCCTCGGTCGCTTGTGCGGCGGCCGTCCCCAGCGTGCCGGTCGTCAGCGGCGCGATCATCAGCAGCGCCGTCAGCGCCGCACCCAGCAACGATGCATGTGTGTGCATGTGTCTTCTCAACGCCCGTTTGTTCTCGACGGTTGTCTCTCTCAACGTCCCATCGTGCCGCCGACGCGCTCGATGGCCTCGACCATCGGCGTGCGGCTGACGTTTCGCGCCCGACGCACTTCCGGTTCGATGAGACTCGTGTCCGTGGTCTCGGGCACGCCTTCGATGATCCCCACGTCGTCCGGGTTGCGGAGGACGAGCTGGATCACGCCGCGATCGCGGGCGTGCGAGAGCATCGTGGCTTGGTCGAGCGTGACCGCGAGGCTGACCTCGCGACCGCGCCGCTCCGCGGCCTGCGCCTCTTCCCGATCGCTCTGATCGGGGCCGCCCGTGTCCGCGCCGACCGCGAGCACGAGGACGTTCTGCAGGAGCGGGATCGTCACGCGCTCCGCTTCGGTGCCCGGCCGCGTCGCGGTGAGCAGCACGTCGACGCGATCGCCCGCGCGGAGCAGGCCGCCGAACGCGCTCGTCTGGCCGGTGCGGACCGTCATCGCGCGCATGCCTTCGCGCAGCAGGGTCGAGAGGTCGCGGCGCTCGGAGCTGGTGGTCGCGAGATCGGTCCAGAGCAGCGACTGGTTCGCGCGCAGACCATTGCTCACGCGGATCCCGAGCACACGCTCCTGGTCGCGCGAGAGGACGTGCCGATCCTCGAGGTAGGCCTGCGGAATCTCGCGTGTGCCGAGCTTCTGTGCGGTCAACGGCTCACCGATCGCGAGGTCACCCGTGACCATGATGACCTCGACCGGCTCCCCGCCCGTGGCCTCGTTCTCGAAGCGGCGCATGTAGAGCGCGAAGAGCGCGACGCCGACGATGGCGACGGCGAACCCTGCGAAAAGAGCCGTACGATTCATGGCGACTCACCCACTCGATTTGTTTCGAACGTCCCACCGCGGATGGGCGAAACGCGATCCCGACACCCGATTCCCGATCCCACGCGACCGCGAGATGCGCGACACGCGAGGCCGCCCGCGAGCGACCACCGTGGCAGGGAGCGACGATAACCCGATTCGCGGTCGTCGAGGTAGCCCAGAATGATCGCCCCGCCCGCGAATTCCCGCGCGTTTATGTTCGCTTCGGCCTCGGCTCTCAGGGCTCTTCGTCCGAGGTCAGGACCGAGACGGTCGTCAGGTCGTCCACACCGCCGACCACCACCGTCACCAGGCGCTCCCCCATCACACCCGTCACCAGGTGCTGCCCGTCGATCTGCACCCGCTCCCCCGGTCGCATCTCGACCAGGCCCCAGCCCGCGCGCGGCAGCTCGCGCCGGTACCAGGACGCAAGGCGCTCGGCGTTGCCTTCGCGGGTGGTGTAGAGCGTCATCCCGTAGGGCTTGCCCACCTCGAACGCGGACAGGATCCGCTGCAGATCCTCCGCGCGCGGCACGCCCTCGGGGTCCGTTCCGGGCGCGTCGCCTCGCTCGGGGAAGAGCCGCTTCACGTCGAGATCGTCGTCGCTGAAGATCGAGACGATGTGGGTGCCGTAGCGGCCGCGCTCCTCGGTATAGCGCTCGACGTAGATGTAACGAAGGTGGCCGAGCTCCCCGATGCGTCCGGTCTGCAGCGCCCGCTCGGCGCGCGCGAGCAACGTCTCGGAGCTCGAGAGATCCACGTCGTCGCCCGGATCGAGGCAGGCCACGAAGCCACGCGAGCCGGTGTTCATCGTGAGCGTGGTGTCGACGTCCGAAGGCGCGATGCCGAGATCGCTCCGCTCGTCGAGGATGCGCCGCACCGTCTCCGAGACCCCACCGTCGCGCTCCTGGCACTTCGCCTCGAAGTACGTGAGCACCTCGTCGATCGGGCGGTCCGTGATGCCGGTCATCATCTGGATCGCGGCGCCGTTGAGCTGCACCGTGCGCACCTCGTCCTGCGTCGAGTCCGGGAAACGCAGCATCTCCGCGCCGAGCCCGAGCAGCAGCTCGTCCACCTCGGCCGCCGCCTGACGTGCCGCGAAGATCAACGCGATCACGTACACGACGGCGAGCACCCCCACGACGCGCAGCACGCGCATCACGGTGGGGACGGCTCGTTTCGCTCGGTCACGGAAGGTCATTGGCGACGGTCGGTTGCGGGTCGGTTTCGGGTGCGAAGGGCGCGGAGGATCGGCGTCGGAGCCGACGCATCAACACAAGAACGGCACGAAGCCGCAGAACGCGTTTCGAAGCATCTCCCACACGCTCGTGCGCACGGGGTTGCAGAGCACGGTGTACGACGAGGTCGCGGTGCGTGATCCGCCCCCGAGCAGCCTCGGGCGTTCGATCGTCGCCGACGCGCGCACCGTCGTCTGGGAGCCGAAGAGCCCGTCGAGCATTCCCTCGAGGATGCTGCCGACGATCGGGATCTCACCGACGCCGTTGATCGCGCCGTCGATGTCGCCGTAGACGGTTCCGTCGTCGGAGCCTTCGACCGCCATGCAGCTCGGGCAGCTCTCGTCCTCACCCTCGCAGCCGCCGTTCGAGCGTTGCCACGCGTTGCTGCGTGACTGCGCGAGAGTCTCCATCTTCTGGTGCGCTTCGTTGTGGACGAGCCCGAAGAGCGCGAACATCGCGAGGTATACGGGCAGCATCACGACCGCCTCCGCGTACGCCGCCCCCCGCTGATCGCGGACGAGACGCGTCAGCTCGCCCCAAACCCGTCGCACACGCGCGCGCACGCCGCGAGGCGGGCTCGACGTCGTCGCGGGTTCGGTGGGGGCTCGCTTGGTCACGTGGATCTCTCGTCTCGGTCGTTCTCGAAGGTCGGTTCTCGAAGGTCGGTTCTCGAAGCGGTTCTCGAAGGTCGGTTCTCGAAGCGGTTCTCGAAGGTCGGTCGGTTCTCGTCGTGTCGCTCGCGTCAGTGCGCGAAGAGGTTGCCCAACATCGAGGTCAATCCGCCGCTGCCGCAGTCACCGCCGCCCCCCGCCTCCGAGCAGGTGTCACCGATGCCGCCGTCGCCGTTGGTCTCGGTCGCGTTGCCGAAGCCCACGCGTCGCAGACGGCCGCGCCAGGCCATGTCCCACATCCACTCGATGCGACCCTTGCCCAGCGAACGCTCGAAGTCGTTCAAGCGCCAGTCCTCGTCCTGGTCCCAGTAGTACTCGGCCTGCGCGATGCTGATGCGCGCGACCTCCCGGCCGGCGTCGAGGACCGTCGTCTGGATGCCACCCTCGGTGCTCTCGCCCCACGCCGCGAGACGCACGCCGTCGTCGCCCGTGATGGGCAAGGTGCCGGCGAACGCGAACGAACGGAGCTGGAAGTCGTTGTCGCCGAGGAAGAGATCCTCGCCGTCCGTCGGACAGCGCGTCGCGATCATCTGCCGGTTGCGGAAGCGGCACACCCGCTTGGGGCATTTGTACCGGCCGGTGTCGCAGCTCGTGTTCGGGTTCGGAGCGCCGATCTCGACGGGCACCGGCCGCTCCTCGTCGCGACCGCAGCCGCTGATCTCGTAGACGATCCGGACCTGCTTGGTGAAGTCCTCCACGCTGCTCGGACCGGCCGCGGTGCGCATCGTGTTGAACGCCTGCGTGCGGGTCGGGAGCGCGTTGCACTCGGCCTGCGTCGCCTCGTCCGGGAGGATGTTGCCCGGCAGCGGAAGGCGATCCGGCATCTCGTACCGACACGCCGCTTCCCAGGGACTGCCCGGCACCGAGTCGGTCGGGAACGGTCCGTCGGAGCCGTACACCGGACCCCAGTTGTTGTGGCAACGCGAGGGACGACCCGTGTCCCGACGCGCCATCGGCTCCATCAGGTTCGGGTTCATCTCGTCACGCGTCGCGGGCTGCGTGCGCATCACGCAGTCTTCGCCGCTGCCTTCGCGGTAGTAGACGAGGTAGCGGTACTCCTCGACGTAGATGTAGTGCTCGAGCCCGCTCTGCCGATCGGCGCGGCACTGATCCGCGGCGCTCCGCATGTGCCGCGTGCAGTCGGTCACCTGCGCCGCGTACTCCGCGTCCGAGAGCCCGACCTCGCGCGGATGGTCCGCGCACGGGCCGATGTACTGGAAGTCGCTGTCGTTCTCGCAGCCCGCGTCCGGGTTGCGGCAGGTGTAGTGCGCGTGGGTGCGGAGGTACTCCTGGTACTCGGTGCAGGTCTGCTGACGCGCGGTCGCGCACGCGTCGCCGTCGCGGTCCGTTCGGCACGGGCTGCACGTCGCGTAGCTGTAGATCTCGCCCGCGTTCGGATGCGGTTCCGGGATCACGCACGCATGACTGCACGCCTCCGCCACTTCGACTTGTGGGAAGGCCACCGTCGTCTCGACGGATAGGCTCGGTGGGTCGACGCTCTCGCCTGGTCGCGCACCACAGAAGTAGACGGAGAGCGCGGACACCAGCCCTTGCACCGCACCGGAGATCCAGTTGGCGATCCGGTTTCCGATCACGGGGATCAAACGGAAGGGCAACCCGATGAGCTCACCGACGTAGAGCGCTGCGCGGTCGCAGGTCTCGCGCAGCTCGTGGTCTTCCACGGGCAGCGCGCCCCACACGGGCCAGACGAAGCCGAAGTCGGAGGGCGGCGAGAAAGCCGCCGCCATCGTCATCGTGTCGACCGCCCGCGCCTGTCCCAGCGCGGGCCAACCTAGGCGTATCGCGTTCTGGACGGCATCGCAGACCCGCGTGATCTGCTCGACCGCGCGCTCGGCGCGCTGGATGTACTGAGGAACCTGGATGTTCCAGTTCGTGAGCGGTGGGATCGCCGCGCAGCCCGCGCCGCCGAGCCAACACGCGACCGCCGCGATGAGCAAACCCGCGACGACCGCGACCTGGATCAGCTTGAGCGCGATGAGCACCGCGAAGGCGATCGCCATCACGATGTTGAGCAGCACGATGAGGTTCATGCCGCGCGCGTTCATCACCGCCGCCGCGAACGCTCCAGCGTCGGACGAGTCCTGCATGCGCTCGCGGAAGATCACCGCCTCGTAGATGCCGACGAGGTAGTAGAGCATCCCGACCAGGAACACGGCCATGAAGAGGCCCATGACCATGATCGCGCCGCGCTGATCGTGACGAAGGGAGCGCGGGGCCGAGCTCGCGTCGCCGATCGCGCCGTGCGAGCCGTCCGAGCCGCGCGAACGCGTCGTCGACCCAGACGTCGAACCGCGCGTCGACGTGTCGACCCACAGCTCACGAAGGTGGCGTCGCAGCCGACCGGTCATGGGCAGATCTCGCTGGCGTTGCACGCGCTGCCGCGCGGCTGGTGGCAGATGTTCATCGCGCTGATGCACGAGTTGCCGCAGGCGACACCGGTGCGACAGGTCATCTCGCAGGTCGACGCCGGACGGCAATCCGGCGTCGACGGCACCCCGCCCTCCGGATCGTCGTGGTCAGACGAGCCGCCCTGCTCGCTCGCGTACTCGTACTCGGCGCCCTGGTAGAGCAGCGTCGACTCGCGGCGCAGGATGTGGAAGCAGGATTGAAGCAGGCCGGTCAGCATCCCCGCTGCACCGCCACCTTCTCCGAAGAGCGGGTACATCGCCCCGCCGAGCTCGTGGTAGCCCTCTTCGCTCTGGTTGCGCAGATTCATGGGCGCGTCGCACATGATCTGAGCCGCAAAAGGCACCGAACAATTGAACAAATACGTGACGCGCGCGGTGACTTGCATGCCACTTCCACGCGAGTACGCGAAGGTCTGGGTTCCGTCGATCTGGGCGCCTTCCGCGCCGGGCGCGGTCGGGAAGGTCACCGCGACGGCGGTGAGGTTGTAGGCGAGGCCCATCGCGAAGCGCCAATGCGCGGCGCCGATCGCGTCGCGCACGCTGTCGGATCCGCGCGAGTCGATCATCTGCGAGGGCGTCGGAGACATCGCGATGAGCGGCTTGTACGCCGCCGTGCGGATCACGTTGAGCCGCGCGTCGCCCTTGGACGGCAGGATGTTGGCGAAGCTCGCGCCCAGGATGCCGGCGAGCCCGCTCGGGTCGGACCGGCCCTCTTCGCCGTCGTCCGACCAGTTGATCTGGTGCTTGGGGGACTCTTCGGGCCCGCCGTATCGCGCGGGGTCGTCCGGGATCACGACGATGGCGGAGCGCGCGGCGGCGTCCGCTGCGTGCTGCACGGCGACGTCGGCCGCGAAGATCAGCCCGATCTGCGTCATGCCGAGCCAGAGCGTGAACACGGGCATGAATACGACGAGAAACTCGACGTACACCGCTGCACGCGTATCGCTGGCCAGACTCCGGCGACGCATCGAATCCTCTCGAGGAGCTTCCCCCCTACCGACAGCAGTCCGTCGGGCGGCTCCCGAACGGCGAGCCGTCGGATGGATTCACCGCTCCTCGGAGAACCACCGGTACCCCACGAGCCTCAGCTCGTCTCGACACGGACCTTCGTGCCCACGAGGTCCGATCCAACGTCCACGACGAGGACGTCGTAGCGTGAGCTTTCGCTCCGGGCCATCCCCAACGACCGACGGCCACGACCGAGGTGGCCAGCATGTGTTGGGAGCTCAGCTCCAGAGCTCGGGATGGTGCGAGAGCGCCACGACCAGCGCCCCCACGAAGAACCCGCCGCCCATCCGGACGGTCGCCATGTTCTCCCGAGCGATCTCGCGCCGCCACGCCTTCGGAAGGATGGGATTGAGCGCGAGGTAGAACGAGTTGGCGAGGGTACGCAGGAGCTTCCCCTCCCAAGCCAGTCGCAAGAGCGCGTAGATGGACGACGCGATCAGGCCGGCGAGGATCATCTCCAAGCCGTAGTACCCATGCACCAACCCACCGAGCGCCGCGACGATCTTCACGTCACCCCCGCCGAGCGCGTTTCGCCGCCACAGCAGGTAGGGGACGATCGAACAAACCGCGATCCCGAGCACGCTCCGCAGGAGCAGCTCGAGTCCCGTGCCGTTGAAGCCACCCACGAGAAGCCAGAACAGCGGACCGATCACCAGGGGCGGGAAGGTGAGCCAATTGGGAATCTCGCCGCGCCGCCAGTCGGTGACGGCGGACGCGAGCGTGATTCCGACGGCTGCCAGTTCCCCGATGGCCATGGCCTCGGGGAACGAGAGCGACAGCAAGCTCCCTCCCGCACCTGGGTTTCGAACCGGTGTCCGACCCGCGAGGGCTCAGCTGCCGAGGTTCGTGATGTTGTCCGTGGAGCCTTCGACCTTCGACTTGACCGCCGAGCCGAACGCCTGCCACGCGACGATCGCGATCACGGCAATGAGGATGAGGATGATGATGTACTCGACGGTCGAGAGACCCTCTTCGTCCTTGACGAGCGACTTCTTCTCGAGCTTCGACTTCAGATCGATCTTCATGGTTTGGCCCTCTCTCCTGTTGCCTGCCCTCAAGGAACCGGGAGCAGGATCATCATCTCGACGTAGCGGAAGAGATTGTACAGCGGCACACCGAGCGTCACGACGGCGGCCGCCCCCGTGATGGTCACCAAGCTGGCGACCACCAGATACTCCACGTAGACGGCGCCTTGCTCGTCCTCGCGGAGCTGCTCGACGGGTTTCGAGCTTCTCTCCCGACTGTCCATCCGCGAGTCCTCGCGAAAGCCGCTCACCATCGAGCGCCTTACGAGGTCTACGTGATCGTCCGCACGGGTGTCAACGGGGTCTCCGACGCTTGCGTGCTTCGTGAGCTCCATCGACACCTGTCCTCCACTTCAGCAATCCGAGTGCCATCGGCCGCGTTTTTCGCAGCCTGCGAGATCACGACGCTTTCCGGAGTCACGGACGGTGCACAGGTAGGACAGCGTGCCGCCATGTCGCGGGAGAGTCGTCTCCAGCGGGGCCAACGATCCCCACGTACGGCGTGCGCGGTTCGTGAGATCGGTGACGAACGGTTGGTCGGGGCTTCATGCCCCGTGGGGGAGGGTCTGGCGACAGACCCTCACATCAAGATCCCGTTCGCGTTCACGCCAGGGATCTTCGGCAGCTCGCGGTCGCCGAGCTCCTCGCGCACGTTCACCTCGACCATCGTGGAGAGCTGCGAGAGGGGCAGGCCGTTCCAGAACATCGTGAACGGGTCCTCGAGCAGCAGGCGGAGCACGCTCCCGCGGTTCGAGACCATCATCGCGGGCGACTCTATCGGACGCTCGGTCGCGCGAGGCAACGATGCGGCGGCGGCGCTCGGAGAGTGACCACGTTCACACTCACGTTCGGCTCGTCGGTTCGTCGGTGACGATCGTGTATCCTCGCGAGCGTGCTTCGCTGGGTCGTGCTGCTCGGGCTCGTCGCGTGCGTGGAGCCGGCGCCCGAGCTGCCGTGGCGCCTGGAGCTCGCCATACCCGAGCGCGACGGCACGATCTTCGACCTCTACGTGGTCGACGGCACGTGCATGACGCGTCCGTCCGCACCAGCACGAACCTGGAAGCGCGGCGACGCCCCGTTCGAGCTCCGGCTCTCGAATGGACCGCACGCGATCCGCGCGACCGCGGTGGATCCGAGCTGCCGGGTGTATGCGTCGGGCTGCGTGGAGCTCACGGTGCCGCGTGACTCCGCGACCGAAGGACCGATCGTGCTGCGGCTCGGCGCGGCGCCGGAGGTCGCGCGCTGCGGCAACGATCGTTGCGAAGCCGGCCTCTGCGTGGCGCCGACGAGCGACGCGGGCGCCGACGACGCCACCGTCGACGCGCCCTTCGACGCGGGCCCCGAGCCCGACGGCTGCACGCCGACGACGTGGTACCTGGATGGAGACGACGACGGCTTCGGCGACGACGCGCGCAGCGTGACGTCGTGTGTGCCACCGCCCGCGCACGTCGCGGTCGGCGGCGACTGCGACGACACGGACGAGCGCGCGAGCCCGGAAGGCACGGAGGCCTGCACCGCGACGGATCTCGATTGCGACGGGATCGTCGACGAAGGTGACGTCTGCCCGGGGTGCTTCCCTTTCGTGCTCGACGGGGTCGGCTACCTCGGCTGCCCCGCGGAGGTCGGCTGGGCGCAGGCGCGCTCGACGTGCCTCGAAGGCGGCCGCGACCTCGTGACGATCGAGACGGTGGAAGAAGACGACGCCCTGCGCCGCTTCGTGCTTGCGCGCTTCGGCGTGCAGCAGTTCTGGATCGGCCTGCACGACGTGGATGGCGACGGCGTCTACCGCTGGTCGCGCAGCGGGGACGAGCCGACGTACCTGCCGTGGACCGACATGTCCCCCGACGATCCGCCGCCCGCGTGCGTGCGATCGACGGGCGCGTCGACGCCTCCGGGCTGGCGCGATCGGCCGTGCAACGACCCGTTCATGTTCGTCTGCGACGACCGTTGATCGCGAGGCGGTGCGCGCTCGGAGTGACACGACGCTCGATCGGAAGGTGCCGAACCACGAGCGCGTGCCTCGGCACCGCCTGCGTCGACGAGGTCGAGCGCAGGTTCTCCGTGACCTGCCGTATCCTCCGGACGCCGAGGAAGTCGGCGGCTGACCCCGCCGACCCGGCAAAGAACCCACCATGACCACCGACGACATCCAGGAACGCGTGAACGCGCTGCTCGAAGAGGCCGAGGAGCTCGACTACGGGGCGGAGCGCATCGCGAAGTGTGAAGAGGCCGTGCGGCTCGCGGACGAAGCGAAGCACGACGTGGCGGGCTACGACGCGCGGCTCGGGCTCATCCAAGCCGCCGTGTTCGGCGGCTGGCCGGAGAAGGGCTTCGTCGCGTTCGGGTGGTGCGTGGCGAAGGTCGACGCGGAGCCGGAGCGCTTCCGGGAGTCGCGTGCGCTCAAGGGCTTCGGGCTGCTCGGCACGGATCTCTTGTGGGTCTACAAGTGGATGACGCTGCAGGTGCCTTGGTATCCGCAGCTCGCGCGCGAGCAGCTCGACCGCACGCTCGACGACATGGAGCGGCGCTACAAGAAGCACGGCCTCTCGCTGCGCCCGGTGCACATGAACCGCACGCGCGTCGCCCTCGAATGCGATCCAGATCCGGCGGCTGCGAAGGCGCACTACGACAAATGGCAGTGGTCGCCGCGCGATCACTACGCGGACTGCGAGGCGTGCGAGATCAGCTTCCGCGTCGACTACCTGGTGGAGCGCGGCGAGTACGAGCGCGCGTTCGAGGTCGCGGCGCCGCTGCTGGACGGTCGAAAGAAATGTGCCGAGGTCCCGCACGTGACCTACGGCTATCTGCTGGAGCCGGCGCGCGCGCTCGGGCGCGACGAGCTCGCGGCGACGCTCTCGGAGAAGGGCCTCGCGCTCGTCGAAGGACAGCGCGACTTCGTCGCCACCGTCGCGCAGCACGTCGCGCATCTCGTGAAGCGTGGCGACCTCGAGCGCGCGCGGGTCCTCTTCGAGCGTCACCTCCCCTTCGCGGTCGGCAACCGCATCCCCAAGCGCGTGCTCGACTACTACGTGGTGGGCCGCGATCTCTTCGACGCGTTGGCCGACGCCGGAAAGACCGCGTCGCTGCACGCGCCCAAGGAGCTCGGCTACCGCGGGGATCCTTCGGACCTGCGCGCGGTCGCCGCACACTTCGCGGCGGAGGCGGATCCGATCGCGCGTCGATTCGACGCTCGCAACGGCAATGACCTCGTGAGCCGCCGGACGCGCACGGGCGCGCACGCACCCGCGCGCTGAGCGCGCTCGCGCGTCACTCCCTCGACGCGCGCGACGGCGGCGCACACGCCCGCGTCGAGCGCTCCCGCGTCACTTCGACGCGCGACGGCGGCGACGCGACCGCGCGTCGAGGCCTCACGCGTGACTTCGACGACGGCGCACGCACCCGCGCGTCGAGCGGTCTCGACACCGGTGTACGCTGGGTGGGTGGCGGTAGCGCGTACGGCGAAGGTGTTGCTCGAGCTGGTAGATCTCGCGCCGGCAGAGCAGCTCGAGGTGATGCTCGATCCGATCGTGCTGCTGGAGCTGCTCGACGCGTTCGGGAAGTCGCGTGAGGCGACGAAGGCCGCCCTCGGATCGGGGACGCTGCCGGGCGAGCTGCTGCGCGATCTGCTGAAAGAGCACGGCGCCGCGGCGGTGTGGGCGCGCGTGCCGCTGGACCGGCAGCGTGTCGCGAAGGCCGAAGCGCCGCCGAGCCTCGGCATCCTCGATCGCCTGCAGAGCAAGGAGCGATCGCGTGCCGAGCGTTACGTCGCGATCGCGGGGCTCACGTCGTTCGTGTGGTCTGCGATGTGGATGGCGGGCGCGTTCCCGGAGTGGGGGCGCGGTCCGACCCTCGGCACCACGATCGCTTCGGTGCTCGGCGGCGCGGCCTGCTTCGCGACGATCACGCGACCGCGCAGCGCGGGCATGGTCGGCGGCTTCGTGGCGGGGCTGTGCAACGTGGGCGCTGCGTGGCTCTGGGTGCGTCATTACCCGGACGTGCACGTGGGGCGGCTCGCGGTGCTCGCGATCGTGCTCTTGCCGTTGCTCTCGGGGTTGTTCTTCGCGTGGCTCTTCGAGCGTTTGCTCTCGACGCGCTCGGCGCCGCGCGGGTTCTGATCTCAGCGCGCGCCGGGGCAGTACCAGGGCAGCGCGGGCAACGCGCGTGCGAGGCCATTGAACGCGAGGCTGATCGAGGGCGTGAGCGCGCGGACGTGGTGCCACCAGCCCACGGGCAAGAAGAGCGTGTCGCCCGGGCCGAGCTCGAGCTCGTGGACGCGCACCTCGGGCGGCAGCTCGTGCGGTTCGACGCTCGCGTACATCGCGAGCGCGCGATCGAGGAGCGCGAGCTCACTCGGCGCGACGAGGGTGACGCGTTTGCGGCCGAAGACCTGCACGAAGAGGATGCTCGACGTGTCGTGGTGCAGGGGCGTGATCGTGCCCGCGGGACCGAGCCAGAGCGCGACCGCGTTCGCGAGCCGCGCGGGATCGAGGAAGCCGCGCGAGAGATCGACGTCGCGCAGGAGTGGCGCGAGCTCGGGGCGCGAGAGGTTGCGGTCTTGGGCGATCGCGTAGAAGTCGTCCGTCTCGCCCGCGGCGCGGATGCGGGCGACGAGCTCGCGCATCGGGATCGTGCGCGAATCGCGGCCGGCGTTGCGCTCGTGCACGGGCAGGCTCGCGCGGTTCTCCGCGATCGCGATCGGCGCGTCGCCGTAGACCTGCTCGAAGTGATCGAGGCTCCAACGCGCGATCGCGGGCCAGTCGCGCGCGAAGTCCGGCAGCAGCACCGGCACGTTCTGCGCGACGTAGGTGCCGAAGAAGGTGTCGGCGTCGAGGCCTTCGCGCGACTCGATCGTGGCGGCGCGGCTGCGCTCGCGGGCGAGGCGGACGATCGCGTCGAGGCGTCGCGCGCGAGCGGCCGAGGCCTGCGCTCCCACGAAGATCGGGGAGCGCACGATCGCGTCGAGCGTGACATCCGCGAGCGCGGGCGACACCCCTTCGTCGAGCCACGCTCGGCGCACACGCTCGCGGGACGCGCCGGCGAGCAGGTTCTCGGTGGCCCACGCGATCCACGCGGGCGAGACGCGTTCGTCGCTCGATACGCTCGTGGGCTCGGGCCCGCTCGCCGAGTCATGCACGCCGCTGCTCGGCGCGACGTCTTCGCGCTCGTCGTTCATCTCGCTTCGTTCGTCGTCACTCTTCGGGCGGCGGCATCGGAGGCGGCATCGGCGGGATCACCCCCGTGTCGGGCGGCCCCGCGTCGGGCATCGGACCGATCGCGGCGTCCTCCGGGGGCGGCATCGGCGGCGGCATCGGCACGACGATCTCCGCGTCCAGGCCCGCGTCGTCGCCCGCGTCCTCTTCGCCGGTCCCCGTGTCGGCGGGAGGCGGCATCGGCCCGATGATCGCGTCCATGCCCGCGTCGGTCGCAGGGTTGCCGTCGCCCCCACACGCGCCGAGGGTCGCCGACGCGATCACGGCGCCGGCCGCGAGACGTTGCGCCACGCGCACGAGCGCGGGTCCCGCAGGGCGGGGAGAGAGATCGTCGTCCTTCGAAGCCATCGCGTCAGTCTACGTCGCGGGGCCCGGCGGCGTCGACGGGCGACGTCGTGGATGGAGCGGCGTCGAGCGGCACGGTGCAGATCCGATGGAGCTCGCGGTTCAGGTCCGCGTGACCACACCGGCCTCCACCCGGAAGTCGGTGCGTTGTTCTTCGAGGAGGATGAACTCCGCGTGCGTGGTGGTCAGGAAGACTTGGCCGCCCATGCGGCGGAGGAGCTCGAAGAGGCGGCGGTTGCGCGAACGATCGAGCTCGCTCGAGACATCGTCGAGGAGGAGGATCGGCACGCGGCTCACGCGCGCGGCGAGCACGTCGAGCTCCGCGACCTTGAGGGCGAGCACGATCGCGCGGTGCTGACCTTGCGAGGCGTGGTGCTTGGCGGCGAAGTGTTTGGCGGCGAGCGCGTCGGCGTCGCGGCGCACGCGCAGCGCGAGCTCGTCGGAGTGTGGGCCTTCGGCGGTGAAGCCTCGTGCGCGATCCTTCTCGTAGCTCTTGGCGAGCGCGGCGAGGATCACGTCCGGGTCGGGCTCGACGCGCGGCTCGTAGCGGACCTCCAGCGGCAGCTCCACGCCCGCGACCTCGACGAAGGCGCGCTCGGCGCGGGGCGCGAGATCGTCGACGAGGCGCGCGCGTGTCTGCCCCACGATCGCGCCCGCCTGCGCGAGCACTCCGTCGTAGGCGATCACGCTGCGCCGATCGACGTTCTCGAGCTTGAGCAGACGATTCCGGCTCCGCAGGGCCTTTTGGTAGCTCGCGAGCGTGGCCGCGTAGGTCGCGTCCATCTGCTCGAGGATGCGATCGAGGTACGCGCGCCGTGGCTCGGGCGGACCCATCGCGAGGCCCGCGTCGCCCGGATGGAAGAGCACCATCGGCACCGCGAGCAGCCATTGCGCGGTGGAGCGCGGTCGCTTGTCGTCGAGCGCGAGCCGACGCGGCTCGGTGCGTGAGATCAGCACCTTGAGCGTGCGCCCGAACGACTCGCCGCTCACGCGCGCTTGCAGCAGCGCCTTGTCGTCCTCGACGCCGACGAGATCCTCCGCGCGCGCGCCGCGAAAGCTGCGCAGCGCACCGAGGTAGTGGATCGCCTCCAGCAGGTTCGACTTCCCCGCGCCGTTGTCGCCGTGCACGACGTTGAAGCCGGGGCCCGGGTCGAGCGTGGTCGTGCCGAGGTTGCGGAAACCCCGGGTGACGAGACGTTCGACGCGCAGCGCAGTCACGGTGTGCGCGAGTGATTAGAGGTCGCCGCAGGGTACCGCAAGCCGGTCCTCGGTCGCGCCTCCTCGCTCACCTGCTCGACCGCTCGGTGTGTGCGCTCCGTCGCGTCGGCGCTCAGGTGCCGTCGAGGAGGTGCTCGATCAGGATCTTCGTACCGAGCCCGATCAGCACGAGGCCGCCGACGAGGTCGAGGCGTCGGCCGAGCATCGCGCCGAAGCGACGCCCCGCGAAGAGCCCGAGCGCGCTGGCGAACGCGGTGACGACGCCGATCGTCACGATCGACAGGATCATCGGCGCGCCGAGGAGCGGCAGGGTGAAGCCGACCGCGAGGGCGTCGATGCTCGTCGCGATCGCGAGCACCGTCATCACCTTCCAGCCGAAGAGATCGGCCTCGCGCGGCGGTGCGTCGTCGTCGTCCGTCTGCCGCGCTTCCCAGATCATCTTGCCGCCGATCGCGACGAGCAGCGCGAAGGCGATCCAGTGATCCCACGCCTGAACCCACGCGCCGACGTGCGCGCCGACGAGCCAGCCCACGACCGGCATCGCGGCCTGAAAACCTCCGAAGAAGACGGCCACCAACAGCACGTGCCGCGGAAGAACGCGCGAAACCGCGACGCCGCGCGCGGCCGAGACCGCGGTGGCGTCCATCGCGAGCCCGAGCGCGAGCAGGAGGATGGAGGAGAAGCTCATCGCTCGGCTCCGCGCGGGCGAGCCTCGCGAGCTCGAAGCACGGAGCGCGTCGTGGGGCCGCGCATCGTCGTGACTCAGCGCGCGGTGGAGAGCGCGGACGCGATCCGGTCGCGCACGTTCGCCATCAGCTCCTCGCGTCGTTCGAGTCCGTAGGCCGTCGGGTCGACGCGCGGGTGGTACGTGATGCGGACCTTGCGGCCTTTGCGCACCACGAAGTCCTTCGCGGGGAGGACCTCGCGCGTGCCGTCGACCGTAACCGGAACGATCGGGATCCCGGTTTGAAGCGCGACCATGAAGCCGCCCTTCTTGAATGGAAGCAGCGCTCCGTCGTTGCTGCGTGTCCCTTCGGGCGCGATCCACACGTGGATGCCGGAGCTCATCACGCGCTTGGCTTCGTCGAGCGCCGCGAAGGCTTTGTCGCGGTCGGCGCGGTCGAGCGAGACGAAGCCCGCCGCGCGCATCCCTCCGCCCATGATCGGCAACGCGAACATCTGCTTCTTCGCGATCATGCGCAGCGACGTCGGGTGCACGTGCATGAGCGTGAAGATGTCGAACGCGGATTGGTGGTTGCTCATCACGAGCGCGGGCTCGGGGCCGACGTGCTCGCGCCCCACCACCTCGACGTCGATCTCCGCCAGGCGCACCGCGTTGGCCGACCACTCCGCGAGGCGGCGATCGCAGGTCTCGCGTGTCAATCGGCCGAGCGCGCCTTCGACGACGGTCGGTGCGCACACGCGGAAGGTCTCGGCGAGCTGGAGCGGAAGCACGAACGGCGACTTGCGCGACATGCGCGCGGATATAGCAGGCGGCGCGGCGAGCGTCGGGGCGCCGTTCGCACGGTGACGCAGCCGGAGGTCCGTCGTTCGAAGCACGTCTGCTACGTTCCGCGCGTGGCGAGACCCGGCGCGACGCCTTCGGACTGGAAGACCCATCCCATGCAGCGCCCGGAGCGGGCGCCCGTGATCCCTCGCGTGTTCGGTCACGACGCGATGGAGCGTCTGCGCGCCGGGCTCGTGCCCGAAGAGATGGAAGACAAGTGGTTCGTGGTCTTCGTGGACGACGAGCTGCGTCTGCACCGAAGCTGGACCGGTCGGCACGTGTTCACCGTGCGCTTCGAGCCCGCCCCGTGGGGTCAGCGCGTCGCGGAGCTGATCGTGGAGAGCGCGGAGGACGACGCGCCGACGGCATCGAGGGCATCGAGCACCGACTCCGACGACACGCTCGAAAGCGCATGCGAACGGCTCTACTGGGTCCTCGACGTCGTCGTGCTCGGGCGCCCGCTGCGCGATCTACCGCCGACGCGCGGACGCACGCCCGAGCTCGTGCTCGAACGAACGGACATCACGACGGTCGCGGACGACGTGATCGTCAACGCCGCCAACGAGAGCTTGCTCGGCGGCGGTGGCGTCGACGGCGCGATCCACCGCGCGGCGGGGCGTGAGCTCCTGCTCGCCTGCAAGTCCCTCCCCGAGGTGCGCCCCAAGGTCCGCTGCCCCACCGGCGAAGCGCGCATCACGCCCGCGTTCGGACGTCTCCGCGCGCGCTGGATCGTTCACGCGGTGGGCCCACGCTACCGAGGCGACGGACAAGACGCGCGCCTCCTCGCGTCCGCGATCCGCGCGTCGCTCACCCTCGCAGAGCAGTACGGAGCCCGAAGCGTCGCGCTCCCCGCGATCTCGTGCGGCGTGTTCGCCTATCCGCTCGACGCGGCCGCGAAGGTCGCGGTCGGCGTGGTTCACGAGCGCCCGTGGCGCCTCGACACCGTGCGCTTCGCACTCTTCGACGCTGCGACGCTCGCCGCCTGGCAACGCGCGGTCACATCCCGCTCGAGCTGACCTCGCGCAACCGGTCGGCCGGCGCTCACCGCGTCGACCGGCCCGGCTTGCCCACGACGGGCAGCGTCGCGCGGTTCCGAAAAGCGTGCACCGACACCACCACGACGAGCACTCCCGCCGCGACGAGGGCGGCGACGAACACCGGCCGAGAACCCTCCGCTTGCTTCACCGCGATCGCGACGAAGGCTCACACCGCGACCAAGGCGTGCTCGCGAAGATTGCGCCAACGGACCATCGCGAGATTGTAGAGCGTGGCCAGCGCGATCATGGCGATCGCCCACACTGCGGAGTCCCCAGGCACCCAACCATTCTTGGCGAGGAACGCGGAGAGGTTCGCGAGCACCGCGACCGCGACCCATCCCGCGTAGATCACGATGGGCCACCACACGAGCGCGATGATCCGCAGCGGCGCATCCCACACCTCCATGCGCAGTCGCCGCATCGCGACGAAGAGACACACGTTCATCAGCGAAAGAACCACCACGCTCGTCGCGGTCCACTCGCTCAACCACACCGCCGTCCAGACGATGTTGAGCACGTTCGTGACGAGCAACCACGGCCCGACTTCACGAAAGAACGCGTCACGCTCGTCGGCTCTTTCTCCGAACGCGAGCCGGATCTGGTACCCCGCGTGCGCGATCTGACCGAGGAAGATCAATCCCCAGATCGAGAACGCGTACCCCGCCGGCGTGAAGAGCGTGTCGTACGCATCGCTCAGCCCGCCGACCGTCTTTCCGCGAAATCCGACCGCCGCGGTCCAGTAGTTCCAGACGACGACGGCCACGACGAGGACCGCGTTCACGACGGCGGCGAAGCGAGGAGACATGCTCGACCCTAGCAGGACGCGTACGGCGACCGAAGCGGGGTGCGTCGAGGCGTCTGCACGATGCGGTGAGCGCTACTTCGCCGCGATCGCCCAGCTCTCCGTCTCGCTCGCCACGGTCGCGTCGTCGACCCAGCGCAGACCGCGGATCGTCCCCGCCGGCTTCGGCAGCTTGGTCACCTTGCGCGTGGCGACATCCCAGACGATCGCGTTCTCCCCCGAGAGCGCGCCGCGAAGCTTCGTGTTCTTGTAGCCCGCGCCCGCGAGCTTCGTGCCGTCGGGGCTGAACGCGAGCTCGTGGAACATCAGCTCGCCCGCGAAGAGGCGATCGATCTCGCGACCCGATTCGTCGAAGAGCACCACCCCGAAGGCGGGCGCGGCGTTGCCGATGAACACGTGTCGGAAGTCGACGCACGCGGCGCGTCGGCGCGCGGTGGCTTCGTCGGGCCAAGACGCACGCACCACGCGGTAGCTGCGGTGGAGGAACGATCGCGTAACGTTCCCAAAACCGCGAACGACGAGGGGCCCATGCCGAAGCCGCTGCTCTGCGATCCCGCGCTGCTCACCCGCGATCTCTCGGGTCGCCGCTACGTCGTCACCGGCGCGAACGCGGGCATCGGGCTCGTGACCGCGAAGCAGCTCGCGCTCCAAGGCGCGCACGTCGTGCTCGCGTGTCGTCGCGTCGCGGAGGCCGAGGCGCGCATCTCGGAGATCGTGGCGGAGCATCCGAACGCGAAGCTCGAAGCGCGCGAGCTCGATCTCGGGAGCCTCGCCTCGGTGCGGCGCTTCGCCGAGCGCGTGAACGCGGACTTCGATCGCCTCGACGGGCTCGTGAACAACGCGGGCGTGATGAACACGCCGAAGCAGACGACCGCCGACGGCTTCGAGATGCAGATCGGCGTGAACCACCTCGGGCACTTCTTGCTGACGGAGCTGCTGCTGGATCTGCTGAAGCGTTCGGCGCCGTCGCGCATCGTGAACGTGTCGAGCTGCTTCCACGACAAGGCGATGGGCCGCGACGGCGACGTGAAGGTCGACGATCTCTTCTACGAACGACGCAAGTACGACGGCTGGGAGGCCTACGCGCAGTCGAAGCTCGCGAACCTGCTGCACGCCAAGGGCCTCGCGAAGCGCCTCGAAGGCACCGGTGTGACCGCGGTCAGCGTGCACCCTGGCTGGGTGCGCACGAACCTCGCGAAGCACTCGATGCCGCTCTGGGTGCAGGACTACGTGCTGCGCCCGTTCCTGCGCCTCGGCGGGATGATCGAGCCGTGGGAAGGCGCGCAGACCACCCTGCACTGCCTGCTCGCGGACGACGTGCCTCGGCACGCAGGCGCGTTCTTCAGCCAGACCGGCACCTACCGCGACAAGTCCGCCAACGGCGGCGGCTGGCCGCTGCGCTCGCCGAACCCGAAGGCGAACGACGACGCGCTCGTCGAAGCGCTGTGGAAGAAGAGCGAAGCGCTCGTCTCGGCGTGATCGAACCGAGCCGAGACTCGACGTCGAACGAGGCGCGCGACATCGACGATCCCAGTGGTGCGTGAGAGACTGAGCGCATGTCCGACGCGCCCGAGCGCCTCGCGACCTGGGAGGACCTGCTCGCTTTCCCGGAGGACGTCCGCGTCGAGCTGATCGGGGGATCGATCGTGACCGCCCCCGCGCCCTTGCCGCGGCACTCCAAGCCACAGCGAGGGATCGGTCGCTTCATCGGCGGCCCCTTCGACGACGACGACGGCCACGGCGGCCCCGGCGGCTGGTGGATCTTCCTCGAGGTCGACGTGCGCTTCTCTCCGCACGACGTCGTGCGCCCCGACCTCGCGGGGTGGCGTCGCGAGCGTCTCCCGAAGCCTGGCGACGTGCGCCCGATCGACGTGCGACCCGATTGGGTGTGCGAGATCCTCAGCCCCTCCACCACGCGCCTCGATCGCGTGGACAAAGCGGCGCTCTACCATCACGCGGGCGTTCCCTGGCTCTGGCTCGTCGATCCGATCGATCGAACGATCGAAGTGCGCGAGCACGGACCCAAAGGTTGGATCGTCGTGAGCGCCGTCGCCGCGCCCGACGTGGTGCGCCTGCCGCCCTTCGAAGCCGCCGAGGTCCCGCTCGATCGCATCTTCCTGCCGGTGGATCCGCCCGAAGAAGAAGGCTGAGCGACGATCTCTCCGCACGGGCCCCGTCACCGCATCCTGCTAAGGGGTGTCGGTGATTCACACCATCCTCACGCATCCCGGCGGCGCCCACAAAGACGATTTCCTCGCGGCGTGCGTGCTCGCGGCCGAGCACTCCGCGCCGATCGTCCGGCGCGAGCCGACCGCCGCGGACCTCGACGATCCGGGCGTCGCGGTCGTCGACGTCGGCGGACGTCACGAGCCCGCGCGCGCGAACTTCGACCACCACCACTTCGATCGCGCGCATCCGCCGACCTGCGCGCTCAGCCTCGTCCTCGATCACCTCGGCCTCTACGCCGAAGCCAAGGCGCTCTGCGATTGGCTCGAGCCCGCGGAGTACTTCGACTCGCGCGGCCCGAAGAAGACCGCGGAGTGGCTCGGGGTCCCGCGGCGCGCGATCGCGCAGCTCCACTCGCCGATCGACGTCACCTTCCTGCGCCGCTTCGCCGCCACGACCACGCTCGCGCCCGGCGAGACGCTCTACGAGGCGATGCGCTTCGTGGGCGAAGATCTCCTCGACTACCTCCGCACCGCGCGGTCGCGCCTCGCCGAGGTGCGCACGCACGTGGAGCGCTGGACGCTCCCGATGGCCCATTCGACGGTTCGGTCGCCTGACGGCGACGCTCACGTTGCCGCGGGTCGCTCGACCTGCGGTCGGCTCCAGAACGGCAATTCGACGGGCAGCGCGATGGACACCGAAGACGTGCAGGTCGTCTTTCTGCCGCGCGACTCCGGCGTGCTCGACGAGCCCTCGAGCGCGCTCGCGAGTTACGTACGCGCCGAGAAGCTCACCGACGTCGTCGTCGCGCTCGTCTATCCAGATCGCCGCGGCGAGGGTTACGGGATCTCGCGCTACGAAGACCACCCCGCGCTCGACTTCACCCGCGTCGCGTCCGAGCCCGACGTGCACTTCGCCCACGCCAGCGGCTTCGTGTGCAAGACGAGCGCGACCGACGAAGCGCGCCTGCGCGAGCTGCTGACGCGGGCGTGGAAGCGTGGGTGATGCACAGACGCGCGCGGTGACGCACGACGTGCCACCCCTGCCAACGATGTCGTGCTCCCACGCGCCGTGAGCTCTCTCGGTGCGCGAATCCACGTCCGATCACCAACGATCACGCGCTTCGAAGACCGCGCATCGCTTCGGAACGCGGCTTGCTCAGTCGCTCCTCGCCGAGCCGCACCTCGGCGCGCTTGCTTGGACGGGCGGGTCGACGGTCATGCCGCGGCCCGCTCGTCGCGCGATGGCGGCGCTCACTGCGCCGCGAGCCGCTCGACGCCGCGCACCAGCCCGTCGAGGCCTTCGCGGTCGTTGCGGTAGTAGCCGCGGATCTTCCCGCTTCCGTCGACCAACACGAAGTGGGTGCCGTGCAGGATGTCGCCGTCCGCCTGCCGCTCGCCCATGCCGACGCGCATCCCGTCGACGACCGCGCGCCGCACCGCTTCCGTCTCGCCGGTGAGGAAGTGCCAGGTCGACAGATCGGCGTCGTGCGTGGCCGCGTAGGCGCGCAGCACCTCGGGGGTGTCGCGCGTGGGATCGACGCTGAACGACACGAAGCGCACGTTCTCTCGCGCGCCCACGCGTTGCTGCACGTTGCGCATCTGCGTGGTGAGCATCGGGCACACGGTGGGGCAGGTCGTGAACACGAAGTTCGCGACCCAGACCTTGCCGCGCAGCTCCTGCAGGCCGAAGGGCTCGCCGCTCTGATCGACCAGACGAAAGTCCGGCACCGGCGCGAGCTCGGGGATCGGCGGGGCGTCGGAGCCACACGCCGCGAACAGCGAGACGAGCGCCCCGGCGAGGAAGGCCCCGACGATGCGGCGAAGCATCACGCGCGGATCGCGGTGTCGACCCCGAGCGCCACGAAGAGCAGCGTGAGGTAGACGAGCGAGACGACGAAGAGCTTGCGCGCGGGGGCGATGCCGGGCTTCAGGTTCGCGAGCGAGGCCGCGAAGAAGAGGACGCCGAGCAGGATCGCGCTCGCGAGGTAGAGCGGGCCCGCGACGCGGTAGACGTAGAGGAGCATCGAGGAGACGACGAGCAGGCCCGTGTAGAGCACCGCCTGGCGCTTCGCGACCTCGGGGCTGCGCTCGGAGGGCAGCGTCTTGAGGCCCGCGCGGTCGTAGTCCTCCTGGCGGAAGAGCGCGATCGCGAGGAAGTGTGGGATCTGCCAGAAGAAGAGGATCGCGAAGAGCGCGAGGCCGGGCGCGTCGAGCGAGCCCGTGGCGGCCGTCCAGCCCATCAGCGGCGGCAGCGCGCCCGGCACCGCGCCGACGAGGAGCGCCACGCTGCTCGCGCGCTTCATCGGGGTGTAGATCGCGACGTAGCTGACGAGGGCGATCGCGCCGAGCAGGCCGGTGAGCGCGTTGACCCCGAAGGTCAGGAGCGGGATCGACGCGAGCCCGAGCACGATGCCGAGCCAGAGGGCGATCTTCGGCTCCAGGCGCCCGTCGGGGAGCGGGCGCTTCATCGTGCGCGCCATCAGGCGGTCGCTGTCGCGCTCGAGCCAGCAATTGAGCGCGTTCGCTGCGCCAACCACCGCCGCCGTCGTGAGCAGCATCAGGATCGCGCGCGGCAGATCGATCGCGTTGGGTGCGAGCCACATGCCGCCCGCCGCCGTGATCACGACCATCAGCGTGATGCGCGGCTTCGTCAGCGCGATCACGTCACGAAGGACGTTCGAGGAAGGACGGATGGAGGTCTCGGTCGTGGTCGCCATCGCCGGTCGCGCCTTATGAACGATCCCCGCCCCAGTGTCGAGCAGGGGGCCGAGCGAAGTGCTCACGCGGGATACGTTCGGAACGCACGTCGCAACGCGCCCCGAGGACCGGGGCGACACGCGTGCTCGCGGGACGTGGGGTCGCGCGGGACGAGGGCCAAGAGCCCGTTCGGTTCGACCTGGGAACACCCCCTCGACGGAAAGACTGGAGGATCCTCAGCCCCGCCCTCGACGGAAAGAATGGTGGATCCTTGGAGCTACTCGCGGAAGCGCCCGTATTCACGAGAAAAATCGCAGCAACGCGCGCTACTCGCAGGTCTCGGCCGGCATCGCCGCGATCCACGCGCGGATGAGCTCCACGCCCTCGTCGTGCCGCACCGAGCGCCCGAGGAGCGGCATCATCGCGCCGACCTCTTCGGTCTCCACGCGGAAGAGCAGGATCGACTCTTCCGGCGAGCCCGGCACCAGGTCGTAGGTCAGCCCACCCGTGCCCGAGCCCGCGCTTCCCGGGCGCTTGCACACCCCGAGGCGAAAGCGGTCGGTGTTCTCGCGGTTCAAAAAGAGCTGCGACGTCTGTCCCTGGACCCCGCTGGGGTTGTGGCAATGCGCGCAGTTCACGTCGAGGTAGTCCCGCGCCGCGCGGTCGAGCTCTTCGGCGGAGAGCGTCGCGAGCTCGCCCGCCTCGATGCGACGGAAGTCGAACGTCGGCTCCCCGCGATCGGCCGGGAGCCCCGTGAGCAGCCCCTCTGCCGCGAGCCGATCCAGCGGGTTGTGGGTCACACCGTCGATCGTGAAGTCGCGATCGAGGTGCCGCGCCCACGGCCCGATCGGCGTCACGAAGGTCTCCATGCTCCCAGGCGAGACCTGCCGCTCGTGGCACGTCGTGCACTGGTTGCGCTGCGGCACCAGGTAGCTCGCGCTCCGCGGCTCACCGCTCGGATCCACGAAGTCGATCGCGAGCACCGCGCCGGCCGGCGTGAAGGTCGCGTCGCGACCGGCCTCGTCCCAGAGGTACGGCCACGTGCGCCAACCGTCCGCGTGCCGCACCAGCACCCGCGTCTCGATCGGACGACGCCCCTCGTTAGGGGCCCGCAGATCCGGCGCGTACGAGAACGACTTCACGATCACCGTGCCGACCGGGAAGTCGAGCGCGTCGTCCTCGCGGTACGCGATCGTCGCGCCTTCCGGGACGTAGATCGCACGATCCTTCAGCGAATAATCCGAGAAGAGCGGGGTCGCGAGCTCGTAGGCGACGACGCGATCGTTGTAGACGAAGCGCCCGTCGCGCCACGCGAGGAGTCGATACTCCGACAGGCGCTCGGGCGGACGCGACGCCGCGAGATCCACCGTCACCGGCCCACCGAATTCGCCGCCGTCACCGCACGAGAGCGCGAGGGCGCAGGACGCCACGAGCGCCACGCGCGCAGACCGCGCGGCGATGAAGCGCGCGAGGAGCGGCGCGAGCGCGACGAGCACCGCGAGACGAGGCGAGCGCCTCAAGGCAGCACCACCTCCGCCACCGGCCCGCCCTCGAGCGCGGTGCAGTCGTAGGGCGCGAAGGGTGCCTCGGTGAGCGAGAAGTGCGGCGAGCCCGGCGTCTCGAGCTGCGCGACCGCGTTCAAGTTGCCGAACGTCCCGGCGGTGTTTCCGCCCACACAAACGTGGTTGTCGTTCGAGTTGTTCGCCGGAACCTCGGCGTCGAACATCGACTCTCCGATCCCGTCGTAGAGCACCGAGTCCACCGGATCGTCGCCGTAGAGGAGCGCCAAGAGAAAGCCCATGTCGCGCGAGATGTCGGGGTTCTCTCCCGAGCCGCTGTGCGTGTTCCGCGCGATCACGATGTTCTCGCTCCGGAAGTTCGACACCGTGTTCGGCCCCGCGCCCGGCAAGAGGCCGAGGTCGTCGTGATCGCCCACGAGCTCCGCGACGTCGAGGCTCCACACCGCCGGGTCCGAGTCGACGATCAAGCCGCTGAGGATGGCGATGTCGCCGGTCTGGTTGTTCTCGTAGGTGTTGTCCGTGATCTCGACGCGCCGCGACGCCATCGCGAAGGTCCCCGTGCCGGCCGGGATGATCCCCACCGTTCCGCTCGGCGCGAAATTCGGATTGTTGTTGTTCCGAATGATGTTGTTCCGCAGCCGAACGTCGCGCCCGACGATCGGGTTTCCGGGAAGATCGAAGACCACGATGCCACCCGTGTTGTCCTCCGCGAGGTTCTCGTAGACGTCCGCGTACTGCGTATTCTCGATCTCGAGCCCCGCCACGTTCCCACGCACGGTGTTGCGCCGCACGATCACGTTCAGACACTGACCCACGTAGAGCCCGGCGTCCGACGCGTTCTCCGCGAAGCTGTCCTCCACGAGCACGTTGCGCGACTTCACCGGGTAGATTCCGTACGCGCCGTTCATCGGATCGTCTTCGTTGGTCCACGTGGTGCGAATGCGGCGGAACGTGACGCCGTCGCTGTTCTCCACGCGGATGCCGTCCTTCGGCGCGTCGAGCACCGTCAGGTCCTGCACGAGGAAGTCGTCGCCCACCACGTCGACGCCGTTGAACTGCGTGGTGCCCCCGGTGAACGCGAGCGTCGAGGTGTCGATCCCCTGCCCCACCAGGCTCACGCCGTCGGCGCGGATGGTGACCGACTGCGCGAGCGCGAAGGTGCCGCTCGCGAGCACGACCACCGTGGGCTCGTCGAGCAGCGCGGTCTCTTCGAGCAGCTCCTCCGGCGTCCCGACCTGCACGCACCGCTGCCCTGGGAAGTCGTCGCAGTCGACGTTCGGGTACTCACCCGTCGGCCCCGAGCTGCCACCGCACGCCAACGCGAACAACACCACGATCCAACCAAGCTTCTTCATCACGTGCCCCGATCCCCGCGCGCACGGCCGCCACGAGCCGACGCGGAGCCTGCAGCGTAGACCCGCCATCGCGCGAACCGAAACACGTTTCGATTCGAAGGGACGTGCAGCTGCTGGGGCCGCAACCTCGGCGGCGTGCTCGGCGAAGGTACCGAGACCGATCGCAGCACGCCCGTCGCTCACTGCGTTCGCTGCGCGCCGTCCGGTAGGGCGGCTTGCGGAAATCGGCCGAGCTTCTCTTCGGGAGGTCGGGCACGATCTCGTTTCGTTCGCGCGAAGGAATCTCGTGGTTGCTTCGCGATGCACTGTTAGAATCGGCCCGCTTTGGCTCGCCGAATCGCCCTCGTGTGTCTCCTGGTTTCGACGAGCGTCTCGGCGCAAGAGCTGCCGTCTCCGACGCCCCCGCCCGCGCCCGTCGGCTCGGTCGGCACGGAGCTGCCACCTCCTCCGCCGACCACGGCCGTGCCGCCCCCCGTCGCGACGCCCGGCATGGTGACCTACGGGCGCATCGATCGCGCCACCGTGCGCGTGCTCGCGGTCGGTCGGGTCGACGTCTCGCCGTTCCGCGGACGGCGCTACGTGCGGCCCCTGGCGGAGCCCGAGAGCGGACACGGGAGCGGCGTCATCGTGGACCCACGAGGCGTCATCCTCACCGCGCGTCACGTGGTGGAGGACGCGACCCACGTCGCGGTGCGTTTCCCCCACGGAGGCGGCGTGCGCCCTGCGGTGGTCGTGTACCAAGACCGGACGCTCGACTTCGCGATCCTCCTCGTGCACGCCGACGGTCTCCGGCTCGACTACGTGCCGGTCCCCGACGCTCCGCCCGCTCTCCACACCCGCCAGACCGTCGACGCGGTCGGCTATCCGATGGATCCGACACGGGAAGAACCGCAGTCGAGCCGCGGCATCGTGGCGGCCGCTCTCCCCGACGGAACCTTGCAGCTCGGGATGGCGCTCAATCCGGGAAACTCCGGTGGTCCGGTCTTCGACGAGCACGAGAATCTGGTGGGGCTCGTGTTCGCGGGCGGGCGGGTGCGAGCGGGCGTCCAGGGTGTCGCGCTCGCCGTGCCGATCGCGCCGGTCGGTGTCGCGTACCGCAGCGCGCTCGCGAACGGCGCCCTCGCGGCCGCGCAGCGCACGCTCCGCGCGGAGGCCCCGGTCCGGCAGCTCGCGGCCTCCATCGTCGACGAGCTGGTGCGGCTCGAGGTTCGTGCCTTCGTGGACGAGGCGACCCGCGCGCCGATGCCGTTCTCGCCGACCACGACCATCGATCGGATCGACGCGATCGCCCAGGCCACCACCGATCCGTTCCTGCAGGTGCTCGCCGCCGCGTGGTTCTGGAACGCGGCCATGGTGGTGCTCGAGGTGAACGGGTGGGGCGCGTTCCAGCCCGCGCAGGTCCCCGAAGGGCCGGTGCGCGTCTTCGCGTCGCGCACGTGGAACCGCGCGATCGACCTCGTCGCGAGCGCGGTGCGCACCCGACCCTCGCTGGTACGGGAGTCACCTTTCGTCGGCGCGATCGCGGGCCTCTTCCCCCACGTCGTCTCCGGTGAAGCGCCGCGCACGGTGAGCAACGGCCCAGCGCCCGCGACGCCGTACGAGCGCCGCGGGCTCGCGTGGTTCCCGGTGGTGGGCATCGCAGGCGGGGTCGACTTCTCGAGCGTGGGAGGCGAGCCCGGCTTCTTCCTGGACGTCAGTCTCCCGGTCTGGATCTTCGGCCGCGAAGGCGAAACCCGCTTCGCGCCGATGCTGGGGGGATGGGCAGCGATGACCTCGTTCTCGAAGCCCGACGACCTCGACGTGGTGTACGACGATGCGGTGCAGTGGCGGGGCGGTGCGCTGCTCGGGCTCGCGCTCCGCATGGGACGTCTGGCTGCCTTCCACCTCTCGGTCGCGTGGGCACCCGGCCGCACCCACGAGTGGACGTGTGACCGCAGCGCGTGTGTCGGCCGCCACGAGCGCGCGCTCGCTGCCGCGCGCATGACCGGCGGTTTCTCGCTCGGCAACGTCACGCTCGGCGCATTCCTCCACATCTCGGAGCCGGGCATCTCGATGCTCGCCGGTCTGCGTCTCGGAACCACGTTTCAATGACGTGATCGTCGGCCCGATTTCGGAGATCGTGCTTCCGGAATGTCGCGCGGGCCGCACACGGTTCCCCTCGCATGCGCGCGCTGCGCTGGCCCCACGCGTCGATCCTGCTCGCCTTCGTGCTCGCCCTCGTGTGGGTGGTGAGCACGGGCTTCTTCACGCTGGAAGCGTGGGGCGCGCGGGGCGAGCCGAAGTCGGCCGCCTTCGAGCTGTGGGCCGGGATGACCTGGTGCGGCCTGCCGCTCGCGATCGTCGGTGCAGCGGCGCTCGGCGTGATCGGGCTCGCGCGCGCGCGACGCTGAGCTCAATCCTCGCCACGAATCAGCGCCATCAGCTCCTTCGTGTCGAGCTTCGCCGCTTCGCCCGCGCCTTCGAGCACGCCCTGGAAGAGCGCGCGTTTGTCGCCGTGGAGCGCGAGCACCGCCTCTTCGATGGTGTCCTGCGCGACCAGACGCACGATCGTGACCGGCTTGTCTTGGCCGATGCGGTGCGCGCGGTCCGAGGCCTGATCCTCCACCGCGGGGTTCCACCACGGATCGAGGTGGATCACGGTGTCGGCCGCGGTGAGGTTCAAGCCGGTGCCGCCCGCCTTGAGGGAGATGAGGAAGAGCGGATCGTCGCCCTCCTGCCACGCGTTCACGAGCTCCGCGCGGCGCTTCACCGGCGTGGAACCGTCGAGGTAGAGGCTGCGAATCCCCCGCAAATCGAGGGCATCGCGCACCAAGCGCAAGAGCGACGTGAACTGACTGAAGACGAGCGCGCGGTGTCCGTCTGCGCGCAGCTCGTCGACCAACTCGAGGAACGCTTGGAGCTTCGACGAACGCACCGGGCTCGCCGCGTCGACGAGGCGCGGGTGGCTCGCGAGCAGGCGCAGGCGCGTCATCGCGGCGAGCACGTCGAAGCGGCGTTTGTTCTCCGCGCGCGCACCGTCGCCCGGCGCGACGAGGTTCTCGAGCGCGTCCCGGCGCACCGCGTCGTAGAGGTTGCGCTCCGCCTCCGAGAGCTCGACCGGACGCACGACCTCGGTACGCGGCGGAAGCTCGGGCGTGACTTCCTTCTTGGTGCGTCGGAGCAAGAACGGCCGCAGCCGCTGCCCGAGCGCGGCACGTTTGTCGGCGTCACCGTCGCGCTCGATCGGCGTCGCGTAGCGCTTGCCGAAGTGCGGCCAGCTCCCGAGGAAGCCGGGGCTCACGATCGAGTAGAGGCTCCAGAGCTCGCCGAGGTGGTTCTCGAGCGGGGTGCCGGTGAGCGCGAGGCGGAAGTCGCCCTGCAGCCGACGCGCGGCCTTCGCGCGCTGAGTGCGCGCGTTCTTCAGGGCCTGCGCCTCGTCGAAGACGATCGTCGAAAAGCGCACCTTCTCGAGCGCTGCGTCGTCGCGCGCGAGCAGATCGTAGCTCGTGAGCACGAGGTCACCGCGGCCGACGTCCTTCAAGAGCGCCTCTCGTTTGGCGCCGCGGTAGTCGATCACACGCAGCGTCGGCGCGAAACGCTCGGCCTCGCGCGCCCAACCCGCCCCGACGCTGGTCGGCGCGACCACGAGCGCGGGTCCTTCGTCCTGACGATGCACGAGCAGCGCGAGCGCCTGCACCGTCTTGCCGAGACCCATCTCGTCCGCGAGGCACGCGCCTGCGCCCCAGCTCGCGAGCCGACTCAGCCAGCGGTAGCCGTCGCGCTGATAGCCGCGCAGATCCGCGCGCAGCGACTCCGGCAGCGGCGGATCGAAGCCCTCCGCCGCGTTCATCTTCGCGAGCAGCTCGAGCCACTCGTCGCCCTCGACGTCCTCCGCGATCTTGCGCAGCTCTGCCGCCGCCGCGAGGCCCGCCGCGAGGCCTTCTTCGTTCTCGTAGAGCACGTCGCTCACGCCTTCGAGGCGCGCGCGCAGGTCGTCACGGATCGTCGCGAAGCGGCCGTTGCCGACGCGCACGTAGCGTTTGCCTTCGCGCACCGCGGTCAGCAGCGCCGCGAGCGGCACCGCCTTTCCCTCCACGTCGACCTCGCCCTCCACGCCGAGCCACGCACCCGCGCGCCGCACGCGCACGCGCAGATCGCCCGCCACGCCGACGCGCTTCCAGCGCTTGGCCGGCCACTCGAGCACACACGCGCCCTTCTGCGCCTGCGCCTCGAGATCGGAGAGCAACACGAGCGCGCGCTCGAGATCGTCGATGCGCGTGGTCTCTTCGTCCGCGAGCCCGAGCTCGTCGCGGATCGCGCGGTGTCGCTTGGCCTCGCTCTCGAGATCACGCTCCGCATGCACACGCCGACCGTCGCCGTCGAGCCCGAACACGAGCGCCGGACCACGCCCCGCCGGCCACGTCGCGTCGCCCTGCAGCGGCCGCACGCGGAAGCTGAAGGTCAACGTGTCCTCGTCCGGAACGAGGCGCGCGACGATCGTGGGATCGGCGTCCACGCGCTCGCCCCGCAGCGACGAGGGCATCGCGAGCTCGGCGGCCGGCTGCAGACGTGGCAGGAGCGCGAGCACCCGATCGTGCGCCGCGCTCGGGAGCTGCGCGGGGAAGCTGCCGAGCGCGCGCGCCACGCGGGCCACGCGCGGATCGACCGGCGCGAGCAGGAGCACGTCGCCTTCGAGCGACGCGAGCATCTCGTCGCGGGCCACGCGCTCGGACGGAACCTCGGTGTCGCCGACGCGGATCACGAGGCGCAGCCCGCGCTGCGGATCGTTCGGATCGCTCGGCACGAGCGCGAGCGTCGGCACCGTCTCGCGCACGTGCACGCGCGTCTTGTCGACGTACACGCGCGGATGACCGACCAAGAAGCGCAGCGCGTGCACGAGGCGTCGTTGGCGGGTCGCGAAGTCGAGCGAGTCGAGGCCCGAGAGCGTGTCGAGCACCGGACGATCGCCCTCTTGCGCGAGCTCCGCCTCGACCTTCTCGGCCTTCGTGTTCGCGCCGCTCGTCCAGCGTCCGGTCTTGCCGGTGCGCTTCTGGATCGACGGCGAGAGCCCCGGCAGCTCGCCCGGGGCGTCCGCAGGATCGAGGCGCCACACCAGGCGCCGATCGTCCTCGCTCTCCTTGGGCAGCTCGAGGCTCGCGGCGAGCGCGTCCACGAAACGTGTCCACGTCGGCTGCGAGAGCGCGTGCGCGAGCGTCGCGTGCAGCGGGTGCTTCGGATCGTGGACCGCGTCGAGCGTCCACTCGAGCACCGCGCGCAAGTGCGGCGACTTCTCGGGCGGTCCGCCGTGGCTCACCTCGAGGCGCACGGGACCCTCTTCGTAACCCGAGAAGCCGAGGCTCACCTCCAGCACGCGCGAGCCGTCGCGGAAGCTCATGCGCATGCCCGGCGGCTCGAGCACCACGCCGAGACGCTCGGTGCCCGCGAGGAACACCGGCGCTTCGGTGGTCTCCGGATCGAGCGTGCGCACCGCCTCGTGCAGACGCACCGAGAGCGCGCGCAGGTTCGGCTCGCTCGGCCGCTCGCCCCAGAGCTCCTCGCGCTCCTTCGTCTTCGCGGCGCGGATCGCTCGGTAGCGCAGGAACGTACGCGCGGCGTTCTCGTACGCGCTCGTGAGCCCGCGCGCGACGCGCGAGACGGGGCCGCGGCCTTCGAGCAGATCTTCGATCGTGACGAGCGCGTCCGCGCCCTCCGCGAAGAGCGTGACCTGGAGGAAAGGCCGCACGTGACGCGCGGGCGCGCCGAGCCACTCCTCGACGCCGTGCTTCTTCAGCCACGCGGTGAGCGCGGGCTTGGTGGGCGGCGGCGGCTCCACGGTGGGGCTCGGCTCCGGGGCGCTTCGCCACACCAGCGCGGGCTGGGTGCGCGCGAGGCGCGTGAGCGCAGCGAGCAGTCGTTGACGGGAAGGCGCGACGAGCCCGCGCACCAGGAGCCGTGCGGCTTCTTCGCTCTGCACCAGCGCGCCGAGCGTGCCGACGCCGACGTGCTCACCGAGCTCGAGCAGCAGGTCGGCAGCCTCTTCGTCGGCGAGTCGATCGCCGATCGCGGGCAGGGTCAGAGCGAGGAGGTCGTCGCGGCCCTCGAAGGCCGCGCGGAGCGCGGGGAGCGAGTCGGCCATGCAAAAGCGCCGGAGGTTAGCGCGGTCTGCGCGCGGGACCATCGATTCCGCTCCGGGCGGCCAAGATTCGTCGCGCGCGGCGCGCGACTTCGCGGAATCGTGCACCTCGGGGGCTCACGTCCGACGCGCCTCTCTGGCGCGGCGGATCGCCGCACCCGAAGCGCCAAGAAAACGCCGGGAATCGCGAAGGGTGCTAACTTGTCGCGTTTCCGGTCCCCGTGGCGAAGCCCCCTTCCAGCGCGCCCTCCGAGGCGCCCGAGCACGAGCCCGTCGACCCGACGAACGGCTCGGGGGTTCGTGCGCTCGCGAAGGAGCCGATCGCGCCGCCCGACGAGGAGGCGCGCGTCGCGGCGAAGACGCAGAAGGAAGTCTCGGCCGGCGCGTCGAAGCGCTCCGTGCGTGACGCGACGAGACCCGCCGAGCCCGACGCGTCGGCGTCCAAGCATCGGAAGGACTCGAAGAGCGCGTCGACGCCCGAGCCGCGCACGAAAGCCACGAAGAGCGGGCCCCCGAAGAAGAAGCGTCGGCGTCGGCGCCCCGAGCGCACGAGCTGGATCGTGCGGCTCTTCCGCGGCGTGGTGATCTCCGCCGTGCTCGCGATCGTGGTCGGGCTCGGCGCCACCCAGACGCCTTGGGGCCGCGCGAAGCTCGCTGCGCTCGCGGAGCAGGCGATCCACGACGAGCTCGGCCTCGACGCGAGCTTCGAAGAGGTCGCGGTGCGGCTCGAGGCGTTGCCGCCCGGGATCTCGATCGAGGCGAGCGGCATCGCGATGGCGCACCCCGAGCAAGGCACCTTCGTGGAGGCGCGGCTCCTGCGCGTGCGCCCCTCGCTGCTCGCGCTCCTCCGCGGTCGCGTCGATCTGCAGACCGTCGAGCTCGACACCCCGAAGGTGCGCCTCGTGGTGCGCGACGGCGCGCTCGTGAACGGCCCCACGCTCCCCACGAGCAGCAGCACCGGCGCGATCGAGCTGCCCTTCGAGCGCCTCGTGGTGCGCGACGCGGAGGTCGTGGTCGACGTCGAAGCCGAGCTCGGCGACAGCGTGGTCTCGCTCGTGCGCGGGCAGCTCGGAGGCGTCGACGTCGAAGCCGATGCGAGCGGCTCGGAGCTCGACGTCTCGCTCACGCGACATCTGCCCTTCGGCGATCCGCGCGTGGTGCGCGATCGGCTCGAGCTCCCCGGCGGCGTGCTGCGAATCGACGCGCTGGCGCTCGAAGGCGAGCTCGAGCTCGAAGACGGGCTCGCGGCGATCGAACGCTTCGAGCTCGCGTCGCGCTTCGACGCCACCGACGACGATCCCGAGACGCCCGTCTTCGCGGTGTCGTTGCGAAACGCGAACGTGCCCTTCGACCTCGCGAGCGACGCGCGTCCGCGCTGGAACGGTGGCGTCGAGGTCACGCTCGACCTGCCCTTCCTCGCGCGACTCCCGCTCGGCTTCGAGCTGCCCACCCTCGACGGTCGCGTGCGGATCGACGGGCAGCTCGCGGGCGCCGGGCTCGCGATCCCGGACGGCGACGCCCACGTGCGCCTCGAGCGCGTGAAGATCATCGAGCGCTACGGGCTCGGCGACTTCGTCGATCTGAACCTCGAGCTGCGCGATCGCGTCGCCACGATTCGCCCCGACAGCGCCGCGCAGATCCACCGCGACGGCGGCGACGTCGGCCTCTCCGGCCAGATCCTGCTCGACCTCGAGGCCGGCTTCCCGCTCTCGGTGCGAGCCGACATCCGGGCGCTCCAGTTCACGAACCTCATCGGGCAGCTCGGCGTGACCGAGAACAGCATCGCGTGGTGGCCGCTCGAGGGCGTGGGCGAGCTCGAAGGCACGCTCATCCCCTTCGCGATCGAAGGTCCACTGCGCGTCCGCTTCCGCGACTTCGGCGTGCTGAAGGACGCCTGGCACGCGACCCCGCACGACCCGATCTTTCGCGTCGCGCAAGGACGCATCCACGGGCGATGGCGCTTCGACGAGGAGGCCGCGAAGTTCTTCGACCTCACCTTCGACACCGGCCGCTCCTTCGCGCGGATCCCGATGGTCTACCTCGGCTACGCGGGGCGCCTCTACGTGGAGGGTCACTTCGATCGGCTCGACGCGGCCGACGTGAGCCCGCTCGCCGGCTTCGCGCTCGCAGGTCAAGGCACCGCGGACGCCTACGTCGAGGGCGACTTCGACAACCCACGCGTACACGGGCGCTTCGCGATCCGCGATCTGCAGTTCGACGGCTACCGACCCGGCGATCTGCGTGGTGATTTCAGCATTCTGCCGGACTATTGGGGCTTTCAAATCCCCAACCTCCAGGCGACCAAAGGCAACACCGAGTACCGCGTCGACGACTTCACCATGCGTTTCGACGGTGGAGGCGTGAAGCTCGCCGGGCACCTGCGCGCGTCGCGCTTCGTGATGTCCGACGTCTACCACGCGCTGCGCCTCGAAAACGACGAGCGCTACGAGGACTACCAGGGCGTCGGGCGCGGGAACATGACGCTCGCGTTCTCCTGGGGACACCCGGGTGACAGCCCGAACGGCACGCTCGACACCGAGATGGATTTCGATTTGATCGACTTCCGGATCGACGACTTCGTGACGGATCGGGGGCACTTCCGAGGCCACCTGCTCGCGCGCGACCTCGGGGTGGGGCTCGACGCGAGCGAGCTGCGGATCGACGAGCTCCTGCTGCACAAGGGCGAAGGCACGATCCACGTCGCGGGTGAGATCCGCGCGCCGATGCAGGAGACGCCGCAGGGCCCGCGGCTGCTCGGCCCCGCCCAGGTTCGGCTGAGCGTCGCGGCGGGTGACATCCGCTTCGAGGACACCGAGGCGTTGCACGAGTCGATGCCGGAGCTGCGCGGATCCTACGCCGTGCTCGGACAGATCACGGGCACCCCCGACGTGCCGCGCGCGGACCTCGACGTCGCGCTCTCCGGCCTACGCCACGGCGACGCGTACCTCGGCGAAGCGCGGACCTACGTGCGCCTCACCGACGTGACCGATCCGTGGGTACGCGAGGCGCTCTCGTGGACGCCGGAGACGATCCCGGACGAGCCCTGCGCACACGCGCGCTACGGGCTCGCGCACGGGCGTTGGCGCCCCTCGCCGCCGCTTCGCACCGCGGAAGGTCCGGTGGAGCGGCTCGACCGCCGCATGGCCTACCTCGTGTGCGGCGAGGGCCTCGAAGGGCAGGTGCACGCGGACCTCGCGATCGGGTGGACGACCTCGTATCCGCTGCGCGGCGTGATCGATCTGCGCGACGTCGATCTCTCACCCTTCGTCGCGGGGCTCGCTCCCGAGCAGGAGCTGTCGGGCGTGCTGCGCGGTCGCGTCGCGCTCACGGGGGGCGGCATCAAGCAGCTCGACGCGCTCGACGGGTGGGCCCGCTTCGAGCGCATGCGCATCGACGCGCGCGATCCGATCGGCGGCGGGCGCGTGCGGCTGCGGAACGACGGCGCGGTGCAGCTCCGGCTGGTGCGCGGTGGCTTCGAGATCGAGCGCGCGCGCTTCGTGGGCGGTGAGGACACGCGGATCGAGATCGCAGGCAACGGCGATCCCCAAGGACGGCTCGCGCTGCGCGTCGACGGCGATCTCGGGCTCGGGCTGCTGGAGACGCTGTCGAGCGACGTCGCGAACGCAGACGGGCGCCTGACGTTCCACGTCGACGTGCGCGGTCGCGCGGACGATCCCGTGCTCGACGGCGAGGCGCGGGTGATCGACGGCACGGTGTCGCTCGCGGCTCCGCAGCTCGAGCTGCGCGAGCTCGGCGGGCGGATCTCGTTCGACGGGCGACGCGCGGTGTTCGAAGGTTTCGACGCCCGCGTGGGATCGGGTCGCGCCACGCTCGGTGGCGAGGTCGTGATGCGCGACGGCGCGCTCTTCACGTACGGATTCGATCTGGCGCTGCGCTCGGCGCGGGTTCGTCCCGACGAGGGCATCGACGTGATGCTCGGGGGCGACCTGCGGCTCGCGTGGCGGCAAGGGCAGCGGCTGCCGCTCTTGAACGGCGAGCTGCGGATCGAGCGCGCGCGCTACGAGCGGCCGATCCAGCTCTCGCCGACCCTCGGTCAGCTCTACCGACCGCAGCGCGTGGAGGTGGAGCGCTACGACCCGAGCGCGGACGTCGTGGAGCTGGACCTGCGCATCGTGGATCGCTCACCGATCCGCGTGGTGAACAACCTCTTCGACATGGACCTGCGGATCGAGGACAGCGAGCGGCCGATGCGGCTGGTGGGCACGAACCAGCGCTACGGGTTGCTCGGCGAGATCACGATCCCGCGGGGGATCGTGCGGTTCCGAAGCACGGAGCTGGAGGTGAGCCGCGGCGAGATCCGCTTCCAGGATGAGACGCGGCTGGACGCGAGCTTCGACGTCGTGGCGGAGACGGAGATCCGGCGGCAACAGACGCAGAACGATCTGACCGCGCTGGCGTGGCGGATCTCGGTGCGCGCGCACGGCGACCTCGACGCGTTTCGTCTGGACGCGACGAGCAATCCGGCGCTGTCGCGTGAAGACCTGATGCTGCTGCTGACGGTGGGGATGACGAGTCAGGAGACGCAGCAGCTCCAGGCGGGCGACGTGGGCGGGACGGCGCTGGAGGCGTTGTCGGCCCTGACGGGCGTGAACGAAGAGGTGACGAGCGCGGTGCAGGTGATCGACGAGTTCGCGATCACGACGCGATACTCGCCGCAGACAGGGCGGCCGGAGCCGATGGTGACGGTCGGGAAGCGGATCACGGATCGGGTGCGGCTGAGCGCGGCGACGGGTCTGACAGGCGAAGAACGCACGTTCCAGACGGGTCTGGAGTGGCGGGTGGGCGATCAGACGTCGATTCAGGCGTCGTACGACAACCTGAACCGAGAGAGCGCGAGCTCGTTCGGAAATCTGGGTGTCGATTTTCGGTGGCGTTTGGAGTTCGAGTAGTCGTTCGCTTCCGGGGTCCGCCTGTTGGAACCTTGTCTCTGTCTCTGTCTCTGTCTCTCGTGTTGCTGCGTTTGATTCTGCGGTGATCTGGCGGTTCTTTTTGGGAACTGGGGGACGTGGGGCTTCTTGGGCGCGTTTGCGCCGAACCGGACACGTCCCGCGAAACCCGCGGAGGTTCGGCGTCGACGCGCACGCGCGTCGCCTCCGAATCCGTAGGGTTTCTCGGGCCGCGTCCCGTTCGGCCTTCC